>Ga0187801_10000304_pt1 | contig 12660 bp, 10 predicted proteins | sample NC_wetland_sal_i_10_FD_132465 | JGI IMG/M metagenome (GOLD analysis project Ga0187801, IMG submission 132465) | Wetland sediment microbial communities from Neuse River Estuary, North Carolina, USA - Control_1 | ecosystem: Environmental > Aquatic > Freshwater > Wetlands > Sediment | place: USA...
CGCCCACTTCTTCCTCCCCCATTTGCCCAACCCCTCTTCCCGCCATTACAATTTTCCGCATGATGCCTGAAGCCCGCGTTGCTCCTCCGCTCGCTCCTTCGGATGCCTCTCGCCTCGCCCTCGGTCTTTACGGTCTTGAAGCCGTTTCTCAGTCCCTCCCCGGAGAGTACGACGATAATTTCCATTTGCTCACTTCCGACTCGCGCGCTTTTGTCCTCAAGATCATGCATCCCGCCCGGGATGAATCCTTCGTTGACATGCAATGCCGCGCCCTCATGCACCTCGCTGAGCGCGCTCCCCATCTCGCCCTTCCTCGCGTGATTCCCACTCGCCAGGGGCAGCTCTTCTCTCGCGTCAAAGCCGAAGGCGGTACCAGCCGCTTGGTCTGGCTCCTCACCTTTCTTCCGGGCATCACCTTCGCCGAAGCCAAGCCACATTCCCCTGAACTCCTCGCTTCTCTAGGTTGTCTTCTCGCCGAAATCGATTCCGCTCTCCTTGATTTCTCTCATCCCGCCGCTGACCGCGAGCTCAAATGGGATCTCTCCCGCTCGCTCTGGGCTCGCGCGTATCTTGCCCATGTTCAGAATCCGCAGCGACGAGCTCTCGCCGAACAGTTCCTCAACCTTTTTGAAGCCGAAGCCATTTCCCAATTTCCCCATCTCCGCCGCAGCGTCATCTACGGCGACGCGAACGATCACAATGCGCTCGTCTCTCCCCCCTGGCCGCTTCCTCGCCGTGTCCTCAGCGTGATCGATTTCGGCGATATGCACATTGGTTTTACAGTTGGCGAACCCGCCGTTGCCGCGGCCTACGCGATCCTCGGCCACGAAAATCCGCTTTCTGCCGCCTCTGCTCTGCTTACGGCTTACCACAAGATGTTTCCTCTCAACGAACACGAAATCGCCGCATTCTATCCCCTGATGTGCGCACGCCTCGCTGTCAGCGTGATCAATTCCGCGCATCGACAGTCGCTCGTCCCAGACGATCCATATATCATCATTAGCGAAGCCCCGGCCTGGGCGGCTCTGGAACGCCTCGGCAAGATCCATTCGCGATTTGCTCACTATGCGTTCCGCGCGGCTTGCGGTCTTCCCGCCGTTCCTCACTCCGAAAAAATCCAGCGTTGGCTCGTGCAAAATTCTCACTCTGCGGCCCCGGTCATCCCCCCAAGTCTTCGGGAAGGGAACTGCCTCGTCCTGGATCTCAGCGTAGGCAGTACTTTTCTTGGCGCGGATCCGGCTAACGCCGCAGAATCATCCATGACTCCCAAAATTCACGCAGCCGCGCGCGCTGCTAACAAAGCCATCGCTGTTGGCCGTTACAACGAGCCACGCGCTGTTTACACCTCGTCCCTCTTTGGCAGCAGTCCGAATCCGACCGACGAGCGCCGCACCATTCACCTGGGCATCGATCTCTTCGTCGACCCCGGCACGGCCGTGTCCGCTCCTTTCGACGCCACCATTCATGCCTTTGTGGACAACGACAGCCCTCTCGACTACGGTCCCGTCGTCATCCTCAAACACCGCACCGACGACGGCCTCGAATTCTTTACTCTCTACGGCCATCTCTCACGCGAAGCGCTTTCCCGATTGCGCGTTGGCGATCGCGTCGCCCGAGGCCAAACCTTCGCCCAGGTTGGCACTTCCGCGGGAAACGGTGGTTGGTCTCCCCATCTTCACTTCCAGGTCATTCTCGATTTATTCGATCTCTCCACCGATTTTCCCGGCGTCGCCTTTGCCTCCCAGCGCGATGTCTTCACCAGCCTTTCTCCGGACCCCAACCTCATCCTCGGGATTCCGGGAAATTGTTTTCTTGCATCCGAGCCTTCTCTGGAGACAACGCTCTCTGCCCGGAGGAACCTTCTCGGTGGGAACCTCAGCATTTCCTACAGCCACCCGCTGAAGATCGTTCGAGGCTGGCGCCAATTTCTCTATGACGACACCGGCCGCGCCTTCCTCGATGTCTACAACAACGTTCCTCTCGTTGGCCATTCTCATCCTCGCGTCGTCGCTGCGGTTCAGCAGCAACTCGCTCTGCTCAACACCAACACGCGCTATCTCCACGACAACATTCTCCGTTACGCCAACCGGCTCACGGCACTCCTCCCAGCACCGCTCAAGGTCTGTTATTTCGTCAACTCCGGAAGCGAGGCCAATGAGCTTGCTCTCCGCCTCGCGCGCGCGCACACGAACCGCGAGGACATCATCGTTCTCGAGCACGCGTATCATGGCCACACCTCCACGCTCATCGATATTAGTCCGTACAAGTTCGACGGCCCCGGCGGGCGCGGGCAAAAGCCCTGGGTTCACATCGCGCCAATCGCCGATGACTATCGCGGCCTGCATCGTCGCGGCGAACCCGAGTTGGGCAAGACGTATGCCGCCTACGTTGCTGAGATTTTGGAGAAACTGAAAAGGGCAGGGCAAGGCGCTGCGGCGTACATCGCGGAAGCATTACCCAGTGTCGGGGGCCAAATCGTCTTCCCGCCAAATTATCTGGCCGAAGTCTATAAACATGTTCGCGCTGCCGGGGGCGTCTGTATTGCCGACGAAGTTCAGGTTGGCTTCGGGCGTCTCGGCACGCACTTCTGGGGCTTTGAGTCACAAGGTGTCGTTCCGGACATCGTCGTCTTCGGCAAGCCCATTGGCAACGCGTTCCCTTTTGCTGCGGTAGTCACCACTCCTGAGATCGCCGCCTCTTTCGACAACGGCATGGAATTCTTCAGCACTTTCGGCGGCAATCCGGTCGCCTGTGCAGCGGGCCTCGCTGTCCTCGATGTCCTCCGCGACGAAAATTTTCAGGAGAACGCCTTGCATGTTGGCACGCGCTGGATCGCCCAACTTAACAATCTCCAATCCACTTACGCCCTCATCGGTGATGTTCGCGGTTCCGGCCTTTTCCTCGGCATCGACCTTGTCAAAGACCGCTCCACGCGCGCACCCGCAACCGATCAGGCTTCTTACATTGTCAATCGTCTTCGCGACCGCGGCATTCTTGCCGGCACGGACGGTCCTCACCACAACGTCATCAAGCTCCGCCCTCCGCTAATCTTCTCTGCCGCCGACGCGGATCTTTTCACTTCCACCCTTGCGGACATTCTCCAGGAAGACCCGGCGCAGCCCTCGTAAGGGGCACGAGCTGTTTTGAGTCCCCCCGTCCCACCCTCTTCGGCCGTCCGCAGGTTGTATACAAGTACCTTGCACTCGTTGTAGGATGCGCACGGTTCTGTTCCCAGGCGCTCCACGAACAAAAACCAAATCCAGTCGCGAATATCGAAAATTCAATTAGGGGGTACCCATGCCAGACGCAACCAAGCCTGACCAAAACGGCCAGTCCATGTGGGACCGCGTGGCGGCAAGCCACGAGTTCAGAGACCTGATGGCCACGAAGAAAATCTTCATCATTCCCGCCTTCCTTTTCTTCCTGGTTTACTACTTCTTGCTCCCCATTCTGGTTGGCTACGCACCGCACTTCATGTCCATCAAAGTTTGGGGCAATCTCAATCTCGCTTACTTGTTTGCCCTCTCCCAGTTCTTCATGGCATGGACTATTGCCGGCCTCTACGTCCGCGCAGGCGACGATTTCGACGACATCTCGAATGACATTATCGAAAAAGCGCTGAAACACGAGAACTCCAAAGGAGCCAACTGAGCCATGTCTGCTCCTCTCATCATGTTTTTGATTTTCATCGCCATCACCCTGGGTATCACCTACTGGGCTTCCAAGCGTTCCGCCGGTTCCAGCGCCTATTTCGCCGCCGGTCGCCAGATCAGGAGCTGGCAGAATGGCGTCGCCGTTGCCGGTGACTACATGAGCGCCGCGTCTTTCCTTGGTATCGCTGGCATCATCGCCTTCCAGGGTTACGACGGCTTCATGTTCTCCGTGGGCTGGCTCGTCGCTTACCTCACCGTGCTTCTCGTCATCGCGGAGCCGCTGCGCAACGCCGGCAAGTACACCATGGCGGACGTGCTCGCCTATCGCCTGAAGCCGCGCCCCGTGCGCGCCCTGGCTTCGCTGAGCACTCTTACCGTCAGCACCTTCTACATGATCGCCCAGATGGTTGGTGCCGGCGCTCTCGTCGCACTCCTCCTCAAAGGCTCCGGCATCTCCTACACCACCGCCGTCGTCGGCGTCGGAATCTTAATGATCGTCTACGTGGTTTTCGGCGGCATGCTCGCCACCACCTGGGTGCAAATCATCAAGGCCATTCTCCTTATGGCTGGCGCGTTCCTCCTCAGCATCCTGGTCATGGCCCACTTCCACTTCAGCTTCTACGCCTTCTTCGACGCCATCGGCCACGTCACCTATCACGATAAGGGGCAGGAAGTGGTGAAAGACTTTCTGCAACCCGGCTTACGCTACAAGCCGCCCTACGGCCCGCTGGAGCTTATCTCTCTCGGTCTGGCGCTCATCTTCGGCACCGCTGGCCTGCCGCACATCCTGGTCCGGTTCTACACCGTTCCCGATGCCAAGACCGCCCGCCACAGCGTGGTCTGGGCCATGGCCCTTATCGGCAGTTTCTACATCATGACCACGTTCCTCGGCTTCGGCGCCGCCACCATCGTTGGCCGCGATTTCATCGGGACGCACGGAGGTACGAACATGAGTGCGCCTCTTCTTGCTCAGGCGCTCGCGGGCGACATTTTCTTTGCCTTCATCTGCTCCATCGCCTTCGCCACCATTCTCGCGGTTGTCGCGGGGCTCACCATCAGTGCGTCAACTTCCTTTGCGCATGACTTCTGGACCAACGTCATCCACAGGGGCACGGAGCGCAAGCCCGGCGAAGAAGTCCGCGTCGCGCGCATCTCCGCTTTCGTGGTCGGCGCCGTTGCCATCGCCATCGCCATTCTGCTTGGCCCGACCGCCAACGTAGCCTTCCTCGTCGCCCTGGCGTTTGCCGTGGCTGCTTCCGCCAACTTGCCCGTCATCGTGCTGTCCATCTTTTGGCGCCGCTTCAACACCACCGGCGCGGTGGCCGGCCTCGCGGTTGGCCTGCTCGCTTCCATTGGCTTGATCCTCGTCAGCCCTAGCTTGATGGCCGTCGATCCGCCGACTGTCACCGGCGCGGCGCGCCACCTCATTCAAGCCAAAGCCTGGTTCCCGTTGGAGAATCCCGGCATTCTCAGCATTCCGCTGGGCTTCGTCGGAGCCATCCTGGGCACGTTGCTTAGCCATGAGCCGTCGTCAACCCACAAATTCAACGAGCTCCTGGTGCGCTCAAACACCGGCCTGGGCGCCGAAAAAGCTATCGCCAGCCACTGACCTCATTTCCACATTTTTCCAATCGGGGCGGCATTCTGCCGCCCCGAAAGTTTTTCTGCCAGTACGTGTATCGCAACTCTCAGCCCTGGCATCGAAAGAAAATTAGTCATGCGTAGCTAGCTCAACTGGGATTCTTGCCGGGACGCGTTTGATATGACAAAAAAGCCCTATATTCTTGCTCTTGACGACGACCCTGTGGTTCTCCGAGCCGTGGAAAGAGACCTGAAGTCCAAGTTTTCCGTAAACTATCGCATCTTGGCTGTGGATTCACCCGAGAAGGCGATGACGTTCGTGCGACAACTGACGTCTCGGGCGGACCAGGTCGCGCTGTTTCTCGTTGACCAGCGCATGCCGCAGATCAGTGGCACGGAATTTCTGATGGAAGCCCTCTCATTGCAGCCTGACGCCCGGCGTGTTTTGTTGACGGCCTATGCGGACTCCAATGCCGCCATTGACGCCATTAATAAAGTCAAGTTGAACCATTACCTCATGAAGCCCTGGGAGCCGCCGGAGCAAAATCTCTATCCAATCATCTCGGACCTCCTGGACGATTGGAACGCTACCAGCCGCGAATCGTTTGAAGGAATTTATGTCGTTGGTACGCGCTGGTCGCCTAGCACTCACGAGCTGAAGGATTTCCTCGCCAAGAGCCAGATTCCATACCGCTGGATTGAGCCCGGCTCGACTTCCGATCCGCGCATCCAGGCTGCGGTCGGCGAAACGCCCTCCGTGCTTCCCGTGATGATCTTTCCGGACGGGTCGGTTCTGCAGAAACCGGCATTGCCTGCCGTCGCCGCCAAGCTTGGCCTGACCACCGCTCCGAACCGCGATTTTTACGACGTGATCATTATTGGTGCGGGTCCGGCGGGCCTGGCCTGTGCGCTGTACTGCAGTACTGAAGGATTAAAGACAATTTTGGTGGAGCGTGAAGCGGCGGGGGGACAAGCCGGACTGAGCTCGCGAATTGAGAATTACCTGGGCTTTCCTTCCGGACTGAGCGGCTCGGACCTCGCGCGCCGTGGCGTTTCGCAAGTGAGACGATTTGGCACGGAAGTTCTCGCCCCGGTTCAAGCGGAATCTCTCGCGGTGGAAGGAGAGTACCGCGTGGTCAAGCTCTCAACCGGGCAGGAATTGGTGGGCCACAGTGTGGTACTTGCCGCCGGCGTGCAGTGGCGCAGACTGGACATTCCGGGAATGGAACGCCTTACCGGTGCGGGCGTTTACTACGGCGCTGCGATTACCGAAGCAGCTTCGTGCAAGGGAGAAGACGTCTACATCGTTGGCGGTGCGAATTCCGCGGGCCAGGCGGCGGTGCATTTTTCGGAATATGCCCGCTCTGTGACCATGCTCGTTCGTGGCGACTCTCTTTCCCGTTCGATGTCTCATTACCTTGTCGAGCGAATTCATACGATGCCTAACATTAGGGTGGAACCAAACACGGAAGTCATCGAGGTTCACGGCGAAGAGCGGCTCACCGGGCTCACCATTCGGCACCACGACTCGAAGACGACGGAACAGCGAGCGGCAGGAGCGCTGTTTATCTTTATCGGGGCTGAACCAAAGACGGAATGGCTGGAGGGGACGCTTTGCCGGGACGCCAAAGGATTCCTCATCACAGGACCAAATCTTTTGCACGACGGCAAAAGGCCGGCCGGCTGGAGCCTGGACCGCGATCCCTCTCTGCTGGAGACCAACGTTCCTGGAGTGTTCGCCGTCGGGGATGTGAGATATGGTGCGGTGCGCCGCGTTGCAAATAGCGTTGGTGAAGGCTCCATCGTCCTTTATTTCATCAATCAGTATTTGGCGAATCGATAAGGAGGCCAAGCGATGGAGCCCTGTAGCCGCCTCACCCCAGAGGAACTCTCGCAGATTGCGCTCTTCGCTGATGATGACCGAGAGGCGCTCCAATGGCTCTCCGAGCATTTGGAGGTGCGCTGCTACGAATCCGGAGAAGTGATTTTTGAGGAAGGCGCTGCCGCAACGGAATTCATCGTCGTACTTGAGGGAGAGTTCCACTTTCGCCGTATGTCCGATCCGTACGCGCCGGTCTTCGTGCGCACCGCCGGGCAGGCCACCGGCGTCCTGCCATTTTCGCGCATGAAGGTGAGCCGTGGCCGCGGGACTGCAGTGGGGCGCACACGCATCGCGGTGATGCCCGCCACGGAGCTCCGCGAGCTTGTTTACCGCGCACCGAACCTGGCACAAAAACTTGTTGCCGAAATGACGGATCGCACGCGGGAATCGGCTCAATCGGAAGAGCGAACCGGGAAAATGCTGGCGTTAGGGAGACTCGCTGCCGGCCTGGCGCACGAGCTCAATAATCCAGCGTCCGCAGCGCTTCGTTCTTCTTCGCTGCTGCGTGAGGCTCTTGTGCTGCGTCGCCGCGAATCCATCGCGATGCGCGGCGAAGTCTTCACTCCCGAAGTGCAATCCGTTATGAACAAACTCGCTGAGATCATTGCCGAGTGTGGCGGCGGAACAAGCTCGCTGGACGCGCTGGAGCGTACGGATCTCGAATCTGGCCTCGCCGACTGGCTCCAGGAGCGGGATTTTCCTCCCGACGTCGCCGGTGACCTGGTTGACGCGGGAATTCGCATCGAAGATTTGGAACCGCTCACGAAGCTACTGAATGCCGCCAACTTTACGCATGGCTTGCGCATTCTTGCCTACGACCACCAGATCCTTTGTCTCTCTCGCGAAATCGAAGAGGCCTCCCGCCGCATCTCCGACCTCGTTCAGGCTGTGAAGTCATATTCCTATATGGATCAGACACCGTTGAGTGATGTGGATGTAGAACGCGGAATCGATGTCACCCTGCGCATGTTTCAGCACCAACTGAAGCATGGCATCGAGGTCAAGCGCCAATTCGCCGGCAACCTTCCCAAGATTCCAGCCAATGGGAGCGAATTGAATCAGATTTGGACCAATCTGATTGACAATGCCATCCGAGCGATGGCTACGCAGTCAAACGGCGAAAAGACACTCACCGTACGGACGGCTTTGGAGCCGGAGGGAGTCCTCGTCGAATTTGTAGATAGCGGTCCCGGAATTCCACCGGAAATTCGTGGGCGCATCTTTGAGCCATTCTTTACAACAAAGCCAGTAGGTGAGGGTACGGGGCTGGGCCTTGATATCGTGCAGCGCATCGTCCGCACCCATCAGGGCACAATCCGCGTTGACTCCCGCCCGGGGCACACTGCCTTTCAGGTCCGTCTCCCTCTGGTCCGGCAAACCGTATCCTGAGCCCCTAGCCAACGATGCCCACTTCCCGTTCCGTCATCGCGGCGGGTTGCGGGGCGCAGCCTTAGCTTCCAATCACGATTCCGCGCGGCCTTCGATTACGAGCTGAGGACTTTCTTTAGTCTTTGCGTGGTTTTGGCTAACTGTTTCTTCAGGGCATCGACCTGCTTGGAAATTTCCTGGAGCTCTTCTTTTGTGACCTTGCTAGCCTCGGCGAATTGGCGCGCACGGAGATGAGCTTGCTTATCGGCTTTGCCCAGCGCGGCGCCGATCTTGACGGAGACTTCGGTGAGCTTGTCTTTCTTGGCCATGACGGTCCTCCCCCTTTGCAGCAGCACCATGCTACCTCAATCGTTGCAAGGGAGGGGCGAAGGATTTTTCGCGGAGTAGCTGGGGCTATTCGGGCTTGGGCGGGTGCGCGGCACGTTCTTTTTTCTTCTCTTCCTTCTCTTTGTCGGAGGGTGGATAGCTGTCAAAAGCCTTGGTGATTTCCTCGTCGGCCTTTTTCCAATCCTTGTCGGGATTGCTGATCTTGCGAATCAGGTAGAGACGCCAGGCAAGATTCTTGGATTTGCGATCAATGAGATCGACGATGAGGGAGCCTTCCTTCGCGCTGCTGGCAGAGACATCGTTGTAAACCCAGCCCCAATAGGAGCCGACGTACGCGCCATAGGGTCCCCAATTGCCCATGGTTGCGACGTTGACCTGCTGCGAGGAGTTCGCCCAGTACCGGACGACGAGATCAGGGTTCTGGCCGGGTTGAACCTCGCGAAGACCTTTTTTGGTGAGGTCGCGAGTGACGGCTTGATGCACGCGATCGTTGATGAGGTCGGGGTTGAGTTGCAGCATCAAGAGGTTTTCGACGCCGCCGAGAAATGCGAAGGTCTTGTATTTGGAGAAATCGAGATTGGGATCGAAATCGACGGTGGTCCTGGCGGAGAGAGGCAAGGCGGCAAGAAGAACAAGGAGTGTCCCCAAGAACGGCAAGAATTTGAAATTCAAAAGAGATTCACACAAACGATTCATTCAGCATCACTCCTGTGGAGCGAAAAAAGAATTGTGCACAACAGATAGTCTAGGTCATGCAAACTTCCCAAGCCAGTGGAAGGTTGCTTTCATTCGCTTTCGGGGTCGGTGGGCTCGTTGTTGAAGAGGCGGACGAGTTCGGCGTGTTCCATAACAACGGCAGGATCCTTTTGGATGGCGTCGAAGTATTTCCTTTGGAAGCCATCGCCAGTTTCGGAAGGAGCAAAAATCTTGCGGGCGAGGGCAACGGCTACGTGCGAGTCTGTGTTTGTGACACCCTCGTCGCTGGAGAGAGCTTCGTCGATGCGGACGACGAATTCGGAGATGTTGTGGAGCCAGGAGAACTGCGGATCGTCGACGACCAGGCGGAAGAGCTCGCCAGTCGAGACCGTGCCATGTTCCTTCTCGTAACTGCGCCGCTCCATTTCAAGAAGAGATTTGTGTAGGCGAAGGAGCGCCTGGCGAAGTGCCACGAGCCTCTGGCGGGCCGGCGTGTCTCGCGAGTCTCCTTGATTCGAATAAGGATCTTTGGATTGGTCCACGTTGCGCTCCCGCGGGAGAAGTTCCCTCGCATTGCTTGCTACTATTCTGCCGCGCTTCCTTTGGGCTGTACCACCAGATTGTTTTTGACGCTAAGGACACTGGCGACACCGCCGGCACGGAGAGCGGCGAGATTTTTGTCCGATAACGAGTTCACGGAGCCTTCGAGTGCAACATTGCCATTCTTCACGATGATGTGAATCGGAGGGACAGCCTGAACGGCGTAACGCTCGAGAGTCGAGTCCTCATAGATAGCGCGGTAAACGCTGCGGCGCAGGTCATCATCGGCGGGCGAAGCGGGAAGGACTTCGATAAGGTTGATGACGGTGCTCACACCCTCGATGCTTTTGACGGCGGCTTCGGCGTTTTCTTTGAGATTGTGGCGAAGAACTTGGCCATTGAGGGTGACTTTGCTGCCGTCGAGCGTGAAGGTGATGGAATCGAAGACCGAGTAGAAGGGAAGCACGAGGATCTGGTGGTGAATCTCCCGCGACAAACTGGAGGGATATTTGTCCTCTAGTTTCGGAGGTTTCTTGGCGGGAGTACTCTGCGCTGGTGAAGATGGCGCTGCGAAAGCTGAGACTACCAAGAGAAGCGCCAGGCAGATTCCGATTCGCCTCATTCGATGGGGCCTCATTCTTCGTTCAGCGCAGGATACGCGCTTATTTAGATTCACGCTGCATGCGGCAGCGTGGCGGGCGGTGCCGAATGCTATACAGTGGTAGCATACGACAGGCATTCGCGCCCCTCATCCAATTGTAATCGGTCGATTGCCCTGGGAGAAAGTCACTCGCGTGCTCGCCATTGCTCATCGCGGCGCATCCGGATATGCGCCAGAAAATACATTAGCGGCATTTCGACGCGCGATCGCGCAGGGGGTGACGTTCATTGAAACGGACCTGCACCTGACGCGGGACGCACGCTTTGTGGCCATACACGATGAAACCGTCGACCGCACCACGAATGGCCAGGGGGCCGTCAATAACTTGACGCTGGCGGAAGTGCGGCGGCTGGACGCAGGGTCGTGGTTTGCAAGCGAGTTCATGGGCGAGCGAATTCCGAACCTGGAAGAGGTCCTGGAGTTCGCACGGAAAAATGACGTCGTGTTCTACCTGGAACTGAAACCGAGCGGATTTTGGGGCGGGGAACACGCGTTGATCAGCGCGCTGCGGGATTCCAGCGAGATACCCCGGAGCGTGATTATCTCCTTCGATCCGGCGATTCTGGCCGCGCTGCGGAAGATCGAGCCCACGCTGATGACGGGACTGCTGTACAACGGGCAGATCGAGGACCCGTTTGCGAAGGCGGTGGAGATCGGGGCGCGACAGCTTGCCGTGCGGGGTGACCTGGTGACGCCGAATTTCTTGCAGCACGCGCGCAAGCGGGACCTCCAAGTCGTGTGCTGGACGGTGAACTCGCCGGCCCATATGAGGATGCTTGTGTCGGCGGGAGTGGACGGGATCATGAGCGATTACCCGGACCGGTTGCTGGCTGTGCTGAAGAAATAGCACGATAGACAGCGGCGAACTGCGCAACAGTCAATTGTTCGGCGCGGGCATCTTCCCTTAATTTCAACTCCTTCAAAAGTTGACGGATGCGCTCGGGCGTGGCCAGCGGGCGCAGATTGTTGGAAAGCGTTTTGCGCTTCTGGGCGAAACAGGTTTTGACGAATTCCAGAAACGCAGGGGCGTCGCTGATTTGCAACTGCGCGTTTTCACCGGGAAAACGCAAGGTAACGAGTGCCGAGCCGACTTCCGGTGGCGGGCGGAAGGCACTGCGGGGAAGGCGCAGGGCGAAATCCGGACGAGCGTAGAACTGGGTGACCACAGAAAGGTAGCCGTACTGTTTGTTGCCTGGGCGTGCGGTGAGGCGCGCCGCGACTTCAAGCTGAATGACGATGTGGACTTCGTCGATCAAATCAGCGAACTGGAAAAGATGGTGCAAGATCGGGGAAGTGATGTAGTAAGGAAGATTGCCGTAGATTCGCATCCGGCGCCCAGCGGCTAGGGCGGCGATGTCGGTCTGAAGGACATCGCCGGGAGCGACGGTGAGATTGGGATGTTTCTGCGCCAGGCGCTGCAGGCTTGCGACGAGAGCGGGATCGAGTTCGACGGCGATCACGGGAGCGCCGCTACGGAGGAGATGCTCGGTCATTTCGCCATGACCGGCGCCGATTTCAATCCAACAAAAGTCTTTGGGAGCGGCTTGCGGCGCCGGTTGCATGCCGTGGGGAGACACACGGATGGCCCGGGCAATTTTTTCGCGCCAGCCGGGATCGCCAAGGAAGTGTTGACCGAGCCGTTGTCTCGCCATGGAGTTGGTTTAAAGAGTGTAGCAGCAGAGAGACGCCCGACTCTTGCGAGAAATCTGTGCTAGCATCGACCGGCTTTCTGCAGCCGAGGTGAAACGATGGCGAAAGGGTACTGGATTACATTTTACCGAACGATCACCAACGCAGGTCCATTGGCGGAGTACGCAAAGCTGGCCGTACCGGCAATTGAAGCTGGAGGAGGGAAATTCCTGGCGCGCGGTTTGCCAGCAAAAGCGTACGAGGCGGGCCTGAAAGAGCGGGCGGTGCTGATTGAATTTGAG
>Ga0187801_10000305_pt1 | contig 12652 bp, 13 predicted proteins | sample NC_wetland_sal_i_10_FD_132465 | JGI IMG/M metagenome (GOLD analysis project Ga0187801, IMG submission 132465) | Wetland sediment microbial communities from Neuse River Estuary, North Carolina, USA - Control_1 | ecosystem: Environmental > Aquatic > Freshwater > Wetlands > Sediment | place: USA...
AGGATAGCGGCCGACCTGCATGACGGTATCGGGCAATCCTTGGGCATGATCAAGCTGTCCATGGAGCTGGTGGCGCAGCAGATCGTTTCCGGCAAGCATCAGGAGGCGGTCGAATCAATTCAGCAGATGATCCAGAGGGTCAGGGACGCGATGGCCGAGTTGCGCCGCACCACGTCGGGCCTGCGCCCGTCGGCGCTCGATGATCTGGGCATCATTCCGGCCATGACATGGTTTTCCCGCGAGTTCGAATCGGTCTGCCGCGGGAAAAAGATCGAAAAAAATTTCAACGTCATCGAGAGCGACGTGCCCATGCGGCTCAAGCAGACGATTTTCCGCATCTTCCAGGAGGCGATGAATAACATCGTCAAGCACGCCGATGCCGACTGCATCAGGGTAGGCCTGCATAAATCCGGGGATGTTCTTCGCCTGACGGTGGAGGATAACGGAAAGGGGTTTGACCTGGCCGGCATTGCACTGCGCAAGGGATCCGCCAGGGGCTTTGGCCTGCTGACCATGAAGGAGCGGGCGTTGTCTTCCAACGGCATTTTCGAGATCAGGTCCAATCCGGGACGCGGAACGCTGATCCAGATTTCATGGCGGCTGAGGAGCCGCGCCGTCAAGCACGGCGCGCCTGAAACATCCGCCGCGCGATAGATGAGGAGGGGAATGATGAACATTTCATTTCAGATTGATCCAGTCAGGACGTTGCCGGCGATGCGCAGGGCGTTGAATCGCGGATTTACCTTGCTCGAACTGCTGGTGGTCATGGTCATCATTGGGCTGCTCGCCGGCTACGTCGGGCCGAAATATTTTTCGCAAATCGGGAAATCGGAAGTCAAGGCCGCGCGCGCCCAGATAGATGCACTGGGCAAGGCGCTCGATCAATTCCGCCTGGATACCGGCCACTATCCGACCACGGAGGAAGGGCTGGCGGTGCTGGTCGCGCGCCCGGCCAATGAGCCGAAGTGGGACGGGCCATATCTCACCAAGGCCGTGCCGCTTGATCCATGGGGCAACCCTTATGTATTCAAGATTCCCGGTGACCATGGCGAGTACGACCTCCTTTCCTATGGCAAGGACGGCCAGCCGGGCGGCGAAGGGGAGGCGGCTGACGTTACCAACTGGTAGCGCTTGCCGGTTTGGCGGTAATTCTGCAACGGAATTGGAGACGCCATGCAATATGAGATAAAAGCGCTACGAGGTGGTGAAGGGATGACCACTTTTGCCCTGGACGCCAGCAATGCGAACGAAGCGACCCTTCAGGCCAGGGCGCAGGGCTATACGGTCATCGGCGTCAAATCCAGGCTGCCATGGCAACTGTGGCAACTGCGCCGCAAGCAAAGTTTCCCTGTTGTCCTGTTCAGCCAGGAACTGCTGTCGTTGCTGGATGCCGGCCTTTCACTGATCGAGGCGCTGGAAACCCTGGCGGAAAAGGAAATCCGGACTGAAATAAAAAAGACACTGACGAAAATCATCTCATTCCTTTATGAAGGACATACCCTGTCCTATGCGCTGGAAAAGTCGGAGGCAAATTTCCCGCCGCTTTACATCGAAACCGTGCGCGCCAGCGAGAAGACCGGGGCGCTGTCGGAAGTCATGATGCGCTACATCGATTACCAGAAAAAAATCGATAATGTCAGGAGCCAGATAATCAGCGCCTTGATCTATCCGGCGCTGGTGACCGCGGTCGGCGGGCTGGTGATGATGTTCCTGATGTTTTACGTGGTTCCGCGCTTCAGCCAGATTTACGCAGACGTCGGTTCAAAAATTCCGTTCATGTCCAGGCTGCTGATGGGCTGGGGCGTGTTCATCGCAAATCATGGCTGGCAGGTGCTCGCGGCGACCATCGCCCTGCTCGGGGCGGCGGCATACGCCGCGGTTCGTCCGGCCTCCAAGGAGTGGATCATGCGCAAGTTGTGGCAGACCCCGGCCATCGGCGCACGCTTGCGCCTGTATCAACTGGCCAGGTTTTACCGTTCCCTGGGGATGCTGTTGCGCGGCGGCATGCCAGTGGTGCCGGCGCTGCAAATGGTGTCGGGGCTGCTGCAGGCGTCGCTGCGCAGCCAGCTGGCGCAGGCGTCGCAATATGTGCGTGAGGGAAGATCGATCTCCCACGCCATGGAGGAGTATGGGCTCACCACGCCCGTCGCCCTGCGCATGCTCCGGGTGGGCGAACGAACCGGACAGATGGGCGAGATGATGGAGCGCATCGCCGCTTTCTACGAAGAGGAGACCGCGCGCTGGCTGGAGCGTTTCATCAAGCTGTTCGAGCCGCTGCTGATGACTTTCGTCGGGCTGGCCATCGGCGTCATCGTCGTGCTGATGTATTTCCCGATCTTTGAGCTTGCCGGGAGCATCCAATGAACATGATGGGAAACGTCGAAGCGGTGGCGGCCGATACCGGAGAGGGCAATCCGACGGCGCCCATTGCGCCGGAACTGGTCAAGCAGGCGCGCGCGGCGGCGGCGCAAAGCAAACGCCGCATCGTGGAGGAACTGGAGGAGCGCGCCGGACTGGGGCCGGCCGATTTCATCGCGTCGCTGGGCCGCATGCTGCACTATCCGTCGTTTTCGATGGAGGAGTTGTATCAGCTGACGCCGGCATTCGATGTGCTGCCGTTTGCGGAGGCTGTCGAGCGCGTGTGCCTGCCGTTGAAGAAAGACGGGCAGCTTATCCTGGTGATGTCCGACCCGTTCGATGTCGGATTCCAGTCATGGGCCGAACATCGCATTCCCTCCCCGCCCTTTATATTCGGCCTGTCCGGGCGCGCCGACGTATCGGCTTACCTGGCGCGCTATGAGGAAACCCTGCGCGCCATGGACAGCATCGTCCCGGTCGGGGTGCAGGCCGAGAGCGCCAGGACGGGAGTGGAGGATCTCTCGATCAAGATGATCAGCGAGGATGCCAGTCCGGTGGTCAAGCTGGTGCACTCGACCATGTATGACGCGCTGAAGGCCTCTGCGAGCGACATCCATCTGGAGACCGGCCCGTCCGGCCTGCTCATCAAGTACCGTATCGACGGCGTGCTGACCCAGGTGGGGTCGATGGCAGGTCTGAATATGGCGGAACAGGTGATTTCGCGCATCAAGGTCATGTCCGAGCTCGACATCGCCGAGCGGCGCGTACCGCAGGACGGCCGCCTCAAGGTGTCGGTCCATGGGCACGAAGTGGACATACGCGTCTCCATCATGCCGAGCATTTTCGGGGAGGATGCCGTGCTGCGCATCCTCGACAAGCAAACCCTTACCGACGCCATCAAGGGGCTCAGCCTCGATTTCCTGGGGTTCGATGCAAAATCCATCGCCGGGGTGCGCCGCCTGTCCAACGAGCCCTACGGCATGCTTCTGGTCACCGGCCCGACCGGGAGCGGGAAGACCACCACGCTTTATGCCGCCATCTCCGAAATCAATAACGGGCAGGACAAGATCATCACCATCGAAGATCCGGTCGAATACCAGCTGCCCGGCGTGCTGCAAATTCCGGTCAACGAAAAGAAAGGTCTTACCTTTGCGAGGGGATTGCGTTCCATCCTGCGCCACGACCCGGACAAGATCATGGTCGGCGAGATCCGCGATGAGGAAACCGCCCAGATCGCCGTCCAGTCCGCGCTGACCGGGCACCTGGTGTTCACCACCGTGCACGCCAACAATGTGTTCGACGTCATCGGCCGTTTCACCCACATGGGGGTCGACCCGTACAGCTTTGTTTCCGCCATGAACGGCATCATGGCCCAGCGCTTGGTGCGGATGAATTGCCCGCATTGCTCGGCGGGGGTCAATCCCGACGAGCAACTGCTTGCCGCATCCAACATCAGCGAGAAAGACGCGCAAACCATGAAATTCCGCGCCGGCATGGGATGCGGCCAATGCCGCGGCACCGGGTTCAAGGGGCGCAAGGCGATCGCCGAGATACTGTACCTGAACGACCAGATTCGCGAACTGATCATCACCCGCCAGCCGATACGCGTGATCCGCGAGGCGGCCTGGAACAACGGCACGCGCTTTTTGCGCGAGTCGGCCGTTGAACTGGTGCGCAGCGGGGAAACGACGTTGCAGGAGATCAACCGTGTCACCATTGTCGCGTAACGAACTGAGCATTGTTCTGGCTCCGGAACGGGTGTCGCTGTTGCGCGCCGAGCGCAGGCTGACGCTGCGGGGCTATGCGCGCAGCATTTGCGACCGGAAATCGGTTCCGTGCGGGATTGATGGCGGCGGAGAAATGCCGTGGAGCGGCGCGATCGCCGCCCTGGAAGCCGTGCTGCCGTCCGTCGCCGAGCGCAGCATGGAGGTGAACGTGATCCTCTCCAACCACTTCATGCAATACGTGCTCGTGCCCTGGTTCGACAAGCTGACCGACAAGGAGGAACTGGCATTGGCTCAGCATTGTTTCGCCGAAATGTATGGCAATGATGCCGAATCGTTGAGCGTTCGCGTCAGTCCCGGCAGGGCCGGCGTCGCTGCCCTTGCCAGCGCGGTGGACATCAGGCTGCTGGAAGAACTGAGCGGGCTGCTGGGGCGGATGGAGCTGGACCTCAAGTCGGTTCAGCCGCATCTGATGGTGGCATATAACAGTTGCCGCGACCGCCTGGCGGACTGCAGCGCATGGGTTGCGCTGATGGAGCCGCGCGGCTTGTGCCTTGCCGCGCTGCAGAAAGGCGAGCTGGCATGGATAAGAAAACTGCGCATCGGCGATGACTGGCATCGGGAATTGCCGGCCATTCTGGAGCGTGAGACGTACCTCGTCGACGCCGGAGCGGAAATGGACGAGGTGCTCCTGTGGGCGCCCCACCTTGCGGAAATGAATATTCCGACGGGACGGCGCTGGAAATTCCAGCAATTGAAACCAGGCGAGAAATCCGGCTCCGGGCCGGAACATACCGGCCTGCACGCCCTGGAGATGGGGTTGTAAATGCCCCGGAGTTTTAAATGACCATCCGCCTAGATTACCAGAGCAGCCAGAAGCCCTTCCCATGGGCCGGCGTGGTCTTGCTCGTCGCCGCGCTGTTGTCGCTGGCGCTGTCCGGCGCGTTCTACCGCAGCACGCTTGAACAGATCGGCTATTGGGAATCCAGATCCGGCCTGGCGGAAAGGGCCGCAGGGCGCCAAATGGGCGGCACCCAGCGCGAGATGGCCGACATGGCCCTGGAAATCAAACATGCGAACGAGGTGTTGAACCAGATCACTTTGCCGTGGGACCGGCTGTTCCAGGCAGTGGAGTGGTCATCCGGCAAGGATGTGGCATTGCTGACGATAGAGCCGGATGCGGAAAAAAATGAAGTGAAAATCAGCGGCGAGGCAAAAAATATTGCGGCGTTGCTGGGCTATATCAAGCACCTGGCTGAACAGGACGTATTCAGCAACGTATATTTGCAGAGTCACCAGGTACAGCAGCACAACCCGGAAAAGCCGGTGCGTTTTGCGCTGGTCGTCACGTGGAAGCTGATGCCATGAACGCCATCGCCGCCATGAAATATCGCTACCTGGCCGGATCGCGGCGAGTGCTGCGCGCATTTACCGGGGGCAGGGCGTTGTCCGTGGCGCGGGTGATGGAATCCATCCGCTCACGGATTGCGGTGGTTGCGGCCAGTCCGGTGTGGGTGAGGCGGCGCTGGCTGCATCTGTTCGGCTGGCCGGGAGTGGTGGGCGCAGGGATGCTGGCGGCGTGCTCCGCATTCTATGTATCCACCATTGAGCCGGCGCGGGCGAGGCTGAACGAGACACATGAGAGCGTCATTTCCGTTCAGGAACGGGTAAAGCTCGCGGCAAACGGGCTGAACCCCAAAGGGCAGGATCGCAGCGACCTTACGCCGGCAGAGCAGCTCGCCGAGTTTTACCGCATCTTCCCGAACGAAAAGAACATGCTGCCCTGGCTGCAAAAGGTATTTGACTTGGCGGAAACACATGGGATCAGGCTGAACCAGGGCGAATACAAGGTGACGCGCGACCGGGTTGGGAAACTGGTGCGCTTCGAGATGACCCTGCCGGTCAGGAGCGAGTATCCGCAAATCAGGAAGTTTCTGAATAGCCTGCGTGCGGAAATACCCATCCTGTCGATGGAACATTTGCAGTTCGAACGCCAGAAAGTAAATGATTCCGAAGTGGAAGCGAAGATCAGGCTGGCGCTTTATCTGGAGCATGAACCATGAAATGGCCCATCCCCCGTATGATGCAAGTTCCGCGGATATGGATCCTGACCGGCGTGGCCGTCATCGTCATGGCCCTTGCCTTTCTGCCCGGCAGGGGGGACGACGACCTGGCAAGACCGGCCAAGGACAACGCGCAACCGCAGAAAGCGCTTGCGTCCCAGGCGGCATCCTCCAGGCAGCAGCCACAACCGGGCCGCGTGGAGCTCGAGCGCCTGGCGCAGCAAAAGAACAGCGCCGAGGACGGCAAGAGCGTATCCAATGCCTTCAAGCCAACCTCCTGGTATGTCGCGCCGCCTCCGCCGCCTCCGCCGCCGCCCCCGCCGCCTCCGCCGGCACCCACCGCGCCGCCGTTGCCGTTTACCTACGTGGGACGCTACGAGGACTCGTCGAAGCTGGTGATCATGCTGTCCAGCGGCGGCAAGCTGTATACCGTCTCGGCAGGCGAGGTGATTGACGGCAATTATCGCGTCGACCACATCAGCCAGGAGTCGGTGGATTTTGTCTACCTGCCTCTGGACACCAGGCAATCCCTCCCAATAACAGTTGCGCCGGACGCCAGCCAGAACCGCGCCGGCGTCAACGCGCAAAACAGGATGCCATGACATGAACCAATTTGCCGCGTCGCTCAAGCATAAGACAACGTTGCTATTCATCGTGGCCATTCTGGCCGCGTGCGCCTCGGGTCAAGTCCAGCATGAGCAAGGCCTGGCGCTGCTGGATGAGGGAAAAACAGAGGAAGGGCTGGCGAAACTACAGGAAGCCGCCAAGGCCGATCCCGACAACGTCTCCTATCGCACCTCCCTGATAAGAAACCGCGAGCAGGCGATCAACCGGGTGCTGGCCAATGGCAACAACGAACGCATTGCCGGCCACCAGGACGCGGCGCAAGCGGCGTACATGTGGGTCCTGAAGATAGATCCGAACAACGCCCGCGCCAAGGATGGGCTCGCCGCGCTGGAAATGGACAAGCGCCACGCCAAAATCATCGACGACGTCAAGGAGCTGATCAGGAAGGGCGATCTCGACACCGCGCGCGATGACCTGCGAATGATCTTCATGGAAAATCCCGGCCAGGCCGAGGCGCTGGCGCTGCAACGCAAGGTCGACGAACTGGTGGCCAAAGAGCAATCCGCCGGTCCCTCGCTCATGGCGAAATTCAAGAAACCGGTCACCCTGGAATTCCGGGATGCCAATGTGAAGATGGTGTTCGAGGCACTGTCGCGCACCAGCGGCATCAATGTGCTGCTGGACAAGGATGTGAAGCCCGATCTCAAGACCTCGATCTTCGTGAAAGATGCAACGGTGGAGGACACCATCGACCTGATCCTGCTGCAAAACCAGCTGGAGAAGAAAGTGCTGAATGACAACACCGTGTTCATCTATCCAAATACGCCGGAGAAGAACAGGTCATACCAGGACCTCAAGGTCAGGAGCTTTCACCTGATCAACACCAATCCCAAGCAAATGCAGGAGATGATCAAGTCGCTGCTGAAGACCAAGGATATATTCATCAATGAGAAGACCAACTCCATCGTCATCAGGGACACTCCGGAAGCCATCCGGCTGGCGGAGAAAATGATCAACGACCAGGATGTGGCCGAGCCGGAGGTGATGCTGGAAGTCGAGGGGCTGGAAGTCAACAAGACCCTCACCGATCAACTGGGCATCAACTGGCCGAACACGTTTTCGCTGGCAACAACGGCAACTACGCTTGCCGATTTGAAGCACACGAATTCAAGCACCATATCCGCCACCCCGCTGGGGGTGACGCTGGATCTCCTGCTTTCCGATGCAAGCACCAATATTCTGGCCAGCCCGCGCATCCGGGCGCGCAACCGCGAAAAGGCCAAGATCATGATCGGTGACCGCGTCCCGGTCATCACCAATGCCGTGACGCCGGTCTCCACCGGCACGCCGGTGGTGACCGGCAGCGTGCAGTACCTGGACGTGGGCCTGAAGCTGGAGGTTGAGCCGGACATTAACCTGGACAATCAGGTTGCCATCAAGATCAACATGGAAGTGAGCACCCTGAAAGGGAATCCAATCACCAACGCGGTATCCGGCACGGTTGCCTACCAGGTCAGCACGCGCAATGCATCGACCCTGCTGCAGTTGAAGGATGGGGAAACCCAGATCCTGGCAGGCCTGATCGACAATGAGGACCGCGCCACCGCAAGCAAGGTGCCCGGTCTTGGCCAGTTGCCGATACTGGGGCACCTGTTTTCCGACAACGGAGACAATAACACCAGGACAGAGATCGTGCTTTCCATCACGCCCCACATCGTCGGCAAGTCGCGGTTGCCCGATGCGCGGGAGACGGAATACTGGTCCGGCACCGAGGCCACCCTGCGCGACAGCCAATTGCTGGTGAAGCCCATCGGCACCAGCGCCACCAGCGGCCAGGCGGCGGCCCATCCGCAGCAACCGGCGCTTGCGGCTCCGGTGGAAACGCCGACACCGCCCGCCCCGGCGCCGATGGTATTTTCATGGCAGGGCCCCAACCAGGCCAAGGTGGGCGACAAGATCAGCCTCACCCTCAATAGCCAGGCAGTGAAGGGGATGAGCAACCTGGATATGCTGGTGAAATTTGATCACACCGCACTCAAGGCGGTCGATGCTGCCGAAGGGAACATACTGAAACAGGGCAATATACCGTCCAAATTCACCAGGATCATCAATCAGGACAGCGGCCAGGTCGAGATCAACCTGGCGGGCCACAGCGTCAGCGGGGCGTTCGGCGACGGGAGCGTGGTCACCCTCACGTTCGAAGTGATCGGGACGGCTCCGCAGACGCAAGTTACGGTAAGCCGCATCGCGCCCACCCGGGCTGGCGGAACCGCGCTGGCGTACAGCGCGCCCGCGCCTTACACGATAGCAGTGAGCAAATGACCATGAAAATATCCGCGCGCCCGAACGGTTTTACCTTCATCGAAATCACAATCACGATCGCGATAGTGGCCTTGCTGGCGACCCTGGTGCTGCCGATGGCGGAACTGGCGGTGAAAAGAAACCAGGAACAGGAACTGCGCCTGGCGCTGCGTGAAATTCGCACCGCGCTGGACGAGTATAAGCGCGCCGTGGATGAAGGGCGAATCATGACTGCGCCGGATAAATCGGGCTATCCGCCGGAATTGAAGGATCTGGTGGCCGGCGTGGAGGACCTGAAGAGCCCGGACGGCAAAAGAAAAATCTATTTCCTGCGGCGCATTCCGCGAGACCCGACATATGCGGACTCCAGCCGGGCCGATGAGGAAACGTGGGGCAAGCGAAGCTATGAGAGCAATGCCGATGCGCCGGAGGATGGAGATGACGTGTTTGACGTTTATTCGCTATCGGCCGGAATCGGGATAAACGGCATTCCCTACAGGGACTGGTGAGGAGGGCGCGCATATCATGTCCAGGATCGAGCGGAAAGGTTTTACCCTGGTCGAACTGCTGGTGGTGCTGGCGATCATCGCCATGCTGCTGAGCATTGCCGCCCCGCGCTATTTCAATAGCTTGGACAATTCGAAGGAGGCGGTGCTGCGTGAGAATCTGGCGACCACCAGGCAGGCGCTGGACAAGTATTTTGGCGACAACGGCAAGTATCCGGACAAGCTGGACGATCTCGTTGCCAGAAAATATTTGCGCAGCCTGCCGATGGACCCAATGATCGATAGCGCCACTTCCTGGACCATTATTTCGCCGGAGGAGGCGGACAAGGGAGTGGTGCTCGACATAAAGAGCGCCGCTCCGGGCAAGGGCAGGGACGGTTCAGAATACAAGGATTGGTAGGCGCTATTTCGCATCACGGATTTTTTGGACGGGTGACATGGCACGATACATCGAAAATGGCGGGCGCGGCGGTGAGCACGGCTACACGTATATCGCGCTGCTCATTCTGATTGCCGTCATGAGCATGGGGCTCGCCGTGACCGGTGAGGTCTGGCACACCGCGATGAAGCGGGAAAAGGAAGAGCAACTCCTTTTCGTCGGCAACCAGTTCCGCAATGCCCTCACCCTGTACTACCTGCATACGCCGGGCGGGAGCGGGCGCTATCCCATGAAGCTGGAAGACCTGCTGAAGGACCCGCGTTACCCGGCGCCAAAGCGCTACTTGCGGAAGATATACGTGGATCCGCTTTCCAATAGTGATAATTGGGAATTATTGAAGGGGGCGAACGGAGAAATCCTGGGCGTGCGCAGCACGTCAGAAGAGGAGCCGCTGAAGAAGAGCAATTTCAGCCTTGCCAATCAGAGCTTCGAGGGCGCAAAGAAATATTCGGAGTGGGTGTTCGCGATCCCGCTGAAGTTCGTCCAGCCAGCCCTGATCGCGCCCGCAGGATCGCAACCGTCAGGGCTGAGCAATCCGGGCCCGCTGATGCAGGGCATACATCCATGAATATGGACAGTCAAAGGAATGGTGCAATCATGATCGAAAAACATCGCATCATTATCGTCGAAAACCACACCTTGCTCAGGGCAGGGCTGAAGGCATTGCTGTCGCAGGATGAGGCCCTCGATGTCGTCGGCGAATCGGACAATGGGCGCGATGCGATCAAGCTGGCCGTCAGGTTGATGCCGCACCTGATCATCATGGACCTGAACATGGAGGGCATGAACGGGACCGAGGCGACCCGGAGCATCAAGACGCTCGTGCCGGAGACCAGGGTGCTGATCCTGACCGTCCACAAGGGGGACGAATATATACATGAAAGCTTCAAGGCCGGCGCCGACGGCTACATCCTGAAGGATGCCACGCACAATGAATTGAGCATCGCAATTCATAGCATTCTGAACGGCAAGACATACCTGAGCCCGGACATCTCGGAAAGAGTCATCAATGCGTGCCTGAATCCGGGCCGCCTGACCAGCATCAGCAGCGCCTGGGATACCCTGACCGGACGGGAGCGTGAAGTCCTCAAGCTGGTTGCCGAAGGGCATCCCAACAAATACATCGCCGAATTTCTCAGCCTGAGCGTGAAGACGGTCGAGAAACACCGCTCCAATCTGATGAAGAAGCTCGACCTGCACAACGCTTCGACCTTGACGGCATATGCGATAGAAAAGGGGCTGGTCACGCACAACTAGCCATGTCGAGCGCGAGGCGCGACTCATTTGAAAAGGAGACCATAAAATGAAGACATCAAACTATCCATACGGGCTGCTCATGCTTGCCTTGTTGAGCATGAGCGTCCCGGCCGTTTGCGCCGAGAATGAGGATGCCGGCGACATGCATTCCCACCACCATCACATGATGATGCAGACAAAATACCAGACGGTGGAATACAAATTGCCCCAGATCCGGCTGGTAAGGGAGGATGGCGCCAGCGTTTCGTTCGCCGAGGAATTGAATGACGGGCGGCCGGTGGTCATGAATTTCATCTATACCACCTGCACCACCATCTGCCCGCTGGCCAGCCACACCTTTGCCGAGTTGCAGGACAAGCTAGGCAGCGAACGGGACACGGTGCACATGGTTTCGGTCTCGATCGATCCGGAACAGGACACCCCGCCGGTGCTGGCCCAGTACGCAAAAAAATACGGCGCGGACAAGCAATGGCAATTTTACACCGGCACCAAGGATGCGAGCATCGCGGCCCAGACGGCGTTCAACGTCTACTTTGGGGACAAGACCAATTCCAACCCCGTGACATTCATTCGCGCTGCTCCGGACAAGCCATGGCTGCGGATCGACGGGTTTGCCAAGTCCGATGAGCTGCTGCGCCTGTTACGGGATGTAGAAAAATACGGAGAAGTGCGGCAGCCGGCAGATGAATGACAGATGAACGCCAGATGAATAGAAGATGAATATCAAGAAGCGGAAGGGAAGGGCGAATTCCAAGGGAATGGTTTGAGAATGGGGTGGTGACAAGCTGGTGCGGGCGAGAATCCGGGCCGTCGGTCCTATCGTGTCCGGGAGTAAGTAGAAATACCTGCACGCCGCCGATCAGGTAGGAATTTAAACCAGGCGAATACAGTTTTCCCCCCATAGTCATATTTTTGCGGAAGCATACAATTCGGGTCAAGTAATGCAAAAGCCGGTCACACCGCGCTTCCACGCAGTTGGGACTTCGGGCAGGCAGTCGGGGCCTTCGGGCGATGCCAAATGTCAGCGCGCTGAGCAATACCGGCTATAAGGGAGAAATTTAGCGAATACACCGCAATTTGAACAAGGCACGGCACAGGTTGTCGCCGCAATGTTGTTTAGTGAGCCCGTTGCGGCAGATGCCGGCCAATCCGTTAATCGTTCATGCTGGGGCGCGGAGCGCGCCCAATGGAAATGGAAAGGAGAGCGCACCATGTTGAACTTTTCCTGCTTCGAACGGCTGCTGCTGGCAGTACTACTGAGTGTTCTTGCGGGCACGGCCGGGGCCGCATCGTTCCGGGTCCAATGTCCACCCAGCACGATCACTCACCCGACGGCGGCGAATAACAACGCCGAACCTGCGTACACCGGCCCGACCACACAAGTGCTTGGCGCGAACGGCTATCTGACGCCGACCGCTAACGTCACCGGCGCCATCA
>Ga0187801_10000307_pt1 | contig 12633 bp, 12 predicted proteins | sample NC_wetland_sal_i_10_FD_132465 | JGI IMG/M metagenome (GOLD analysis project Ga0187801, IMG submission 132465) | Wetland sediment microbial communities from Neuse River Estuary, North Carolina, USA - Control_1 | ecosystem: Environmental > Aquatic > Freshwater > Wetlands > Sediment | place: USA...
CTCGTCTCTTCCTAGCGGTGGTATTCACGTTGGGGATCATCGTTATATCGCCACCCGATTCATCTACTTTTAATGAATTGCCATCGGGCCTGATGTACTAGAGGCCAACGTCGAATACCCGCGGGCCGAAGGTCACGTCCGGATGGCTACGCGGAGCGGGCCTGGATCGCGGTGACCAGTGCGACCGAACAGTCGAGGCCGCCGTCGGCCCTGGGCTGGGCGACAGGCCGTTCGCGGGTGGCCCAAGGCCCCGGCCGGCGGTGACCTAAGTAGCTACCCGCTGCAGAAGGCGAGTGCCTAGCGCGACGGTAAGGAGGACGCGATGGCTACTGGCGCACCCCATGGAGTCGGCGCTGGCGCGGGGAGTGCCGCGCGGGTGCCGGACCCGGCCAGGAGAGGCTGGACCGCAGGCCGTGTCGTGGCGCCGGTCGCGGGGTCGATCCTGGTCCTGGCCTGCGTCGCGCTGCTGGGTGGGGCCGGGATGCTGACGTGGGCGGATCAGCAGCAGGACCGTGGTTACCTGGCCACGGGCACCGCCGCGTACTCCACCGGCGGCTATGCCCTGGCCAGCGATCCGGTGCATCTGCACGGCCTGTGGGGATGGCTCGGGCGGTTCGCGGGTGAGATACGGATCCGGGTGACCGCTACCGATCCCCGCACGCCCGTCTTCGTAGGCATCGGAACCGCCGGAGATGTGTCGCGGTATCTCGCCGGGGTCGGCTACACCAGCGTGACCGCACTCGGCGATCATGACCTCACGCAGCATCTGGGGAGTACCGTCCCGGAACCTCCCTCTACCGCGCTCGACCGGGCGGCCGAGGTGCCGGGGTCAGGAACTCAGACCTTGCGCTGGAAGGTGCCCAGCGGCGATTGGACGGTGGTGGTCATGAACGCGGACGGCTCGCCGGGCGTCGCGGTCCGCGCGGACGTCGGACTCACCTCTCCGGTGCTGCCCTCGCTTGCGGCCGGGCTGCTGGCTGCCGGCCTCACGGCCGGCCTGGCCGGGGCGTCGGCGTCGAAGATGGTGTGGTCGTCGGGACGCCAGGCGGCGGGGCACTACCGCAGGCCACCAGGCCGACCACGACGGCGACCGCAACGGCCGACGGTGCGACCGTGGCAATCCTCATGACATGAGCGTGTGCCTCGCGCAGTGGCCCGGAGTCATCCACACGTCCCGTTCCTGGCGTCAAAGCTCCCCTTGTTGCCTCGTCTTTCGGGCTGCCTCAGGGCGCGGAGCGGCGGCCAGCAGCGCGGCGCCGAGTACCGCCCCGGCGAAGCCGAGCCCGCGCAGGACGCCCGCGGTGCCTCCCGGCATGTGCTCGGCGAAGATGGTCAGGCCGGCGAGCACCGGCAGGACGTTGGTGAGCAAGGCGGACACGCCGGCGGTGGCCATGGCTGCTCCGCGCTGGAAGCTGAGCTGCAGGCAGGCGAAGGCCAGGCCATGGCAGACCGGGATCAAGGTGGCGAACAGCGGCACCGGCCCGGTGCCGCCGACTGCTGCCTTGGTGGCGACGTCGCCGGCCGCGTAGAGCAGTCCGGCCGCCACGGCCAGGCCGGAGCCGGGCCTGAGCAACCTCCCGGCGGCAACCGCCGCAGCCGCCGCGACGGCCGCGGAGGCCAGCACCCAGCCGAACGGCGCCATCCAGCCGGGCAGCGCGCCATGGCTGGCGCCTGCCGGGAGGGACAGGCCGAGAAGGGCCAGGCCGGCGACGGACACCGCCACCGCCAGCCGTTCGGGCCGGGTCAGATGGCCGCCGCCGAACCGGACGAGCAGCGCGAGCAACCCCACACCGCCCGCCGAGGTGGCCTGCACGAGCGCGAGCGAGGCGAAGCCGAGCGCGACGATGTAAAGCGCCCACCCGCTCAGGCCCGCGGCGAAGCCGGCGAGCCACCGCCGGTGCGTGAACAGGGCGGACAGCGAGGAGAGCGGATGGCGCAGCGACAGCGCGGGCAGCGCGCCCGAGGCCGTGTGCTGGAGGTAGAAGCCGTAGCTCAGGGCCGCCGTGGACAGCAGCGCCAGGAGCAGCCCCGCGGCGAGTCTCATCGCTGGCCGGGATGGACGGGGGCCCGGGCGGGCGGCACCGGACCCGCCGCCTGTTCCCAGCCGCGCCCCCTGACCAGCGCGGCGTAGGGCAGGTAGCCCTCCGCGGCCATGGCCGCCACAGCCACCCGCGGCAGGTCGGCCCAGGCCTGGAGGATCACGTAGCGCGGCACCCAGGCCGGGCAGAACTGCTCGTTGAACCGGAGCAGGTTGTCAAGCTGCAGCGCCAGGACTCCCTTCAGCCGCAGCAGCACCCGGCGCTGCAGGCGCCGCGCTGATGGCAGCTCGGACTGCGCGCCGAGGAGGCCGGCGAAGGGGGAGAAATTCAGCGAGAGCCGTGCGTAATGCCGGGTGCTGGCCCAGGACGTGGCCGCCACGATGAGCCACGCGGTGAACCCGTTCGGCGTGTCCGGCAATCGCGGCATCGTGGACAGCGACAGCGACCTGCTGGCGCCGCACACGGCGAGGTGCAGGAAGCCGACCACCCGGCCGTGCGGGTCCCGGCCGATCACGAATACCGCGTCACCGTCCCCGAGCCGGGACAGGCTGTCGAGTTCCATGGTGAAGCCCTTCCGCGCACCGCCGCGCAGCCAGGCGCTCTCGACCGCGGTCAGCTCCGACCAGACGGCGGGAGACAGGTCGCCCGCCATGGTCACCTCGGCCCGGTACCCCTTGCGTTCGACCCGGTGCACGGCCTGGCGGGCGGTCCGCATGCGCCGGCCGCCAAGGGAGAAGCCCTCGACGTCGACGACCGCTTCGTCACCGTGGTAGAGCGGGCGCATGCCCAGATCCCGGTAGAGGTCGAGAAGCCGGCTGGAAGCGCCCATGACCGCGGTGCGCCAGCCCCGGGCCCGCGCGTGGGCCAGGAAGGCCGCCAGGGACGTTCCTGCCTCCCCGGCGGGCCCGATAGGATCGCCGCTGACCAGCGCGATGCCGCGGACCACGCGGTAGGCGATGAGCGTGCGGCCGGTCACGAACCATTCCTTGTCGGACCGCAGCGCGAATGGCGCCAGCGTGTCGGCACCCCACCGGCGCACTATGACCGCGGCCTGGCCGCGGCCGACCGGCCCGGGGAACAGGCGCTGCCTCCACGGGCGTAGCCACACGGCGGACGCCCACAAGACCCCGATCGCGGCGAGGGAAAGCACGGAGACGGGAAACCAGTCGGAGAGTTCGGCCGGCATCGCGTCGACGTCGCGGGGCAGCTGGCCGCCCATCGCCCGCAGCGTGTCAAGCAGCGCCGAGCCGAAGCTGTAGGGCAGGTCGTACGCCGTCCGGTAGATCCACAGCGCGGTGACGCCGTAGACCATCGCGGCCAGCAGCATTCCCGACAGGCGCAGCAGCGCCGACGGCTCCGCCGCCGGGTCGCCGCCGAACGGGAAGTCATCGCGCAGGGCGACCAGGGCCATGGCGGTCAGCCCCGTCACGATCGCGGCGGCGTAACTGGGGCCCCGGAGCAACTGCAGGAGCACGGACAGGCTCAGCAGCGTGACAGCCAGACGCCAGGCACGCCGGTTACGGCGGGTCAGGCCCCGGGACGTCACGAACAGCAGCACGCCGACCGGGACGAGCAGGGCATGCGCCGCGGGCATGAGGGCGCCAGGGGCCAGGTGCTGCAGCAGGCCGAAGGCCGGCCCGAGGTGCGGGAAGAGGGCTGAGATCAGGTCGATGAACCCGCCGAAGGCCACGAGCCAGGCCAGCAGCCTTGGCGCCCTGACCCCGGGTCGCGCGCGCCGGCCCAGCAGCGCGCCGCCTGCCCCCGCCAGCGCCGCCGCGAGGTACACTGCCTGCAGTCTCTCCGCCGCCCGCAGCGCCGGGACGGCAGGCACCTGGCGGACCACGAACAGGCTGAAGGCGTCGATGGCGAGCAGCCAGATGCCGGTGCCGACCGCCAGGGCCAGCCCGGCGGTCAGCCGGTCCAGCCGGGCCGCCCGCGCCACCAGCCCGATCATCAGTCCGGCGATCGCGAACGCTCCGATGTAGACGATCAGCGGGATGCTATCGTGGCCCGGCAGCTCATCGAGCGGGAGCGCGTCTGCGACCCGCGGGCCCGGCCAGTGCGCGACGCCGGCTCGCACCCAGTACAGCCAGCCGGTGGCCAGCGTGGTGGTCAGCGTGACCGCCGCCACCACCGTAACGCCCCGGCCCGCGTAGATTGCGCTCCAGCGCAGCTTCCTAACCATGGCTCAGGTGCTCCGACGCGGTGACGAGCGCCTGGGACATCTGCCCGCGCCACAGCGCCCAGTTGTGGGTTCCTGGCACCTCGAAGAACCGGTGAGTGATGCCCAGCCCGGTCAGCTCCGCGGCGAAGGCGCGGTTCTGCGCCGCGAGCGGGTCGCGGTTCCCGCAGTAGAACCAGATGTACATGTGATTGGCTCGCACCTGGCCCGCGACGGCCAGAACCTGCCTCGCCGGGCTGTTGTAAGCCAGCACGGCCGGGTCATGGCCGAACACGGCGGGAATGTTGCTGGCCGTCATGTAGCCGGACCAGCTTTCCAGCAGGCCGAACTCGCCGGGATGGTGCAGCCCGATGTTGAGCGCGCCGTAAGCGCCTTCGGACAGCCCGGCGATGCCCCGGCCGCCTGCGCCGGATATCGTCCGGTAACGGGCGTCGATCGCGTTCACCAGGTCGCGGGCCACGAAGGTCTCCCACGCGTTTCCCCGGCTGACGCCGTTGGCCCATTCCTCATCGGCGAACAGCGAACGTCCGCCGGTCGGCATGACCAGGATCAGCGGCTTCATCCCCCCCGCCGCCAGCAGCGTGGCCTCGGTGGTGGCGACCTGGCCGACGTTCAGGAACTGCGCGGGCTGCCCGGGGACTCCGTGCAGCAGGTAGAGGACCGGGTAATGCCGTGCCGGATGGCTGGCGTACCCCGGCGGCAGGACCACATAGACCGGATCGGCGTAGCCGCCGAGCGCCGGGCTGCGCACCACGATGCGCTGCACCGTCGGCAGGACCACCGGCACCTGCCTGCTGCCTCCCGGTCCGCTCACGACGACGCTGGAGGGCGCGCTCGGCGGAGGGAAGCCGCGGTACAGCACGAAGGTGGAGACGTAGTGCACCGCCCCTATGGCTCCTGCCGCCGCGAGGGCGGCGAAGACCAGCCCCGCAACGGCCATGAGCAGCCGCTGCCGCGCCGTCGCCGCGGCGCCGCGCCCCGGCCGCACCCCGCCTGCGGTCACTGGCCACTCCCTCCGCCTGCGCGCGCTCCCGCGCGGCCCGCCACCGGCCAGGCTGATGCCCAGGCCCGCGGTTCCCAGGGCACGGGAACAGCTTGCTGCCTGCTGTCCACACCCATGCTGACGCCGACAGATGACACCGCCGTGAAGGAATCGTGAGACGACTCTCATCTACGCTCGCTCGGCGCGGATGGCGTCGCAGCGGGCCCCACGGTCACACGCGGAGCGCCGCCCGGGTCGGGCGGCGCTCGCGTAACCTCATCTCACCTTGGCTTCATGGCTCCAGGCTGAACGGGATGGAGTCGCTGTGCCCGGACGGCCGTTCGGTGCGGCCGTTCTGGTCATAGATCTTCACCCAGTGCACGGACGGGAACTGCTTGAGCGTCGGCATGATCTCGTTGGCGATGGTGAACGTGGACCCGCCGCTGCTGAGCTTGCCGGTGAGCTGGACCCGGGCCACCCCGCCGCTGATAGACAGGATCTTGAAGCCGGTCGCCCCCGAGCTGGCGAACTTGAGCCCGCGGGCCTGCTCGGCCTGGGTCGGCCCGGCGAACAGCCGCTGCAGGGCACCGAACGCGGTCGCCGGCGGGATCACCGAACGGGACACCGCCTGGGTGAGCGGACCCCGGCCGGTCGCGTACTGGTGCGTGTTCAGGAAGTAATCCCGGACCGGCACCGTCCGGGACGGCGCCTGGATCTGAAGGACCACCTGGCCCGCCCTGGGCAGCGCGTACATGCGGAACGGCTCGGCCTTGGCCACCCCCACGCCGAAGCTGAGCACCGACTCGAAGTCACCGGCCTTGACCACCTGGATCAGCTCGGGCATCGCGTAGGTCCGCTGCGCCGGCCCGTAGGTCACGACGCCGTTCGCGTTGTGGCCGGCGGCCGACGAGAACGTGACCCGCAGCAGAGCGCTGCCGACCACGTTGACCGGCAGGCCGGACGGGTCAGCCGTTACCTTGGACACGTACCGGGCGCTGTACTTGGCCGGCACGCCACCGCGGAACTGGAACACCAGCGTGTCATAGCCGGAGTAGTGCTGCGCGGTTACCTGGACCAGGGCGGGCGTGACCGGAGCCATCGTCGCGGCCGCCGCACCTGCGGTTGCCGTCATGAGGGTGCCCGCGCTAAACCCCGCGAGAGTCAGCATCACCACGGCGGTGCGAACTCTGAACATTGAAAACCTCCTAAGGAGAACGGTCGGGGTGACCTCGCGCTCAACCCGGCGCGGGCGGTCTCGGTCATGGCACTCACCGCCGGATCCCGCGCTGGTGTTCGATCTCGCGGTTGATCTCGCCTTCCGAGATCGGCTTGATCCCGAAGACGGCCCACGCGTGCGCCGGAAGGTTCGTTCCCTTGTTCAGGTGCCTGCGGGAACGTGAGCGACGCACGCGGCGGCGCCCAGCAAGGTGCCCCAGTGACGGGCTCGCGAGGCCTCGCCGTCGATCACGCTGTTCCGCTGGCTGACCAGGAAGCTCTCCGCGGGCGCGATGAGGAAGTAGCCATGTCGCATGAGCAGTTTCCTGATGCCGTGGCTGGCGCGGCCGGTCAACGCGGGGATGCCGGTCAGCCGGGTGTCGAAGGCGGCGGCCAGCGCCGCGTGCCTGTCCGCCAGGCCGTTGAGCCAGTCCCGCAGGCCCGGTCCGGCGACGTCCGGTTCCAGCATCAGCCCGCTCCCCGTCTTGGCGGCCGACTTGGCGGCAAGTTCCCGAGACGAGGCGGTGGACAGGCCGTGCATGTGGGTCGGCCCGCCGACAACGAGGAGGTCGGCCCCGGCGACGAGATCCGCGGTAGCCATCGCTACCGGGACGACGATTACCTCGTGCGTCTCGCGCAGGCCAGCCGCGATGTCGGTGGCGATGGCGTGCGTGTTTCCGTACATCGACTCGTAAACCACGAGTGCTCGCATGTTGATCACGTCCCTTGAAGTCATCGTCTTCAGCGCAGTCACCCCGGCGCCACCCGGCCAGAGGCGGGAGTCCCGCAGAACCGGGACCAACGTCGGGTGACCGGGCAGGACGGCCATGAGACCGGCGCCGGCCCCGGCAAAGGCACGCCGCCCCGCCGCGCAGCGGCGGGGCGGCGAATAGCCTGCCCGGCTCTCAGCTCACCAGGTAACCGGGAAATGGCCCATCAGCGGCGTCTCGTACAGCCGGTTCTGCACGATCCGCACCGGACCGCCGGGAATCGGCAGGACGAAATGCTGCCCGTAGGGCTGCCAGTTAGACTGCCCGTAGACCGGGTAGATGCCAGGCAGCGTAACCACGAGGTAGGCAGCGCCGCCCTGGTAGAAGGTCGACGTGGGGTAATTCCAGCCACGATAGAACGGGCCGCTGACGGCGAAGGTGATATCGGCGGTCGCCGACTGGCCAGGGAGCAGGACGGTCTTAGCCGACCAGAAGGTCCGCCCAGGAACCTGGACCGTGGTGGTGGGCAGCGACCGGTACTTGCTGTTCAGCAACTGCAGGCCCGGGTAGCCGGACAGGGTGCACGCCGAACGGCCCGTGTTGGTCAGCGTCAGGACCAGTTCGCGGTTGTTCCACCTGGTCTGGTAACCACGGGTCAGCGTGGCCGAGAGCTGCCATCCTGCGCAGTCCCGCGGAGCGTAGGTGATGTGGCTGACGGTGTTCGGAACGGTGCTCGCGCTTGCGCTGGTGGCCGTAGCCGCCACCGCGACCGTCGCGAGCGTGGCCACGCCCGCCAGCGCGGCTAGTGCGATACGGACTTTCACGGTGTACCTCCAGCGATGAAGGAGACTCAGTGGGCCTGTTTGGCACTTGCTCCCCCGTCACGCTTAACTAAACCTTTACTATTGCCGGAGAATTGCCGCCATAATGCCCATCTCAGCAAGGGCTAAAGTCACGGAAACGGGTGACCTTAGGCCAGGCACTATTTACCGGACGTCTGACCTGCGGCTGAACGTGCTTTCCCAGGTATTTCCGTGCGCCCGGGAATTAGCCCGCTGGCGCCTTCGCTCCACGGATGATAACGAGGCTCTTGCGGCCGGCCTTGACCGTGTGCAGCCGTACCTGGTCGAAACCGACGGCGCTCAGCTCGCCGGCGAGATCCTCGGCCTGGTCGCGGGTGAGACCGTGGGCGGCGTGGCCGCGCGCTCCCGGCTTGGCCTGGCGCTCGACGAGCACTATGCGCCCATCCGGGGCGAGGATGCGCCGGGCCTCGCCGATCCCGGCGCCGCGGTCTTCCCAGTGGTGCACCGAGTTGATCGCCCAGGCCACGGTGGCCTGGGCGTCCGCCAGGGGCAGCTTCTCGGCCCGGCCCTGGAGCCAGTCGACGTTCGGCGACCGCCGCAGCGCCGTGATCCAGCGCGCGAGCCGCAGCATGGCGGGATCGGGGTCGATGCCGGTCGCGGCGGCAGTGCGCCGGGCGGCGCGCCGCACGGCGGTGCCGGGACCGCAGCCGATGTCGACGACGCGGTCGGCGGGGGTCAGCTGCGCCGCGTCGGCGGCGGCCCGCGCCAGCGAGCCGCGCCCCACGATCATCGACGCCACAGTGATGGTGTGCCAGGCCCGCTCTGATAGCTTCTTCACCGTTATCACCTCTGTCACTAAGTAACTTAGCTACTAAGCAGTATAGCGACTTGCTATACTGCGTTCAATGACGACTCAACCGGCGGGTGACCTGGCAGGCAGCCTGCAGAGATTCGGCCTGCAGCGCGACCGGATGCGCGCCGTCCTGGCCCGCCGGGCGGGCATCAGCGCCACCGATCTCGACGCGCTCGAGCACCTGGAGGCGGACGGCCCGCTGACCCAGCGTGCGCTCGGTGAGCGGCTGTCCCTGACCTCCGGCGCGGTCACCATGCTGGTCGACCGGCTGGAGCGCGCCGGGTGGGCGCACCGCCGCCCGCATCCCGGCGACCGGCGCTACGTACTGATCGAGCTGTCACCGCGCGCGGCGGCGGACGCGCCGGAGGGACTCGCCGCGTATCACGCCCGGGTCCGGGCGCTCGCGGCCGGGGTGCCCGCCGGGCAGCGCGAGGCCGTGGCCGCGTTCCTGGCCGCGGCCGCGGACGCGGCAGCCGCGGCGGTCGTCGAGCTTTCCCGCTGACCGCGGTTCAGCAGCAGCGGTCGTCGATCTTTCCCGCTGACCGCGGTTCAGGGGCAGCGGTCGTCGAGCCCTGCCGCTGACCGCGGTTCAGGACGGCTCGCGGCGAGGTCATCGAGGATGGCGCGGGCCACGACGTCGACGGCGGCGGCCACGGCCGGGGTCAGGCCGGGGCCCTGGGTCAGGTCGGCGGCCTCGATGGCATGCACGATCAGCCGCCCGGGCATCCGGTCCAGGGCCGCGGCCAGGGCGATCGCCTCGTCGAGGCCGAAGCCGTGCGAGCTGGCTGCCCGGCCCGCCGGGGTGCCCGGGCGGTCCACCACGAAACGGTGGACCCGGCCCGGGTCCGGCGGCGCGGCGCGGACGGCGTCGACGACCACGGCGAGCGCGGCCCCGGTCCAGGCGTCGATCAGCCGGGCGGGCTCGCCGTCGGTGACCACCAGCCGCACGCCGGCCGGCACCCGCCCGCGCAGCTGGGCGATGACCGCGGGCCCGGCGCCGTCGTCGCGGCGGAACTCGTTGCCGATGCCGATCACCACCGCTGTCCCGCCGGGACCGGGCACGGGAACCACCGTCCGTTCGGTCAGATAATGATCTTTCTACGGTCAGGTCCAGGAAGTGCGCCGAGCAGGAGATGCACGGATCGTAGGAACGCCTCGAAGAAGCGGGGCGGCTCGTAGATGTCGAGGCGGGCCTCGTCCACCCGGCCGCCGCCGGCCCGCAGGTATAGCACGCCTTCGCCCTCCACCCGGGACAGCTCCCTGACCGAGAGGACCCTGTCGTTCCTGTGCGTCATGTCAGCTGCAGCTCATCGTCCGGGTCCTTCGCTCGTGTCGGCGCGCTTGCTGGCTGGCGCGCGCTGGCCGGCAGGATGATTATGACGGTCCGGCCGCCGCCCGGGGTGCGCTCCCGGCGGAGCGTGACGCTCATCGCCTCGGCGAGATCGGCCGCGAGCCTGAGCGACAGGCTGGCCGGGCCGCCGTGCTCGTCCGGTCCGGTGTCCACGACGTGGACCTCGACGTGGCCGTCGAGGTGGGCGGCGGTGAGCACCGGCGGCGGGCCCGCCGGGCAGCGGCGGACGGCATCGGCCAGCAGGCTAGCGAGGATCCGGGTCAGGAGCGTCGCGTCGGCGATCACGTCGGGCAGGTCCTCGGCCAGGCTGACCGTGACGCCCTGGCGGCTCGGCCCCAGGTCATCGAGGGAGGCGGCCAGCACCTCCTCGAGATCGACCGGCCGCAGGTAGGTCTCGACCGCTCCGGCGCGCAGCCGGCTGAGGTCCGCGAGATCGTCGACCAGCCTGCTCACCCCGTCTACGGCGCGGGTGGCCCCGGCGAGCAGCCGCTTCCGGTCTTCCGGCGGGAGCGCCGGTCCGTGATCCTCGGCCGCCGCCAGCGCGGTCAGCGCGGTCCGGGCGGCGGCGAGCTGTTCCCGTGCGTTCTCTCCGGTCGCGGCCAGCAGGGCCGTCCGCCCGCGCTGGTCGGCCGCATGCCAGGCGGCCTGGGCGTCCTGCTCTTCCCGGCGGCGGGAGCCGACGCCGGCCACGATCTCGGCCGCGCAGGAGCGAAGCACCCGCAGGTCCTCCCGGCTCGGGACCGGCCCCCGGCCGGCCAGCACCATGGTCACGTCAACCGGCACCTCCAGGTCGGCGCCGGGTCCTTCCGGCGGCTGATCGCCCGCGCTGGCCACGACGTCCCAGCGGGATCCGCTGTCCGGCCGCCATTCCAGCAGGCTGACCGCGGCTAGGCCGAACATCTGGCGGATCTCCTCGAGCAGGGCGGGCGGGTCGTCATGCCCGCGCAACGCGACGGTGGCGAGCCGGGTGAGGGCCGCCGCCTCCGCGCTGGCCCGCCTCGCCTGCACTCTGCGTGACCGGAAGCCGGCCGACGCCGACCTCAGCGACCGGCCGCGCGCGGTCGTCCGGTCACGGCTGACCAGGTGCACATCCATGTGCCCGGCCTGGCGTGCCACCCTGGTCGGGATGCTCCTGCCCGAGAGCAGGGTGAGAAACCGGCCACGCAGGCTCGCGCCGAGCACGATCTGGGTCGCGTTCTCGGCCCGGGCGTACCGCAGCAGCGTCTCGGGGACGTCCTCGCCTGGTATCTGCTGGAAGCTGCCGCCGACCGAGGCCACCAGCGCGCGCTGCGTGCCGAGCGCGCCATCCGACCGGGCCATGCCGTCCTCCCGGTCCACGTGCACCGCGAGCAGGTCGCTGCCCGGGGTGCGCGCGGCGATCCTGGCGGCCCGCCTGATGACGGCTTCGTCGCCTTTCTCGCCGGCGATACCGACCACGACCCGCTCCCTGGTCTCCCACGGCGCGGCGATGCCGTGCTCGGCCCGGTACCGCTGCATGCCCTCCTCCACCCGGTCGGCGACCCAGAGCAGGGCCAGCTCGCGCAGCGCGGTCAGGTTGCCCGGCCGGAAGTAGTGGGTCAGCGCAGCCTCGACCCGGTTCGGCGGGTAGATATTGCCGTGCACCATCCGGCGCCGGAGCGCCTCGGGAGTCATATCGACCAGCTCGATCTGGTCGGCTCGGCGGGCGACGTCGTCGGGCAGCGTCTCGCGCTGCTCCACGCCGGTGACCTGCCTGGCCACGGTGCTGAGCGATTCCAGGTGCTGGATGTTCAGCGTGGTGATGACGTCGACGCCAGCGTCGAGCAGCTCGTCGACGTCCTGCCACCGCTTGGCGTTCCGGCAGCCGGGCACGTTGGTATGAGCGAGCTCATCCACCAGGGCAACCTGCGGGTGCCGGGCCAGCACGGCGTCGAGGTCCATCTCGGTGAGGGTCTCGCCGCGGTAGGTCATCGTGCGCCGGGGCACGACCTCAAGCCCTTCGGCCATCGTCGCGGTCAGGCGCCTGCCGTGGGTCTCGATCAGGGCGCCGACGACGTCCGTGCCGCGCGCCCGGCGGCGCTGGCCTTCGGCGAGCATCGCGTAGGTCTTCCCCACCCCGGGCGCCGCGCCGAGGTAAATGCGGAGCTTCCCCCGCCTGGGCCCGCTCGGCCTCGGACATGCCGTTGCCATTGTCCTGGTCCTCTCGTTTCCGTCGTTTGCGTCCAGGGGAGCATCCGCGGCTGGAGCCCGTTAGGGCCGCAGTTCCCTCAGCCGGGAGGACCAACGCCCCGGCCGAAAGGCACTGGCCGCGCCCTCGGGACGCGGCCAGCCTCGTGGCGCCAGGGTCCTACGTGTCCTTGGGGACCTCGATCTTGTCCTTGGTGACCTCGATCTTCTTGGCCGACGCCTGCTGCTCGGTCTTCAGCCCGACGGAGATCGTGAGGATACCGTCGTGGTAGCTGGCGGTGACCGCGTCCTCGTCCGCGTTGACCGGCAGGCTGAGCACGCGGCTGAACGAG
>Ga0187801_10000314_pt1 | contig 12613 bp, 5 predicted proteins | sample NC_wetland_sal_i_10_FD_132465 | JGI IMG/M metagenome (GOLD analysis project Ga0187801, IMG submission 132465) | Wetland sediment microbial communities from Neuse River Estuary, North Carolina, USA - Control_1 | ecosystem: Environmental > Aquatic > Freshwater > Wetlands > Sediment | place: USA...
AGGGCGTTTTATTCGTGAAAAAATAATAGGCGCCCGCGGCGCAGACCGCGATGAACAGGAAGATGAAAAGCTTCCCGAGCGCCGTGAGTTTCGGTCCTTCTGCCATGCGATTCAGAGCCTTTCGCTCTCCCTATCATCCGCCCTTTGGTACCAAAAGCCGTTTGGCGCTAAAAACCCCGAGGCACTAAAAGAATGTCGAGATATCGCGGAAAACCTCGACAATGTTTTGCGGAGTGCCTTCATAGAATTTCGCCTGCGTCGCCTCCGCAATCTTTTGCAGGATATCTTTTCTGGCATCGCGGCCGTACGCGATGGTGAAGACATGGATCGCCCTGGTCTCACCGTTATACCTGATACGCTCCATGAGCTCACTTAATTTCATTTTGCTCTCGGTGTCTTCTCCGTCCGTGAGCACCACAACGGCTTGAATCTTCGTGTCGGCGTTCTTCGTTTCCGCCAGGTGCTGATAGGCCGAGTCGATGGAGTCGTACAGAGCTGTCCCGCCGCCCGCGAACAACGATGCGATTTGCTGCAAGAGTTGCTCCCGCTGATTCTTCACGCTGGCGTCCTGCTGCGCCCAGTGCAGTTCCGTGCTGAACGGCAGAAAGGAAAACGTGTCGCCGTCATCCAGCAACTGCACGAGTTGCTTCGCGCCCTCCTTGGCATTCTGCATTTTGCCTTCTTCGTTCATACTTCCAGAGGTATCCAGCACGAGCACGACGTTCGAATGCTTCTTCTGCACTTTCCAGGCCTGCAAGATTCCGTTGATCACATCAACGGACGGCACTTCAAGCGTGGTCTTTGGCTCCTTTGGGTCGATGCCGTGGGCCGCATCCAGCGGAGCAGAGAGCGGGACGTCCAAGGAAGCCGGGCGGAATCCATACTCTATAGCCTTTTCCTGTTGCGGCCGCGCCAGCAAGTATTGAATGTAGATCTTCGCCGCTTCCCGGTGTTCCGGAGTGACCCAGTCCTTCTCCACAACGCCGACGGGATGGTCGCTCCAGAACGTTCCTTCCTTGGGATAAATGGCCACCACCGGGAACGGCAAATCACTTTGCGAGGCGGATTCGACCACCATGCTTTCGTACAAAACCGCCGCGGACAGGTATTCGGGGCCATTCGAAAACATCTTCCGGCCGAAGAATCCGGTGGAGCTGCCGTAATGCACGACGCTCTGTTCCACGCCCGCAATCATCTGCTTCGTTTGCGGTTTCTCCAGATCCGCGAGCTTGAGCCCCGCCGTCTTGCCGGAGGCCGCGTAGGCTTCCGCGAAAAGCGAAATCAACCCGCTGTTGCTGAATTCTGGATGGGTGTGCCCGAATTTGAATTTGCCCCATTGCGGGTAACCGTAAGCCGCCCAGCCTTTCGGATTCCGCGCCATGGCCAGAATGTCCGACCAGCCCAGAGGCTTCTTACCCCAGCCGATGGCTTCCGCCATGGGCTTCCACATGGCAATCACGACAGGCGACAACACGAGGTTGTCAGTGGAGGCGATCAAGTCCTTGCCGGTTTTTGCGCGGGAATCGGCATTGCCAAGTTTGATGAACGCCGCAGAGGCTGGACTGACCAGGTGCGCCTGCACGCGGCCCGAAAGAATATTGTCGATCGATTCGCCCGAACCCATGGGCAAGGCGCGCACGAAAATAGTCTTCCCGCTTTGCGTCTTGGCCCCACTGTGGTTGAACGCCGTCGTTACGTCGTTGATCCATTTCTCTTTTTCCGAGCCGTAGGGGAACACCAACTCCAGCGCGCCACGCGGGGCCGCTGCCGGAGTTTCTTTCGAAGGTGGGGGTTCATTCTTGCAGCCAGCGGCAAAGGAAATCAGTGCGAAAACAAAAAACGCCGTTCCCAGCGCATAGCGGAAGAAAGATGCGCAATAAACTGTGCGAAGAAATCCAGGACGCGGAAGAATAAGGCCTCTCGGCCCCGTCATCATTGGGCTAACTCATTCTTACTGATTTTCGAAGAAATGCAAAGGACGGTGACGGCGAGGCTGTGGACCATTGTGAACGTTGTGTTACAGCGAGAAAGAGAGGCTCGCGAGCGGTGTCAACGAAAGACAACGACGCGGCTGCTCAGGCCGGCGCGGCATCCAGGCCAAACTCACGGTGAGTCGTGAGCAGCGCCGCTTTTACCGCTTTTTCCTCGATCACAAACGAAATGTTGCATTCTGAAGAGCCCTGCGCGATGGCAATCAAATTCACACCCTCTCGCCCCAGCGCGTTAAATGTTTTTCCCGCGATTCCCGGCGTGCCGCGCATGTTTTCGCCCACCACCGCAACGATGGCGATGTTGGAGTCCGCGGTGATGTGCTCGACCTTGTGATGCGTCAGATCCTGTGCAAATTCCTTGCGCAAAGCCTCGACCGTGCGCTGCGCATCCGCCGTGCTTACGATGAAGCAGATGTCGTTCTGCGAAGAAGATTGCGAAATGAGAAGTACGTTGGCGCGGACTTCGGACGTCGTCGAAAACGTGCGTCCGACCACGTCCGGCAATCCCACGATTCCCGGGCCGCCAACGCTGATTAAGGTTACGTCGCGAATCGCGGTCAGGGCCTTTACCCCGCCGCCGATGCTGCGCCCCTCCGGCGTGATTTTCGTTCCCGCGCGTTCTGGCGCGAAGCTATTGCGAATCCACACGGGGATGGCCGCCTGAATCACCGGGCTGAGCGTTTTCGGATGGAGCACTTTTGCTCCGAAGTACGCGAGCTCCGCCGCTTCGAGGTAAGAAATGACTGGAATCGTGCGCGCCTCCGGAACCAATCGCGGGTCCGCCGTCAGCACGCCATCCACGTCGGTCCAGATGATCACTTCGTCCGCGTCCAGCGCGGCCCCAAGAATCGTCGCCGAATAGTCGGAGCCGCCACGGCCAAGAGTCGTGAGCTGCCCTTCCGCGGTAGCGCCAATGAAGCCCGTCACGATCGGCACAATTCCTTTCTCCAGCAGCGGCCGCAAGCGCGCTTGTGATTTTTCCCGCGTGGCCTCCATCTGCGGTTCCGCGCCGCCGTGATATCCATCGGTGACAATCAACTCGGTGGCTTCGATCGCCTCGCTGGGAATCCCGAGCTCGTTTACCGCCGCTGCCACCAGAGGCGCCGACAGACGTTCCCCAAGGCCGGAAATCGCGTCGAGCGTGCGCGGTGTAAGCTCGCGCAGAAGCGATGTGCCCTCGCAGAGTCTGCTGCCTTCCGCAAACACTTCCGCCATGCGCTGCCGGATTTGCGCGCGGCCGCTTTCCTGCGAAATCAGGCTCGTCAGCGCGGCCTCGTGCTGCCTTCTCATGGCTTCCAGAATCGCGAAAGCGTTCGACGCATTTCCCGCCTGAGCCGTCCTCGCCGCTTCGATCAACCGGTTCGTCACCCCGCTCATGGCGGAGACCACGGCGACGCACGGCTTTTCCTTTGCGCCACGCGCGATAATCTGCGCGCTTCGCGCGATGCAGGAAGCATCGCCCACCGACGTCCCGCCAAACTTCATCACTTGCAGCCGTGATTTCATTCTGCTCCCCGGCGTTCGAATAACTCTTCTATCTTAATGTCTGGCCATCCGGCCGCCCAAGAAAAACCGAGGCGCGCGTTGACTCTTTTTCACCGCGCACCTAACATGACTGCCGGGGACTCCACAGCAATCCGGTATAGGCACGCGCAGTTCCATTCATGCGCCGAATCTCGGGCGCCAACGGAAAGAGGCGGCCAGACATGAATACACAGCGAATTTTGGGATGCATCATCGTGGCTTTGGCCATCGTTGCCAGCGCCGCTGCAATTGCGATTCATTCTTCAGCGGACGCTACTCCAACACCCGGAAACGTGAACGCCGCGCGCATCGCCGCCGATGCCTTCACCGGGAACAACTGGCTCGTGAACGGTCGCACCAACGATTCGAAACACTTCAGTCCGCTAAAGCAGATCAACGATTCAAACATCAGCAATCTGGGCTTGGCCTGGTATCTCGACTACGACGGCGCAATGGGCGTGGTCTCCGAGCCCATCGTTGTCGATGGCGTGATTTACGTGAGCGCCCCTCTTTCGAAAGTGTATGCCGTGGACGCCGTCTCCGGAAAACTCCTCTGGAAATTCGATCCCCACATTCGCCTCAATCAGGCGCTCAACGGCTCCTATTCCGCGCGCACGAACGGTGGTGTGGCTGCTTGGAATGGAAAAGTCTACGTCGGCACGGGCGATTGCCGCTTGATCGCCATCGACGCAGCCACGGCGCAACAAGTATGGGAGGCCACCGTCTGCGAACCGACGCAAACCGGCATCACCGGCGCGCCGCGCGTCGCCAAAGGCAAAATTCTGATGGGCTACAACGGCTCCGACGACGCGGTCCGAGGCGCGCTGGCCGCTTACGACGCCGAAACGGGCAAGGAGGTCTGGCGTTTCTGGACCGTCCCTGGCGATCCTTCGAAACCCTTCGAAACGAAGGAACTCGAAATGGCCGCCAAGACCTGGCATGGCGAAGGCTCCTGGAAAATTGGCGGCGGCGATGTGTGGCACGCGATCACTTACGACGACGCGACAGGCCTCGTGATTTTCGGCACCGCGGGAGCGGACGTCGGCTATGGCGAGTTGTCTGGAACCAAAATCACCGGAGAAAAGCTCTTCTCCCAATGCATCATCGCCGTCGATGCGGACACCGGAAAATATGTCTGGCACTACCAGACCGGCACGGAAGGCGTGCACAACGAAAACAACCAGATCCTGATGGCCGATCTCGTCTTGAACGGCGAAAAACGCCACGTCGCCTTGACCGCTCCCAAAAATGGCTTTTTCTACATCCTCGATGCCAAAACAGGAAAGCTGCTCTCCGCGAAACCTCTGGTCAGAACCACCTGGGCCACGGCCTATAATTTGCAAACCTCTTTGCCTGTTCTCGTGCCTGCTTCGCAAGGCGGCGGCCGCCAGTGGACGGTCCACAACTGGTGGCCCATGAGCTACGATTCGCTCACCGGACTCGTCTATATCCCCACGACTGATCGCCACACCGAAACGAAAGCCGCGGTGGAAGCCGGAGAAAGCGGCGAAGGTCTCTTCGGACGTCTGATCGCCTGGGATCCCATCTCCGAATCACCGCGCTGGTCCGTCGAAGAAGAAATCGCCGTCAACGGCGGCGTTCTTTCGACGGCTGGCAATCTTGTTTTTCAAGGGCAAGGCACAGGCGAATTTTCAGCTTACGCCGCGGACACCGGGAAAAAACTTTGGTCGATTCAGACCAAGTCCGCCATCGAATCCATCCCCGTCACTTTCACCGCGAACGGCGAGCAGTACGTCATTACTTCGGTGGGTTGGGGCTCGGGTTCGCGTTTGTTTGCGCCGGCCCGCACCATGGCCACGCCGGAATCCAAGCGCGGTCCCGTGCGCCTCTACGCATTTAAGCTCGGCGGCAACGTGCCTTTCCCCTACCCGCACATTGAAATTCCGCCGGTGCCCAAGCCGCCCGAACAAAAGGCCACTCTCGAAACCATTCGCAAGGGAGAAAAACTCTACGTCTCGTTCTACTGCGAAGGTTGCCACTCTCCCAGCATCGACAGCAGCGGCGCGTGGGTCGAGGACGGCGCTGTTCCCGATCTCCGCTACGCTCCGCCGGAAGTTCACAAGGATTGGTATCAGATCGTCATGGGCGGCACGCATTGGGACAAGGGCATGCCGGGTCTTGCTGATCCACCTAAATTTGCCTTTCCCAACGCGCACTTGACCGTCGCAGAGGCGGATGCCATTCACGCCTACGTCATCGACCAGGCCTGGAAAGCGTACAAAGGCGAAATGACCGCGGCGCACACCAAGCGCGAAAACTACTAGCTAATAAACTCAGTCGTGGCGCTTCTAAAAAAAACCGCGCTGCCCCGCCAATTCGTTGCATTGGTAAATTCATTCCCTTCGCTGGCTGAGTGGGAGTACACTCGCTGGGCCTCAAGGGATCAGAACTAGAAAACCGTTTTAGGAGGACCTTCGTCGTGCATTCTTGGAAAGCTCTTCGTACGCTCCGCTCCTTGTCATTCCTGGTCTTTTTGTTGGCGTCCACTGTCGTGACTGCGCAACAACCCGACTCCAGTCTCTACAAAGGCATGAAGTGGCGCCTGATCGGTCCGTTCCGTGGCGGGCGTGTGCTGGCCGTTGCGGGCGTTCCGAGTCAGCCGGACACGTATTACTTTGGCGGCGTGAGCGGCGGCGTGTGGAAGACCGTCGATAGCGGACAAAATTGGATGCCGATGTCGGACAAGGAGTCCTTTTCCTCCGTGGGCAGCATCGCGGTCGCAGAATCCGATCCCAACGTGATTTACGTGGGCTCCGGCGAGGCCTGCATTCGCGGCAACATCACGCACGGCGATGGCGTTTGGAAATCCACCGATGGCGGCAAGACGTGGAAAAACATGGGGCTCAAGGACACGCAGAGCATCGGGCGCGTCATCGTCGATCCGCGAAATCCCAATATCGTCTTGGTGGCCGCCCTCGGCCATGCCTACGGCTCGAATACCGAGCGCGGGCTGTTCCGCAGCACCGATGGCGGGCAGAACTGGGAAAAAGTCCTCTATAAAGACGGCAAGACGGGCGCCATCGATGTGGAGTTTGATCCCCACAATTCCAGCATCGTTTTTGCCGCGCTCTGGGAAGTCATCCGCAAGCCCTGGACGCTTTCGAGCGGCGGCCCTGGCAGCGGCCTCTACAAATCAACGGACGGCGGAAAAACCTGGAAGCGCCTCGAAGGCAACGGCCTGCCGAGCGGCATTCTCGGTCGCATTGGCGTTTCCGTTTCGGGTGCGGACGGAAACCGCGTCTATGCCTTGATCGAAGCCACCGAGGGCGGTCTCTACCGTTCGGACGACGGCGGCGAGAATTGGACCTACGTGAACAAGGAAGACCGCTTCCGCCAGCGCGCCTGGTATTTCACCCACATCTTTGCCGATCCCCAGAACGCGGACTTGGTCTACATCCTGAACACGGGCATGTACAGCTCGCGGGACGCCGGCAAATCCTTTTCTCTCGTGCCCGCGCCCCACGGCGATCATCACGGACTGTGGATCAATCCGCATCATCCCAACCGCATGATCAATAGTAACGACGGCGGCGCGGACATCACCATGGACGGCGGCAAGACCTGGAGCACGCAATACAATCAGCCGACTGCGCAGTTCTATCACGTGGCCGCGGACACGCATTTTCCCTACCGCCTTTACGGCGCCCAGCAGGACAACACTTCCGTCGGCATCGCCACCGCCAGCGATGATGGTTTTATCGACCGTCCCGATTGGTACGCCGTGGGCGGCGGCGAAGCCGGATGGATTGCTCCATATCCGCCTGATTCGAACATCGTCTACGCCGGCGACAACGAAGGCTTGGTTACCCGTTATGACCGGACCAACGGACAGGTGCAGGTCATCAATCCGTGGCCCGACATGCCTTCCGGCTACGGCGTCGAGAGCATGAAGTACCGCATGCAGTGGACCGCCCCGATGATCGTTTCTCCCCATGACCCGAATGTGCTGTATGTCGGGGCCAACGTCCTTCTCAAGACCACCAACGGTGGAATGAGCTGGCAGGCCATCAGCCCGGACCTCACGCGGAACGACAAATCCAAGCAGGGAGTTTCCGGCGGCCCCATCACCAAAGACAACACCAGCGCCGAGTATTACGACACCATTTTCGCCCTCGATGAGTCGCCACTCGAAAAGGGCCTCATCTGGGCGGGCAGCGACGATGGCCTCGTGCACATCACTCGCGACGCGGGCAAAACCTGGACCAACGTCACGCCGAAAGATCTACCGGAATGGAGCCGCATCAGCCTCCTTGCTGCTTCCCCCCACGATGCGGCCACCGCTTATCTCACCGTTGACCGTCACGAACTGGACGATCTGCATCCTTATATATACAAGACCGGCGACTACGGTAAGTCCTGGACAAAAATCAGCGGTGACTTGCCGGACAATCTCGTCGTGCGCGCCGTGCGCGAGGATCCGGTGCGCCGTGGCCTGCTGTTTGCCGGCACCGAGTCCGGCGTGATGATGTCCTTCGACGATGGCAAGCACTGGCAATCGCTGCAGATGAATTTGCCCGTCTCGCCCGTTCGGGACGTGCTGGTCAAAAATGACGATCTGGCTATCGCCACGCATGGCCGGTCGTTCTGGGTTCTGGATGACCTCGTGCCTCTTCGCCAGCTAAGTCCCGAAGTGGCCAACTCTCCCGCATTTCTCTTCAAACCGCGAGCCGCGCTGCGCTCCCAGATTCCCATCGGATTGCCCTCAAAACGGCCCGTCGGGCTGAATCCCCCGGGGCCGGCGCTGATCGACTACTACCTGAAGGCCGCCCCCAAAGAGATTTCGCCTGGGAAGAAAGAGGAAGTGCAGATCGAGATTGTGGACTCGCAAGGCAAGCTGGTCCGCAAGTTCTCCAACAACAAGCCTCCCGAAGAACTGCCCGAAAGCGAATTCGAGCCCGAACAGCACAATGAGGGGTTGCTCGCGCCGGAAGCCGGCATGAATCGCTTCGCTTGGGATTTGAAGTTTGAACCGCCGGCAAAGGCCAAAGAGGAAGGCCCTTGGACGGGACGTCCCGAAGGGCCATTCGTGGTCCCGGGAAAATATGAAGTGAAGCTGACCGCTGGAGGCAAGACGTACACCGCGCCGCTCGAAGTGAAGCTCGAGCCGCGCGTCAAGACCTCGCAAGCCGACCTCGAAAAACAGCTGGAGCTGGCGCTCAAGATTCGCGACGCCGTCAACGAGAATCATCGAGCGGTCACGGAAATTCGCGAGGTTCGCGCGCAATTTCAGGAATTGAAAAAGCGCCTCGAAGGCCACCCACAAGCCAAAGCCATTGCCGATGCCTCCGACGCCATCGACAAAAAGATGACGCCCGTCGAGGAAAAACTGATCCAGCCGAAACTCAAGAGTTCCGAGGATGCGTTGGTCTATCCCATCATGCTCTCCGAAAAAATGCTGGCGCTCGGGGGCATGATCGAAAATTCCGACACCGCTCCCACCGAGCAATCCTTCGAGCTTTTCAAGGAGTACCGCTCCCAGCTCGATGCCGAACTGGCCAAGTGGAATGACATCCGCGACAAGGACGTCGCCGCATTCAACCAGCTCGTCCAAAAGGAAAATGTCCCACCGCTCCTTCTGCCTGCTCCTAAGAAGGACTAGAGGTTGCCCAGTTGTCTCATACATGAGGGTCTGTTCTTCTTTGTAGGGCGCAATACATTGCGCCCTAGCTTTGGCATTGAGCCTGAACCGGGCAAACCCCCTGTGCCCGCTCCGCGGTCTGGTTCTCTTTGTCGCCCGAGGACTTACCCCCCTGAGGCCAACTGGGAAATGTCTGCTTAGACACAGCTAGGGTCACATAAAGGGCGCGGAGCGCATGGTCATGATAGTTATAGTACTTGCCGAGTCTTTTGCGATGCAGCCCGAGGTGCGCCCCGATTCGCCAAGACCTCGCGCTGGTGGGTATCCGAAGTGCGACCGACCCAGCTGCGGACCAAGTTTCTTCTCTCGCTCCTGGCAATCTCCGCCGGTCTCACTACCGCTACGCTCTTCATCGTTCGTTCCACGATTCGCGCCCAGGTTCGGGAGGCCCTTCAGGAGGACCTGCGCAACTCGATCAACACCTACCAAACGTTTGAAAAACAAAGGCAAACCAGTTCCTCCCAGGCCGTCCGGCTGATTGCCAATCTGCCTTATCTGCGTGCGCTGATGACCACGCGCGACACCCTCACCATCGCGGATGGTTCGAAGGACATTTGGCGTCTGAGTGGAAGTGACCTGCTGGTGCTGGCGGATCCTTCCGGAAAAATCCAGACCTTAAAGGCGAATGCACCCGCGTTTCAGCTTGAGACGGCTCAGAGCCAAATACATCGCCTGCTGGACCGGGACAAACCCAGGGATTGGTGGCTTGGCGCCGGGCATCTCTACGAAGTGTGGATGCAGCCCATCTATTTCGGCCAGGCCTCTGATTCCACGATCACCGGGTATCTCGTTGTTGGCTATGAGGTTGATGAGGCCCTGGCACGCAATTTCAGCCGGGTGACCTCCAGCGAAGTGGCTTTTCACCTGGGCGACAGCATCTTTGCCAGCACGCTTGCTCCCCAGCAGAACCTCGAACTACAACGCACCGCCTTTCACAATGCCGGGGCCCCCTCTCTGGGCTCCCAGGAGCTCCACCTCGGCGACGAACAATACCTGATGGCTACATTGCGGCTTTCCGATGATCCCTCCACTCCCGTCTCGATGACTGTTTTAAAGTCCCTGGACAAGGCTTCCACGTACCTCAGCCAGCTGAACCGCGTGCTCCTCGTTCTGGGGCTCTTCAGCGTCATGGCTGGAAGCATTCTGGTGTTCCTGATTTCCAAGTCATTCATGCGGCCCTTGGCAAACCTCGTCGCGGGCGTCCGAGCCCTCGAACGCGGCGACTACGGCTATCCCCTGGAAAACAAGACCGGCGACGAAGTCGCGGAAGTGACCCATGCGTTCGTCACCATGCGCGAGACGCTGGCCAAGACGCAAGAAGACCAAAAGCTTCTCGAACAGCGCCTCCGCCAGGCTCACAAGATGGAGGCCATTGGCCGGCTCGCGGGTGGTGTCGCCCATGACTTCAACAATCTGCTGACCATCATTCGCGGACACGGCGATCTCCTTCTCGAGCGCGGAATGGAGAACGCCGCACAGCGCAACAGTGTGGAACAAATCAAAAAGGCCGGAGACCGCGCGGTTGCCATGACGCGCCAGCTTCTGGCCTTCAGCCGGCTGCAGGTCCTTCAGCCGCGCGTGATCGACTTGAATGCCGTGATCGCCGAGATGGGTAAGATGCTGCCCCGCCTGATTGGAGAACACATCGAATATCAATTCACTCCCGACCCCAATCCCGCTCGCGTGAAAGCCGATCCCGGACAAATCGAGCAGGTCATCATGAATCTGGCGGTCAACGCCCGCGATGCCATGCCCAACGGCGGAAAACTGCTGGTGCAGACCAGAACTGTGGAGCTCGACGAGTCTGAAGCCGCGAAGCGTCCGCCCATGTCTCCCGGGCCGTACGTCTTGTTTTCCGTCACCGATACCGGGCAGGGCATGGACGAAAAAACCAAGGCTCATATCTTCGAGCCGTTTTTTACCACCAAGGAAGTTGGCAAAGGCACTGGCCTTGGCCTGGCTACCGTCTATGGCGTCGTCAAGCAGAGCGGCGGATTTATCTGGGTGGAAAGTTCACCGGGCCAGGGCGCCAGGTTCGAAATTTATTTTCCCCAAGTCTCCGAAAAAGTTTCTGAGAAGGAACAGGAAGTTATGCCCGTTTCCATCCCGCGTGGCAGCGAGACGGTTCTCGTCGTGGAAGATCAAGACGGAGTTCGCGAGCTCGCCTGTGAATTCCTGCGCTCGCATGGCTACTCCGTTCTGGAAGCGTTTGACGGCGTCGACGCGCTGGAAGTGGCCCGGCGGTTTGCAAAGACCATTCACTTGGTTCTTTCCGACATCATGATGCCTCGCATGGGTGGAACGGAACTCGCGAAGAAATTCCTGGCCGTCCGCCCGGAGACAAAGTTCATCTTGATGTCCGGATATTCCGAACAGCTCGGCGAGCAAAATGACAAGCCGGGTGGGCAATTCTTCGTTTTGAAAAAGCCGTTTTCGATGAACTCGCTTACGGCTGCGGTTCGGCAAGTTCTTGCGGGGAAGAATTTCAACGAGGCACAAGAAACAGTTCTCAAGCAGCGTTCTTAGCGCAGAGAAGAAACTTTGATGAATGTCGGTGGCTCGCGCCCATCAGCCACTGGGTAGAACGGAGGATCCTATGTGGGCCGATTTTCGCAGCTATGCGCCACGACCGGCGGTGCTGCTGAGTTGCTGCTTGCTTGTCTGCGTTTCTGCGGCTAGCGCACAAGAATCCAGCCCTCCTGCGGCCTCCACTCAACCCAGTTCCAATTCCACGGCCGAAGTGCAGGCCCTGACCACTGCGCTTCTCGAACTCAAGTCCCAACTCAAATCCCTGAACGAGCAGATGCTCGAATTGCGCATAGAGCATGAGCGCAGCCGCGAAGAAGCTCGCGAGCTTCGAAAGCGCCTGGAAACGTTGCAAGCTCGCGGAGCAACTCCTGAAAGCGTCAGCTCCTACTCTGGTTCTCCTGCCGCTTCGTCCGCAGTTCAATCCGCAGCCTCCGGGAACGCGCCAACTCCCAGCGCGGCACAGGCCGAATCTTCGGATCGCAATTCCAAAATGGAAGAAAACGTCGAGTTCCTCGACGCCAAAATCAACGAGCAGGATCAAACCAAGGTCGAGAGCGGGTCCAAATATCGCTTGCGTCTTTCCGGCATCGTTCTACTGAACCTTTTTGAAAATCGCGGCGGCGTCGACAATCTGGATTTTCCGGAACTCGCCATGTCTCCGGACACAGGCGCGCCCGCGGGAACTTTTGGCGGTTCCTTGCGCCAATCGCAGATCTCGCTGCAAGCGTTCGGCCCCGAAATCGGCGGAGCGCACACGAGTGCGGATGTGACCTTCGATTTTGCCGGCGGCTTTCCCTACTATCCGAACGGCGAAGTTGCTGGAATTGTCCGGCTCCGGACCGGCACGCTGCACATGGATTGGGCCGACACTTCGCTCGTCGCCGGCCAGGATCGTCTTTTTTTCGCGCCA
>Ga0187801_10000315_pt1 | contig 12593 bp, 8 predicted proteins | sample NC_wetland_sal_i_10_FD_132465 | JGI IMG/M metagenome (GOLD analysis project Ga0187801, IMG submission 132465) | Wetland sediment microbial communities from Neuse River Estuary, North Carolina, USA - Control_1 | ecosystem: Environmental > Aquatic > Freshwater > Wetlands > Sediment | place: USA...
CGGGCCGCCCGCTGCGCCCAGTAGGCGTCGGGGGCTTCGGCGAGGCTGAGCGCGGGAAGCTGGCCGACGGTGAGCGCGGCCAGGTTCTCATCTAGCTGCGCGCGGGTGACGGCGCCGGACAGCACCACCGATGCCCACGGCTGGGCCAGCGCGGCGGCCAGCGCGATCGCGTCTTCGGTGACACCGCGCGCGGTGGCCAGCGCGGCCAGCGGCGGCGGCGGCCCGCCCGCCGCAGTCAGCCGCCCGTTGGCGACCGCCTCCTTGACCAGGACCGCCCACCCGGCGGCGGCGGCTTCGGCCGCGGCGGGTCCTGCCGATGGCTCCAGGAGGTTCCAGGTCACCTCCGTCGCGGTGAACAGCTGTTGCCCGTCAACGGTCAGCGAATGCACCTGGTACAAGGTCAGCCGGTCGCCCAGCAGGGCCCGGGTTTGCGCCAGCTGGGTCGTGAACATGGCCAGCGAATGCTCCTTGACCTCCTGGACAGGAGCGTCGAGCCGCCAGTCACCGGTATATCGGTAGCCCCACTTCGACCCCACGATCACGTCCGCATGGCCGCGCTCGGCCAGCCAGCCGGCCAGGAATTCCTCCGCCCGGCCGTAGGAACGGGCCGCATCGACGTACGTGACCCCGGCCGCGTAGGCGGCGTCCAGCATCGAGAAGGTCCGGGTCCGCAGGCCGGTGACGCTGCGGTCGGGCAGGTCCTGCTCACGGCCGCTGGTGATGTACGCCGGGCGGCCCAACGCGGCCAGCCCCAGCCCGATGCGGGAGACCACCGGTCCCCCGGTCCCGAGCGTCGCCGCGGGCACGGCCATCGGGCTCCGGTGGTCGCCGACCATGGCCACCACCGTACCGGCGGTCCGGCCAGGGGCCTATCCGCCTGTGATGGCCGCCGGGGCAGGCCTGACCGAGTGAGCCGCTCGCGCTACGGTGCCGTGACTCCCTGCAACTGGACGCCCGACGGGTTGAGGGTCGGGTTCAGCTCGGCCTGCACGTTAACGGTCGTCGGCGGGATGGGGTCCAGCACGAACGGGACGGTGGCCGGGTTGACGGAACAGATCGCGGGTGGCGACGCCTCGCTCGCCACGGCCGCCGAGCAGACCCCGAAGTTGAAGGCTTGGGGCGTCGAGGTGAACGTCCGCGCGTCATCCACGCCGAACCCGTCCTGCCCCGTGAGCGTGACGGTGAATGTCCAGCCCGACCCGGGGGTCCCGAGCCCTGAGGCGGGCACCGTGATCGTGACCAGGCCCGGAGTTTCGCCGCCGTTCGGGCTGAGCTGGGCCACCGATACCTGCGGCGTCCCGACTGAGGACGATCCGGACAGCCCGGAGGTCGAACTCCCCGGCGTCACCCAGTCGTCGGTGCCGAAGCCGTCTACCTCGATGAGCTGGTTCCACGCGTCCGCGGGTGCGATCGAGTAGTTGAACGCACCTGCCGCCGCGGTCGACTGCGTCTCCCCGGCGGGCACGCTGCCGGAGGGAGCGTGGATGTAGATGTCGATGAGCTGCGCGCCGAGCAGCGAGCCGAACGTCGGCTGCAGGTTCTTGATCCCGACCTGGAAGGTGACGGTCGAGCCCGAGTTGATCACCGTGAACCCGTTCAGCGAGAACGAGTCCGGAGCGAACGTCGGCGATCCGTCAGAGTTCGTCGCTGTCGGGTACGCGTACGTACCTGGTCCGCTGCCGCCGCCGGGAGCGGGGGCCGCGGTGAGCACCACGGTGCCAGGCACGAACAGGTCGGTGACGGTGAAGATGGACTCGTTGGTCGAGCTACCGTCCGCAGAGGTCGCGGCGACCTCGACCGAGTTCGTCCCGGGCTGCAGGCTGACGGTCGCGGAGAACGCCCCCGAGGAGTCGGCCGTGACCGTCGTGATGGACGTCGAAGGCGCGCTCGCTCCCGGTGCGGATCCGGTCACCGCGATGTCAACGGTCGCGCCGGCCTCCGTCGTGCCGGCGATTGCCTGCGACGCGGCGTCGACCGTGGCGCTGGGCCGTGTGAGGTTCGCCGGTACATTGCCGCCCGCAACGGTCAGCGGCGTGGTTACGTTCAGCGCTGCGGTGGCCGGGGCGCCGCTGGCACCCTCGTAGCGGTCTGCGACGATCGATGGCTGCTCGAGCAGGGTGCCGGACGCCGCATCCGCGATGAGCCGGAGCAGTTGCGCCTGCGCCCAGGTCAGCGGCGCGGCCGACCCGTCCGCCTGACCGTCGGCAAAGCCGATCGACGCGGTCGACGGGTCCGAGCCGTACGGCGAGGCGGGCACGTCCGGGTAGTTCCAGACCTGCTCGGGCACCAGGCCGACGCCGGACGCCGAGGTCAGCATGAAGTCCAGGTCGGCGGTCTCGGCCGAGCCGTCCCCGGCCAGCACCTGGTACTCGCCGTTCTCGCCGGTCAGCACCGGCCACGGGTGTCCCGTGCCTTCGTCGTGGGTGGCCCACGGCTCGCCGTTGACCGAGCAGTCGTTGAAGACCGACACCTCGCAGTCCCCGTAGCCGTCGCCGTTGTAGCGCAGGGTCCCGGTCCCCGAGGGGGTAGGCGCGGATATCGCCGCTCCGGTGACCGCGAGTGAGTTCGTGACCAGCGAGGAACTGGCCGGTAGCTCGCCGAGCCTGGTCAATTCCAGGAAGCCCTGATCGACGACCGAGCGCTGGTCGTAGCTGGTCGGGTCGCCGTTGCCGAGCGTGTAGGAGAATGCCTGGTCAGGGTTACCGGTCTTGCCGATCCGGATGAAGTACGGCTGCGACGACAGCGGCCCGTTGTCGGTGACCGTCGTGGTCAGGATCAGCCGCCGGAAGTTGTCCGCCGTGGCCAGGAATAGTCGCTGCGATCCGCTGTCGCCCTGCACGTGCGCGATCGCGGCGGCCGCGACAAGCCCGGCTACCTCGTCGGCCATGGTGGACGGGGAGAACCCGGTCTGCTCCTCCCAGCGTTCGACCCCGTCGGCGGGGCCGTTGGCCGCCAGGAAGTCCGCGGCGGGGCGGATGTGATCGACGTAGAGTTCCGCGTCGTCGGCCATGTGCGCCTGCCAGGCGGCCAGGATCGGGTCGGCGGTCTCGTCCAGTTGCAGCCCGCCGGTGTCGGGGGCCGCCTTGCCGTTGAGCAGCCCGTTACGCGGGAACGACCCGTTGGGCAACTGCAGATCGTCGAACCAGTACCGGACCATCTGCCGGGCGGTGGCCAGGTCGCCATCGACCAGGAACCCGGTGAAGGTCTCGTAGGCGTCGCGTGGGAACACCTCCCGGTAGGAACCGAAGTACGGCGCTAGCCCGTCGCTCGCGGTCTGCCCGGCCGGCACGGCCTGACCCCACGGGCTGGCCAGTGACGCTGCCGTCGCCCCTGCGAAGGTCTTGTCCTCGCTGGCCTTGAGCACGTTGGCGCTCAGCCAGTAAGCCTGCACCTGCGCGGCGTCCACGTGCCCGAATGAGTGCGGATCCCGCAGGCTGCCGTCATACGCTCGCCAGCCGCCCTGGTAAGCGGCGTAGGTCGCCGCGAAGTTGGTGTCCGAGGCGGACTGCGCGGCGTTGAGCGCGCCTGTCTCGGTCGAGCCGAGTCCCAGGGCCACCGTCTCGGTGTCGCTGGCGAGTTCGACGGTCTGCACGACGTTCCCGTTGCTGGCGTCCGGCGCGGTCGACGTGAGCGCGCCCGAGTTGTCTAGCTCGGTCAGCCCGTCGCTGGCCGTTCCCGCGAAGCCGGTCTCCACCGTCTGGAACGGATCGCTGGCCGACAGCGCGGCGTAGATCGGCGTGGCGTAGCTGCGGTTCACTGCCTCGGTGAACGAGTTAGTCGAGTACGACAGCGGCAGTTCACCGTTTGGCGTGGACACGATCGTCGCCGACTCGGCGCCCGCGTTGTCCGTTCCGCCGCCGCCGTGCCCGTTCAGCAGCGGGTTGAAGCGCAGGTACAGGTGCAGGCCCGCTGGCGCGCCGGGCAGCGGCACCAGCCGGATCCGCATCACGACGGCCTCCGCGAAGGGATCGGTGATGAAGTCGGTGATCACGTTGAAGTCGTGCGCGGCGTCGTGTGCTGTCACCTCGCAGGCCATCCCGGTGGCATTGAGCGAGGACACGGTGTAGGTCATGTCGCGCGGCTGCAGCGCGGTGAACCCCGGTCCGGTGACGATCGGGTCCAGCGTCTTGACGTCGGTGTTGTCGATCGTCGGCGCGTAGACGTCGGACAGTTCCCCGTCGGCGACCGTGTACCAGACCGTCGACGAGCCGTTAGCGGAAGTCCCGACGCAGTCCTTGCGGGCCTCGTCGTAGTACGAGGCCGCGCCCGGCGCCCCGGCCGCCTCCTGGCCGGGCGAGCCGACCGTCAGGCTGAAGATATGCATGGACGGGACGTTCTTGCCCACGCTCGCGCCGACCGTCGGCAGGGTCACCGAGGCAACCTGCTCCCCCGGGGTCAGCGGTATCGCCGCGTAGGACAGGCTCACCGGGATGGTGCCGCCGGTATTCCAGCCCGCCGTGGTGGCCAGCAGGTCGGTGCCGGACGCGGGGCTGGTGTCGATCCAGTCAGCAAACGTGACCGTGGCCGGGCTCGACGTCCCGTCGGTGTAGTTGACGGTCAACGTCCCGCTGGTGCTGCCGTACGCGGACGCGCCCACGACGCCGAGCGTCGTGCCGGCGCCGGTGCCGGTGCCGGTGACGGCGACCGTCTGGCCGTCGGCGACAACGTTGTCCGCCTGACCGGGCGCAACGTCCGGCCAGGTGATCCGCAGCCCGTCGTGCAGCAGCGAGCCCCCCGGGGACAGCGCGTCGGCGGCCAGGCCGGACGCGGAGAACGAGTCGCCGATGCCGTCGTAGTTCCCCGCCGCGGCGGCTGCCGCGGCGGTGATGCCGACATTATCGAACGCCTGCTGCAATGTTGGCGGCGTAGTGCTGGCCAATACCGGCGGCGCGGCCAGTGTCAAACCCGCCGTAACAGTTATGACAGCCAACGGCACCGAGACGCGCCTGACCCGTGACCATGCATTCCTGCGACCCATAACCGGCATATTCCGCCCGGCAACGACGCGTTTCTAGCGTCCGGCTCAATCGTTAACGGAATATTCCGGTTCGCGTCGCGGGCGGCTCAGCGGCGGGCCAGCTAACTTCAACCGGTGCCATTTGGGCGCCATGCCGGGCTCGGCGCGCTCTAGGCAGAATCCGATCACCCTGGCCTAAGAATTCGATACGCCCGCTGATACGGGTCCCAGCTGGGGAACTCGGCGTTGTGGTGGGATCCGGCGGCTTACATCAGGTGGTTGGCCGGGCGGGCTCGGCTGGGGCGGCAGACGCGGCCCGAGTGGCCAGCCGGGGAATCCCCTCGTAGGCGGTGCGGTCGTGGGCGGGAACGACCTGCATCAGACCCGCGAGCGAAGCGACTCGGAGCAGGTCCTCGCGTACCTGGCCGGGGTCGACGTCGGCCAGCTTCCGCATCAGGAGCGGCCGTTCAGCCGGCCGGCGGACACCCTCCAGCTGCCAGGCCACGTCACCGATGAAGGCGTAGCGCTGGCCTGCCGGCAACGTGACGAAAACGATCACCGAACCCGTGGTGTGCCCTCCGGCCAGGACGACGACGACCGAGCCGTCGCCGTACACGTCGAAGGTCGACGTGAAGCCGAGATACGGTGCGCTCGCGAACTCGTATCGGCGGATCTCGTGACCCCGCGACACGGTCCGGAACACCTTCCCGTCGCGGGCTTCGCCCGCGTACTGCAGCTCGCCTGCGTTGGTCCAGATGGGCACCTGGAGCCGGTCGAGGCCGCTGACGTGGTCCCAGTGGGAGTGTGTGATCAGTACGCCGCGGAGCCTGCCGCGGTCGTAGCCATTGGCGTCGAGTTGCTCGCTGGCGGTGCCGGTCGCCTGGTAAGCAGAGCGCGCGTACCACGGCTGCGCGTGGACGTGGGCCGCGATGTCGGCACCGAAGCCCGCGTCGATAAGGAAATCGCCCTCTGGGTGGGTGACCAGGATCGCCGTCGCGGCGAAGGAGCGCTTGTCACGGAAAGCGCCGCCCTTGAACGCGAAGTTGGCCCTCGTTTCGTAGCTGCCGGTCGGAAGCTGGTATATGGCCATGCCCGACGGTGGTGCGGCCGCGGGGAGACGCCCCGGCCAAGCAGGCGGCATGGGCAGCGTCTTCATGAATGTCACCTCGTCGTCAAGAAACTGTGGCGGATATCGGCATGGCCGGTGAAGTTGGGTCGGACGAATGGTTCCGGGTCCGGTCTTTCTTCCAGTCCACCCTTCGGCTGACCCGTGAGTCCAATACTTGTTGAGCGTTCCCGATACCCGATGGGTATCGCGGCTGGCACTTATTTCGCGGTGGCCGCCGGGCGGTAGCTTGCCGCCGCGATGCGGGTGAATGACCGGATCAGGGGATCGGTGCTGCCGCTATTCCACGCGAGAACCAGGCAGCTGCGTGGCATGCCGGCCAGCCGCACGCAGCTCAGCCCTTCCGGCAGCGCGTGCCCCATCGGCATCATCCCGACCGTGCCGTTCCAGACAGTGCCCTGCAAGCACTCGGCGATAGTCCGGACCACCGGTCCGTCCCGGAGCATGCCGCCGGGCTTGGTGCCGTTCCAGTACGCCCGCCAGACGGAATCGGTTCCCTCAGGCAGCTGGAACCACTGGCGGTCGGCGAGATCGCGCACGTGAACGATGTCCCGGCCGGCCAGCGGGTCGTCTGCCCGCAGCACGACGCCGACGGGGTCCGAGCGCAGCACGAGCGTCGTGATCCCGGTGCGGTCGAACGGCGTCCGGGTCACCGCGACGTCGGCCAGGCCGGCCCGCACTCCTGCTGTCGGGTCGGTAAAATCCGCTTCGCGGATCCGGACCTCTACGCCGGGATTTTGCTTACGGAACGCCGCTGCCAACCGGGTGCCCGCCTCCTCGGCGCTGTCGGCAATCGTCCCGACGGTGAGAGTGGAGGCGCTCGCCGCAGCGACCCGGGCACGCGCCTGGTCGGCCTGCTCCAGCAGCGTGCGCGCCTCGTCGTACAACAGCTCCCCGGCAGCGGTCAGCGTCACGCCAGCCGCTGACCGATTCAGCAGCGCAGCACCGAGATCGGCCTCCAGCTGCTTGATTGCCCTGCTTAGCGGGGGCTGGCTCATATGCAGCCGGGCTGCCGCGCGACCGAAGTGACGTTCCTCAACGACGGCCACGAAGTAACGGAGCAGACGCAGGTCCATACGCGGCCACGATACCCGCCCGGTATCGAGTCCCCCGCGGTGACAAATACGTGGTCACACTCGGTTTGCTTTCATCCACTGCGCGAAGGCGGCCAGGCCCTCGTCGGGGTGGGCACGGCCGATGCCGATGCGGAACCGGTCGGCGGGGGTGGGGGTGAGCTCGGAGCGGTAGATGCTGGCCGGGAGCAGCAGGACGCCGGCTTCCTCGACCAGGCGGGTGCACAACTCCTCGACCCCTTCCGGGCCGAGGTAGCGGGGGTAGGCGACGCAGCCGCCGTCCGGTGCCTGCCACTCGAAGACATCCGCGAACTCGGCGAAGAACGCGTCGAAGACCGGCAGGTTCCGGGCGATCAGGGCCCGGTTGCGGTCCAGGATCGCGGAGCGGGACTTGATCGCGATGCGGGCCAGGACCTCGCTGGGGGCCGAGTTGCAGATGGTGGTGTAGTGCTTCGCGCGCTCCACCCGGGCGAGCAGGGCGCGGTCGCGGCAGGCGATCCACCCGATCCGCAGCCCCGGCAGGCCCAGCGACTTGGAGGTCACGTTCAGCGACAGGGCGCGCTCGGACAGGTCGGCGGCCTGCGGCAGGGTCCGGGCCGGATCGCGTTCCAGGCCCCGGTAGACCTCGTCGCTGAACAGATGGATCCCACGCTCGTCGCAGACGCGCGCCAGTTCGGTGAAGTCGGCGGCGCTGATGACCTTGCCGGTCGGGTTGTTGGGGAAGTTCACCGACACGACGCGGGTGCTCGGCCGGATCGCCGACTTGATCTGGTCCAGATCCAGGGCCCAGTCATCGTCCGGGTCGAGGGCGACGCCCGTAACATCGCACAGCGACAGCGGCACGGTCTCGGCCGCCTGGTAGTTCGGGGTCACGACCACCGCGTGGTCACCAGCGTCCAGCAACACGTTCATCGCCAGGTACAGGGCTTCCTCCGCCCCCGCGAAGCAGATGACGTCGGCGGCGTCCACCCGCTCGTACGTCTGGGCGGTCACCTCGCGCAACACCGGATCACCGCGGGTGGTGGTGTAGCCCAGGTGCAGGTTCTCGAACGCGGCCCGATCCTGATCGTCAGCCAGGGCGAGCAGTTCGCCGAGCGTCATGGCCTGCGCGTCGGAGGCGGTCAGGTGGTGGCGGGCGGTGAACTCCCACCGGGAGAAGTAGGTTTCCAGGCGGAAGTCGGGCAGCCGCGTCATCGTCCTTTGTCCTTCGCGTCTGGTGATCTGAGTTCGGCCATCGCCGCTGGAGTAGACCAGGGTAACGGCCAGGGGATGGCACTGGCGCGGCACGGCTGCCGGGCGTGCGATCGTGAGGCAGTACCAACCAGAGGGAGTGAGTGTCATGGACGTACGCTGGCGCGGGCCCGCCGGGCTGCACGCAGTGTCGGCCCGGCTGCCCGTGGAGGGCGCACTAGCTTCGTTCAGCGGCGCGACCGGGTGGCTTAACTCGCCGCCGCTGTCGCCGGCCAGCCTGCGCGGGAACGTGGTGGTGGTCGACTTCTGGACCTACACCTGTATCAACTGGCTGCGTCAGCTGCCCTACGTCCGCGCCTGGGCCGGGAAGTACGCCGGCGACGGGCTGGTGGTGATCGGCGTGCACACACCCGAGTTCGCGTTCGAACACGACCCGGAGAATGTCCGCCGGGCCGTGCAGGACATGCGGATCGATTACCCGGTCGCGATGGACAGCGACTACGCGGTATGGCGCGCGTTCGACAACTACTACTGGCCTGCGCTGTATTTCGCCGACGCGCAGGGGCGGATCCGGCATCACCACTTCGGCGAAGGCGAGTATCAGCAGTCAGAAATGGTCATCCAGCAATTGCTGACCGAGGCCGGATCGGCCAGCGTCGGTCACGACCTGGTGTCGCTCGGCGACGCTCGCGGCGTGGAGGCCCCGGCCGACTGGACGGCCCTGAGATCACCGGAGAATTACACCGGCTACGAGCGCACAGAAAACTTCGCTTCTCCGGACGGCGCCCGGCCGGGCCAGCCGCACCGGTACACCGCCCCCGCGGAACTGCGGGTCAACCACTGGGCCTTGTCAGGTGACTGGACGATCGGGGAACAGGCCACCACGCTCAACGCGGCCGACGGGCGGATCGCCTACCGCTTCCACGCGCGTGATCTTCACCTGGTCATGGGGCCTGCCATGCGAGGCACGTCCGTGCGATTCCGGGTGCTCCTCGACGGGCAGTCTCCCGGAACCGCGCACGGGACCGACGTGGACGGTCAGGGGTTTGGCACGGTCACCGAGCAGCGGCTGCACCAGCTCGTCCGGCAGGCCGGCCCCATCTCCGACCGCACCTTCGAGATCACGTTCCTTGACTCCGGCGTGCAGGCCTACGCGTTCACCTTCGGCTAGACCGGATCGTCAGCGCCTACCTCGCCCACGGCGTGCCGGGTGGCGGACGCCGCTTCCGCGGTGACCGCGATTGGGATGAGGGGCTGGGCCGACCACGCCCGGACCTGCGCCAGCGGGTGCGGACACCGGCTGGCTTCGCCTCGAGGACGTGTCGCGCACTATCACGACGAGGATGTACAGCAGCAGGAGCGTTACCCCGTCGAAGAACAGGCCCCCGAGGATCGTCGCGATCGCCGAGCCGTCGCCGCTGGTGAGAGTCCGCCCGCTCCCCCAGGCCCACAGCGGGTCGCGGGCACTGACCGGCTGGCCGAGTGGCACCTGGCTGCCCCAGGTGACGTCGGCGCCGCTTTGAGAAAGGTAGCCTTCGGTCACGATGTGGCAGCCGCCGCCCCGGCCCAGGTGGGTGCAGGACTGACCATATGACACCGGATGGAAGGTGTCCTGGTGCTCCGCGCCGACGGCATATGCCCACGAGTTCACTTGGGCGGGCAGGAGAAACAGGGTGATACCAGTCATCGCCACGAGCATGAGAATTCCGAACACCCAGCTGCCATGATGGCGCGGTGGATAGCTATGCGCGTGAGCGTACAGCGGGTAATGCGAAACGCTGCCCTTGGCCCTGACCAGGGCGGCCGCGTCGGCGCGGCGAATGCGCGATGTGTCGACGATGACGACAACTAGCCCGACCAGAACCAGGGCGAGCAGCACGAAGACCGGGATAACGCTGAGGGTTTCCGCCGTCCCGGTGAGGCTCTCAAACAGGCTTACGTCGATCCCCGCGTACACCGCGAGGCCGATCGCGCTGCCCGCCGCCACCCAGGCCCACCCGCGCCGGCGGTGATGCAGCGTGACGAGCTTGGCCACCTCCGATGACCCGCTGGTAGCCCGCCGTGCTGGCGCTTGCGGCATCGGCCTCTCCTCGCGTGAATTGTGCGGTCTCCCCGCCCCGCCTGTGGTAAGAACGGCTCCCGGCCGGCCAAGGTTTCCGAGATTGCGGCGCGGCGATGGTCCGGCCCGAGGCCTGCCCGTAGGCTGGCTGCCGTGCCCGAGGTCGCGAGCTGGCCACCCGACGTCCTCGGCCCTGGCTACGAGATGCTGACCCTCGCCCTGGGAAAGGATCACGAGGGCGAGGTGACCGCGACTGTCGTGCGCCGAAAAGCTGACCAGAAAGGGCGCCGGGCTGTCCTGTATGTGCACGGCTACAACGATTACTTCTTCCAGAAACATGTAGCCGATTTCTACACCGGCCTGGGCATTAGTTTCTACGCGCTGGACCTGCGCAAGTACGGCCGGTCCTTGCTGCCCCACCAGACCGCTTACCTCTGCCTATCCCTACGGGAGTACTATCCCGAAATCGACGCCGCGGTCGATATGATTAAGCGGGAGGGTCACGAGCTGGTCCTGGTCAGCGGGCATTCGATGGGTGGCTTGGTCGTCTCGCTATGGGCAGCCGAGGGCGGTAACCGGAACCTCGTGGATGCCCTTATCCTCAATAGCCCTTATCTTAGCTCTGGCGTCCCGGCCACAGTACAGTTCGTGATGGACCCTATCTGCCGGATGATTGCTCGGCGCAATCCTGCCGCGGCGTTTCCGCTGCGGCTTTCACCGCGCTATGCCCAGAGCCTGCACCGTTCCTATCAAGGCGAATGGGATTTTGATACCGCCTGGAAGTCAGTAAGCGGAACGCAACCGAGAATGGCCTGGCTGGCCAGTATTCATGCGGGTCAGCGGCGGGTGCGCAAGGGCCTGGGCATCACGGTGCCCGTTCTCGTGCTGTGCGGGAGGGCCAGCGGCAACCGGAAGACTCCGTCGCCGGACCTGCTAGCCGTCGACATCGTCCTGAACGTGGACCAGATAGCACAGCTGTCACCCCAGCTGGGCCGGAATGTGACGTGCATCCGGATCACCGGAGCGATCCACGATGTCTTCCTGTCTCCGCCGCCTGCCCGCCGCCAGGCGTTTGACGCGCTTTCGAATTGGCTGAGCGCCGACGCGCCGGACCCTAGCTGACGGCAGTGTCCGCCTTGCGCAGGATCAGGTGCGCGAGTTGTCCCAGCTGCCGGCAGGGGTCGTCACCGGCTCGCTGGCCGGGAGGTACATCAGTAGCCCGAGCAGCAGCACGGTGTCATAAATTTCGCCGAACGACGTTGCCGCGAGGTCCATGACCGAACCGTCCCGCAGCGTCACGCGATCCCGCACGTCGGCCTGTTACGCGGCGCGGACCGGGGCCCCCGTCATGGTGGCGAGACGGGTGGCGAAGGCCGGCCCGGATAGCAGCCACGGATGGCCGGCGCGCTGGTCGGCGACGCCCTCGTGGACCCAGCTGGCCGCCTCGACGAGCGCCCGCAGACAACCAACGGCCTGGTGCCACCTCAGCTGGCCGGGCTCGATCGTCGCCCCCGTCTGACGCCGGTAGGCGCGGACGAACCTGCGGGCCAGCTCGCGGCCTGCCATCCGGACGAGCGGTCGCTGCCAGGCCGGAACGCGCAGCGGCGGCTCGCTGAGCAGCAAACTCGTGAACCCGACGTCGTGCGCGCGCGGCGCGAGCAACGCGGTGCTCCAGTCGAGCACGGTCACCCGGTCACCGTCGGCGAGCAGGTTGAACGGGTGCAGGTCACCGTGGCAGATGACGTCCGGGGACGGCGCGGGCCGGTGACCGACCAGCCAGCGGGCGGCATCGACGAGGTCCTGCCGGCCGAACTCGGCGGCGAACCGCGGGAGCGTCGCGAGCTGGCCGGCCAGGCTCACCGGCACCTCGCGGACCTGCTCGAGCCCACCGCGCACCAGGTCCTCCTCGAGCGCGTGCAGCCGCGCCATCGATCCGGCCAGCAGGTCAGGGACCTGGCGCAGCAGGCGGGCCACGCCTGCCGGGGTCACGGCGCCGTCGAGCCCGGACAGCGCCGGGCGTCCCGTGGCCCGGTCCATGACCATGAACGCCCGGCCGAGGCCGCCGTCGGGGCCGCCGGACGCGCGCACGAACGGGGTGGGGAAGCCGGCGGCGGCCACCGCGCTCTGCACGATCGTCTCCTTGCGCGCCGCACCAGGGTCGGGCATCAGCCGGGCGACCAGCTCGGC
>Ga0187801_10000316_pt1 | contig 12592 bp, 9 predicted proteins | sample NC_wetland_sal_i_10_FD_132465 | JGI IMG/M metagenome (GOLD analysis project Ga0187801, IMG submission 132465) | Wetland sediment microbial communities from Neuse River Estuary, North Carolina, USA - Control_1 | ecosystem: Environmental > Aquatic > Freshwater > Wetlands > Sediment | place: USA...
CGCCGAAGCCGTCGACATAGCGAAAGAGGCCGCAGGCGGCCTGGACGTCCGCATCGGCGGCGGACCCTCGAGCCTCCGCCAGTTCCTGGCCGCCGACCTGATCGACTTCATGCACGTCGCGGTGGTCCCCGTGATCCTCGGGCGCGGGGAGCGGGCCTGGGACGGACTGGAGGGCCTCGAGCAGCGCTTCGAGGTGGAGGCGGTCAGCTCCCCGAGCGGCGTCACCCACCTCCTGTTCAGCCGCCGCCAGGTCAGCTGAGCAGGTCCGCCACCGCGGCGATCCCCGGCTCAATCGCGCGCTCGCTGACGTTGCCGAACCCCAAAACCAGCTGCGGCGCCCCGCCGGCCCCGCTGGCCCGGTACCTGCTCATCCCGTACAGCCCCACCAGCCGTTCGCGCGCGGCCAGTACCACGGCCCGCTCGTCGGCGGACGCCTGCAAGTGCGCAACGGCGTGAAACCCGGCCGCCAACCCAGTTAGCCGAACGCCGTGCGCATGGCGCGAGAGCGCCGCCACGAGCGCAGCACGGCGCGAAGCGTAAATCACCCGCATCCGCCGCAGGTGCCGGTCGTACCGCCCCGACTGGATCAGGGCGGCCAGCGCGAGCTGGTCCAGAACCGCCGACCCCCGGTCGCTGATCAGCTTCTCCGCCGCAACGGGGCCGGCCAGCGCTGGGGGAGCGAGCACCCAGCCGAGCCGCACGGCCGGGGCCAGGGCCTTGCTGGCCGTCCCGATGGCGAACACGCGCTCCGGGGCCAGCCCCTGCAGCACCCCGACGGGCTCCCGGTCGTACCGGAACTCGGAGTCGTAGTCGTCCTCGACGATGAATGCCTCGTTACGCCTAGCCCAGTCCACCAGCGCGTGACGCCGGCTGGCCGCCAGCACGACCCCCGTAGGGGATTGGTGCGCCGGCGTGACCACCACGACCTGCGCGCCGCTCGCCTCCAGCGCCGCGACGTCCACTCCCAGTTCGTCGACGGGCACGTGGATCACCCGCAGCCCCGTGGCCACCGCGGCCCTGAGGCTCTCGTCCGTCACCACGCTTCCGTAGCCAGGATCCTCAAAGGCGGCACACCGAACGCCGGCTAGTGCCAGCGCCCGCAACACCAGGCTGAGTCCCTGGGCGAATCCCGTGCTCACGACCACGTGGGCCGGGTCAGCGGCGGCCGCGCGCACCCGCCGCAGGTAGCCCGCGATCACGGTCCGCAGCACGGCGCTGCCGCGGGGGTCTCCGTAGTCGAGATCCGCGGTCGCCACGCTGCCGCAGGCCTGCCGGGTCGCCCAGACCCAGTCGGCTCGCGGGAAGCTGGCCAGGTCGGGCACCCCCGAGCGAAAGTCGGCGATCAGCCGCGGCGGCGGTTCCGGGCGCCGCGCGGGCTCGGCCGGTGCGCGGAACGCGCCCGTCGCGACCCGCGTGGCCGAGCCGATCTGGCTGGTCAGGTAGCCCTCGGAGAGCAGCTGGCTGTAGCACTCCTGGATCAGGCCCCGGGACACCCCCAGCTCTCGCGCGAGTTCTCGCGATGACGGCAGCCGCTCGTCCGCGTGCAGCCTGCCGCTCCTGATGGCCTCGCGCAGGCCTGCCTGCAGCTGGGAGCCCAGCGGCTGATCGCTGTCGCGGTCGAGCCGCAGGAGGAACTCCGGACCCAAACCGGACCACTGAATCGCCATGACATTGGACCTTACCGGTACTCCACTTTGCCCGTACGGTCGGCAGCATGAGCACCTTGACGCACCTGGAGCCCAGCCGGGATACCGGCCCCGCCGCGCCACGCGACCGGATCATCAGCGGCGCCGCGCCACGCGACCGGATCATCAGCGGCCCGCTCGCGCTGGTTTTCCTAGCCGAATTCTGCGCGCTCACCAGCTTCTACCTGCTGCTTTCCGTGACGCCGCTGTACGCCGCCCGGGCCGGCGCCGGGAGTGCGGGGGCCGGTCTGGTCACCGGCGCGCTCCTGCTGGGCACCGTGGCGGCCGAAGTCGCCTCCTCGAAGCTGATGAACCGCTACGCGCACCGGACGCTCGTCGTCGCCGGACTCGTCCTCATGGGGATACCGGCCCTGACCCTGATGGCCGGCGGGCCGCTAGCCATCGTCGCGACGGTCAGCATCGTCCGCGGGTTCGGCTTCGGCCTCTGCACCGTGGTCCTGGGCGCGCTCACCGCCATACTCGTCCCGCCCCAGCGGCGCGGTGAGGGACTCGGCCTCTACGGAGTCGTGGCCTGCCTGCCCGGTGTCCTGGCCCTGCCGTCGGGTGTCTGGCTCGCCGGCCACTACGGGTACGCGGTCGTGGTCGTCCTGACCGCCGCGACCGCGCTCGGTCCGCTGGTTGCCTTCCGCTGGCTGCCCGGCACGGAGGACCCCCGCGCGGCGAGCGGGCGCCTGGACGCCGACCTGCCGCCCGGCCTGCTCACCGGCCTCCGGCAAGTGGGGGAGTTGCGGCTGGCCTTGATCTTCGCGGCCACCACGGTGGCCGCCGGAGTGGTCATCTCCTTCCTCCCGCTGGCGACCGGATCTTCCGGCAACGTCGCGGCCATGGGCTTGCTCGCGCAGGCGCTGACGGCCACCATCGGCCGTTGGTGGGAGGGCCGCCACGGCGACCGGCACGGTCACGCGCGCTTGCTTATTCCCGGCCTGGCGATCGCATCCGTCGGGATGGTCGCCATGATCTGGCTGGCGTCCCCGGCCGCCGTGATCGCGGGCATGTCCCTGTTCGGTGCCGGGTTCGGGATCATCCAGAACGCCACCCTCGCGCTGATGATCGACCGCATGCCCGCGTCGGGGCTCGGCACCGCCAGCGCCCTGTGGAACCTGGCCTACGACGCCGGGTACGGGGCAGGCCCCGTGGTGTTCGGCCTGTTCGTCGGCCACACCGGCTACCCGGTCGCCTTTGCCCTTACCGGTCTGCTGACCCTGGCGGCCCTGCCGGCCGCGAGGCGCGAGCGCGTCGCCGCCCGGCGCTAGCATCCACCGCCCGGCGCGAGCACGCCGCCGCCCGGGGCCACGGGCCCGCCCGCCCGCACTCACGCTGACCGCGTTGGCGGCCACGATGGCGGCGACGCACAGCCAGTCCACCAGCCCCAGCGACTGGCCCAGGACGACCAGCCCGGTCAGCGCCGCAAACACGGGGTTGACGCTCATGAAGACGCCGAAGAACCTGGCCGGGACCCGCCGCAGCGCCTGCATGTCAGCGACCATCGGGATCGCCGAGCACAAGAGCCCAGCCGTTGCGGCTCGGCCCAGCGCGGTCAGCGTCACCGGATGGCTGACCAGGATCCAGATGCCGACCGGGACGTACACCAGGGCCGACAGGCCGGCCGCGGCCGCAGGTCCCTGGGCGCCCGGCACCCGGGCGCCTACCACGCGGTTCAGCAGGATGTACCCGGCCCAGCAGGCGGCGGCCAGCAAGGCCAGGAAGATCCCGGCGTAATCGGTGCTCGGCTGGGGCCTGGCCAGGACGACGGCGGCGCCCCCGGCGATCAGGGCACACCCGAGGTCGATGACGCGCCGCGAGGCCAGCAGCGCCACCGACAGCGGCCCGAGAAACTCCAGGGTTACGGCCAGGCCCAGCCCGATCCGGTCGATGGCCGTATAGAGCGACAGGTTCATGATGGCGAAGATCAGCGCCAGCGCCACGATCAGGCGCCACTGCTGGCGTGTGAACGAGCCGAGCTTCGGGCGCACGGCGCTGAGCAGGACGATCCCGGCTACCCACTGGCGGATCGCGACGACCCCGACGGGCCCGAGGACCGGGAAGGCGAGCGCCGCAGTCGCCGCGCCGAACTGGACCGACGCGGCGCTCCCCGTCATCAGGGCGATGCCGGTCAGCCGGTCGGTCGCGACGGCGACGTCCTGCTCGGGGACCGAGCTGCTCGAGATCGTCATGAGACGAGCCTGGACCCGACCGGTCCATACGCAAAATGCATGCAGCGAGACAGCTATACGCTTTAGTCATGGATCTCGAACTACGACACCTGCGCTGCCTGGTGGCCATCGTGGACTCGGGAACCTTTACCGACGCCGCCATCGAACTCGGCATCTCGCAGGCCGCGGTGTCACGGAACCTCATGGCGCTCGAGCAGGTGCTCGGCGTCCGGCTGCTCCACCGCACCAGCCGGAGCATCGCCCCGACCACGGCCGGCGTGCACGCGCTGGCTCAGGCGAGGCAAGTCCTCGCCGCGGCGGACAACCTGGTCGCCGAGGCGACCACCGGTCACACCAGGCTCCGCATCGGCCACGCCTGGTCGGCCATGGGGCGGCACACCCGTGAGTTCCAGCTCCGCTGGGCGGCCAGGTACCCGGACGTCGAGTTGCACCTGATCCGGACCAACTCGCCCACCGGCGGCCTGGCCGAGGGCCTGTGTGACCTCGCGGTACTGCGCACCGCCGTCGACGGCCACCGGTTCGCCAGCGCGATCGTGGGCCGCGAGCGGCGCTACTGCGCACTCGCGGCCGATGACCCCTGGGCCAGACGGCGTTCGGTCAAAATGGACGAGGTAGCGCAGCGCACCGTCCTGATCGACCGGCGTACCGGCACCACCACCCCGGAACTATGGCCAGCCGCCGCGCAGCCTAACTTCCTGGAAACCCGCGACATCGATGACTGGCTCGCCATCGTCGCGGCCGGCGGCGGCGTCGGGATCACCGCCGAAGGGACCACGGCCCAGTACCGGCGGGACGGCGTCGTCTTCCGGCCGCTGCGGGACGCCCCGCCCATCGACGTCCAGATGATCTGGCGGCGGCACGACCCCCACCCGTCCACGCACGCGGCCATCGCCCTGCTGACCGAGCTATACCGCCGCTCTGCCCATCCGGCGTAGCTCCGCGCGCGCCGTTCGGGCTGATTGGTAAGCCTCGGGTTTGGGCAGTATTCATCCTGCGTTCCCGCTTGCTGGCGTCTCGCCAGTTACGGTGGTATTTCGTTGCTGACCGGGAGGTTCGTCCGGCCCCATGGGTCTATGGCTCGTCGCGATTCGCGGCCACGCCGGTAGTCAGGAGCCGTCATGAACAGAATGCTTTACCGGCGCCTGACCGGTGCTTTGGGCGCCGTCGTGGTCTTGGCCTCGGTGGGCGGCCTCGCCATCGTCCTGGTCATCTCCGGTGGCAGTGGCCTCAGATTGGCCCAGGCCACGACGCCGCTGGGCGCCCCGGCGGCCGTGGCCGGTGCCGCCTCGACCTCGCCGGCCGCCGGAGGGTCGTCGCCCGCACCGACGGAGGGGCCGCCGCCGGTCGTGAACGGCGTGACGCGCACCAACGTCGGGTCCGCCCACTCACCGAAGATCCAGCAACAGCTGGCCGGGCCCCCGCCCACGGCCCCCCCGCCGATGGACGCGGGAGCGCTCGGCGTTGACGTGGCCGACTACCAGCATCCGCACGGTGCGGCGATCGACTGGTCGCAGGTGGCCTCGGCGGGCTACAAGTTCGCGTTCATCAAGGCCACCGAGGGCAATTACTACGCTAACCCCTTCTACGCCAACGACCTGGCTCAGGCCGAGGCGGCCGGGCTGAACGCGGCCGGCTATAGCTTCGCGATACCCAACGTCAGCGGCGGCGCCAGCCAGGCCGACTACGCCGTGCAGAACAGTAACTACACCGCCAACGGGCGCACGCTGCCGCTGGCGCTTGACATCGAATACAACCCATACGGCGCCGAATGCTACGGGCTCTCAGCCGCGCAGATGGTGTCGTGGATCTCAGCGTTCACCGCGGAGGCGCAGCGGCTCACCGGGCAGGCGCCGATCATCTACACCACCGCGGACTGGTGGCAGACCTGCACCGGCAACAGCACCTCGTTCGGCTCGGACCCGCTGTGGATAGCCGGGTGGGTCAACGGCAGTCCCCCGATGCCGGCCGGCTGGGCTAACTGGACGTTCTGGCAGTACACCAGCCGAGGCAGCGTCCCGGGCATCACCACCAACGTCGACGTCAGCTACTTCCTGCTCGGCGCGGTGCGGCTGCTGGATCCGGGTAACCAGCAAGATGCCCCGGGGGCCTCGATCCAGTTGCAAATCAGTTCGCTGAACGCCGCAGCCGGGCAGTCGCCTGACTTCGCCGCCTCGAACCTGCCGCCCGGCCTGTCGATCAACGGCAGCGGGCTGATCAGCGGCACCATATCGATGTCGGCCTCGGGCCCATACGGGGTCACCGTCACCGCGACGTACCCGTCCGGCAGCACAGGCTCGGTGAGCTTCACCTGGACGGTCGCGATCAGCCCGCCGTCCAACCCGCCCACGCCCTCCCCGTCGCCGTCCGGGTCAGCGTCACCCTCACCCTCCCCGTCACCCTCGCCCTCGGCTTCCGCGTCGCCCTCTGCGTCATCCTCGGCTTCCGCGTCAGGTTCAGATTCCCCGTCACCCTCGGCTTCCACGTCGCCCCCGGCTACCGCGTTCCTCTCGCCCGCCCCGTCCTCCTCGACCTCGGCATCCCCGTCCCCTTCCCCGTCACTTTCGTCCTCCTCGTGCTCCCCGTTCCCGAGCCCGTCCACTTCGCCTTCGCCTTCCCCGTCCTCGTGCTGCCCGTCGCCCTCGCCTAGCCCGTCCTCCTCATCGTCCCCGTCCGCCTCGCCCTCGTCGTCACCCACTCCCTCCTCGTGTTGCCCGTCGCCCTCGCCTTCGCCCACCCCGTCCTCGCCGTCCCCCTCGGCTTCCCCGTCCTCCTCGCCCTCACTGGAGTGTCCATAAACCGGGACAGCCGCCCGGCACCCGGTGACGGCGGCGGCCCGGGCTTCACGCCCATCACGTGGCTAGCCGGTGGCGCCAGGTGATTTGGCCCGCTGGCTCGCTGGGCCGCTCTCAGCGCCTTGCGGGGAGCGGACTCTGCCAGGGCGGCTCGGCGGCCGGCCGCAGCCGCGCTAGGTAGGGCACTACTCAGCCGGCCGGAGGCAAGTCCTCGACCTGCTTCTTGGTGAGATTGAGCTGGATTCCCGCCCCGGCTCCGGTCACGGCACCGATCGGGATGGCGACCTGTTTGCGCCCCCACAGGTGCCCCACCCGTAGCAGCACGTGGGTCACGCGGCCGTCGTCCGGATGGACGAGGAAGCCCTGCACCTGCCCGATCTCACCATCGAGCGCGTGGACCGGGTCACCGGGGCTCACCTCCGTCTCACCGACCGGAATAGCGTCCTCGACGACGACCGGCGTAGGCACCGGTATTCCCAGCGGAGGCCCGCCGGCCAGGGTGCTGATCCCCAGGCCGCGCCCTTCCACCAGTCGCGCCTCCTCGGCCGGCTCCAGCTGGTCGAACTCGGCGATCGTGCAGTGCAGCCTGATCTCGCCGGTCGTGCTGTCGACTAGGTCCACGGGTACCAGCCGACCCGGCTGCAGCCGGTGCCTCGGCTCTATGACCAGGTGCGTTACCGTCCGATTGTCCGGATCGATGATGATGCGCCTGACCACGCCGCATACGCCGTCCGAGCAACTGGCGCTTGCCCCGATCACGAAGGCGGATTCCTCTGCCATGACTGTTTCCCTTCGGTTGGCGTCGGCGGTCGTGTACCCCGAGCGTAGCCCTGGCGAGCCATCGCGGAACTGCGGAAGTCGAGGCGTGAACCCAGCCATGGGATACATGGCCTCAAGAAGCGATGCGGCCTGCCTGTCTGGAATCCACTCGATCAACCACGAAGCCCGATCAACCGCACAAACCCAAAGCCACCCTGCGCCCCCCCAAAAACTCCACGAAGCCCGAAACCTCCACCCAATTCGGGCTAGAACCGGATCGCTGCCTCGACGGTCAGCTCCAGTAGATATGCAACCCATTTGCATATCGCTAGCATGGTGTGTTGTGGCAGAGACGTCAGGCCCTCCGTACCTGTTCGGCGACCTGCTCGCGCTGGCCCGCCTGAGCTGGGTACGGCAGATGGCGGACCGGCTCGGCCGGCTCGGCTATGCCGACTACCGCCGCAGTGACGCCGGTGCGCTGCGGATGCTCTACCGCGCGCCGGTCTCGGTGGGGCGCCTCGGAACCGAACTCGGCGTGACCCGGCAGGCCGCCCGCAAGGTCATCGACGGTCTCGAACAGCGGGGCTTCGTCCGCACCGAACGCGACGCCCAGGACTCCCGGGTCCTCAACGTCATCCTCACCCCCGTCGGCACCGCCTACGCGCGGGCCGTCTTCGAGGTGATCTACGCCCTCAACCGCGAGTTCTGCGAGCGGGTCGACCCTGCCCACCTCGCCACGGCCGACACCGTCCTGAGAGCGGTCATCGAGGGCGACAGCACGCTAGAGGCCATGGCCGCCCGGATCCGTGGACCGGAATTATTTTTGGGGGAGGATCCGGGCTTGGGGGAGGATCCGGGGGACTGGGATGCACCTAATCCTCCCCGAAGCCCGGATCCTCCCCGATAATTTCGCAGCTGGACGCACCACCGTGCGCACCCGTCTCGTCACCCGCTCACGACCCATCCTGCGGGAGCCGAAGGCAGCGCTGAAACTGGAACTCACCGGCAGGCAACCTTAGAGGAAAGACCTCAGGACTCGTCCTCGTCACCAGGAGCCATCGCAGCCGCGCCACCCGAACCCTCCGAGGAACCCGACGCACCCGACGCACCCGAGGAACCCGAGGAACCCGAGGAACCCGACTCGATCGCGTGCCCCTCACCGTGCCCGGAAAGCCCGGCACCCTCACCGGCCCCGACGGCAGCCACCTCGTGACCATCAGCCCCGTGACCGTTAGGCCCGTGACCATTCCCGTGCCCGTTGCCGGCCACGATGGTCTCCGCGAAGGCACGGTTGGCGACGCCCCTCGCCCAGCCCATGGCGCCGCGGGAGGCAGGCGATGGCACGCCGTTCTCGTCCTCCGATCCGGGCGCAGGCAGGAGCGCGGGCACCTTCTTGGCCTCGAGCACGGCCCGGGACTCCTCGGAGACCGGCCGGTGCACCTCGATGAACTCGCCGTCCGGCATCTGCCTGATGATGCCGGTCTCGAGACCGTGCTCGAGCAGCTCCTTGTCCTTACGCTGCAGACCCAGGCAGATACGTCTAGTAGCGACAAACGCGACCGCGGGTCCCACGAAGGTGAGCACTCGTGCGATCCACGTAACCGTGTAGAGCGGGATCTGCAGCTTGTCGGCGATGACGTCGTTGGCGCCCTCGGCCCACAGGACCCCGTAGAACACGATAGCCGCCACGCCGGTGGCGGTGCGGATGGGCGCGTTTCGCGGCCGGTCGTTGACGTTGTGGTACGACTTGTCGCCGGTGGCCCAGCGTTCGAAGAACGGCCAGACCGCCGCTCCGCCCAGGATCACCCCCAGCGGCAACGCGAACGGGATCAGCACGCTCAGCGAGAGCGTGTGCCCGAGGAAGTTGTACTCCCACGCAGGCATCTCCCGCAGAGCGCCCTCCAGGATCCACATGTAGAAGTCGGGCTGGGAGGCCGACGAGATCGCCACCGGCGTGTACGGCCCGTATATCCAGATCGGGTTGATCTGCGCGAACGTCGCGAGCATCGCGATCGCCGCGAAGATGAAGAAGAACCAGGCGCCGCCCTTGGCCATGAAGTAAGGGAAGAACGGCTGGCCGACCACGTTCTTCTCGGTGTTCCCCTTGGCCGGCATCTGGGTGTGCTTCTGATGGACCATGATGAACAGGTGGGCGGTGATCAGCGCCAGGATCAGCCCAGGGATCAGCAGCACGTGCATGACGTACATTCTCGGGATGATGTCGCTGCCGGGGAACGGGCCACCGAACAGGAAGAACGCCAGGTAGGTGCCGACGATCGGGATGCCCTGCAGCACGCCTTCGAAGATCCGCAGGCCCGCGCCGGACAGCTGGTCGTCGGGCAGCGAGTAGCCGAACAGCCCCTCGACCAGCCCCAGCGAGAACAGCACGATCCCGATCAGCCAGTTGACCTCGCGGGGCTTGCGGTAGGCGCCGGTAAAGAACACCCGCAGCATGTGAAGCATGAGCGCGGCCATGAACAGGTCGGCAGCCCAGTGGTGGATCTGCCTCATCAGCAGCCCGGCCCGGACGTCGAAGCTGATGTTCAGTGTCGACTGGTAGGCCTCGCTCATCGAGATGCCGTCCAGCTTGACGTACGAGCCGTGGTAGACGACCGGGGCCGCGGACGGGACGAAGAACAGCGCCAGGAAGGTCCCGGTCAGCAGCAGGATGACGAACGACCACAGCGCGATCTCGCCGAGCATGAACGTCCAGTGGTCGGGAAACACCTTCCGCATGAAGACGTGCAGCCCGCGCGCCCCGTGGAACCTGTCATCCAGCCACGAGCCAGTCCCGCTCAGCGCCTTGGGGATATTGACGTCGGTGCTCATCCGCGCTCCCAGAAACTCGGGCCGACGGGCTGGGTGAAGTCGCTGGCCGCCACCAGGTAACCGGAGGAGTCGACGGCCAGCGGCAGCTGCGGTAGCGGCCGCGGCGCCGGGCCGAAGATCACCGTCGCGCCGGTCGTCGCGTCGAACGTGGACTGGTGGCAGGGGCACAGGATGTGGTGCGTGGTCTGCTCGTACAGGGCCACCGGGCAGCCCACGTGGGTGCAGATCTTGGAGTAGGCGACGATGTTGTCGACCGTCCAGTTCGGCGTGCCGATCAGCGTGCCGCCGGCGTACCGCGTCGGGATCTGCATTTCGCCGGGGCGGAACTTGATGATGATGACGGCCGCCTTGGCCAGCGCGTCCGGGTCGTCCTGGTAACCGTCGGGCACGATCGTGATCATGCTGCCCCCCGCGCTGAACTCGGCCGGGGAGATCGGCTGGTTGGTGCCGTAGACGAGCAGCCGCCGACCCGGGCTCCACACGGTGTGCCGCAGGCTGGTCCCCGGCAGCGGGCCCGTGTCGCGGAGCAGCACGATCGGGGCGACGGCCAGCGGCAGCGTGGCCAGCATCAGCGTGCGCCGGACCATCGGCCGCCTGACGAACTGGCTGGCCGCCGTGCCCTCCTTGAAGTAGTCGTCGAAGGCCGCGCGCTCGGCGTCGGTCGAGCGCAGGTCGTGCCGTTCCTCGACCATCTCCACGTCGGGCATCAGGTGCCGGACCCATATCAGCGCGCCCATGCCGAGGCTGAACAGCGTGATCGACAGGGAGAGGCCCAGGGCCAGGTTGGACCGGAAGACCTTGTCGACCGAGTAGACGCCGATACCGATGTAGGCGGCGATGAACCCGCACCCCGCGAAGAACGCGAGCAGGAAGAAGAACACGACCAGCCGTTCGGCGTTCCTGGCGTGCGCCGGGTAGTCCGCCTCACTCGGCATCCGTTCCTCGCCGTGCCCGCCGCCCTCGAGGGGACTGCCCTGGGCCGGAACCAGGCCGGAGCCAGGTCCCCCGTGGCCAGCGGACCCGCCGGACCCACCCAGCAGGCTCGGGGTGGGCGGAGGAGTCCCGATCACCCGGTGCGGCGCGCCCGGGCCACCAGGACCCTCAAAAACCTCAGGACCCTCAAGAACCTCAGAGCCCTCAAGGTCCCCAAAGTCCTCAGAACCCCGGGGCCCTCTCGACTCCATGTCGCTCATCAGTGCTCCGTCCAAGCATCGCCCGGCGCGTCCGGCCCGTACCCGGAATCTGGCCCAGTAGGCTGCGCCGCGTCCCAGGGCTCACGCCGCTTGGCCGTGATCCACATTGCGATCAGCACCAGGAAGCCCATCCCGCCCAGGAAGATCACGAGGCCCTCGGTGACGGGGCCCATCCGGCCGAGCGTCAGCCCGCCGGGGCTGGGCTCGGACCGGGTCTCGAGTATGTAGGCGATGATGTCGCGCTTGGCCTGCGGGCCGACCGCGCCGTCGGCGAAGACGGGCATGGCCTCGGGCCCGGTCAGCATGGCCTCGTAAATCTGCGTCGCGGTGGCCTGGGTCAGCGGCGGCGCGTCCTTGCCGTAGGTCAGCGCCCCGCCGGACAGCCCCGCGTTGTGGCACTGCGCGCAGTTGGCGCTGAACAGTTCCTCGCCGAGCGCGGTGTCCGCGCCCACGCTTGAGACCTGCTGGGCGTCGGGGATCGTCGGCCCGCCGCCGAGCGACTGGACGTAATCGGCGATCTCGTAGATCTGCTGCCGGGTGAACGTGGTCGGCTTGCGCTCGTTCTCCGCGCCGACCTCCTTGGCCGGCATGCGCCCGGTGGACATCTGGAAGTCCACCGCGGCCGCGCCCGCGCCGATCAGGCTCGGCGCGACGCCGGCCTTGCCCGCCCCGCCGAACCCATGGCAGCTCGAGCAGGTCGCGTTGAACAGGGTCTCGCCCGCGTTGATGTCTGACTGCGGGGAAGACGGCTGGGCCTGCGCGCCGCCGCCGCCCGTGAGTTGCTGCACCGCCTCGACCTCGTTGCCGTCGGCCTTGACGATGTGGTCGGCGCCGCATTCGCGGGCGAGGCTGAGCGCGAGGTCTGAGCGGTCGACCGCAATAATCGACGCCGCGCTGAGCGCGCGCAGGGCCTGGATGCCGATATGGCCGAGGCCGCCCGCGCCGATCACCACCGCCCATTCGCCGGGCAGCAGATGGCGCGAGGCCTTCTTGGCCGCGTGGTAGGCGGTGATGCCAGCGTCTGCGTGCGGCGCGACGTCCTTGGGTGCGAGCGTCTGCGGCAGCTTGATGAGCGCGCGCATATTGGTCTTGAGCAATTGCGCGTACCCGCCATTGGAGTCCAGCCCCGGAAACGCTCC
>Ga0187801_10000317_pt1 | contig 12575 bp, 7 predicted proteins | sample NC_wetland_sal_i_10_FD_132465 | JGI IMG/M metagenome (GOLD analysis project Ga0187801, IMG submission 132465) | Wetland sediment microbial communities from Neuse River Estuary, North Carolina, USA - Control_1 | ecosystem: Environmental > Aquatic > Freshwater > Wetlands > Sediment | place: USA...
TATCGCACCTTGGTGAAAGGTGGATACATCATCAAAATCAATCCCGCCGCAATCGGAATGGAAGTTGTACCAACGTTGAAGCGATTCAGAAAAGGAACAACTCCGGGCACGAGCCAACCTAATACAACGCCGCCCAACATAGCGGCGAATATCCAAGCGGTCAGATAACGGTCCAGAAAGCTGAGCCGACTGGTTGCGTTCATGTGGTGATCCTCATGTCGCGGCAAGCCCACCGAAGCCAGCCTTTTTCGAAACGGGCTCTATTCGTGGGTGACGGGTGTCATCGTCCGGCCGATGCTGTCAAGTTCCCTCTTAAGTGCAAGGCTGTCGAGAGCCTTCAGTGGCAGGCAGAGAAATAAACTGATTCTGCGATCCAGGATAAAAAACGCCTCGCGAAAGGCCCGTTCCACTTCCGCTTGGGTTCCATGAACTGCCGCTGGGTCTGGAACGCCCCAATGAGCGGTCATCGGCTGTCCCGGCCAGATTGGGCAGACTTCTTTCGCCGCGTTGTCACAAACCGTGAAAACAAAATCGAGCTTGGGAGAGCCGGGCAGAGCGAATTCATCCCAAGCCTTGCTGCGCAGACCCTGGGTTGGTAAATGCGCCATTTCGAGCTGCTTCAAGGCTTCTGGTCGAACCTTTCCGGATGGGTGACTTCCGGCGCTGTAGCCAGTGAAATTGGGTCGACCTTTGAAATTTAGAATTGCCTCGGCCATGATGGAGCGCGCGGAATTGCCCGTGCACAGGAACAAAACGTTGTAGTGTCCTTTCATAGTCGTTCTCTCCTAGTTGCAGCAGGTCGGTCCGCAACATGCTTTCGCACCGGCGCCTGCCGGTTTGACGGCCCGGACGAAAGCACTCATGAACTTGCCATCCACCTCTGGTGCAATTGCGTTCACATCGATGCCTGCCGCCGAAAGAAACTCACGCGCATCTTCTGCGCGGTAGACCCGTGTTGGCTCGATGTCAATTTGCTCGAAACCTGCCGCGGAGAGTTTGCTGCGGTATTCGTCATCTCCGAGAGCCCCTGCCACACAGCCAACCCACAAAAGCACACTTTGGCGGATTTCTGGTGCGATTGAGCCTCGGGTAACGACATCGGAAACCGCAAAGCGGCCGCCCGGCTTCAGGACACGGAAAGCCTCTCGCAGCACACGATCCTTGTCCGCCGAAAGGTTGATCACACAATTCGAGATAATCACATCGACCGAGTTGTCCGGCAGAGGGATATGTTCGATCTCCCCCTTTAGGAACTCTACATTCTCAGCACCCGCTTTGCGCTTGTTCTCGTTGGCGAGCGCGAGCATCTCGTCCGTCATATCGAGACCGTATGCCTTTCCGGATGGTCCTACCCGCTTCGCCGACAACAAGACATCCACTCCACCGCCCGAGCCGAGATCGAGAACGACTTCTCCCGCATTCAATTTCGCCAGTGCAGTGGGATTCCCACACCCTAACGACGCAAGCATGGCTTCCTCAGGGACTTGCCCCGCCTGGGTGGGATCGTACAGATTGGAGGTGATCGGGTCGCAACCTAACCCGCTTGCCGTGGTCGCTCCGCAGCAACTACTTCCGCCAGTCTTCACGCGTAAGGCCGCCTGGCCATACTTTTCTTTGACTACGTCCTTAATGTCCGTATTGCTCATGGTGCTCCTCTTTCCTATTTGCACAGCTGGAGAATATTTTGCGGTTTGACTGCCTTGTTTCGAGTGCAGCATTCGGCGTAAAGGAATTGCAGCAACTCCTGCAATGCCTCTGTGTTGGCCGTGTAGCGCAAAAATGTGCTTTCGCGGCGCACGGTTACAAGATCTTCGTTCTTCAGTTTTTCCAGGTGGTGCGAAAGCGTGGAATTCGGAATCTCTAGCTCCGACTGGATATCGCCCACGACCAAGCCCTCGGGATGCGCGGAGAGCAGCAATTGCATGATTCGAAGACGTGGTTCGGTGCCCATCGCGGAAAGCATGTCCGCGAACTTCGCAACCTGCTCGGTGGTTTTCCTCGTTGAGGCCATTGGCATGTTTCGATAATTGCAGAAATATAGATACCTGTCAAAGTCGCAAACAAACACCAGGCAACAATTGAGAGTCGAGGGGTCTGGGATCGTCGGCGTGGGATCGCTGCTACCGATATCTGCTGACGATGAAATCTCCAATGGCCGCGTAGGCTTTCGACAGCGTCTGCTCATCCGGCAGAAAGACTATTCGGAAATGCCTGGTCCCGGGTTTCTGGCCGAAGCCCGAGCCATGGACCACCATCACGTGCTTTTGCAGAATGAGTTCCTTCACAAACACATCATCGCCTTCAGGAATGTCGATACGCGGATACGCATAGAACGCGCCACGTGGCGAGACGCAACTCACACGTGTTGTCGAATTGCACCACTCGACAGTCAGATCGCGGCGGCTACGAAGCTTCTTTCGGACCTCGATCAAGTGATCCTGAGATCCTTCCAGCGCGGGCTTAATGGCGTACTGTTCAGGGTGGTTGGCGCACAAGCGCGAACGCAGCAGCCGTTGAATGCCCTCGTCGTATTGCTTCACGGCCACAGCCTCGCCACTAACGATGCCCCAACCAATGCGCCAACCGGGAGCAAGATAATTTTTCGAGAGGCCTCCAAACGTGATCACGGGAACGTCCGGCGCCACGGACGCCATCGAGACGTGCTCATCATCGTCTAGAATCAGCTTGTCATAAATCTCATCCGCGAAGATCACCAGGTTGTGCCGCCGCGCCAGTTCAGCGATCTGTTCAAGCATCGCGCGCGAGCACACCGAGCCTGTAGGATTGTTTGGATTGATCAGCACAATTCCCCGGGTATGCGGGGTAATCTTCCGCTTGAGATCGTCGACATCCGGTTGCCAGCCGTCTTCCTCGTTGAGGTAGTAAGTGTTGAGCCCGATCCCCAGTTTGGCCAGCACGGCGGAGTACAGCGGATAATCCGGGCACGGTGTGAGCAGATCATCTCCGGGGTTGAGCAGGGCGGTCAGGCAGAGGTCAACCGTCTCGCTCACGCCCGTGGTGACGAAAACATCCTGCACGGTGGAAATTCCCTTGCGCGCCGCTTCTCCGCGAATCGCATCTAGCGCTTCTTTGATTCCCGAAGACGGCGCGTATCCATTCTTGCCGTCACGCATGGCCTTGTACACGGCCTCGATCAGGTGAGCCGGGGTTTTGAAGTCGAAAATATTGGGATCGCCAACGTTGAGCGGGAGCACCTTGTGGCCTTGCTTGATGACCTCGTCAGCGATACAGGCGAGATCACGAATCGCATAGCGTACGTTATCGAGGCGGGAAGCAGCGGCGATTTCACGACTCTGGGTGACGGGCATGAATGGCTCCAAGCCCGGGACGGAACTCCGCCTGCCGGGATAAAACAAAAACTTTAGTCCACTCGATCAATCTGCGCCTTCTGCAAGCGATCGGAATAATCGACGTAAATCGACTTCCACTCGCTGAAGAAATCGATCGCACCTAGACCGCCCTCGCGATGACCATTGCCGGTAGCCTTCACCCCACCGAAGGGCAGATGCACCTCCGCACCGATCGTCGGCGCATTGATATAAGTGATTCCGGCATGCAGGTCACGCATGGCTGTGAAGGCTTTGTTCACATCTTTTGTATAGAGCGCGGAAGACAATCCGTAGTCAATGCCATTCGCAATATCGATAGCATCCTCAAGATCTTCGCAGGCAATGATCGACACCACTGGCCCAAAAATTTCCTCCTGGGCGATGCGCATCTTGCGATCGACGTCGACGAACACAGTCGGCTCCATGAAATACCCGTTCTGATAATCGCCTTTATCGAGACGATTGCCGCCGCACTTCAGGCGAGCGCCCTCAGCCTTGCCGATGTCCACATAGCTGAGGTCGGTCTTGAGTTGATTCTCGTTGATCGCCGGACCCATCTCGACAGTTTCATCCAGGCCATTACCAACCTTCAGTTTTTTCGCACGCTCTACGTAGCGTTCCACGAACTCGCCGTAGACACCTTTCTGCACAATGATCCGGCTGGTCGCGGTGCAGCGCTGGCCAGTAGTTCCGAAACCGCCCCACAGCCCACCTTCAATCGCCAGATCAAGGTTGGCGTCGTCGAGCACGATCATCGGATTCTTGCCGCCGAGCTCGAGCGAACAATGCTTGAAGCTCTTGGCTGCAGTCGTACCCACAATACGCCCTACCGCGCTCGAACCAGTCAGCGAAATAGCCCGCACGTCGGCGTGTTCGGTGAGTGGCGTCCCGACCTCGGAGCCGAAGCCGGTCACGATGTTCACCACGCCCCGAGGCAGACCGGCGTCGTAAAGAACTCTCACCAGATTGAAAGTCGAAAGCGGAGTATCCTGGGCCGGTTTGATCACGCAAGTGTTCCCACACACGAGCGCCGGCAAAAGCTTCCACGATGGGATCGCCATCGGAAAATTCCAGGGAGTAATCATTCCGCAAATTCCGATGGGTTGGCGCACCGCCATCGCGAACTTGTTGGGCAACTCTGACGGCGTGGTCGGCCCGAACATGCGGCGGCCTTCGCCGGCCATGTAGTAGGCGGTGTCCACTGCCTCCTGCACGTCGCCGCGGGTTTCTTTGAGGATTTTGCCCATCTCGCGGGTCATGTCGCGGGCGTACTCTTCCTTGCGCTCCATCAGCATCTCCGCCGCGCGATAGATGATTTCAGCGCGACGCGGCGCGGGAATCAGACGCCACCTGGCGAAGGCCCGCTTCGCGGCCCCGACAGCCGCATCCACGTCCGCCTTGCCCGATCGCTGGAAGATGCCAATCACATCGCGAGTGTCGGCAGGGTTGCGGTCTTCAAAAGTCTGTCCGGTCGACGCCTCGACCCATTCACCATCGATAAAGTTCTTGTAAACCTTGGTCCGGGTAGCGGTGCCAATGATGGTCGGCCCGGTTAAGAGATCGGTTGCCATAAAGCCTCCTGGATTACAAAGAAAAGGAAGAATGACTGACTCTATGCTACAGCCCAGGGTGAGACGCGGCAAGCCAAGCCCAGGCGACGCACACCTAACCGCGACGCCTCGTCCGGGCAACCCCGCATACATTCGTGTAGGCGCGAGGGTCCTGCCGTGCGGTTATACTCATGCCTCAAGTCGTGACGATGCACACATCGCCGAATGCCATCGCCGCCTACTCCACTTCAAAGTCAGCCGTGCGAGGCTTGGCAGAGTTGCCCACGGAGTCCAGCGCTCGCAATTCGACGCGATAAGAACCAGCAGCCAGGGTAGCCACTGGCACTTTGAGTCCCACGGGAGCGACGGAACTCCCGGCTTGCGTCGCAGCCCGGGATGCGACGTCTATCTTTTTCTCTCCTGTCTTGATATCCACGATCGTGAGCTCAACCCCAACCTGCGGCGGATTGGCTCCGGCCAACAGCGGTGCGTAGATTTCCGCGTAGACCGCTACATTGTCTGTTTTCTTGAACCGGTTGGAGGCGGAGGGAACCACCTGAATGCCTTGCACCACCAGCGGCGTGCGGTCTCCCAGCAAGACCGAGTCGAGACCCGTCGACAAATCAGCAACTCGTTGCATCTCGTTGCTGAGCGCCACACCACTCATGCTGAGTTGCTTGCCGTCATAAGGGTCGATGACCAGCGGTACTTGCAGCTTGCCGAAACTTTCATTGCCCGAGCTGAACACTACCTTGAGAGCGTACTCGCCGGAAGCAACGTCAAACTGGTTTTCGTAGTGGAAGGGCTGCTTCTGGAATTCCTCCACTTCTTTCTTCCCGTCAAAATCGAAATCCACCGTATCGCTGAATCTGGCCGCAATCGTGCCATCCGGCTTGTAGGCAATGCCAAGAACGTTGACCGCCGAATGCTGCTTCCCCTTAACCTTCTCAAACTTCATCGCGTTAGAAGGTATGCCGATGGCCAGGTTCACCCGGGCCGTGTTCGCTGAAGTGTAGAAGAATGGAGCTTGCATAGTTCCCGTAACATTCCCGGCCATCTCCCCGGATACGCGAGTCTCCATCTGTTTTTCGATCGGGTTTCCCGCTAGCAGGTCTTTGGGCCTCTCGTTGCAGTATCCACTGCGGGCGCGCACCTGAGTTCCACCGCGGTCCACTTTCACGCGCAGAGTGTGACAGCTACCTTCAGTCGATTCCGGAGGCGTATAGCTGAGCACGTAATACTGGGATTGGTCGTTCGCAATCCTCTGCAGGCCACCCAGCAAATCATTGGAATTAACAATGACAAATCCGCCCGTTCCTTCAGCTAGTTGATAGAGAATCTGTTGCCTGTCGGAAACATTCGGAATTTCCGGAACGATCAGCCGCGGCTGACTGTATTGATTAGCTCCGTACATTTGTCCCGGGCTCACCACCGCTGTTCCGCTGCCACCGGCTCGAGAACCTCCACTGCTCGTCCCTCCGGTTGTCCCGCTGTGACCGCCCCCCGCCCCGCTACCCGTCCCACTACCTGTTCCACTGCCATGTCCACCTCCAGTACCTCCATGCTGTCCGGGATCAAAATAAGCGAGCTTGAGCGGATAGAGTACGTTCCCAGTTCCCGCGTAAGTAAGAGTTGCCGACTCCAGTTGGCCGCGCCCAGAATACGACGGGGAAAGGCGCGACGGGGATCGCATACGCGATTGAGGCGGCGTAATGGTGCCCGCGACCAACCCCCGAACGTCCAAGGGATAGATAGCGACATTGTAACGATTGCATGTCGAGATGACTGCGGTCAGTTCCGACTGAAGTTCCGGCGTAATGGAAAAGCCAGCGGTCAACAGCACCAGGGTCTTTCGGCCAGGCACGGTGCCGAGACTCTTCGCCAGGCTGCGCAGCGCCAGCATTACGTTGCGCGCCCCAAAGTCGGCTTCGGCATTGCCCAAGTAAGGCATACCAAAGGAAGACGCGCTGATCGGAGGCGTACTGAGAGACGCAACTTCCACCGGCGCAGCATTCGGCGAAACTGCCGACGTTTTCAGCCCGGCGACGACCTGCTTCAAGCGAGCCGCGTCCGCGGTAAAGTTCTGAGCAATGTGTACCGTCCCTCCGAAATCCACCACCGCGATTAGGTGGTTGGGAGCTGCGCTGGCGTCAATGAACTGGGCGGCCGCTTGCCGCGCTCTCATCTGGTCGCCCGTGTCCATAGTCGAATTGTCAAAAAAGAGCACCAGGTATCGCTTCTGCCCTTTGTCCGGCGACGCCGTATCTTCTTCGAAGGAAAAACTCTTAATTGGCTGCTCCTTGTTGTCTTCCCACACCTTGAAGTCCTTGGCGGCGAGATCGCGAACGTAGTTACCCTTCTTGTCGGTTACTACCGTGTCCACCAGAACCAGCCGCGTCTCTTTGTGAATCGTGGTCGTGTCGCCGGCCGGGGCCTCGGCGGCCGGTTGCTGAGCCTGCGCCAAACCCGCCAACATAGCCACTTGACACACGGCGATACAGATCGTTCGGATCAGGAAAGGCACCCCGCGAAATGGCATATATTTCTCCTTAACTCACGGAATTTCGATCGCCCCGTTTTCCGCCGACATCAACTGTCCTTCCTTATCTCGTACCACCAGCCGGACTAGGTAACTCCCCGGCTTTACATCAAAACTTGTTTTTAGCGTGATTCCCGAACCCAGCTTGCTCTCCAGGGTTGCGTCCTTCCAGCGCATCGTGAGGTTCTTTTGTGTCGCCTGAACAAAGACCCCATTCCGGTTAAAGATTGCAGAGACTACGGTCAGCTCGTTGGTGTTTCGCCCATCGACTTTCCGGTAGCGAATATGCTGCACATCCACATGAGCCAGGATGGCGAGCTTGGCTTCCGCATCGCTCGGTTTGAAAAACTGCGTGTGTAGTTCTACGGGAAGATCATGCAATTCTTCTTGAGAAAAAACCGCGTCCTCAATCTCCTGCTTCGCCTCTTCCGCGGGATCGGCGGCATGCTTGGGAGCATAGTAACCGTTGCGCGCTTGCAGCGTCAGCTTGGCCGGCGGCTTCAGCGACACTTTCAAATGATGATAGCTGCCATCAAGTTTCAGATTCTGCGGGGCAAAACCTAATGTATAGAAATATTCAGGGGTCGCGGCCACGCTTTTGAATCCCGCATCAAGATCGTTGTTGTCATGAAAGAAATTGCCCCCAGTCGCATACGCAAGGTCCGATAACACATCATCTTCCGCCACAGCGCTTTCAGTTTGATAATGAAGTTCCATGCCTACTGAGAATGGGTTCGTGGACGGCGTCTTGCTTACATCACCACCGGGCACCACCGTGTACAGACCGCGCGCATCCAAGCTGCTGATCATCACCTCGGAGTGAATGGCGCGGTCGATAACATCCATGTAGTCCTGCAGCATGTCGGTCTCTGGAGTAAGAAATCCCGGCGATACGACTACCATGCTACGCTGCCCCGGCATCACGGATATTCTTCGAACTACATCCTTGAAGACCGACAGCGCGACCCGGCTTTCCTGATTCCCCATTCCGAGCTGGCGTGAGGCCTCTCCCACCACCTGCATCTGCGCGCTCTGCAGCGCTGCCTGCTGCATTGCGGGCGTCGTCATCGGAAGTTTGAGACAACTCAGGGCATCCTCAACTGCAGCCTCCATAGCCTGAGTGTCCTGCTTGTTCTGAATCAGGTCCGCCATGTAGTAACTGATGTCCGGACACTCACCAGTCCCCGTTCCGGCGATGGGCCGTGGCTGAAGCTGTAACAGCGTCTCATGCAACTTCGTCCGATCGTCCGTGAAATCAAGCGTGGTTTGGCCGGAGGTCGAGAAAATGGCGGCTCGGTCGGTAGGCTGTAAAGTTGCCAGATGGTGGTCAGCAGCCATCCGCGCCTGCACCAGATCGCCAAAGTTTAGATGGACGTCGTCAAAAACGAAGGCAATATACCGCTCCGGAACCGAAGGCAACTTTTGGCTGCCGTTTTCATCGGAAGTCTTCCGCTCCTTGGCGACCTGAGTTCCGGGTTGTTCCGCGGAGAAATGGGTGATGACCTGCGGCTTCCGATTATCGAAGAGCAGGAAGTCTTCCTTGTGCAGATTCCCAACGGCGTGACCCTGAGCATCTCGCACGACCACGCGTACCAGCACCAGCTTGACGTTGACTTTAAACGTCGTCGCCTCTTCGTGCGAAGCAATCTCCGCTGCAGTCTGATCGGGATGAGACTGAGTGGCAGGCATATCCTGTGGCGGCGTCGGTTGCACTGGTTCCGATTGCGCGCCTGCCGTGCTGGCGAAAAGTAAAAGCCACGTCAGAACAACACACAGAGAACACACAAACGCGCACAAAAACGGTTTCGGTCCGCGTTGCCTGGAACCCGTTCGCGACCAGCCCGATTCTTGAATGGTCGTCATGCGAGTCCAGGAAAAACAAGCGGGAAAAGCCATACACAAGTCTCCGGCAGTGCGGTCCGCCACTCGGGCACGGTAAATGTTAGTCCGTTCCCGCGGAAAGCACCAGAGCCAGTTTCAGCATCAATTCAAGCAGAAATGAAAATCCCCGGTAAGGCAAAAGAGGTTTCCATTCGCGCGAGAAGCTCGGGGTGCTATACTGCCGCTCCCGAAACCATCTTGATGCGGCTACAAGGAGCTACCGAAGCCGAATGAACCACACAAATGTTGTGCGTCTTGTCAGCAGAATTGCCATCTTTTTTTTGGTCCTCACGCTTGTAGCTGCGACAACGGCGCAGGAAATTCCTTCCGACATCCTGCAGGCAATGCAATGGCGCCTCATCGGCCCCCATCGGGCCGGGCGGATCACTTCGGTCTCCGGAGTGCCCAGTCAGCCCTCGATCTATTACGTCGGAACCCCTGGGGGCGGCGTCTGGAAGACTGAAGACGGAGGGCGCGTCTGGAAACCCATCTTCGATCAGGAGCATGTTGCTTCGATTGGAGCAGTCGTGGTCGCCCCATCCGATCCCGAAGTCATCTATGTCGGGACCGGCGAGCAGACGACAGGCAACGGCGTCTACAAATCAACCGACGCAGGCGCAACCTGGACCAACATCGGTCTGCGTGAAACCCACATCATCACCGGCATCGTCGTCGATCCGCACAACCCCAACGTTGTTCTGGTCGCGGCTGCCGGAGATCATTGGTCCGCTGCCGAGCGTGGAGTTTACAAGACCACCGATAGCGGCAAGAACTGGCAGAAGGTGTTGTACAAGGATGAAGAAACGGGCGTCTTCGATGTCGCGGCTGATCCCGACAATCCCAGCGTCCTTTACGCCTCGCTGTGGACCCGTCCCGAGGATCCATTCAGCACCGATGAGCCGGAGAAAAAGAAAACGCAGGACGCCGCCATCTACAAATCCACCGACCAAGGTTCCACGTGGAGTGCAGTCGAGGGCAAAGGCCTGCCTACCGAAGCCATGGGACGCATCGGGGTCGCCGTCGCGCCGGGCAGCAATGGCATGCGAGTGTTCGCCATCGTCACGCAAGGGCTGTTCCGCTCGGAAGACGGCGGCGCAACCTGGCAGCGCAGCACGACCGACCCTCGCATTCTGGGCAATTCATATTTCAGCCGCGTCTTTGTTAGTCCCAAGAATGCGAACGACGTCTATGTCGCGCAAACTTCCATGTACCGCTCCACCGACGGAGGCCGAACCTTCGAAGCCTGGACAGGCGCGCCCAGTGGCGACGACTATCACGTCCTTTGGATCAATCCTGCGAACCCGCAGAATATGATTCTCGGAGTTGACCAGGGCGCCGTCATCAGCGTGGATGGCGGCAGCACCTGGAGTTCGTGGTACAACCAAGCGACCGGACAGTTTTATCACGTAAGCACGGACCAGCATTTTCCCTATTACGTTTACTCGGCGCAGCAGGACAGCGGCACCGCTGCTGTCCCCAGCCGCAGTGATTATGGCGAAATCACGTACCGGGACTGGGCGCCGACCGGGGCGTTCGAGTTTTGCTACATCGTTCCCGATCCCGCGAATCCCAATTACGTCTACGCGGGAGGCTGGTATGGCACCGTGCTCCGCTACGACAAGACCACGGGGCAGATCGTGCATCTTCTGGTAAGGAGCGCGAAGTACCGTACCGCTCAAATGGCCCCTATCGCGTTTTCGCCTCAGGATCCGCACGCGCTTTATGCCGGAGCTCAGTACGTTCTCAAGAGCACCGATGGCGGCTTTAGCTGGCAAGAGGTCAGTCCGGACCTCACGCTGAAGGCCGACACGGAGAAAAAGAAACCCGATCCGCGACGAGCCGTGATCTACACCCTGTCGCTGTCGCCGGTGAAAGCTGGCGTGATCTGGGCCGGCACCGGCAACGGCCTTATTCAAGTCACGCAGGACGGCAAGATCTGGCGGAATGTGACCATTCCCGGCCTGCATGAGCGCAGCTCGGTGACCGCGGTCGAAGCTTCTCATTACGATTCGGCTGCCGCGTATGCCGTGGTCAACGGATATCAGGATCTCCGTCCGCTCATCTATCGCACCCGCGACTATGGGCACAGTTGGCAGCTCATCAACAACGGCTTGCCGGATTCTGGAAACGCCCGCGTGGTTCGTGAAGATCCAGTGCGCAAGGGACTGCTCTACGCAGGAACCTGGAACGGCGTTTACGTTTCTCTCGACGATGGCGATCATTGGCAGACGTTGCAACTGAATCTGCCGACATCCACCGTGACCGACCTCGACGTTCACGGCGACGACCTGGTTGCGTCTACCTTTGGCCGCGCGCTGTGGATTCTCGATGACATCACGCCGCTGCGCCAGTTCGACGGCAAGTGGCCGCAGTCGGATGCGTACCTGCTGCGTCCGCGCAACGTGGTGCGCGTGCGCTGGGATGTGTCGCAGGACACGCCGCTGCCGCCGGAAACTCCCGCCGGAGATAATCCTCCGGACGGTGCCATCATCGACTACTTTCTGAGATCGGTTCCCGCGGGCGACGTCAAGCTGTCGATCTACGACGCGCAAAACCATCTGGTGCGGGATTTCACCAACGTTCCTCCCACCTTCGACCAAGCTCCGGCCAACGCGCCCGAGTACTGGTTTGCGCCGCCGCCGGCGCTTTCCAAGCAGGCCGGGCTCAACCGCTTCGCCTGGGATCTTCGCTATCCGCCGATGAAGGCGATGCGCTACGGCTACTATGGCAATCTGCTTGACTACATCGAGTACACGGGCTCCGATCACGCCATTCCCGGCAAGTTCCCCCACGAATTGCAGCCGGGACCTTTTGTTGTGCCGGGCGAGTACTCTGTGGTTTTGACCGCGAACGGCCAAACCTATCGTCAGCCGCTGACCGTCACCATCGATCCGCGAGTGCAAGCTTCACAAGCCGATCTGGTCGAGCAACTCAATGTTGAGACCAGCATTTCGGATCAAATGGCGGTCACTTATAACGGATACGAACAGGTGCGGGCGTTGCGCGATGCCATCGCGGAACGACGGAAATCACTGGGCGCTGATGCGACCAAAAAAGACGTGGCTGATGCGTTGAAGGCTTTGGACGATCAGGCTGCCGACATCGGCGACGGCAAAGCTGACGAACTCGGAATCGGTCCTCTGAACCGCGAACTGGCACGCCTTGCTTTCATGATCGAGAGCGGCGACGCGCGGCCTGCGGCTCTGCTCGAAGCCAGCGTCGAGCAATACTGTCAGGAACTGGCCAAGCGCCTGA
>Ga0187801_10000321_pt1 | contig 12464 bp, 8 predicted proteins | sample NC_wetland_sal_i_10_FD_132465 | JGI IMG/M metagenome (GOLD analysis project Ga0187801, IMG submission 132465) | Wetland sediment microbial communities from Neuse River Estuary, North Carolina, USA - Control_1 | ecosystem: Environmental > Aquatic > Freshwater > Wetlands > Sediment | place: USA...
CAAAACCCCACGGCGGAAAGCAGCGAAAATCGGGCGCAACGACCCGTGCTATTGCGGCTCCGGGAAGAAATACAAAAAATGCTATGGGATGTTAAAGGTGAATTGAGAATTGGGGAATCATCAACAGGGACCTAGCACGCAAGACGCGCACGGTCGACGCTGAAGCCGTTGAGCGGGCCGAGCACGGTCGCGGCGATGCGGTCGGGCTGGAAAAATTCCTGCGCGAGCGACTGGACTTCCTCGCGCGTGACCGCTTCGATGGACGCAAGAATTTCATCGAGTGACGAAAAGCGGTGGAAATACAATTCCTGGCGCGCCAGGTTGGACATGCGAGAGCTGGTCGATTCCAGCGAAAGCATGAGCGAGCCCTTCAGGTGGTTCTTGGCGCGCAAAAGTTCTTCCTCGGAAACGGGCGACTCCTTCATCGCGCGGAATTCGGCGATCGTCAGGTCCAGAACCTGGCCAATAGTTTCCTTCGCCGTTCCCGCGTACACGCTGAGCATGCCCGCATCGGAATAGGGCGTCAGTTCGCTGAATACGGCGTAAGCCAGGCCTTGCTTCTCGCGAATGTTCTGAAACAGGCGCGAGGACATGCCACCGCCTAGCAGGTTGTTGAGCACCGCAACGCCAAAGCGGCGTTCGTGAGCGATCGGGAGGGAAGGCACCCCGATGCACAGATGCACCTGCTCCAGGTCGCGCTTGGTTTCCAGATGGATGGGCGCGGCCGTGGAGGGAACCGGATCTTCCTCACTTGTGCCCAGCGGCTCTAAGTGCCCGAATTCCTTCTGTACAAGATCCAGCACCTGTTCGTGGATGATATTCCCGGCGGCGGTGACCAGGATGTGGTCCGGCGCAAACCAATCCTTGAAGCGGCTGCGGAGCGCTTCGCGATCAAAGCGGCGCACGGTTTCCGGAGTGCCTAAAATGGGGCGGCCCAAAGAATGATCTGGCCAGAAGCCGCGCGTGAAAAGATCGTGGAGTAGGTATTCGGGATTGTCTAGGTCCATCTTAATTTCTTCCAGAACGACCTGGCGCTCTTTCTTGACGTCAGCGGAGTCAAGCTTCGGACGTAGAACAAGATCGGCAAGGACATCGAAGGCGATGGGAAGATGCTCGTCGAGCACTTTAGCGTTAAAACAGATCTGCTCTTTGGAAGTGAACGCGTCCAGCATGCCGCCGACAGAATCCATCTCGCGGGCAATGTGCTCGGCGGAGCGGCGTTCCGTTCCCTTGAACACCATGTGTTCCAGGAAATGGGCTAGGCCATTTTCCGCGGGGACTTCGCGGCGGGAACCGTTGCGTACCCAGATGCCGACGGAGACAGAGCGGACGTGCTGCATGGTCTCAGTAATGACGACCAAGCCGTTTGGTAAAACGTGACGATGGATGTCGCGCGCGTTTGAGACCATAGGCTATTCTTGCACACGGCGGAGGGCATGGCGAGGGGTGAGTCAGCTAGGGCCACGCAAACCATAACTATTTTCATTTCAATGGGATGCCGGAAACGCAGGAGGCCGGGCGGCGCGGCGCTTCCACAGGCGGTCCGAGCGCACCCCGATAATGAGAGAATGATTGCAGAAAGAGGTAGAGAGCGAATGGAATTGCTGGGCAAGAACAAGCGGGAACTGCGGGCGTATTGCCTGTCGCTCGGCGAGCCCGCTTATCGCGGTGCGCAGCTCTACCACGCCCTGTACGCGGAGAGAAATCTGAATATCGCGGCCATGACCAATTTGCCGGCGGCGCTACGTGTAAAGCTGGCTGCCGATGCAAAAGTGACGCTGCCCTCGGTGCGGCAGAGATATACGTCCACGGATGGATCGGTGCGGTATTTGTTCGGGCTGAGTGCACCGGCAGAGCAAGCTCGGATGAAAGCCGCGGCGGTCGAAGCCGTCTTCATGCCCAGCGAGGGGCGGCAAACGATTTGCATTTCGACGCAAGCGGGTTGCGCGGTGGATTGCCAGTTTTGCCTGACGGCACAATTGGGATTGATCCGAAATCTGACGCCAGGAGAGATTCTGGCGCAAGTGTTGTTGCCGCTCATCGAGATGGGCGGCTCGGACACTCCGCGCGCCGAAGATGCGGCCGGCGAAAAGGGACTAGCGGCGCGAACGAATGTCGTGCTGATGGGCCAGGGCGAGCCGCTGCTGAATTTTGAGAGTACCTTTGTTGCGTTGCGCATCCTGCTGGACAAGGAAGGCATCGGGCTCTCGCCGAAACATGTCACGCTCTCTACGAGCGGCGTGGTTCCGGGAATCGAGCGCATGGCGAAAGAGGAAGTGCGCCCGAAGCTGGCGATTTCTCTGAATGCGTCCAACGATGAGGAGCGCGACGTTTTGATGCCCATCAACCGCAAATATCCGCTCAAGGATTTGCTCGCGGCTTGCCGCAGGTATCCCTTGCGCAACTGGGAGCACCTGACATTTGAATATGTGATGCTCGGCAGCGTGAACGATGCGCCGGAAGATGCCAGGCGCGTGGTGAAATTGCTGGCGCCGCTCAAGCGCGTGAAGGTGAACCTGATTCCCTGGAATCCCGGCGAATTGCCGTTCAAGGAATCCAGCGAAGAGCGCATCGAGGAATTCCGCCGCATTCTGACGGATCGCGGCGTGCCCGCCTTTGTGCGCTATTCCCGCGGCCGCGACGTCATGGCCGCCTGCGGGCAATTGGCGCTGAAAGAAGTGAACAGCCCCCAGTTCACCGTTCTTAGTTAATCAACAAATGCAATTCAATCCGCGCGGATACCCACAACTGCCAGGAGCCGGCCAGACTGCGCACCTTCCTTGCGGTAGCTGAAAAGGAGGTCGGTGCGGCAGGCGGTGCAGAGATCGCTCACGAAAATATTTTGTGCGCGCAGGCCAGCGGCGAGAAGTTGCGACCGGTTGGCCTTGCGAAGATCGAGATGAACATTCTTAGGAGGCGGCTGATGCCCCGGCGGGGCCATGTTGAGCCATTGCAGAGGATTGGGCTCTTCGCCGGAGCGGGTTTCATCGAAATAGTCGGACGCATCGGCGAATTGCGCGGTGAATTTCGTGACCAACTCCGCGCCGACTTCATAACAGCAGGGACCAATGGAAGGGCCGAGTGCCGCGAGCAAATCAGAGGGCTTGCTGCCATATTCGAGCTGCATGCGACCGACGGTTTTTTCCGCGATGCGCGCGAGCGTGCCGTGCCAACCCGCATGCACCGCAGCGACGGCGCGTTTCTTGGGATCAACAAGTAGAATCGGCACACAATCCGCCGTTTGCACGGCCAGGAGCACGCCCGGATCCTTTGTCGTGGAAGCATCACCTTTGCAGGGGTGAGCGGGCGGCTTACAGAACACATGGATCAGATCCGAATGAATCTGCATCATCGGGACGGGGGCGAAATCTTTCGCCCCGACTGCGAATTGAAATAGCCTTCGGTTTTCCGCAACATTTTCCTTCTGGTCCCATTCCATGAAGCTGAGATTGAGCACCTTTTGCCCATCGAGCGTGCTGACACCGCCGGGGCGTGTGCTGAACCCGTGGACGAGCCACGGCAGCTTTTGGAAGGGAGCGAGTTGCAGGACTTGCAGACCGCCCGACTTACGGAGCACCCAAGGCGCAGAGATGGAGCCACGCGAAGCGGCGTCGCGCGTTGGTTGACGATTCCGGCTCTTCCTCGGCGATGTTTTCCTTCGGGGCACAATCCGAACAGTATAATCGCAACAGATGGCCGTCGAAAAATGGGCAGGCCACCGGCGGCCAAAATTCGCGGCAAAGGTGAAGCATGATTGTGGGCATGGGCATTGACGTCGCGGAAGTGAAACGCATTCAGGCAGTGATTGAGTCGCAAGAAGAGCGCTTCCTGCGCCGCGTGTACACGCTGGATGAGGTGGCCTATTGCGAGCAGTTCAAGAACAAGTTTGAACGCTACGCCGGGCGATTCGCAGCGAAAGAAGCGGCGATGAAGGCGCTGGGAACGGGCTGGAGCCGCGGCGTGCGTTGGGTCGATGTGGAGGTGGTGCGGCAACACGGCGGCCGGCCAACGCTGGCGTTGAGGGGTGAAGCAAAGAAAATCGCGGATGCCCTGGGCGTGAAAAACATCGCCGTGAGCATTACGCATACCTCCGAGCAGGCCATCGCCCAAGTCATTTTCGAAGGATAAGGTCGCCAGGGAATGAATCGAGTGAAGCGCATTAGTTGAGATCCTTCGCTTCGCTCAGGATGACGCGCGGCTGGAAATTTCTCTTATTTCACCAGAAGGAATGGGCCGAGGGCGAGGGCATCCACGCCCGCGCAATAGAAGCTGCGCACCGCGCCACGCGGATCGGTGACCAGCGGCTCACCAAACAAATTGAACGAAGTGTTCACAAGGATCGGGGCGGGCGCAAATTCGCCGAATTTGTGCAGCAGCTTCCAGAACAACGGATTGTCGTGTTTTTCCACGGTGTGGACCCGCACGGAGTTGTCATGAAATGCGAATCGCTCGAGGCCGGCCACTGGACGCGAGAGAGCGGCAAGCGAGGCCATGAAGCGGCAATTGGGCGAAGCGTCAAAGTAGTCCGCGGCGCGCTCCGCCGGAATCGAAAGCGCGAAAGGATGAAATCCCTCGCGATGCTTGATGAACTGGTTGACGTTCTCGATGACGTATTCCGAAAACGGCGAGGCCAGCAAGCTGCGATTGCCCAAGGCGCGGTGGCCGAACTCCGTACGGCCCTGGCACCAGGCGACGATCTTGTCGCGCAGAAGCAGGCCCATGGCCTCTTCGATGGTTTGTTCCTCTCCGGAGAGATAGCGATAGGTGATTTTGCAATTGTCCAGCACCGCTTTCATTTCCTGCGAAGTCGCATGCATGCCGAGCGCCAGGCTGGAGAGCGGCGCGCGTCCGGAATGCCCCTTGATTTTCTTGCGCGAAAGATACGCTGCGCCAAGTGCCGTGCCGGCATTTCCGGAGACGGGCTGGACATAGACGTGATCGAAAGCGCTGCGCGTTTCCAGTGCTCGGACCAGAAAGACATTCAGGAAGATGCCGCCGGCCAGGCAGAGGGATTGCGCCCCGGCCTGTTCCTGGAAATTGGCGGCGAGTTGAAGAACCATTTCTTCGAGAAAGTCCTGCGCACTCCGCGCCAAGTTCGCTCGTACCACGGGATTTGGCGCCTGACCGCGCGAAGATAGCCCAAGTTCGCGATAAAAACGCGGCGCAAAAATCCCTCGATGGTCCGGCCCGGGCTCAAAATAGCGCCGGTTCAGTGCCGGCAAACCAGTGGCCTTCCAGGTAAACAATTTGCGAAAGACGGGGACATATTCGGGCTGGCCATCTTTGCTCAGCCACTGGATTTTGTGCTCGTCCTTGTGGGGACGCAGTCCGGCAAGTTCGGTGACGCGCGTATAAAACCAGCCGAGAGAATCCGGAAACTTGAGCGCTTGCAAAGAGCGAATCTCATCCCCATCACCCAGAGCCACGAGGCCGGATTGCGACTTGGCGCCTTCATCAAGGGAAAGGATGAGCGCGCGGTCGAAGCCGGAAGTGTAATAAGCACTGGCCGCATGGCAAAGATGATGATCGAAATGAGCGGGCCGCGGGCCGCCCCGCAAAAGATTCTGCAACTGCTGTTGCGCAGCGGAACGCTCCGGCCGCTTGCGGCGGTGGCGCGAATGCCCGGATGACGCCGATCTTTCGGCGAGCGCAATGGCGCGGCAGTCCGAAAGTTTCAAGTGGTTTTCGTGCAGACACCGCTCAATTGCGAGGCGGGGAATTTCCGATGATTCTTGGCGGCTTAGTTTCTCTTCTTCGATGGCAAAGAGTACGGAGTGCTCGTCAATCAGCGCCACCGCCGAGCTTCGTCCCAACGTGGAGATGCCGAGTATGTGCATGAGCGCCCGCTTAGGCAGTCTCCGCTAGATGAGCCATAGCAGGTTCGAGCGGCAAAGCAATCAGGTTCTTGCCGTCGGTATGCGCCACGGAAACCGTAAGCCACTGATTGTGCGGCAACTCTGCGGGAACCATGAGGGAGAGATAGTTTCCTGAGAGAGCGGGCGTCTGCAAGGGATCATCCTTCGGATCGCGGTGCAAAGTGAGGACGCGCAGCGTCTGGCCGATCTGCGACTTGCGGAACTGCGCGGATTTGGCTTCGCCGAGCACTCGAAGTTCGCGGGCCCTGTGCTTAATGACCGCGCCAGGGATGTGGCCTGGAAGCAAGGCAGCTCGGGTGCCGGGCCGCGACGAATAGGAGAAAACGTGGAGATACGTGAATGGACGTTCCTTGATGAAACGCAGCGTCTCCGAGTGCTCCGCTTCCGTTTCGCCTGGAAAACCGGTGATGACGTCGGCGCCAATGGCTGCGTGCGGGAGCCTCTCGCGGATGAGCTCAACCCTGCGGGCATAGTGTTCGGCGCGATACCAGCGGTGCATCGCGGCAAGAACGCGATTGCAGGCGGATTGCAATGGCATGTGAAAGTGCGGCGCGATGCGATCGTTGGAAGCGAAAAGATCAATCAGGTCCTGGGTTACATCCAGGGGCTCGATGGAGCTGATGCGCAGACGCTCTACAGACGTTTCCTCCAGGATGCGCTGCAATAGCTCCAGAAATTCCACGCGCGGAGAAAGATCCCGGCCGTATGTGCTAAGATTTATGCCGCTGAGAACGATTTCCCGAAAGCCGGAATTGGCAAGGCGCTGAATTTCAGCAAGAACCGTGGCCACCGGAAGGCTGCGCGACTTGCCACGCACGAACGGGATGACGCAGAAAGAGCAGCGTGAATTGCAGCCATCCTGGATTTTCAGCGTGGGTCGCGTATGATTCCCTTCCCCGCCAAGCACGGGCGCAACTAGCACATCCGAGAGAGCAAAGATGTCGCCGCTGAGTATGGGCGCGGCGTGATAAAGAACGGACTCCTCTATTTGTGGAAAAAGCGGCGTAGAAGCAATGGACTGCAGGAGGCCGGGGATTTGCGGTTTGTGGGAATTCCCCACCACATGCGTAACTCCTGGGAGAGACGCGATCTCTTCGGGCGCACGCTGCGCATAGCAACCGGTGACGATAATCCGTGTGGAAGGATTCGTGGTGTGGATTTTGCGGATGGCGTCGCGGGCTTGAGCATCTGCCGCGGCAGTGACCGTGCAAGTGTTCAGAACGACGAAGTCCGCGGAGGCGGTGCCATCGGCCGCAAGGCAACCTCGCTCGCGCAACTGCCGCTCGATGGCCGCACCGTCCGCCTGCGTTGCGCGGCATCCGAATTGTTCGACGTAGAAAGTGGTCATGCAGCGTTCGCGACTAAAATCCTATTTAACCACATAGGACGCGCGGAACGCAGGGATTCGACGCCAGCCAGTTTGCGCGGCTATCAATCGCTTGGAAGAAAGAAGGCGCTAGGCCTGGGAAGCAAGGCGGCGCTGGAAGGTCAGTAGGATCAAGTCTGCCCGGCGGCGAACGCCAAATTTATTCAGCAGATTCGAGACGTGGAATTTGACGGTGCGCTCGGCGATATTGAGCTTGCTGGCGATTTCCTTGTTGGAAAGATTCTCCAGCAACGAATCCAGAACTTCCTGTTCCCGGCGGCTCAGGTTGGTGACCGCGTCGGTCTTCAGGCGGCGTCCCTGGCTGCTGAGAATGGAATCCACGAAACCCGAGAGCACGGAACGCGGCACCCAGAAGCCTCCATTGGAAACAAGTGGGAGCGCGCGAGCAAGCTGGTCGCGAGCTTCGGCATAGCTGAGGATGCCCTTCACGCCGAGCCGTAGAAGCGAAAAGCTGGTGGCGTCGTTGACGGCATCCCCCACCACGATGAGGCGCGCATCGGCGTAGCGTTCCAGAATATTAGTCAGCAGGGCTCCGGTAGCTTGGCGAGCCGCGTGCGCATCAATTACGTAGACCTGTGCCTTCGGGGGCTCCAAGCTGCGCAGATCGGGCGCCAGCGTGGACTCCAATTGTTTAGGGATGACCTTAAATTGGGAAGCCTTGGACAACAGGCGTTCGAATTCGCTGAGCACCAACGGGTGCGGCGAGAGCAGACAGACAGTAAGTTTGGGGGACATACGTTTCGTAGCCACTGTCCTTGAGGGTAGTGAAAGCCGGCAAAAGGGGCAAGGACCTTGGGCACGGATGTTCACGAGTTGTTACTGACGGATTCGACGTGTTTTCAGGGGGTTGGCGCTGCTTTAAAGATGAAAGGGCACCGTTCAGCCCGGGAATCAGCTCGGTCAATGAATTCGATTCGGCGGGTAAAGCCACGTAAAATAAGGTAGATAAAGCCACATCAGTTGGTCCCTGATGTCTTGCCGCACAGCGGCACGAGGAACAAAGAGGAATGAGGAATTTGAAGGAATCGGAAAAGGCTCTACGGGAGCTGCTGGCAGAACGCATCCTGGTCCTGGATGGCGCGATGGGCACCATGCTGCAGCAACGCAACCTTTCCGCAGCGGATTTTGGCGGCCCGGCGTTGGAGGGCTGCAACGAAAACCTGGTAAGCACGCGGCCGGACGTGGTGCTGGACATTCACCGCAAATACTTCGAAGCCGGCGCGGACATTGTTGAGACCAACAGTTTTGGCGGGACTCCGCTGGTGCTGGCGGAATACGGGCTGCAGGCTCAGGCCCACGATTTGAATCACCGCGCGGCAACGCTGGCGCGGCAAGCGGCGGATGAATTCTCGAGGCCGGGCAGGCCCCGCTTTGTGGCCGGCTCGATGGGACCGACGACCAAAGCAATCACCGTGACCGGCGGCGTGACCTTCGAGGGCTTGCGGGATTCCTATTACGTCCAGGCGAAGGGGTTGGTCGAAGGCGGCGCGGACCTTCTGCTTGTGGAGACTTGCCAAGACACGCGCAATATCAAAGCGGCGATTCTGGCGATCCAGACGCTGTCGAAGGAAATCGGTGTAGCCATTCCGTACGTCATTTCGGTGACCATCGAACCGATGGGCTCGATGCTCGCCGGACAAACGGTGGAGGCGATGTGGGCGTCGCTACGGCATACGCATCCGTTGGCGTTCGGGATGAACTGCGCGACAGGGCCGGAGTTCATGACCGACCACATCCGGACGCTAAGCGCGTTGACGGGCGAATTTGTGTCTTGCTACCCGAACGCAGGGCTGCCGGATGAAGAAGGCAAATATCTGGAGACGCCGACGACGCTGGCGGCGCAACTCGAGAAGTTTGTAAACCACGGCTGGCTGAACCTCATCGGCGGTTGCTGCGGAACCACCGAAAAACACATTCGCGCGATCGCGCAGATGGTGGAAGGGAAAAAAGCGCGCACGCGGCCTGATGAACCTCACCGCGCGGTATATTCCGGAATTGAGACCATCGAAGCGGATGACCAGACAAGGCCTCTGCTGGTTGGCGAGCGAACCAACGTGATCGGCTCGCGCCTCTTCAAAAATCTGGTGTCGGACGAAAAGTGGGAAGAAGCCACGGAGATCGCCCGCCGCCAAGTAAAGGGCGGAGCGCACATCGTGGATGTGTGCCTGCAAAGCACGGAGCGCGATGAGAAAAAGGACATTCCGGTCTTCTACGACAAGCTGATCCGCAAGATTAAGGCTCCCGTCATGATCGATACGACGGACCCGTCAGCGGTGCAACTGGCGCTGACGTACTGCCAGGGCAAGGCGATCATTAATTCGATCAACCTGGAAGATGGGGAAGAGAAATTTGAGAAGGTGGTGCCGATCGCGCACGATTATGGCGCGGCCGTCGTGGTGGGATGCATCGACGAAGACCCGGTGCAGGCACAGGCCTTCACGCGAGAACGGAAACTCGCGATTGCCAGGCGCTCGTATGACCTGCTGACGAAGAAATACGGAATGGCGCCGGAAGATATTGTTTTCGATCCACTGGTGTTCCCTTGCGCGACGGGCGATGAGAACTACATCGGCGGCGCGGTGGAGACCATGGAAGGAATCCGGCTGATCAAGGAAGCGCTGCCAGATACCCGGACCATACTGGGAATTTCCAACGTGTCATTCGGGTTGCCGCCTGGCGCGCGCGAAGTGGTGAATTCAGTTTTCCTGTACTACTGCACGAAGGCCGGGCTGGACCTAGCGATTGTGAACACGGAGAAGCTGGAGCGTTTCGCGTCGATACCGGAACACGAGCGGAGGCTGGCAGAGAACCTGCTGTTCCAGCACCCCCCGAAAGAGTTTTCGGCAAGTCATCCGCAGACGGAATTGTTGCGGGACCTCGCGGCAGACTGGCGCCAGCAGAGCAAGGTACAGAAGGCCGCGGTCAACCAGTTCCACATCGCGGCGATTACGGAGCATTTCCGCACGGCCAAGAAGAAAGAAAAGATAAAGAAAGAAGACCAGCCGCTGGAGCAGCGTTTGGCCAATTACATCATCGAAGGCACGCGCGACGGGTTAGTCGAGGACCTGGAACGCAAGCGCGCGGATGGCACTGCGCCACTGGAGATTATCAACGGACCGCTGATGGAGGGGATGGCGGAAGTCGGCCGGCTGTTCAACGCGAATGAATTGATCGTGGCGGAAGTGCTGCAATCCGCGGAAGCGATGAAGGCCGCCGTGAACCACCTCGAGCAGTTCATGGAGAAGGCGGATACCGCAAAGCGCGGAAAAGTGATTCTGGCAACGGTGAAGGGCGATGTACACGACATCGGAAAGAATCTGGTCGAAATCATCTTGAAGAACAATGGATTCGACGTGGTGAATCTGGGGATCAAAGTCCCGCCGGAGGAACTGATTAAGGCGTATCAGGCGCACCAGCCGGACGCGATCGGGCTGTCCGGGCTACTGGTCAAGAGCGCGCAACAGATGGTCATCACAGCAAACGACTTGAAAGATGCGGGAATCGGCGTGCCCTTGCTGGTGGGCGGAGCGGCGCTGAGCGCGAAGTTCACGCAACAAAAAATAGCGCCGAGCTATGGCGGAGCGGTCTGCTATGCGAAGGACGCCATGACCGGGCTGCGGCTGATGAACGAACTGATGGACCCTGCGATGCGGGAACGCGTGCTGAGCGAACACGCGATCTCCGGCAACGGCGTGAGCGTGAGCACCACGGTGAAGCTGGTGGAGAAGCCCGCCGTGACGCGTTCTACCAAGGTGCGCACGGATTTGCCAATTCCCCCCGTGGCATCCCTGGATCGCAAAGTGCGCCTGGTGCCGGATCTGCGCGAGGTATGGAGCTACATCAATCCGTTCATGCTATACGGGCGGCACATGGGCTATCGCGGCAATTTTGAGAAAGATCTGGCGGCGCGTGAAGCAAAGGCCGTGGAACTGTTCAACGAAATGGAAGAAGTGAAGAACGAAGCGACGACCTTCATGAAGGTGCGCGCGGTGTGGCAGTTCTTTGAAGCCGAAGGGGACGGAGAGCTGCTGCACCTGTTTGCGCCGGGCGAGAAGCAGCCGCTACACACCTGGGGATTCAAGCGTCAGAAGGCGGGCGACCAGTTGTGCCTGAGTGACTATGTTCTGGCGCCAAAGGATGGGCAGCGGGACCACATCGCGGTTTTCGTTGTGACGGCAGGGGAAGGAATCCGTGAGCGCGCGGAAAAAGCCAAGCACGACGGGTATTATTTCAAGTCGCATGGGCTGCAGGCGCTGGCAATTGAGACAGCGGAGGCCTGCGCGGAATGGCTGCACCGAAGAATTCGCGAAGATTGGGGCTTCCCGGATCCCCCGGACATGACCATGGCGCAACGGTTCACGTCGCGGTATCGCGGCAAGCGCTACAGCTTTGGATATCCCGCTTGCCCGGAGCTGGAAGATCAGGCCGGCATCTGGAAGTTGTTACGGCCCGAAGAAATCGGTGTGCAATTGACGGAAGGCTTCATGATGGATCCTGAGGCCAGCGTGAGCGCGCTGGCGTTTCACCACCCGGATTGCACCTATTTCAGCGTGGGTGAGGCAACCGATGCGGGCTGAGCGAACTGTCTCTTCTCGTCAGTGCACGTGGCGATAACCTCTGCATTTCTTGACGATTCAACTGAGAAACTGGCGTTAGACTGCAGAACTGACGGAGCTGCACCCCTCTGGGGAACCTTCCTCCCTTATTTCGGGAACACTTAGAGAGGTTAGCGTCAATTTCTGCCTACGCGACTGTCACTCGGGACACGCTGAGGGCGTCTAAGAAGCTAGTGATTGCCGTACAGGATAAGTGAGGTGGATCGTGAATCGCAGGACCGGACTTTTTGTTTTCTTAGGGTTATGGGGAATGTTGAGCGTGACGGTGGCGCATGCGCAAGATGAGCAAAGTGCGCCTGCCCCGCAGCAGCACCAAGGCAGAGGAGGAGAAGGCGGGCAAAGACCGCTTTTCGGGAGAATCACGGCCATGCGGGACGGCGCAATGGATATTACCGGGCCGGACGGGCAGGTTGTGACCGTCAAGCTGACGGCGCAGACCGAGTTTCGGAAAGATCGTGAGCCGGCAAAAGTTACGGACTTCAAGGTCGGCGATACGGTGTTTGTCCGCGGCGATCAGAATCCGGATCACACGGTTACGGCGAGAATGATTCGTACGCGCACTGGGGGGCCGGGCGGGGGACCGGG
>Ga0187801_10000323_pt1 | contig 12446 bp, 9 predicted proteins | sample NC_wetland_sal_i_10_FD_132465 | JGI IMG/M metagenome (GOLD analysis project Ga0187801, IMG submission 132465) | Wetland sediment microbial communities from Neuse River Estuary, North Carolina, USA - Control_1 | ecosystem: Environmental > Aquatic > Freshwater > Wetlands > Sediment | place: USA...
CTGATTCCGAGCATTTTGCCCGCGAGCGCTTTATCCCCATGCGCCTGTTCGAAAACGCGAAGGATAGTCATTTTTTCCATCTCCGCCAAGGCTGTGGTGGAGAGAGAATTGGCGTCCTGGGGCGTCATGTCAGGATTTGATGGTTGTTCGGTGCGAATGGTCGGCGGCAAATCTTGTACGTCGATGGTCTGGTGGTCGCCGAGGGTAACCGCCCGCGCGATGCAATTCTCCAGTTCACGCACATTGCCCGGCCAGTCGTATTGCAGAAAGCTCTTCATGGCCGCGGCCGTAACCTGCAGGTGCATCCCGGGCGTATAGCGATTTAAAAAGTGATGTACCAACATGGGAATGTCCGAGCGCCGCTCGCGCAGAGGCGGTATGTGCACGGTCACCACGTTGAGGCGGAAATACAGATCCTTACGAAATGTGCCGGCACGGTAGGCGGCTTCCAGGTCCCGGTTCGTCGCGGCAATCACGCGTACATCGACGTCTATTTTTTCATTGCTCCCAACCGGCCTGACTTCCTTCTCTTGCAGGACGCGGAGGAGTTTTGCCTGCATCTCGAGCGGCAACTCACCGATTTCATCGAGGAAGATCGTGCCGCCATTGGCCGCCTGGAACAGTCCGGCTTTGGTTCTCGTTGCACCCGTGAACGCGCCCTTTTCGTAACCGAACAACTCGCTCTCCATGAGTGTGGGAACCAGAGCCCCGCAATCCACCGCGACGAAGTGTGATTGCGCCAGCGCGCCCCGGAAATGGATGGCACGCGCCACGAGTTCTTTGCCGGTTCCGCTTTCTCCGGAAATTAGCACTGGCGTGCGCGTATCCTTCAGGCGCGAAATCATCCGCAATACGTCCTGCATTCCCGCGGAGGCCCCGATAATCCCGTCCAGATTTTCGTCCGTGTTCACCTTGTCCCGCAGAAACGCATTTTCATTTACCAGTCGAACTTTTTCCGCCATGCGCTGCAGAAGGAGCCGCATCTTTTCGACACGGAATGGCTTCTCAATATAATCGTAGGCGCCGAGCTTCATGGCATCGACGGCGGATTCGATGGAACCGTGCCCGGTCATGATGGCCACTTCCGTGCGCGGCAACACCCCTTTGATCTGTTTCAGTAATTCCACGCCGGACTGGTTCGGCAGCTTCAAGTCTGTCAGCACGACATCGGGGGGATCGGTTTCCAATCGGGTTGCGGCGGTTTCCGCGCTCTCCGCTTCATCGCAGGCGAACCCCAGGGAAGTGCCGATGGTCATGCAGAGGCGGCGGATGCTCTGCTCGTCGTCAACTACCAAAAGCTTAATTCTCATATCGTCAGTCATGGTTTTCCGAAAGTCAGCTCCACAGTGGATATCAATTGTTGGACCCGAAAAGGTTTTTCGATGCACGGGGTGGTGCTGCCGGACAGGAGAGACTGCGTTTCGCTGTTGGCCGTGTCCCCGCTAATTAGGATGATGCGTTCGCACAGTTCTGGCCGATTACCTTGAATCCATTTGTGAACATCGGCGCCGTTAATGTCTCCTGGCATGCGGATGTCGGAAATGACACCCGCGTAAGTTCCCGTTGAAAGTTCGTGGAGACCTTCCGCGCCCGTGGCAGCTTGCACCACGCGGTATCCACGACGCTCCAGCGCTGTGCGAACGAAGGCACTCACGGAGGGTTCATCCTCGATGAGAAGAATCGGGGCAAGCGCATGATTGGTTTTCGTGGCGCTCATCGGCCTACCTCTTTCGCTGCCGCGGCGAGCGTCGTTTCGGTCGTAATCGGAAGCCGCACCACGAATGTGCTCCCGGTCTCCCCCTCATTGTTCCAGCAGAGAATCTCTCCGCCATGCGCCCTCACGATTCCATAGCAGATGCTCAGTCCCAGCCCCGTACCTTTGCCGGCGGGCTTGGTGGTGAAGAAAGGATCGAAAATGCGTTCGGGTTCGCTGATGCCGGTGCCATTATCGATAAACGCCACTTCAATGAAGTCCATGGTGCGGCGTGTGCAAATGCGAATTTTGCCGTGATTTCCGGAATCCTGAATAGCATCGTAAGCGTTGTTCAGAATATTCAGGAACACCTGCTGAACCTGCTGTGGATCGCCCATGGCGGTCTCAAGGTTTTCGTCGAACTCCTCGCTAACGTCCACGCCATGGCTGGAAAAATCGTAACTCCGAAGCTTAATGGTTTGACGGAGGATGTCGTTCACCTGCATGGGCTCTCGCTGCGCGGGGCGTTGCCGAGCAAAGCTGAGCAAGCCCTGCACGATCTCCTTGGTTCTTTGTGTCTCGCGGAGAATAATCTGCAGCTCCTCGCGCGCCGACGCGGGCATCTTGGGATCTTCCAACAGCAGGTCCGTGAACCCGAGGATCGCGGCCAGCGGGTTGTTCACTTCATGCGCTACACCGGAGACCAGCCGGCCGATGGTTGCCATTTTCTCCGCATGGGCGAGTTTCGCCTGCAACAGCACGGCGTCCGTAATGTCTGTCATAACCACAACCACGCTGTTCACCTGGCTGGACTCGTCCCGCATCGGGCTCAAGCTGACGGAAAAGTGACCCATCGAGTCGTCGCTGCGTTTCACGCGCAGCTCTAAGTTTTCCACTTGCTGCCCGTTGGCGGTGGTCTGCAAGGCTGCTTCAAAATCTTTGCGGTGCGGACTCTCCACCCAACGTACCAGCGGGTGCCCGATCAATTCTTCCTCGCGGTAACCCGCCTCAAAACAGAGCCGGTTCGCATAGCTGATCAGGCCCGCGGTATCCAACACCAGGATCATGCTTTGAGTGGTATTCAGGATCTTTTGGTTGAAATCGCGTTCGCGCTGCAATTGCGACTGAAACATCTTCTGTTCCGTAACATCCAGCATCAGTCCGCGGATTTGCACCACGTGGCCCTGGGCGTCACGAACCGCACTGATGTTCTGAAGTGTGTGCAGCAGGCTACCGTCCTTGCGGCGCAGCGTTTCTTCGTAATTCCGCAGCGCCCCGCGTTCCGCAATGGTTTGCACCAGGCGCTCTTTGGCTGCGCGAGTGGGATACAGGTGTGCGCTTACGTCCGCGCGAAGCAGTTCATCCCTGGACTCGTAGCCCAGCATGCGGACCATCGCATCATTCACGTCCAAGAACTGACCCTCCGGAGTTGCGAAAAAGAGCCCCTCCTGAATGTTGTCGAACAATTCGCGATACCGCCGTTCCGCTTCCCGGCGATCGCTAATGTCCTTCAGGACGTGAATCGTGCGCCCATCTTCGTCGGTGGCTCCCCGTGTCCGCGAAGTCGAGACGAGAAAGGTGCGCCCTTCTCCGGTGGCAATATATTCTTCGCGCGATTGGTAGGTGTTTTGGCAGAAAGGGCAGGGGAGCGCAGTTCCGGTTTCGGCGATGTGCTTCAGGCTGCTCACCGGTTCTCCCACCAGGGCTACCGGCGAGATGCCCAGGTGTGTTGCCAGGGACCGATTGGTGCGCACGATCTTCCACGCCTGATCGTGGACGATAATGTAGTCGCTGATTGCGTCTATGTCCTCGACCCACTGCTTCTTCGAACGCTCCAACTGAGAAAAACGGCGCACTTTTTCCATCACCAGGGCGGCATAACTTCCTAGCGCAGCGAGCAACCTCTCGTTCGAGGCAGAGATTTCCGCAGTGTCACGTACCAAGCAAAGCGTGCCCATCAGTTCGTGGTCGCTGGCGTAAATAGGATAAAAAACGAAGTGCGAGCCTTTTCCTTTCCAGGGTAGAACTTCCAGCCCCGTGCGCTTTTGCGTGACCTTTTCTAGGATCCAATTTCGTTGTTCTTCATTTGCCGGGATAACTGTTTCCCGCCGGTGCAGTTCCACCCTGTTTCCATGGATCTCTCCCAACCCGCCCCACTTGGCCTTTAGCATTTCGGCTGCACGCGCCGCAAGGCCCGCGAGAAAGGTTGGCAATTCACGGCAATGTGCCGCTTCTACTGCGAGATTCATAAATTCCGAGGAAACATCAATCGGGGTATGGTTGCGGAGTTTTCGGCTGCGACTGCTCGCAGGGTGCCGTTTAGGGATACTCTTCCGCTCGCGCATCGGAGGCAAAGGGGTGTAGCGTGTGTCTCAAAATAAGAAACTACGCACATCCACGCTACTGAGCAATCTCAATCTGAGTCAATCGCGGTTCCAAAATGTGACACGCATCCGTTACCCTGTCCTTCTTGCCAGGTGCCTCCCTTCGTCTCAGCCTGAGACCTTGCCTGACTCCGCGAGCCTCCCTTGAGACAACGGAGGCGCATACCTCTTGAGATGTCATTCTGCGAATCGCGCTTTATCTGTATAGGACAGCAAGTACTTATTGCGTTTGTGGATTGAGAGCCCGACCTATGAAACCGATTTAATACACTGGCACTCCACTTGCCTTCTCTCCGGTGGGGTAATTTCCCGCCTAAGGAGGCGTGGTGTCCATGGGATCTTCGTGGGGTAATCGGGTTATAGCAGCACTTGCAACGGCCGTATTGGCCTCTGCAATGGTTCTAGCACAACAGTCTGTAGGCGATGCAGGCAAGCGCAAGATCAAATCCAGAATCAATCCGCAGTATTCAGACCTCGCCCACAAGATGAATCTTTCAGGCAAGGTGAAAATTGAGATAGTGATTGCGTCCGACGGCCATATAAAGACCGCGCGCGCTGTCGGTGGTCATCCGGTGCTGGTTCAGTGCTGCCTTGACGCTGTAAAGGACTGGAGATATGAGCCGGCCCCCGAGGAGACCACGCAAATTATTGAGTTTGAATTTAAGCCCCAGCAGTAGGGAGACAAGCGGCCGGGGCATTTGGGAAGACATGCAAGACCCAACGGCTGCATAGGGGAGTGGAGGAAGTGACGCAATGACGATCGGACAGCAACTCTATAAAGGTTTCGGGGTAATTCTGGCCATTCTTGCCCTTCTTCTGTTTGTGGACCTTGGCGCACTGTGGAGGGCGAAGTCCGCGAGTAACGAAGCTGCCGCCACGCTCGAGAGCGTGCGCACGGCGGAGGCTGTTCGCTATCAGATCATGCAGAACCGCCTGAACCTCAACAATTTCCTGCTCAGCGGCGATCCCCGCGATGAGGATAAAGTCAACCGGGGTTTCACTGAACTGAACGACATCATCAAGCGCGGACAATCCCAGTCCAGCAACGATTTCCTTCGCACCGCGCTGATGCAAGTCGAGAGCACGGAGACCAGTTGGGCCGACAATTTTGCCAAGCCCCTGCTTGCCAAGCGCCATCAAGTGGATTCCGGCGATGCGACCGTGTCCGACTTGCAGATCTTCTACCTCCAGAAGGATCCGGCTTCGTGGTTGGCGAAGTCATCCGCAGTCCTGGATCAGGCAAACTCCGATATCAGCAGAGTTCTGGCTGATTCACAGGCGCTGGCGTCTCACGCCAGCACGATCAGTGGGCTCATCGTTATCCTTGGCACACTGGTCGCAATTGCTTTTGGGGTTCTCAGCGCGCTTCGAACCGCCAAGTCCATCACTGAACCTTTGCAACACCTGATCACAGTGGCCCGGGAGATTGGCGATTCCGGCGACCTCGATCAAAACATTGACATCCATCGCAACGACGAAATCGGCGCACTCGCCACAACCTTCAACAACATGGTCGCTTACTTGAAGGAAATGGCCGCGGTTTCCATGGCCGTTGCGGAAGGCGACCTCACCGTCGAAGTCACTCCGCGCTCGAAGCGCGACACGCTGGGCAACGCCTTCCTGCGAATGTCTCACGGTTTACAGGAAATTGTGCGCACTACGCGCGACGGCGCCTCTCAGGTTTCGGCCGGATCCAATCAGGTGGCCGGGGCTGCGGACGAATCCGCCAAGGTCAGCGTTCAGGCTTCCTCCGCGATTGAAGAGGTCACCAGCACGATGCACGAAATGAGCATTAACGTGCAAAACGTTGTGAAAAATACCCAGGTGCAAGCCTCCAGCGTCGCGGAGACCTCGGCTTCCATCGACCAGATGGTCACGTCCATACAACGCGTGGCGGACACGGCGAAGGTTCTGTTGGACATCGCCAATCGTTCCCGCGAGGAGGTTGTCACCGGGATCCAGACGATGGAAAAGGCCACGGACGGCCTGAATCGTACCAACCGCGCGATTCAGTCGTCGGCGGAAATCATCAATATTCTGGGCCATCGCGCCGACGATATCGGGAAGATTATTGAAGTCATCGATGACCTGGCCGAACAAACCAATCTTCTCGCCCTCAACGCTGCCATCGAGGCCGCGCGTGCCGGTGAGCACGGTCTGGGTTTTGCGGTCGTGGCCGACGAGGTCCGCAAGCTTGCGGAGAAATCAACTCAATCCACAAAGGAAATCGCGGACCTGATCCAGAGCATCCAGCGGGAAGCGCGGCAGGCCGTGGAAAACATGGAGCACAGCACGCGCATCGTTGAAGAAGGCCTCAGCCTGGGCAACGACCTCGGTTCGGCTCTCCACAAGATTTCCGACGTCGTTACCGAGGTCTACAAATTCTCCCAGGAGATTGGTGCCGCGACCAACGAGCAATCCGTTGGTTCTTCGCAGATTGCGAAGGCCACGAATCGCCTGACGGAAATTACCCAGGAAATTAACTCCGCGGTCGAAGAGCAGGCGTCCGGCGCTCAGGCCGTTGTCCGCGCCATGGACAAGATGCGCGAACTCGTTCAGCAATCCGCTTCCAGCTCCACGGAACTTTCCGCGGCCGCCGAACAGATGCTGAAGCTTTCGCGTAATTTGCTCGACAACATGGATCGCTTTGTCATCGACCGCTCTTCTAACCAGGTTCGCCCGCGCCGCGAAGGTTCTTTGCAGCGCCGCCCGGTTTCGTCGCAGGAAGCTCATGATTATGAGTTAACCGAAGTGGGTCGTTCCTGATACGGAGCTTTTCATGGAGAAAGACTGCCAACTCGTTGGATTCCGCATCGGCAACGAAACCTATGGTGTTCAAATCGGGTCCGTGCGCGAAATTGTTCGTGTTCCAGAGATCACCACGGTTCCCAATGCCCCGGAATTGATCGAGGGTGTGATCAACCTGCGGGGGAAAATCATCCCTGTGATGGACCTGCGCAAGCGCTTTGGCAGTTTCGCAGTTCAGCCGGACAAAAAGAACCGCATTCTCGTGGTCGAACTGGAAAACAGGCTCCTCGGCCTGATCGTCAGTTCTGCATCCGAGGTCCTCAAGATTCCTCCGTCCGAAATCGAACCGCCGGGAACGGTGTTTGCCGAAGGCGAATCGAGTTATGTGACCGGTGTTGGCAAGCTTAAGGGGCGCCTCATCATTCTCCTGGATATCGCCAGGCTCCTGCGCCAGCCGGAATACAAAAAGTTAGAGGAGGCCGCGGAACCCATCACGATGTCTCAGTAGCGCAGGCGCGCGAAAGCGCAGCATTACTGTGTGTCCGAAGGGCCGCAATCATCTAGCATGGGAACGATCACCGCGCAGATTCAGCTTACGGAAGCAGAGCTCAAGCTTCTCCAGACGCTCGTCTACCAGGAATGCGGGATGTACTTCGACGAGCGCCGCGCTCATTTTCTAAAGGACCGGCTGCAACGCCGCCTGAAGGCCTGCCAGCTCGACTCCTTCTACAGCTACTACCGGCTTCTCACCAGCCGCGAAGGGCGCAACGAGCTCGCGCTGCTGCTTGAAAATCTTACCGTCAACGAAACAAGCTTCTTCCGCAATCGTCCCCAACTCGAGCTTCTGCAGAAAGGAGTCCTGGAAGAAATCCTGCACCACAAGCAGGAGCGGCGGGACTGGAACCTGCGCGTGTGGAGCGCGGGTTGCTCCGCAGGGCAGGAGCCTTACTCCGTCGCCATCCTGATCTGCGATGCGCTGGCTTACTATTACCTCCGCAATCCGCTTCCCTTTGAAATGCCGTCACCCAAGCCGCTGATTCCGCCACCGTGGAAGCTGGAAATTGTGGCGTCCGATATCAGCTATGCCAGCCTGCGTTCTGGCCAAGAGGGAACCTATACCGAAGTTCAGATGGAACCTGTGGATTACACCACGCGGCTCCGCTACTTCGAAAAATCGTCCGATAAGTACGCCGTCAAGCCCCAGCTCAAAGAGTTGGTTCAATTCGACTTCCACAACCTGAAAACCGAATTCTTGCCCCGCCGCAACGACATCATTCTGTGCCGCAACGTAATGATCTATTTCGACGAAGCCGAGCAGAAGCGATTGATCGACAAATTCTGGCATTGCTTGAACCCGGGCGGGTATCTCTTCGTCGGCCACGCCGAGAGCCTTTTTGGGCTTACACAAAAGTTCCGCATGGTCCACGAGAACAATGGCACCGCTTACAAGCGGATTGAGGTGAATTCTTGAGCTTTTTGCCCGAGGATCGGGGGGCTGAACTCCGCACGCTCTTCTTTGAGAGCGCCGCGGAATTGCTCCAGGTCATCAACGACGCCGGGCTTCAGTTAGAGAAGCACCCCGCCGATGAAGAACTCATTCGGGGTGTCCGTCGCGCGGTTCATACGCTGAAGGGTGACTCGGCCGCCTGCGGTTTCAGCAAGCTCAGCGAAATTACCCACGAGATGGAAGACATTCTGACTCTTCAAGTGGCGCAGTCGCACGGGCCCATGCTTGTAGAGGTAGTTCTCGCCGCGGTCGATTTGTTCGAGAGCATGCTGAGCGCGTACCAAAAGCAGCTCGAGCCTCCTTCTGCTGACCCGTTTCGTGCCCTCATCCATCGCTTGATGCAAGCGCCTGTGGCTGCGCACGCAAGTGGCGAAGCCGGTGCACCCGCCATTCCGGCGAGTTTCCGATGGAACGAATATGAGAGCCTGATGATCTCCGAAGCTGTGCTTCGCGGCGAGACGGTTTACAACATTGCTCTGCGCATCGATCCGAACAGCGCTATGCGCGCCGCCGCGTTTCAACTCGTTCGCAATGTTCTGCACGCTTGCGGTACGGTGATTGCTCTTCGGCCGGAAGACAACCTGGCCGCAGCATCCGTCGAGATCGTGGAGGCGGCCCTTGCCACCGCGCATCCGGTGGAGCACATCTCTCATCGCTGCCGCATTCCGTCCGTGGTTTCGGATCTGCGAATCGAACAAGCGGTCCAGGCAGAGACAGCGGAACACGAACTTCTTGGAGACATTCTTGAAGCCCAGGCTGCGCAATTCACTTCCCGCGCAACGGAGGCCCACGACCGCTCGGCTGCAAAACAGACTGCCGGCGCCTCAGCGGTTGCGGCTGTTACGGAAAGCACGCTTCGAGTCGACGCCGCACGCATCGACGCGGTCATGAACCTGGTGGGCGAGCTAATCATCGGCAAATCAATGCTCAACCGGACGCTTTCTGAGTTTGACCAAAAGCATGCGAAAGATCCGGTTCGCGGCAAGCTTGCGGAGGCCCTTGCTTTTCAGTCGCGCGTTCTCGATGAGCTCCACAAATGCGTTCTGAAGATCCGCATGGTTCCTGTAGAACAGCTTTTCCGGCGGTTCCCGCGCGTCGTTCGCGATGTGGCCAAGCTTTGCGGTAAGGATGTTGCCCTGGAACTTGCTGGGGAACACACGGACTTGGACAAAGGCATACTGGATGCGCTCGCCGAACCCCTCACCCACCTGGTTCGCAATGCCGTCGACCACGGCATCGAACCTGCCGATGATCGCCTCAGTGCTGGCAAACCTGCTCGCGGTACGGTCTCTTTGAACGCCTATCATCAGGGCACCCAAGTTGTCCTGGAAGTTCACGATGACGGGCACGGAATCGACCTCGATCTCGTTCGCGATCAGGCAGTGCGCAGCGGTTTGGTCAAGAGGGACGACGCCCAGCGCATGCATGAGCAGGATGTCCTCAATCTCATCTTCGAGCCAGGTTTCAGCACAGCCTCTGAAGTCACGGAAGTTTCCGGCCGGGGCGTCGGGATGGATGTGGTTCGCACGGTTCTCGACCGACTGAAGGGCACGGTCCACATCGCCTCGGTGAAAGGAAAAGGAACGACGATTCAACTTCGCGTGCCCCTGACCCTCGCCAGTATCCAGACCCTGCTTTTCCGCGTTGGCGGCCGCCTGTTCGCCGTGCCGCTGTCATCGGTGATTGAAATTACTCGGATCAATGACCAGGAGATTCATCTCGTTGATCAGAGAGAAGTGCTTCGTCTTAGGGAACAGATCCTTACGCTCGTGCGTCTCGACAGTCTGAGCCGGATCCACACAGTGGACTTCTCCGGCGCAAAAAAGAAAAAGAATTTTGTAGTGGTCATCGGTCAGGCAGAAAAGCGATTTGGTCTTGTGGTGGATAGTCTCGTCGGTGAGGAAGAGCTGGTGATCAAGGCGCTGCCTGGAGAGATCGTTTCCAGCGATCTTGTGAGTGGAGCCTCGATCCTTGGCGACGGAACCGTGGTGCTGATTCTGAATGTTCCAGCCATCCTAACGCGGCTATCGCGGTCGTTGCCCCTGGGAGCCATCGCATGAAAGAACGAATCCGAGTGCTGGTGGTGGATGATTCCGCTCTCATGCGGAAGCTGATCCCGCTCATCCTGGAACGAGACCCAGACATTGAAGTCATTGGCACCGCCATGGATGGCGCGTTCGCATTGCGGAAGATCGCGGAATTGCATCCGGATGTCGTGACTCTCGATCTGGAAATGCCCCGTATGGACGGCATTGAGACTTTGCGCTCGATTATGCGCAGCGCACCTCTTCCTGTAATCGTGTTCAGCACGCATTCCAAGGAAGGCGCGTACTCAACCTTCAAGGCTCTCGCCCTTGGCGCCATCGACTTTGTGGCCAAGCCGCAAGATGCCGCCGCGGGTCATCTGGATCCTATTGCCTATCAACTTGTGGAGAAGATCAAAGTCGCCAAGCGCGCAGGTGGTCCGAAGTCACTTCCGAAGGTGGAAGCGGAAGCGCCTGCGCCGCAAAAAAATCGGTCTCGCCTGGCCCTTCCGCCGAATCGCACCATCGCTATCGGCATCTCTACGGGCGGCCCCAACGCGCTGCAATATCTACTTTCGCAAATTCCCGGAGATTTTCCGGGCACCATCGTCATCGTCCAGCATATGCCGGAAGGCTTCACCGATATGTTTGCGCGACGGCTGGACGAATGCTGCGCCCTCGAGGTGCAGGAAGCAAAGTCTGGCGACTTGCTGCTCGCTGGGCGCGTCCTCATTTGCCCTGGCAATCGGCACATGATGGTTCGACGCATGCCCCGTGGCGAGATGGTTGTCCTTTCCGATGGACCGCCCATCAACGGTCACCGGCCCTCCGTGGATGTTCTCTTTCACTCCGTCGCGCAGGAGTTTGCCCTGACTGCTGTCGGCGTGCTGATGACCGGCATGGGCGATGATGGCGCTGAAGGACTGGGCGCAATCAAAGCCGCAGGCGGAATGACCATTGCGCAGAGCGAGGACACTTGCGTTGTAAGCGGTATGCCGCGCGCCGCAATCCTAAAGGGATACGCCAACAAGGTATTGCCGCTGGAAAGCATGGCAGCCTTTCTGGTCAACCAGTATGGTGGCCACCATGGCGGGAGCGAGAAGTCCGACGCTACTGAGAAATCCGACAAGCCCGAGAAAAGTGAGAAGAACGAAAAGGTTCCAGTTTCAACTCCGCGTGCCTGACCGGGCAGACGGAGTCAAAGGAGAAGGTCATGCAACAGTTTTCAGCGCTACTTCGAAAAGACCAACAGACCGTCCGCTATCTCGTCGTGGACGACTCCGTCTTCGCCCGCAAGAATCTCATCAAGATGATCGAGCTCTTTGGCGGGGAAGTGGCCGGTGAAGCCGGTGATGGCCTGACCGCCATCGCTGAGTACAACCGCTCCAAGCCCGACATCGTTCTCATGGACATCACCATGCCCCAGATGGAGGGTATTGAGGCCGTCGAGCGCATTGTGCGCCAGCATCCAGACGCGCGCATCGTCATGGTGTCCTCGGTTGGTTATCAGGAGAACATTCTGGCCGCGCTCCAGAAGGGCGCCAAGCATTTCGTCCAGAAGCCCGTGAAGCCTGAAGTGCTTTATGAAATTCTTCGTTACGTTTTGGGGGACGAACCACATGCTGCGGGCGCGCCTGTGGCGCTTGCAGGGGAGCAAATTTCATGAGAATGGAACTCATTCAGCCGTTTATCAATGCTGCGGACGCAGTTTTCGCCGAATCTCTTCAGGCGCCAACGAAGATCGCCGACCTCACGATGGATGAGAATACCTATCGCCGCAAAGGCGTAGCTGCTCTCATTACCATCAAGGGCGATATCGAGGGACGCGTCATCCTCGATCTCGCGCCGGAGGTTGCCATGCGCGTTGCCAGCCATCTTGCCGGCAGTCCGCTACCGGAGAGCGAGCAAGTTGTCCGCGAAACGGTCTGCGAACTGGCCAACATGGTCATCGGAAATTCTGTGACGCTTCTGAACGACCAGGGCTTCCGCTTCAAAGTGTTTCCGCCTGAAATTCACATGAGCGAGCAGGGTCTCGCTGGCAATACCGAGACCGAAGCCATGGTCCTCTGCATTGAAACACCTTGCGGAGA
>Ga0187801_10000324_pt1 | contig 12411 bp, 13 predicted proteins | sample NC_wetland_sal_i_10_FD_132465 | JGI IMG/M metagenome (GOLD analysis project Ga0187801, IMG submission 132465) | Wetland sediment microbial communities from Neuse River Estuary, North Carolina, USA - Control_1 | ecosystem: Environmental > Aquatic > Freshwater > Wetlands > Sediment | place: USA...
GCTCTCCTGCTGGCCGTGCATTGGTCCCGAATCGACGATGTGCTGAAGCAGGCAGGCGATTTGTCCGGCAAGGTGATCGTGACCTGCTCATTGCCGATGGATGCTGGCAACACGAAACTCATCGTTGGCACCACTACGTCGGGAGCGGAAGAACTTGCAAAGAAGATCCCAAAGGCTCGCGTCGTCTCCGCATTCAACACCGTGCCCAGCGAAGTGCTTTTTGGCGTGTACGAAGCCAAGCACAAGACGACCCCACCAAGTCTCGTGTACTGCGGCGATGACGAGGGCGGCAATACTGTGGCTGCAGGATTGATCCGCGACGCCGGTTTCGATCCTATTGATGCCGGACCTTTACGCATCGCGCGTTATACGGAGCCGTTCGCGCTGCTCGTCGCGCAACTTGCATACGAGGGGGAAGGTGGACCGGAACTGGCGTACCGCTTTGAGCGGCTTGGAAAATAAAAGATCAGGTTCAACTGAAGGAGTTCAGAAAATGGAAATCAAAAGAGCAGGCTCGCAACCTTCCGCCAAGGGGCCGTCCGAGTGGTTCACTGGTGCAGTGCGAATCGATCCGCTCATTCAGGCGCCCGACCCGGCACTCGTTCAAGGCGCCAGCGTAACTTTCGAGCCGGGCGCGCGGACTGCATGGCACACGCATCCGCTCGGCCAGACTCTCATCGTCACGGCCGGCTGCGGGCGGGCGCAGCGTTGGGGTGGGCCGGTTGAGGAAATCCGCCCGGGTGATGTGGTCTGGTTCTCGCCCGGCGAGAAACACTGGCATGGGGCCGCGCAGACCACGGCCATGACACACATCGCCATTCAGGAAAAGAAGGACGGCAAGGTTGTCGATTGGATGGAGAAAGTCAGCGACGAACAATATCAGCATTAGCGCGTAGCGTAAGAAGCGCCGGCGCCAATTTCCCCCGATCAGAAGAGTCCCCCTGCATCTCCCAAATCATAGGCAAGAATCCGTGCTTGACATGCAAGTATTTACTTGCATAAAATTCCGGCATGAACTGCGCGCCCCCAAGCTCGCCTCCGCGCGAGGACAACCGCGCGAAGGAGATCGACAAAGTTTTCAAGGCCCTGGCCGATCCGAGCCGCAGGGAGCTGCTTGACCGCCTGCACGCGAGGAGCGGCCAGACGCTTGGCGAACTTTGCAAGGGGCTGGACATGACCCGGCAGGCGGTCACGCAACACCTCGACTTGCTCGAAGAAGCCAATCTCGTCGCCGTGCAATGGCAAGGACGGGAAAAGCTTCATTACTTCAACCCGGTTCCGATTCACGAAATCTACGAGCGCTGGATCAGGAAGTTTGAGCGCCAGCGGCTGCGAGCGCTACACGATCTCAAAAGCAAACTGGAAGGGAAAAAATCATGAACGATGAAAAGTTTGTGTACGTCATCTACATCGCCGCGACGCCGGAAAAAGTGTGGAAGGCGCTGCTTGACGGCGAAATGACCCGGCAATACTGGGGCCGCGAAAACGTATCCGACTGGAAACCCGGTTCGAAATGGGAGCATCGCAGATTCGACGCGGCCCACACGGTCGATCTCGTGGGCCTGGTCGTCGAATGTGATCCGCCCCGGCGACTCGTGCTGACCTGGGCCGAACCGGCGGACGCCGCCGACAAGGCCAGGCACACTCGGGTTGCGATGGACATCGAGAAGGTTGGCGACATGGTGCGCCTGACCGTCACTCACGATGAGTTCAAGCCAGGTTCCGACATGCTGCGCAAAATATCCAATGGATGGCCGCGTGTGCTTTCGAGCCTCAAGTCTTTCCTGGAAACGGGAAAGCCGCTGAACACCTGGGCATAGCGCGGGATCCATATCAGGCAATCGGTCAGGAGATGACCATGCAGAATGCCGAAACCATTCTGAGGCAGTCTTACGAAGCCGTCCAAGGACGCAACTGCGCGATGTCTGACATGCCACGCGTTCTTAAAAGTTGTTGTAGAACCCAATCACGATGTACGGTTACGGCAGCGACTGAATGACCGTATTCACGAGGTTCGGATCATCGAACGTGGTCTGGTCGCCGGGCTTCGCGCCTGCCACCGGAAGCAGGCGCGCGCTGAGCGGTTTCGATAATTTCACGGAAAGGGTGGCGACGTCGCCGATGATGCGTTCCAGTTGCTGGGTGGTGACGTCTCCGGCCAAGGGAATCGTGTCGAGACCCGTGCCGCAGACCGCGGAATAGGCGAGGAGTTGATCCATTGTAAGAGCGCCCTCGCCCCAGAGTTGAGCGAGACGCGTGTCTTCGAGGACGGGCATCATCACGCCGGAATAGCCCACCTTCTTCACGGAAATATCGCGCAACGCGGAAGTAATCGTGGCCACCGCGGTCAGCGTGCCGCTGGTGCCGAATCTTCCGCCCGTGAATCCAGCCGTCGCTGACGCAATCGATGCATATTTCATCGGCGCGGGAGAAAGATCGAGTCCCATGTACGTCCAGCCAGTATCCTGATCTATCTTGCTCGCGATGTCCTCTACAGACATGGCGTATTTTCCGAGTTCGGAAATCAATGCCTGGCGCGTGACTTCCGTATCTCGCTGCACAGCCATCACCGCCGCCACCACGTTCGCGGATTCGAGAGCGATGGCGAACTGATGTCCGAGTCCCTGGTGATACGAAGCAGGGTAAAACGGCGTGTAGGCCGGCACATTGGCAATTGCCGCAAACCGAAAATTGCCGAGGCCTTTGTCGCCATGGTCCTCGAGATATTTTATGGTCTCCGCCGCGGCGTGAACGGCCTTCGAGTGGACGCCGTCGCTGCCGGCAACGACCACGCTGCCATACAAGTTGCCGCTCAGCCCCAGAATTTCCTGAAGAAGTTCCGCTTGCGCGGGATCGTCTTTATCGTCCATCAAAGCCGGTCCAATGCAGATCGAAACGTTCTCCTGTTTGGCAAGGGTGTCGAGGTCGTGAAAAAACGCGAGCGCCGCCTGGTTAGACATGCCCCGCGCGTATTCCGGAAACGGCTGCGTAGTGATGCGGATGGTTTGCACTTCGTACCCCGCCAGCCCGTAGCGGGCCTTGGCGTTGCGTAACATCGTCACGGTATCCGCAATTTGCTGCTTGTACTGGCCAGGGTCCAGCCGAATGAACGCGGTTATGGTGCGAATTTTTGGTTTTTCCTGGGCCGATGCGGGCGCGACAACTATCGCAAGCAAAAAAAACGCCAGGAAAATGGCGTGCGTCAGGAACGGAAGAACATGCGCGGAGCTGCCGCTGTGGCGAAACATCAAGCCCTCCTCAAAAATAAGCGGGAATGCCCGTGATGCGCTCGCCGATGACCAGGCGATGAATGTCATGGGTGCCCTCGTAGGTATAGACCGATTCGAGGTTGTTCATGTGCCGCATGATGCAGTAGTCGTCGACGATGCCGTTGGCGCCCAGAATGTCGCGCGCCTTGCGGGCCGTTTCCATGGCCATCCACACGTTGTTCATTTTCAGCATGGAGACGTGCGTCGGATCGAGGCGGTTTTGGTCCTTTCGCCTGCCCACGTGCAGCGCCAGGAGCTGCGCCTTTGAAATTTCCGTGATCATGAAGACGAGCTTGTCCTGCACGAGTTGGTGCGATGCGATGGGCTTGTTCTGAAACTGTTTGCGAGTTTTCGCGTACTGCAAAGCCGTGTCGTAGCACGCCATGGCCGCGCCAATCGCTCCCCAGCCGATTCCGTAGCGCGCCTGCGTCAGGCAACTGAGCGGGCCTTTCAATCCCGCCACACCCGGCAGCACATTCTCCGCCGGAATTTCACAATCGTTCATCGCCAGTCCCGAAGTGATGGACGCGCGCAGCGAAAGCTTGCCGTGTACATCCCACGCTTTGAAGCCTTTTGTGCCCTTTTCCACCAGGAAGCCGCGAATCTTGTCATCCTCGCATTTCGCCCATATCAGGGCGACGTCGGCGATCGATCCGTTGGTGATCCACATTTTTTCGCCGTTGAGGATGTAACGATCGCCGCTCTTCACGGCGCGCGTCAGCATGCCGCTGGGGTTGGACCCGAATTGCGGTTCGGTGAGGCCGAAACATCCCACTGCTTTTCCGCTTTGCAGGCGCGGCAGCCACTTCTCTTTTTGCGCCGGCGAGCCGTATGAGTGGATCGGATACATCACCAGGGCGCTCTGCACGGAAACGAAGCTGCGCAGGCCGGAGTCGCCGCGTTCGAGTTCCTGCGTCACCAGGCCGTAAGCGACGTTGGACATCCCGGCGCAACCGTACCCTTCTAGGCTGGCTCCAAAGAAACCCAGGTCTGCCAGTTTCGGCACCAGCCCGATCGGGAAAGTTGCTTCGCGATTGTGTTTTTCGATGATGGGGATGACGTGCTCGTCGACAAATTGCCGAGCTGTCTTCCGCGCCAGCAACTCTTCATCGTTGAGGAGCGAGTCAAAGTCGAGATAATCCACGCCGGCAAACGCGGGCATCAAATTCTCCTTGTGGCAGGTCGCACGAATGAAAGGGCTGGCGCGGCAAGCCCCGTCCGGAATGGTCCATTCGAGTCGAATTGCTCGGGCCCGTCGCGCGACTCATTCTAGCGCGCACGGTTTGACCCCAGCAAGCGGACGATAGCCAACAGGGACCAGCCGGGGGTAGTATGGAAACGGAGACTTTCTGGCTTATGCGGTGCGGCGTTTCCAAATTTACGCAAGACGACCAGCGCCCGTCTTGGACTTGCAAGAAAGCGCCTCCGATGCTATAAAATCACTCCTTTATCCATATAGGAATCGTCTGCAGGGGCGGGTGTGCACCTCAGGTATTCCGGAGAAGACATTTGGCGGGCATTGTCGGATGCCTTAGCATAATCAGTGGAGATCGTTAACCAACTCGGCGAGTTGTTTCTGGCGGCTGTCCCCACGGTCATTATCGTTTTCCTTTTCTATTTGTTCATGCGCTGGAGCTTTTTCAAGCCCATGGAGCGCGTGCTCTCCGAGCGCCACAAGCGCGCGGAAGGCGCCAAGATCGAGGCGGAAGCCAGCCGCACGGCGGCGCACGAAAAGCAGCGCTTCTATACCGATACAGTGAAAAAGGCCCGCACGGAGGTATTTGCCGAGCAGGAATCCCAGCGGCGGCGCACTTTGGAAGAACGCCAGGCCACGATCAACAACGCGCGCACCACCGCTCAAACCGCGCTCCAGGAAGCGAAAAAAGGCATTGCCGCGGACGTCAAGGCGGCGCGGGCGGAGCTTGAGCAGTCCAGGGACAATTTGGCGAATGATATCGCCGAAGCGGTTCTGGCGGGCGGCCCTTCCGGGCCCGGCAGTTCCCAGGGCAAGGGGGCGCGATGAAATCCTGCCGCCAATTTCTCGCGTTCGCATCGAGTGCGCTCTTGATTTTCATTTTCTCGGCGCTTCCCGTGCTTGCGGCGGAGGGCGCCGAGCCCGATCCCGCCGATTCAACCGCCGGTTTGATTTTTCGCTGGCTCAACTTCCTGATCGTTTTTGGCGGCATCGGCTACCTGATTGCCAAGCATGGGGGAGCGTTCTTCCGCGGCAATGCGAAGGAGATCGCGGCGAGCATCGTGGAAGCCACTGCCGCGAAAACGGAAGCCGAACGCGAGTTGCGGGTGGTCGAAACGAAGATCGCGCGGCTCGATCAGGATGTGGCGGAATTGCGCGAGGAAGCACGGCGGAATTGGGCCACGGAATCCGAGCGGCTTTATGCCTCGGGCGTCGCTGAGATCGAAAAGATCAATCTGGCGGCGCGAGCGGAATTGGCGGCCTCGGAACGCGCCGCGCAGCAACAGGTGCGCGAAATCGCGGCATCGATGGCCGTGGAGCGCGCCGCGGCGCTGGTGAGTTCCAAGATGAACGCGGAAATTCGCGCCAGAATGTTCCAATCGTTTCTCAGCGAACTCGGAAAGGGCGCGAAATGAAGGCGCTGGCGGAGCGGTATGCGGGCGCGCTGGTCGATGTCGCGCTCGGGAACAAGCAGGCCGATCAGGTCAAGCGGGAGCTCGCGGATTTCGCGGCGCTCATTCGCGAGTCGCCGGAGTTGCACGCGTTTCTCTCGAACCCTTCGATCGCGCGGGCGGCCAAACATTGCGCCGTCGAAGCGATCGTCACACGAATGGGCGCGAGCCGCACCCTGCGCAATTATCTGTTTGTGATCGTCGATCAGCGGCGCGCCGGGATGCTGATCGAGATCGAGCAAGCGTTCAGCCGGCTGCTGGATGCGCGCCAGGGAATTACGCAAGCCAAAGTAACTTCGGCAACGGAATTGACGGCGGCCGAGCGCGCCGAACTGGTCGCGGCGCTGGGGAAACTGACCGGGGAAAAAGTGCAGGCGCAGTTCACGACGGAGGCGGCCCTGATCGGCGGCGCCGTCGTGCGAATCGGTTCGACGATTTACGACGGCTCGGTACGCACACAATTGGAACGTATGCGCGTCCGGATGATTTCGGAATAGGAGTGGGGAATGGCTTCGATTAAAGCGGATGAAATTACAAAGATACTGAAAGCGCAGATCGCCAACTACGAGCAGGCTGTGGCCGTCGAGGAAGTCGGGACGGTCATCTCGGTGGGCGACGGTATTGCGCGCGTGTACGGCCTGGAAAAAGCGATGTCCGGCGAGATGCTGGCGTTCCCGCATGACGTGTTCGGCATCGCCCTGAACCTTGAAGAAGACCAGGTCGGCGCCGTGCTCCTCGGCGAATACACGCTGGTGCAGGAAGGCGACACGGTCAAGCGCACGGGCACGATCATGTCCGCGCCGGTGGGCGAAGCGATGGTGGGCCGCGTGGTCAATCCGCTGGGCGTTCCTCTCGACGGCAAGGGGCCCATCGCCACAAGCCAGCGCATTCCGATCGAGCGTATCGCTCCCGGCGTCGTGGACCGGCAGCCGGTGCGCGAGCCGCTGCAAACCGGTATCAAAGCCATCGATTCGATGATTCCAATCGGCCGCGGACAGCGCGAGCTGATCATCGGCGACCGGCAGACCGGCAAGACCGCTATCATTCTGGACACGATCCTCAACCAGAAGGGCGGCGACGTAATCTGCATCTACTGCGCGATCGGGCAGAAGCGATCGACCATCGCGCAGGTCGTAAAAATCCTGACTGACGCGGGCGCGATGGACTACACGATCGTCGTCGCGGCCTCAGCCACCGAGCCGGCCACCTTGCAGTACATAGCCCCATACGCGGCCTGCGCGATGGGCGAATATTTCCGGGACACCAAGCGGCACGCCGTCTGTTTTTACGACGATCTTTCCAAGCATGCCCAGGCCTATCGCGAAATTTCCCTTTTGTTGCGGCGTCCTCCCGGGCGCGAAGCGTTTCCGGGCGACGTGTTCTATCTCCACTCGCGCTTGCTGGAACGCGCGGCGAAGCTCAACGACAAGCTGGGCGCGGGCTCACTGACGGCGCTCCCCGTCATCGAAACGCAGGCGGGCGACGTCTCGGCGTACATCCCGACCAACGTGATTTCGATTACCGACGGCCAAATCTATCTCGAAGCGGATTTGTTCAACAGCGGCATTCGCCCTGCGATCAACGTCGGCCTTTCGGTGAGCCGCGTCGGCGGCAACGCGCAGATTAAAGCGGTGCGGCAGGTGGCCGGCTCGTTGCGATTGGACCTCGCGCAGTACCGCGAGCTTGCGGCCTTCGCGCAGTTCGGCTCTGACCAGCTCGACAAAGCGACCCAGGCGCAGCTTGCGCGCGGACAGCGGCTAACCGAAATTCTGAAGCAAGGTCAGTTTTCACCGCTCGCGGTCGAGGAGCAGGTACTCGTTATTTTTGCGGGTACGAGCGGCTTGGTCGACGACGTGGCCGTTGCCGACATTCAGCGCTTCGAGAAAGGGCTGATCGAGTTCGTAAGGACCCGCTACGGCTCTCTGCTCACGCAGATCGTCCAGAAAAAACAGATTACCGACGAGGCGCGGCCGGAATTGAAGCGCGCGATCGGCGAATACAAGGAGCAATTCCAGGCCAGCGCTGCGGCGGTCCGCGCTTAATCCGGTAACGGAACCCATTCGATGCCCACACTTCTCGATTTCCGGCGGCGGATTCGTTCGGTCAAGAATACGCAGCAGATTACCCGCGCGATGAAATTTATCGCGGCGGCGCGGCTGCGGCGCGCGCAGGAGACGGCCGTTTCGCTCTGGCCGTACGCCGGAGGAATCCGCGAAATTTTGCGCTCGGCGATGTCACGCATCGAAAATCCCGAACAATTTCCGCTCCTGACGCAGCGCCCCGAGGAAAAAGTTCTCGTGCTGGTCACTTCCGGCGAGCGCGGATTGTGCGGCGCGTTCAACGCGAATGTGTTGCGGCGCGCGTTTGAATTCCTGCGCGAGAAAAGCGGCAAGTCCGTGGAAGTTATTACCCTCGCGAAGAAGGGCCGCGATGCCTTCCGCAAACGCTCGTGGAAAATTGTCGGCGAGTACGTGGACGTGACGTCGAAGGCCGATCTTGGCAAGGCCAAGGAAATTGCCGCCGAAGTCATGAAGATCTACGAAGAGGGCGGAGCGGATTCCGTCTATCTGATTTACAACGAGTTCAAGAACGTAATGATGCAGACGTTGCGGGTGGAAAAGTTGTTGCCCCTGGAGCGGTCGGCGCTCGGCGAGCACGAAAAGGGCGCACCGCCCACGTCTTCCAATGATGCGGTGGACTACGTTTACGAACAGCCTGCAGCGGAAATTTTCAACAAGCTGGTGCCGCGCTACGTCGAAATGCAGATTTACCGCATGCTCGCCGAAAGCTCGGCGGCCGAGCATGCCGCGCGGATGACGGCAATGGAATCCGCCACGAGCAATGCGTCCGACGTGATCGACGCCTTGACGCTGCACATGAACAAGGTGCGCCAGGCCGCGATCACGCGCGAGATCATTGAGGTAGTAAGCGGAGCAGCATCGGCAGGGTAGAGCCGCTGCGATTCGGTTGGGCAGTTGGTCAAATCGCTAGGCCGATCTTTGAAGAGCCGCCTAGACGCAACGGAGACTTAGGGCTTTCACGAATTACGACTCACGAATCACAAATTACGACACGCGAGTCGCCAGCCACATAAGCAAGGAGCCAAACATGGCGCAACACGAAACAGGAAACGTCGGCACCGTCATCCAGGTCATCGGACCTGTGATTGACGTCCAATTTCCGGAGCATCACTTGCCGGAAATTCACAACGCGGTGCATATCACCAGCGAAGGTTTTGAGGGGCCCGAGAAGATCAATATCGTGGCCGAAGTCGCGCAGCACTTGGGCGAAGGCCGCGTCCGCGCGGTGGCGATGACTGCGACCGAGGGCGTCGTGCGCGGCATGAGGGCGGACGATCTTGGCGGTCCGATCGCGGTGCCAGTGGGCCGCGCAACGCTGGGACGCGTGATGAACGTGCTGGGAGAGCCCGTGGACGGCCTCGGACCGGTTCAAACGGACAAACGCTACCCGATTCACCGTCCTGCGCCGTCGCTCGAGGATCAATCGACGGAGCTGGAAATGTTCGAAACGGGCATCAAAGTCGTGGACCTGTTCGAACCGTACCTCAAGGGCGGCAAGATCGGCCTGTTCGGCGGCGCGGGAGTCGGCAAAACGGTTCTGATTCAAGAGCTGATCCACAACGTTGCGATGAAGCATGGCGGCGTGTCGGTGTTCGCCGGAGTGGGCGAACGCACGCGCGAAGGAAACGACTTGTGGCTGGAGATGCAAGAGTCGGGCGTCGTCGTTCCCGGCAATTCGGAGAAATCGCGCGCGGCGCTGATTTACGGGCAGATGACGGAACCGCCCGGCGCGCGTCTGCGCGTGGGATTGACCGGCCTGACCGTCGCGGAATATTTCCGTGATGAAGAAGGCTTGGACGTTTTGCTTTTCATCGACAACATTTTCCGGTTCGTGCAGGCAGGTTCGGAAGTTTCCGCCCTGCTCGGCAGAATGCCTTCCGCCGTGGGATACCAGCCGAACCTGAACACGGAGATCGGCGAGTTGCAGGAACGAATCACGTCCACCAAGCACGGTTCGATCACATCGGTGCAGGCGATTTATGTGCCCGCGGACGATTACACCGACCCCGCGCCGGCCGCGACGTTCTCGCACCTAGACGCGACCACGAACCTCAGCCGCCAGATCGTCGAGCGCGGCATTTATCCCGCGGTCGATCCGCTGGCCAGCTATTCGCGCATCCTCGATCCGCGCATCGTCGGCGAGGACCACTACAACACCGCTCGCGCCGTGAAGGGCGTCCTGCAGCGCTACAAGGATTTGCAGGACATCATCGCGATTCTGGGCATCGAAGAACTTTCCGACGAAGACAAGCAGGCCGTGGCGCGCGCGCGAAAAATCGAGAAATTCCTGTCGCAGCCCATGTTCGTCGCGCAGCAATTTACCGGCCTCGAAGGCAAGTACGTGAAAATCGCCGACAACGTCCGCGGCTTCAAGGAAATCGTCGAGGGCAAGCACGACGATCTCCCGGAGCAAGCATTCTACATGGTCGGCACGATCGAAGAAGCGCGGGCGAAGGCCGAGAAAATGGCGGCAACAGCGTAGGAGTGGTGACTGGTGAATAGTGATTAGTGAACCTCGGAACGAGCTATTAGCACGGTCCAGGATTCAACCAGTCACCCGTCACCGGTCACCAGTCACGATAAGACATGGCTGACACATTCACACTCGAAGTCGTCACACCGGAGCGGCAAGTGGTGCAGGAAGCCGTGAGCGAGGCGCAGATCCCGGTGCTTGGAGGGTACATTGGCGTGCTGCCGGGGCACACGCCGTTGCTTGCTGAGATGGGGATCGGCGAACTCAGCTACCACGTCGGCAATCATGTGTTTTCCTGCACGGCGATCGGTGGGTTCGTCGAAGTCCTGGCCGATCGCGTGATCGTGCTGGCGGACAGCTCGGAACGCGCGGAAGAAATCAACGTGGCGCGCGCCGAGGCTGCCCGCGACCGCGCCCAGAAGCGCCTGGCGACTCCCAACGATCCGACCGTGGATTGGAAGCGCGCGGAGGAATCGCTGAAGCGCGCCCAGGTGCGGCTGCAAGTCGCGGCAAAGGCGGGAGCGGCATCTGTTGCCTCTTCAGGACCAGCTTCACACTAAGCGGGCCTCGAATTCCTTCCGGAAACGCTAAGATCAAAGTGCGTATGGAAGAAATCACAATGTATTGCACCGGTTGGTGTGTGGATTGCCGCCGCGCCAAGAAGTTTCTGGCGGAGCGCGGGGTGAACTTCGTCGAAGTGGACATCGACGAAGATGTCGAAGCCGAGGAGTTGGTGCTTGAGGTAAATGAAGGCCGCAGAAAAGTGCCCACGATCAAGGTTGGCGAACGCTTTTTTGCCTGCAGCCCGTTCGATCCCTATCAACTTTCCTCCGAATTGAATATTCCCCTGAACAAATAAGTGTGACTCTGCGTTGAAAGCCTCGCCAAAATTACAGCAAGACCTTCAACACAGAGGTCACAGGGAAATCCACGAGGAGCAATCAAGCGAGCGCCAAGCCTGCTCCCCTGGTCATTACTCCGGAAATTTCGAGTTTGTCATCGAGAAATACCAGGTCCGCGTCCGCGCCTGGGGCGAGCACTCCCTTGCGTGCTCCGAGGCCAATCTGTCGAGCCGGATTCGACGTTACCATCCGCAGAGCCGAGCCCAGTGGGATGCCGAGCGCAACCATGTTCCGCAGCGCGCGGTCCAGTGTGAGCGTGCTTCCCGCCAGCTTGCCCTCCGCATTGCGCGCGACTCCTCCCGAAACTTTCACTTCAAACATTCCCAACTGGTATTTCCCGTCAGGCATTCCGGTGGCGGAGATGCCATCGCTCACCAGAATCACGCGCTCCGGCGTCTTGAGCTCCACGAGCATCCGCATCGCCGCTTCATCCACATGAACCCCATCCGCGATGAGCTCGGCGCTCACCTTGGGAGAAGTCAGCACCGCGCCGATCACGCCCGTTCCGCGGTGCGAAAAGGGCCGCATGGCGTTGAAGACGTGCGCGGCGTGGCTGGCCCCCGCCTCAATGGCGGCCTGGGCTTGTTCGTAGGTGGCGTCGGTGTGGCCGAGCGACACAACCAGGCCAGCCTTGCGCGCCGCCGCAATCAGTTCGAGAGCGCGGGGCAACTCCGGCGCGAGAGTCAGGATTTGCGCAGTACCGCGCGCTTCCTTGAGAAGCTGCGCGAGAAGCTCCGAGGAAGGGGGCAAGATCCACTTTGCGGGGTGCACTCCACGGCGTGTCGGACTGATGAAAGGGCCTTCAAAATGGATTCCCAGGACTTCCGCGGAAAGCTCCCGGGCAGGATATTGGCTGGTATTGAGGATAAAATGTGCGATGCCCGCCACGCTGTCGCACGTTTCCTTTTCGCTGGCCGTTACGGTCGTTGCCACCAGGGAAGTCGTGCCGCGCGCCGCGACGGTCGCCACAATAATCTCCAGCGCTTCGCGGGTGCCTTCCATCACGTCGTGTCCCCCTGCACCGTGAATGTGGACATCGA
>Ga0187801_10000325_pt1 | contig 12408 bp, 5 predicted proteins | sample NC_wetland_sal_i_10_FD_132465 | JGI IMG/M metagenome (GOLD analysis project Ga0187801, IMG submission 132465) | Wetland sediment microbial communities from Neuse River Estuary, North Carolina, USA - Control_1 | ecosystem: Environmental > Aquatic > Freshwater > Wetlands > Sediment | place: USA...
CCGCCGCCTTGATCGGCAACGCGTTGCCGCCGGAGTTCATCAGGCGGCATGCTTTGCGGTTGCTGCAGTCGCTTGTTGGATCTCGCCGAGCGGAAAAGAGAACGGATTAGCTATCTTGGCACCAGGTCCCGGATAGCTTCAGCATCACCGGTTTCAGCGGTATGAAGGAGGCCATCAAGTTCGAGAAATCGAGTCTTCACGGCCGGTAATCAGCATGGCTGACGTTTTCTCGCCGCGCAAGCGCTCAGACATCATGTCCCGTGTGCGAGGGAGGGGCAACAAGGCCACTGAGCTCGCGATGGTAGCGTTGCTCCGCCGTCACCGCATCACAGGCTGGCGGCGCCACGCTCGCGTGTTTGGGAATCCCGACTTCCTGTTCCCAAAGCATCGCCTGACGGTGTTTGTGGACGGCTGCTTCTGGCACAGCTGCCCAAAACATGCAACGCAGCCTGCGAGCAATAAAACATTCTGGAAGGCGAAGCTTGCTCGAAACAAGAAGCGCGACCGCCTTGTCGGGCGTACGCTTAGACTTCGCGGTTGGCAAGTTCTCCGGATCTGGCAACACGATCTTTCGCGCAAGCATGAACAACGCCTGGTGTCCAAAATTAGAAAAGCCCTGGGGGCACACGCAGGATCGCTTTATCGATGATGTCGTGTCTTTTATCTATGCCACATGAAGGTGAATACAATCATCGACCGATTTGCGTCGGCACCAAGTCCAGCGACAATGGAGCGGTTAATTGCGGCATTTCGCCAGCCCGACGTTGCTGATGAAGATGTGGCCTTTCTTGCTACGCGGCTGTCTGCCTCAGGTGAGACACTTAGCCATAAAACACTTCGTCCGGTTGCAGACGTCCCTTCGACCGGCGGCCCTTCCTCGTTATCCACGCTACTTTGCCCACTTCAACTCGTACACCGGGGCGCGATTGTTCCCAAGTTAGGAGTCCCTGGGCGACCAGCTGGCGGCATCGATGTTCTGGCGTGCATTCCAGGTTTTAGGGTAAGTCTCGATAAAACTGAAATAGCTCGCTGCCTCGAATCCTGCCGGTACGCTCACTTCTTGGCGGGAGAACGCTTTGCCCCACTTGATAATATGTTTTTCGCGTATCGCAGGTATGTTGGCGCGACAGATGTGCCGCCACTAGCTATCGCAAGCCTGTTAGCCAAGAAGATGGCAGTCGGCGTTGGTTGTGTGACCCTGGACGTTAGGGTTGCACCCTTCACAAATTTTGGTCCGACGTGGGATGAAGCTAGAAGCAATGCGAGGCGATTCATTAGAATCGCAAAGATGTTAAGCATAAATGCGACATGTTTCTTGACGGACGCGTCTGCGCCCTACCAACGTTTCATTGGTCGTGGCGAGTCACTCGTCGCCCTGCACAGCATTTTCTCCGCGGACCCTGGACAGGATTTGGCCGCCCATGTCGAGCTGTGCCGTAACATGGCAAGCGCTTGCTTTGGTGGCACGACAGCGGAGGCCGCATCAGACTTGAAGGAGATTTTCAGCGATCACATCGAACAGCAGGGGGCAAGCTGGGAGCATTTCGTCCGCAAGGTCAATGAAGTAAAATCACAGCCCACGGCAGTCATCACCGCTGAGTCAGGCGGGTATCTCAGTGTTGATCTGGCAGGCCTGAGACGTGTGCTTGTTGTTTGTCAAGAATCAAAAAAGTCAGCCAACAATAAGTTCCCGGATTCGTGCGGAATAACATTGTCGGTACCCTGTGGGACAGCAGTTCAAAAGGGGGAGGCAATTGCCCGAGTGCGTTCATCCCTGAATCTCGAAACCCTAGTCGTAGAGATACAGAAGTGTATTTTAATATGTGCGCGTCATATACCGACGCGTGCCGCTGAAATGGTGGTCGATCATGGGTAAGTATTGTTGCTTCTTGTGCCCTAAGTCCGATTATTCCGAGCGTTCGCTTGATGCCCCGTGCGAAACGTGTGGCCGTCAATTGGGATTTCCGCTAAGGCAGTTTCCTCACCAAATCAATGATTACACTATCATTGAACCTCAAACGCGAGGATTCTATGCTGCGACATATATCGCTGAATTTGGGAGATTTAGGGAGAGGCGTGTTCTCAAGGTTGCGCCCAAACAGATTTACGAGTTCTTCAAGAAGAATTTCGAGCAGGAATGTATCACGCACCGAACCGTGGCAGCGGAATCAGAACACGTCGTCAACCTGATAGACATGTTCGACGCGCGGATAAGCTTTGGCGACGTCGAATTGGATTGCCACATTGCCGTCCTCGATTACATAAAGGGTGAAACGCTTGAGGAGTTTCTCAAAGCCAGCACATTTCAGGCACGAACTGTTGCCCAAATCGCTATTGATTTATTCCGGATACTTTATGAGCTTGAAGACAAGCGCGCTTACCACAACGATCTTCACGCCGGAAATCTCATCATTCAAAAGCTGAACGCAAAGAGGGCTGAGGCCATCGATGAGAACATCAAGGTGGTCGCGATTGATCTCGGGTCTGTGGCAGATGAAAGCAAGAGCGACGCCCAGACAAAAAGGCTCGGCGATCTGCACTGGGTATCCGACCACCTACGGGCAATGGCCGATTCACTCCTCCGTGATCCCGACCATCTCCAGGATTTGGATTATCGCATCGCGAGTTTGCTGGAAGAGGTCGCGTACCGAATAGCCCCTGCCGTAAACACTCAACGCCCGCCATCGATGGACGAATTGATTCAGAGTGTCAAGCGAGCTTTCCTGCAGGTTTCATCGCCCTGGAAAGAGCCTCTCATACTCAGAAACTTTCAGGATTCGTATAATGCGCAAACTCTCTCCCCGTGGTACGTGCCGCTGCTCTTGGTTGATCCTGACGAGACATGGCTTCAGCGAATCAGCACTCCTGGTCCGCAGATCATCATGGGAATGCGTGGTTGCGGAAAGACGATGTTGCTTAGAGCAGTTCAATTTCACGCTCGGGCGGCTCACCTGCCCACCGACACCGGCGAGCATGTGTTACGGCGTATTTCCAGCGACAGATTTGTGGGGTTGTTCGTGTCGGCTACTCGCCTGCTCGACAAATACGATGGTGCGGCCGACGCCATCCATGAACCTTATGGAAGGCTGTTAGTTGCTTATGCCGTCGAAGCAGCTCGTGCACTGCGCCACCTTGAGGAGATTGATCGCAGACTGCTGACGCCGTTAGCGCACCGCCAACTTGCTGGCGCAGTGCAAGATTTCCTAGATGCCCCTGACTCGTTCGAATCGGCCATTTCTCTGAATGAATTGGAGCGCCGGTTGCTACATGCGCTCGTGAGGCTCAGTCGAGGTGATGACCATTATCACCTTCGTGGTCATCCATCGGCAGCATTTCAGCATTTGGCGGAGGCAATACGTACTTGCAGCACAATCTGGAACAATTCATATGTTCTCTTCCTGCTCGATGACGTTTCGACCCGCTATCTGAAAGCGAACCAAATTGCTCAACTGTTCTCTGTGCTCCTTTTTCAGAACGACGCTTGCGCATTCAAACTTACGTCTGAAGCTCAGACTCTTGCATTTCTCAAATCTCCCGGGCAGGTGGAATTGGCCCGAGAGGGTCGTGACCTTGTGGTTTTCGACTTGGGTGGGGAAGTTTACGGCAAGATTATCGGTAGGCAAAAAGGCGAAGGGAAAGACTTCGTTGCTAAGATTCTTGACCGCCGCTCGAGATATTATCCCAACCACCCGCAACTCAGCCCTGAAAAGATTCTGGGCGATGCAGCCTTAGCCCAGATCGCAGAAAATATCGTTTCGACGGCCCGTACATCGAGAAAAAACAAGGAGATCTATCATGGGATTACAGCGCTGGCGAGGGTCTGTGTCGGTGACATCGGCGATGTTATCAGCCTATATGAAACAATACTCAAGAAAGCTGACAGAGCAGAATGGCCGATTAAGGCGGCCGTTCAGTCGGAGTGCTTCCAAGACTTTTGCAGTCGCCGCTTATACGACCTCAATCGCCGGAAAGGAATCCTGAAGGACACTGCTCTTTCGTTTGGAGAGGCCTCGCACGAGTTGCTCCTGAAATCGGCGCGCGATTTCGCTGAGCGGAGAACGGATCGTCAGCGTTTGCGCCAGTACATGTCGATCTACGTTCGAATTACCAGTGGCGACACGACGTTTCAATATGAACGATTGCGTGATCTAATCGATTCCGGCGTATTCGTATTTGCTGGAGGGACGGGGTCACCGCGCTCGAAAATGCGGGATTCTGATCCGATTCAACAATTCAAGCTGACGTATCGCAAGATTTACGGACTTTCTAACTTAATCGGCCTTGCCGAGAGCGATCGCTTCGAACTTTCGGGCGACCAACTGGAGGAATGGCTGCGGAATCCAAAAACAGGTAAGGATATCTTACTACGAAATCTAGGGTCAAACGGCGACGACGAGACTTCCGAGGTCGATCTAGCTGACGAGTCTTCCCCCGCGACTGAATCAGCCGAAGGCGAACGAGCAGCTCCCGGTAGCACTCAACAGGAGCTTTTTGATAAGCGGTTGGAGACTTCAGTGTCCGAAACTTCGACGTCAGAACAAGCAGAGCAGGAAGCCATTGTCGCAGCTTGGCTCGCTGACAAGCGACCGGTAGTCCGGTCTGTGAGTGAGGACGAGCTACGCGCGTTGGCTATCGACGAAGTTGTGCTCGGTCTAGGCTTTGAGGAAAGGACCCTTGAATCCGCGCGGCGTTTGCTGCGATTAGCAGCCCCACGGTCTGCATGGCTCCTCTCGTACCGAGAACCCGGCAAATCACAAGAGATCCTTAGCTTGGTGAGGGAGCGCAGTCCACATTTCTCAACAACAGGCTACGAAGCCCTGGTGGAGGATCCCACAGTCGCGGTCAAAAAAGGGAAGGTCCTCGTTGACATCACGGGTCTTGCGAAGCCAGCACTTTTCCTCATAGTTAGAGAAACTCTTCGCCGCAACAAGACGGCCCTCATCTGCCACACAAGAGCACAGTCTTACTATCCCTTGGATGAAGACATTCGCCTCGTACTCGAAGCAGAGCAAGTGGGCGATTACTATCTCTTGCTGAATGAATTGTCACGCATCCTTACAGGCGAGAAGGGTCCCTACACATTGCACAAATTGCTTCCCACCGACGCAGACGAATCTCGACGCCGGTTGTTGTTTGCTTTTTCTTCTGCGAAACATGAACGACTATTGTCACTTCTCGACAACCGAACATACGATCGAATCGAGCTGATCCTGCCCAATGCAACCACCCCACGCGGTGAGCTAGCCAGGATTGCAGCAGAAGTCGCGGCTCGTTCATTTGCCACCGCGAATATTGACAGGCTCGATTCCGACGATATGCAAGGCGTGCTCGACCTATTACTCAAACGGTACTGGCACTGGTACGTTCAAAGAGGCTTTAATTTCGAACTTGCGCTTACAGGCTCGAAGCTGCAGGCGACTGCTGCTGGCGCACTCGCTGCCTGCTTTAAGGTCGCACAGTGCTGGTACGTGCGTCCGCAAGAGTTTGATTTGAACCGATTCACCAAGGGCGTAGGTGAAACGAAGTTCTATGAAATAACGATTGAACGCTCTTAGCTTGTCGCCGACCGTTGGCGATACAGCGCGCGAGCTATTTAAGCGATGGTGATTCTATCTCGTCCAAGCGACTTACTTTCAATCGCAAGTTTGTCAGCAGTTTCAAACGACTCTCTAATAACGCGCGCATTGTCACATTGAGCGATGCCGATACTCAAAGTTATGCTAGGAGGTTTCGCATCATCAGATCCAGTTCCGGGAATATGCTTTTGCTTAAGCGCGGAAGCAACCCGTGCCATCATTCCGCTCGCTTCTTGAATGGACAGATCGGGGCACATTATGGCGAACTCATCTCCGCCAATGCGATAGACCCGGTCTCGGTTGCGAACCTTTTGGCGCACCATTGTGACAAGATGTTTTAGAACTGCATCACCAATGCTGTGATTAAAAGGAAAGGAGTTGAACTTCTTGAAATTGTCGAGATCGATCTGAACGCAAGCAATTGGCGGAGGCAACGGAAGATAGCCGTTGGTGATTTCAGTGATATCCTGATCGAAACTAGCCCTGTTGTTTGCATGCGTAAGGTCATCAATGAAAGCGAGATCTCGGAGCGATGGCTTCGACAATAACTCCCGAACCGGACTGGGCCTGCAATCGCAAATATCCAACATGCAAACCATACAAATACCGGGATACGCAGGCCACAACATATCTTCCATGAGAATCGGCTCCCCGCCCTCTGCTTTGTGAATCGAAGAGACCAGCGCGAACACCCAAGCGAGATAATCGGCAAGCTCATTATCAAAGTTCGATGGATACAGGTGCACAAACCTAACGGACTCGCTCACTTCAGAGATTTCCTCAATGAGTCTGGTATAAAGCTTTTGGAGTGCGGTCAAAGCTTCTGCACTTCCCGCTCGCACGTTAACAAGCCCCCATGACTGCTCATAAATCCTACGAAACATTGCCTGAAAATCGTTGAGTGACCGTCTCTGAGACTGGGACTGGCTATAGAACGCCGCACGCACCTTCACGTCGTCGATAGGCTGTTTCTGTCCTGAAACACATCGACATGGAGCGGAGATGCAATAAGGACACACGCACGGATATTTCGTGAGCAATATGTCCTCGAGATTTGCCTTCTCTCCTTTTATTTTTTTCGAAAGCGCCACCGCCCAGCCGAACATCTTCGGAAGAAATTCCTTGGCTCGGTCAGGCTGCTTCACTTTGAACAGGAACTTCCCAAAAGCGCCGCTAACCTCCGCAAGATGTGCCAGGATTTCGAATTCACTTCGTGCGTAGTTTTGAGACAGGCCGTAAATTGAGTGCAGCATTGCACCCCACTCATTTAGCGGCTGCTCTTTGCGGTATGGCAATTGGTTTTCTCCACATAGTGATTCAACTTAGCCACAATTTGCGCAGCCCTTTTAACCGAAGTAAATTTACACCTCTAGTCTAATCTGGCGCAACAGAGGGGTTGTATTTGCTCCTGACTTGTTGTCTTGGCACGATATGGTGGGACGTATATTGCGCGCGCCACAAATTCACCCACCTCTTCAGGCTGGGGCCTAAGAGTAGAATGAAGGGAAAGTCGTTAGTTTACTGGCGTGGACTCCTTCTTGAAATACTCAAGCAGTTAATTAAGCATTGGTTCCGAGGTTCGAGGTATACGCCGAGACGGGCTCCCATCAACTTCACCTTCAAATACCACAAAGTGTTACCTATGTACCCGTCTCGTACAGTCATTTGACATGACTCCTCAGTTTGTTAGGCTTAAATGGGTACTTCCCGGAACTATGCGAGCAGGCAATGTGCGCTGATACAAATAATCTCTTCGAGGAGGATGCGAATCGCCGGATGCCGAAGCCGTAATGGAGCCCGATCATGCCCCACATGGCTACGGAGCACAGGGAGCTCGAAGTTCGCCCGAGCACTCCTAGAACGTCTCCTGCGTTGAGGGCCAACGCGGCTGAGAACACCACGAACAAGAAACAGGATGAAGAGTATCCGATTTAGATATAAAGCATTATTGGTTGGATGGTTCCTGAGCACGGCTCCTTCCTTTGCGATTGCATTCCTAATCGCTGCATTTCTGGGTGTGCAAGGAGGTAAGGCGTCGGATGTCTTACCCGATGTTAATGCGCTTCTGTCGTCGAATCGAGCGCTCGTTGTCTTAGTCGTTCTCAGCGCGACGTTCTATCTGTTGGGAGGATATGTTGCCGCGCGTATGGCTCAGGGAAGTGAAATCGCGCATTCAATCGCGGTTGGCGTCTTGTCCGCGCTCACGGGGGTCATCACGAGCTGGGGTAATACCTTCCCTGGGCCTCAATGGCTTAACTACTTCTCTTGGCTATTGATCGCAATTGCCATTTTGATGGGTGGTTATTTTGGCAAATCGATCAATGGACGACAGCGCAGTTGATCGTCCGAGGAAAGGACTGTGCCGAGTCGAAGCAAAGTTTCTTGCGCTGCATGGTCGCGCATGCTGACGGACACGCCGACGATTTTATTTTTGTGGCGCAGCTTGAGTCACTCCAATCGGGGAAGGTACTATGTCGATGACTCGTGGTTCGCTTAGTTGAGTGAACAACGCCTTCGAAGCTTGCCAGAGCTTGCCGATTGCGGCCGGCAATTTCCCGGCCAAGTCAATAGCGGTTTGGCAGACAGCTGGTTGCTCTGCGCATGCTTGCGCGATTGTTAATAGAAACAATGTAATCGAAGCGACGGTTTGTTGTCCACTCGGGTCTGTGAGAGTTTGTGGATTCTCAAGCCCGTACGCATAGCGATTCAAACTTAGAGGTTGAGCAAGAAAGCCGTGAAATTGGTCTCTGCTAATGAACCTTCCAATACTCGGGTCGTAGTATCTTGCCCGTAAGTAATAGAGCTGCGTTCCTGGGTCAAGTGCTTCGCTGGTAAAGCGGAACTTGTTTATCTCTGCGATCCTGTTGTCAGAATTGGGCGGGACCGCTTCGCCCCAAGCGTTGTAAGAATATTGTGCTGCGAGACGGCCTCGCTCGTCCGCGAGGCCGACCACACTCCCGAGACCATCGTATTGATAGAAAAAGTTTGCGCTAGCACTCGAACCAGATATCCGGCCGAGACCGTAAGTATAACTGATATTTCCGTCCCGCCTAGACTCCTGCAGAACCTCAGGGAGTGCAATAACCACATCATTGATGTAATTGAATGTTCCCTCGCTTGTGGACTGACTGATCCGATTACCATCCCCGTCGTAATCAAACGTGCTTGTGAAAACGCCGCCCACGACGCGTATGAGACGATTGGCAGAGTCATAGGTATACACAATCGGCTGACCGCTAGCCGTCTGCGTTTTTGAGGTTTGGTTCCCGTTCGGGTCGTAGGTGAACGTCGAGGTGCCTGCTGCAAGCAGACGGTCCGCCGCGTCGTACTCGTAGCGGATGGCTCTGCCGTGCTCTACCAAGCTCAGGCGGTTGCCGACGGCGTCATAAATGTAGCGCGCAGACCGGCTGAGGTCGTCCGCGTCTGGCCCTTCCTTGTCGTCACGATCCGCTGGCGTCACCGAGGTCAGTTCGTAGAGCGTGTCGTAGCCATAGAATGCGGTTCTTCCGTCTCCATGTGTGACCTGGAGCCTGTTCCCTACCGCATCGAGGACATAGATGAAGCTGTTGACCGGATTTCGCTCGTCATCGTCGTCGCGGTCACCCTTCTGGATGACGTTGCGCACGGAAGTTAGTCGGTTGGCCGGGTCATACGCAAACGATATTGCCGCCCCGTTCGGATAGGCTTCCCGGAGCACGTTGCTCGCCGGATCGTAGGAATATTGAGTCGTGTTCCCAAACCAATCCCTTACACCTGAGAGCCTATTTGCTGAGTCATAGATGTAACTCACGAGCTTCCCGTCAGGATATTTCAGCGAGTTCCGGTTGCCGACGACGTCGTAAGCATAGGCCACGACCTTGCCGCCGACATTAGCGACCGAGAGAAGTCGGTCGAGGGAATCATAGTTGTAAGCGACATTTTTCCCATCTGCATACGCAATGGTCAGCAGACGGTTCAAGGCGTCGTAGGTGAACTGGTTTGTCTGGCCCTTAGCGTCAGTGACGGCCAGCACATTGCCCACGGCGTCGTAGGAGTATGAAGTCACAAACGAGAGGGGGTCGGTGATCTGCGAGAGCCGGTTGAGGCTGTCGTACGCGTAGGAGGTCGCATTGCCTTTGGCATTGGTAAACGTGACTCGATTGTTGAGTGCGTCGTAGGCGTACTGGGTCACTTGGCCCAGCGCGTCGGTGACGCTCGATAAATTATTTGTGGCGTCGTACTCGTAACTGGTCGCGTTGCCATTCGCGTCGATGAGCCTCAGGAGATTTCCAACGGCGTCGTAGAGGAATTGAGTCTGATTCGCAAGTGGATCGGCAATTTTTGTCAGACGGCTCAGCGCGTCATAGCTCGCCGCAGCGGCGTGCCCATTGGGGTCGGTGAGCGATGTGAGGCGCCCGATCCCGTCGTAACCCAGCTTCGTACTGTGGCCGAGCGGATCGATAATCTGCGTGAGGTTGGCGAGTGTATCGTGCGCGTAGGAGGTTGCATTCCCCCTCGCGTCGGTCTTGGAAATCAGCTGGCCAAACCCGTCGTAGGAGAACGCCGTCGCGTTCCCCAAGGAATCTCGCACCTTGATCAGATTGCCGTTCGGATCATAGGTGAATGTCGTCGCATTGCCCTTCGGATTTACGGCAGTTAGCAGGTCATTCCTAGCGTCATAACTAAACGCGGTCACTTTGCTCAGCGGATCGGTAATGCCGGTGATGTTGCCCGCGGAGTCGTACGAAAAACTTGTGATCTTTCCATCTTGATTCGTAACACTTATCCTGTCGTTGTTGGAGTCATAGGTGTAGCTGACGGTCCCGCCGAGCGGGTCCGTAATCTTCACAATGCGCAGCGAGGAGTCGTAGCAGTGGATGGTCTGATTTCCGCGAGCGTCGTTGATGGTTGTCTGGTTTTGACTCGGCGTATCGTAAGCGAGCGTAGTGCTGAAACCCCGGCCGCCGGTCTGCGTGATCACGCGTCCCGACGAATCATATGTGTTGGTGAGTAGGGTTTGGCCGTTGGGCAGCGTGATTGACGTAACGCGGTGATTCGTATCATATGCGAAGGTCGTGACTCCGCCAGCCGGATCGGCAGCTTGGACGAGATTGTTGTTCGCGTCGTATAGGAAATTCACCGTGCGGCCAATTGGGTCTGTAATCTGGTTGACGCGGTTGCTGGCGTCGTAAGAAAAATTCAAACTGCGTCCCACTGTATCGGTAACCTGGCGAAGCATGCCCGTACTGCCGTAGGTGAGAAGGATCGTGTTGCCGTTCTTGTCTTTGATATTTGCCAATGGTCCACGCGCAGAAAAGGCAAACTGAGTCTGGTCTCTCTGGGTGAGGACAAACGTGCCATCCGCGTTCCTCACAAGTGTACTAAAGACGCCGGATTGAGGCACGTAGGTCCCGGCACTAAACGTAAACGTTTCCTCATGCCCGTCACCCCATTTGACAACCGCATTTGTTGCACTTGCGGTGAGGACGATGTTGTAGCTATGAGTCCAATTCATGCCCAGTGGCCCTGCGTAGTTATCGAGTGAGTTGTAGCTGCGGCTGAACAGTAGCGGCATGCCGCGGCCGGGGATTGTAAAGTCTGCACGCTGATATAAATAATTTCCGTTTCCGGTGGTGATTGGCTCGCTAACGGTTAGTTGAGGGTTAGTTGTTCCTGTGACACCGATGCTGCTTCGGCCAGAACCGACAGTTCCAGAGCTTGAAATTGCATTTGTTAATGCCCAGACGTCCTGATAGGTCGTGGCTGTCGGAGCGAGATCGCTTACACCTCCGTACACCAACATTCTGTCGGAGGATGGGTTATACAGACCCCAGTGACCAAAGACGGCTCGATCAGGCGGCGGTGTCCCGGCAGGAGATATCTGGCTCCAACTCGGAGCCTGGTTGCCCGTCCCATTTGCGTTGGTCAGAACCCAAACATCGTCGAGTGGCGTCGGGCCAGCGGGACCAATCAGATAGCCACTGCTGCCCCCAAAAATGATCATCTGATTCGTCACGGAATCGTATGCCGCAGCGTGGAAGCCCCTCGCGGCAGGTGGCCCCCCAATCGTTGGCTGCTGAATCCACTGAGGAGTCACCGGCAAACCTGTTGACCGATCAACACCGCTGGCGCTTGCCAAAACCCAGGTGTCATTCAAAACATCGTTATCCCCGCCGCCAAAAAGAATCATCCGGTCCGTGGAGCCATCGTAGACGACCGTGTGTTCGGTCCGCGGTGTTGGCGGGCCTCCACTCGGCAGGAGTTGAATCCACTGTGCCGTGCCCCCCGAGCCATTTGCGTTTGTAAGTACCCACACATCGTTGTACAGCGTGCAGGGATCGCACGAATCCCCACCAACGACAATCATCCGGTTTGAGACTGGGTCGTATACCCCAGCACCCATTTCGCGGCCCGGGCGTGACTCGCTGGTCGGTGGTGTTCCCGTCGGAAACAGTTGAATCCACTGCGATATTGCGGGCAGACCCGTGGCTTGGTTCAATCCGTTTGCATTGATCAAAGTCCAAACATCAGACAGATTGGTCAGACTTACAAGAGGATTGTCTCCGGACCAGATAATCATGGTGTTGGTGGTGCTGTCATAAACACCGACGTGCCCAAGACGCGGTGGCGGAATACTCCCCGCCGGACTGATCTGAATCCACGACGACGGTCCGGTAGAACCATCGGCATTTGTCAACACCCAGACATCATTCAGCGTCTGCTGTCCTTGCTGGCATGTGCCAGCAGCGCAGCCGCCGAAAATGATCAGACGATTGCTCACAGGGTCGTACACAGTGCTCTGAAACTTTCTTTGTGGAGGCGGTCCGCCCGAGGTGACTAGCTGGGTCCATGC
>Ga0187801_10000326_pt1 | contig 12404 bp, 12 predicted proteins | sample NC_wetland_sal_i_10_FD_132465 | JGI IMG/M metagenome (GOLD analysis project Ga0187801, IMG submission 132465) | Wetland sediment microbial communities from Neuse River Estuary, North Carolina, USA - Control_1 | ecosystem: Environmental > Aquatic > Freshwater > Wetlands > Sediment | place: USA...
CCTTCCTCGCCGGGACGCGTGAGGTTGACGTGCGCGGAAACGCCGAGCAAGCGATCCTGAATCGTGTGGCCGAAGCCCGTGTTCATGGCCAGCGCGATTACCAGCGTCGCGACGCCCGCGGCGACTCCCACGACCGAAAGCAGCGTGACCAGCCGCAGCACCGCCGGCTTATGCGGCGAGCGCAGATAGCGCCGCGCCACCAGCCACTCGAATTTCATTTTTGTTCTCCATCGCCGGGCGCAGCCGTCTCGGCCGCTTCGTGATGGGCTTCCGGTCGCAGCAATGGGAAAAGAACGACTTCGCGGATCGAATGCGAATCCGTAAGCAGCATCACCACGCGGTCAATACCGACTCCTTCGCCGGCGGTTGGAGGCAGCCCGTGCGAGAGCGCGCGGAGGTAATCCATGTCGACTTCCTTGGGCGCATCCTGGCCGCCTTTTTCGACCTGTTCGCGGAAGCGGCGCTCCTGGTCGGCCGGATCATTCAGCTCGGAAAAGCCGTTGGCCAGCTCCATGCCGGCGATGAAGAGTTCGAAACGCTCGGTGAGCGAAGGGTCGTCCGCACGGCACTTCGAAAGCGGTGAGATTGCCGTGGGAAAATCGTAGATGAAGGTGGGCTGGATGAGATGCGGCTCGGCGATGGCTTCGAACAGCTCTCCGGTCAGCTCCCCATCGGATGCGCGCGGAGTGAATTCCACCGGGTCGGCGCTGCGCGATTTCAGGTACACGTTGTAGCGCGCGCCGATACCGCGCGGGCCGCCCCCTGCGGCAAGCTCCGCGCCCGAAGGCGGCTCGCCCGCCGCCGCAGGCCAGAACTTGCGGATGGACTCGCGCATGGTGAGCCGCTCAAAGCGTTCGAACTGGATTTCCTGCTCTCCGTAGCGCAAATGAGATGTTCCACAAATCGTTTTGACCAGCCCGCGAAACATTTCTTCCGTCATGTCCATCAACTCGGCGTAATCGCTATAGGCCTGGTAGAACTCGAGCATGGTGAATTCGGGATTGTGGATGGCGTCCACGCCTTCGTTGCGGAAATTGCGGTTGATTTCGTAAACGCGGTCGAGGCCGCCCACGGTCAGCCGCTTCAGATAAAGCTCGGGCGCGATACGGAGATAGAGGTCCATGTCGAACGTGTTGTGATGCGTGATGAACGGGCGCGCCGTCGCGCCGCCAAGGATGGGGTGCATCATCGGCGTCTCGACTTCTACGTAATCGCGCTCGTCAAAGAAGCGGCGCAACTCGCGAATAATTTGCGCGCGGCGCAGAAAGATTTCGCGCGTGCGCTCGTTGACGATCAAGTCGAGATACCGCTGGCGGTAACGCAGGTCCACGTCGGCCAGGCCGTGCCATTTTTCGGGAAGCGGAAGCAAGGATTTGGTAAGCAACGTCAGCTCGTTGACCCACACCGTCAGTTCGCCGGTTCGCGTGCGGAACAAATGGCCGGCGACGCCGAGGACGTCGCCGAGGTCCAGCAGACGGAATAGCTCGAACGCTTGCGCGCCCACCACATCGAGCTTGATATAGATCTGCACGCGCTGTCCCGACCCGGCCAGATGCGCGAACCCCGCCTTGCCATGAAGGCGGATCGTCAGGACGCGCCCGGCGATCCGCACCTCCGGCCTGGAGGATTCCAGGGTCGCGGCGTCGCTGGCGCCATATTTTTCGACAAGTTCGGAGATGGTGGCCGTCCGGGCAAACTTGTGCGGGTAGGCTTCAAATCCGCGCGATTTGATTTCCTCGAGCTTCTTTTGACGCTGGAGGTACTGGTCGAGCGGTTCGAACGGCAAATGAGAATCCTTTCCTGCAGAGTCGGCGGCAGTATAACGGCTGGGTTTCCGGCGCGCAAGGAAGCCCCGGGCAATGGGTCTTGCGCAATGTGATAGTATATCTCGCCTCAGAGGAGGGGTCTTGGGGACGCCTCGCGCAAGAACGGGTGTGAGACGCGCGCGCAGTGTGCAGCAGGACTGGGTTGCGTGGCTGCCCGACCAGCAAGACCAACTCTTCGATGCGATCCGCGGTGAATTTGAAATCTCCTACGCCATTTTGAGCATCACGCTGAGCGAAGCCCTCACGCTTTGCGATCAAGCGCAGTTTTTCCGCACTCGAGAGCAAGCGGTGATTTTCTACGAGCTCTTCACTCGCTTGGGGACGATGGTCAGCACCGTCCTGCGCACCATCGAGGAGCACGGCCGTCACTTCGGGACGCTGCCCTGCGTGGAGCCGTTGTCGCCCCGGAACTTCCGCGGGGAGACCGCGCAAAGAATCTCGCGGATGAGCCATCTTCTTTCCATGGTCATCTTTCAGGCCCGCACACGCTTTTTCCACAAGCTTGACGCGCTCAACGAAATCGTCGAGGAGCTTCAGAAGCAGGCGCAGAGCACCTCCGAAGAGATTGCCGAAGGTTTTGCGTTGTCGCCGGCCGAGCACTGGCAGGCGCTGGAAGTGCTCGATTTTGACCTGCACACCTGCCTGGGCGAGGCGACCATCATCCTGAAATCGTTCTTCTGCGTCCTGCCGGAGAAGGAGCTCGAAACGTACCGGAGAAAGCTGGTCGAGCGGCTCCCCTCCGCATTTGCAATTCGTCCTAGACGCGTCAATCCATTCCGACGAGAATAGTAGCGAGCTGCATCTCCCGAGCGGGGAACAGCGGGCGAATCTCATTCCTGAGACTCCCAAGGTCGTGCGTATAGCAATGCGATGTTGGCCAGGAAATTCAAGGACAACTCAAGGAGCGAGGGGTGCATCCCATCGGCTGGATGCGTCCCGACGGGTACGGTGACCCGCACGCGGCGATCGGATCCCAGCGAAATGACGGAGGCCAATGCCATCCGGCTGGCCCAGCAGGGTGACGCCGACGCCTTCGAGCGCATCTACCGGCTTCATAACCGGCGCGTCTATGCCTTGTGCTTGCGCATGGTGGGAAACACGGCCGAGGCGGAGGATCTGACTCAGGAAGCGTTCTTGCAGTTGTTCCGCAAGATCGCGACGTTTCGCGGCGAATCGGCATTTTCCACCTGGCTGCACAGGCTGTCCGTGAACGTCGTGCTGATGAAGTTGCGGAAGAAGACGCTGTCGGAAACTTCGCTGGAGGAAACGACCGAGCCGGATGAAGAAACCGGCGGCCCTCGAAAGGAGATCGGGGGACCGGACCTGCTGCTCAGCGGTTCTGTGGATCGGGTCAATCTGGGTCGCGCGATCGGACAGTTACCGCCGGGCTATAAACAGGTTTTTGTGCTCCACGACGTTCAGGGGTACGAGCACAACGAGATCGCGGAGATTATGGGCTGTTCGATCGGCAACTCGAAATCCCAATTGCACAAGGCGCGCATGCGCCTCCGCGAACTCTTGCAGGAAACTCTGCGCGACCAGGCGCGGCAACAGCGCCAGGCCGCCAGGACGGAAACCGCGGGGAATGCGTAACGCCCTTGCGGCCTGATCGAGAAGGGAATTGAACATGCAGTGCGATGAGTTGGTTGAAATTCTGGAGCTAGATCCGGATGGGCCGCTGACACCGGCTGCGGCGGCGCACGCCAAGTCCTGCGCGCGTTGCGCGGACTTGCTCGGGGATCTGGGGGCGATTCGCCTTGCGGCGGGCGAGCTTTCGAAAGAGGAAGTTGTTCCGCCGGAACGCGTGTGGATTTCGCTTCGCGCGCAGCTCGAATCGGAAGGACTGATCCGCCAGGCGCGCGAAGAAGAGTCCCGCCAGCGCGCCGGCTGGTGGTTTACCTGGGAGCGGCCCGCATTGGCGGGCGCGTTTCTCGCGGCCGTGATGGTCTTCGCCGGGCTGGCCGGTTATTACAGCAAATCGGGAGGCGCGACGCCCGAACCGGTCGTGGTGAGCAATTCCAATGTGTTGGCGCCCCTCTTGCCTGCGTCCATGGATCGGGATTTACAAGCCGCGGCCACGGGAATGGTTTCGACGTCGATCCAGCTCGATCCTTCCCTGACCGCATCGCTGCAGCGGAACCTTTCCATCGTTGACAACGTGATTGCCATGTGTGAAAAAAGTGTGCGCGAGCACCCGGACAACGACCTCGCGCGGGAATATTTGTACGGTGCGTACCAGCAAAAGGCCGAACTTTTGGCCTCGGCCCTGAGCCACAGCACGATGGGAGAATACTGATGACTACTCCAGCCCAAGCGGTATCACGAGTCGGAGTTGCCGGGTTCGCACTGGCCGTGTTCGCCTTCACGGCTGCGGCTGCCGAGGCGCACCGTGTGGAGAAGCATTTTCCGACCCAGTCCAAGCCGGTGATCACGGTCCAGAATTCTTCGGGCCGCGTCGAAGTGAAGGCCTGGAACAAGAGCGAAGTCCAGGTGCTCGGAAATCATGCCAGCGACAAGGTCGAAATCGACACCGAGCAGGCCGGCAACCGGATTGAAGTCGTCACTCACGTGCTGGATTCAAAAGCCACGCCCGATGAATTGAAGGCCGACTTGCAAATATCCGTTCCTGAAGAATCCGAGCTTCGCATCCGCACGGATTCCGGCGAAGTCACCGTCGCCAGCGTGCACGGCGACATGGCCTTCGACACGGTTGGCGCAAACCTGGAGCTTTCCGACGTCGAAGGATCCATGGTCATCAAGACGATTGACGGCTCGCTGGTGTGTCTGCGCTGCGCCGGCAAGCTCGACGCCAACTCGATCAGTGGCAGCATGAAGCTACTGCAGCCCTCGCTGGACCGCGTGACCGTGCAGACTTCTTCCGGCGACATCCTGTTCGACGGAAATTTCCTCCGCCGCGGCATTTACATCATGAAGAACTACACGGGAAACATCGAAGTTCATTTCGCTCCGACCGATTCGTTTGACCTGCGCGCCAATTCTTTGAAGGGGCAGGTGTACAACGAGGCTTCGCTCAAGAAGGATCCCCACGGCAAAGTCCCGCAGAGCCGTTACGGATCCAGCTTTATCGGAACGGTGAACGACGGGTTGGCCAAGGTCGAACTCTCTTCCTTTAGTGGTACAATCAAAATTCTGAAGCACGAATAGCGCGCTCAGATTCGATTGCAGGACCTCTTCCAAACGATTATGACGCACGCGGGCCCCGCCCCGATGCACCGGCTCATTTGCCTGACCGGCTTTATGGGTTCGGGCAAGACGACGGTCGGGCGCCTCGTTGCCGCGCAGCTCGGCTGGCATTTTCTGGATCTGGACACAGCGATCGAACAGCGTGCCGGTCTGCGCATCAAGGAAATTTTCGACCGCAAGGGCGAAAGCGCGTTTCGCGATATCGAGCACGAATGCCTGAGCCGGATCTTGGGATGGGTTGCGGAACAGGACACGCGCCTGGTGCTGGCCCTCGGCGGCGGCACGATCGCACAGCTTCGCAACCTCGAACTCATTCACCGCTACTCGGCCCCCCACCGGCTTGCTGCCGTGATCGTGTGGCTCGATTGTCCAGTTGAAGAACTCCTCAAGCGCTGCGTGGTGATGGGCGACCGGCCTCTGTTTCGCGACGAGGCCGGGTTCCGCATGCTGTTCGAGGAACGCCTCCCGCATTACCGTCAGGCCGAATTTCGTGTGGAAGGCCACGGCGAGCCGGCGCGAATTGCCGAACAGGTTCTCGCACTCGGCGTCTTCGATCGCGCCGGGAATCTCACGGCGGGAAGCATCTCTCCTGCAGAGGTGGCTTGATGGAAACCCTGGCGCGCCGCGCAATCCCGCCCTTCCTTTTGGCTGCCGCCCTGGCTCTGACTGGCGCCTCGCTGGCCGCGGCTCCGCATCTTTCTTCCCGGCAGGACAAGGGCGCGAAGCCGGCGCGGCCTGCGCTGGCTTCGGACAAGGGGAAATTCCGCATTCTGCTCGACGGCCAGCCTGCGGGGAGCGAGGAGTTTGAGATTTCCGGGTCCGGCGCCTCGTGGACCGCGCGAGGTTCGAGCGCCGTGCACGTGCCCGGCAGCGGCAATACGAAGCCGATGGATGTGAAAACGAGCGGCACCCTTCAACTTTCAGGCGACGCCACGCCATTGCACTACGAATGGTCGGTCCAGGCGCAAAAGAAAACCACAGGCACGGTGAGTTTTCAGAATGGTACGGCAAAGACGGCGACGGATTTCGGGGGCTCGGCGTTTGCGCAGGATTTTACGTTTCCGACGCCGCGCGTGGCGATTCTCGACAACAATCTCTATTACCAATACGCCGTGCTGGCGCGGCTCTATGACTGGAAAGCGGCAGGCCAGCAAACCATTTCCGTGCTCATCCCGCAAGATGGCGCACCAGGAGAGGTCACGGTCGAATCGCTGGGGCAGCAGGATTTGGACGGGAAGAAATATGACGCGCTTCGCGTGCGCTCGACCGATCTGGAGATTCTGCTGTACCTCGACAGCCAGCACCGGCTGATGCGGCTCGAAGTTCCATCCTCGAAGGTGATTGTCGAACGCCAATAGCGGGTCGGCAGTTGCAAAAAAACGAGGCCGCCGGGAAGAAAACACCGGCGGCCTTTTTCCTGCGGAATCGCGCGAGATTCAGGCGATGCCGCGTCCCATCAAAGACGTTCGAGTACGCGGAGGCTTCGGACGATTCGGCTCTACGTTGACCGAAGTCTCCGTTCCCTTGCGCATGACGGTGATGCTGACGGGCTTTCCTGCCTCGGACCCGCGAAGTTCGTCCTGCAATTCACCAAGGTTGCGCACGCGATGCCCACTCACCTTGGTGATAACGTCTCCCGCTTTGAGGCCGCCTTTTTCAGCGGGAGAGCCTTCATTGACGTCAGTGACCAGGACGCCTTCGCCGTCCGGAGCGTTGAAGTAGCCTCCCAACTGACCGGAAATATCCATCGCGGAAATTCCGATCGTCGGTGTGCGCGAGAGCGTGAACATGCGGGGCAATTCGGCGATCGCGGGCATGTCCGGCATCGGTGTGGCGAACGAGAACGCGCGCGGAGCTTCTCCTCCGCGCAGGCGTATTGTGCCGGACACGCGATTTCCGGTCAGTTCAGCCGAGGCGGTTTGCGAGCGGCCATCGCGCCAGTACGTGATTTGCACGGTGCGTCCCGGCGGGGTTTCGCGCACCATCCGCAAGAATGCGACCGTGCCCTCCACGCGCTGCCCGTCAAATTCCGTGATAACGTCTCCGGCCTTGAGTCCCGCCTTCGCGGCCGGACTATCCTCGTCGACTTCATCAATTAGCACGCCCCGCGCGGCGGGAAGCTTCAGCTCTTTGGCCTTGTCCGCGGAAACTTCGTCAATGGAAACTCCCAGCCATCCCGAGCCTCCGAGAATCTGTGCGGCCGAGTCGTCGTCGCTGAACCACATCGCGTCCGGCGCGGCCGGCGCCCAGACTTTTTCCTGGGCTCGTTCCTGCGCGGCTTGGATCTGCGCCTGAGCTGCCTCGAGTCTTGCTTCCAGTTTCGCCAGGGCCGCTTCTGGGGGGGCCTGCGCGGCTTGGATCTGCGCCTGAGCTGCCGCGAGTCTTGCTTCCAATTTCGCCAGGGCCGCCTCTTGGGATTCCTGCGAGTCCTGTGGCGCGGAGCGGCCTGGCAGCGCGGTCAAACTCAGTGCCACCGCCGCCGACGCAACCAATCCGATGATGAACCGCATTCTCATGGGTACTTCCTCCTTGCCAGATTCGACGGGACGCAAACTGAATTGTGAGCAAACGGGACAGCGCGGGAATGGGGCCGCGCTCCGCGATCACGCCGTAGGAGTCAGCGCCACGATGCGGATCGTGCCATTCACCGTGTGCAGAGCCAGGGTGTTTCCTCCACGCCCGAGACGTCCGCGAAATTCGCGCGAGCCGGAAGCACCCAGCACGGAGACGGGCAAGTCAGATCGGAAATCGCCGTTCATGGTGCGGACTTCGAGCGATGCGCCCGCGCCGGGCCCCAGCGCGAGAAGGATCGAGCCGTTGACGGTCTCGGCGGAAAACGGCCCGGCGGAATCCAGGTTGCGCAATTCGAGCCGCAGATCGCCGTTCGTGGTGCGCGCCGAAAAGGCGCCGGAACTGTCCAGCAATTCGACATTGCCGTTCACCGAGCGCAGGTTGCCGGACGAATCCACGCCAGAGACGCGCACGGTTCCATTGACGGTGTTGACTTCGCGCAACTGCGCGCGGCGGGGCACGCGGATCGTGTATTCCACGAAAACTTCGACTCCCTCGTCAGCCGGGTAGCGCGTTTCAATGGCGACGCGGCCCATGGTGGGCGACACGGAAATCTGCACGCGGTCCAGCTCTGCGGCATCGCGCTGAGTTCGTTTCACCGCGCGCACTTCGACGGCGTCGCGATCCCAGCCCGTGATCTGCACCGAGCCGTTGACGTTTTGCAGTTCGAGAATCCCCTCAGGGGCGAGCGGGTAGGTTTTCTGAAAAACTTCATCGACCGCGCGCGCCGGAGAGCTGAACGCCCCCATCAGCGCCATCAGGCCGAGGGCCGGGATCCAGAGTCTGCGCATTGCCGCACCTCCACTAGAATCTGCGTCCAGGGCCCTTACTGCAAACGAAACGAGAGCGTCAGCGTCGTGACTACGCTGGCTGTGCGCCCGTCAATCATCAGCGGCTTGTAGCGCCACTGCTGGACGGCCTGCAGCGCAGCTTCGGCCAGTATGGGTGCTCCCGAGACCACGCGCAGGTCAGCCACGCGGCCGTCCTCGCCGATGTAGGCGCGGAGCACGACGATCCCTTCCAAACCGGCCCGCTGAGCGGCTTCGGGATACACGGGCGTAATGGAGTACACCAGCCGCTTCTGCTGGTCCTCCGGCGCGACGGGCACGCCGCCCCACCAGAAGGCTTCGAACTTGCGCGTCAAATCCTCAAACCGGCTCTGCACCTCTTGCTGTTGCTCGTCGGCCTGCGCCTTCATGCGCGCGGCCATCTGGGCTTGCGCTTCGGAGAGCGCTGCGGGAGCGGGCTGCGGCGCTGCCAGCGCAAGGGCGGGCCCGGCCAGCGTGAAGGCGGAGGGGGCCGGAGGCTCGCCAAGTTTCAAGATGATATTTCCTGAGACAGCCTTGAGGCGCAGCACCTCACCGCCCCCGTTCACGCTGCATTCTCCGTGCACGGCGCGGCCGCCGGAGGCGGTATCGTCGTAGCTGATTTTCAGCGGGAGTGCGGGGTCCGCCGTGATGCGGTGTTCGGTCCCCTGCTCGATGTTGGCTTCGATTGTTACGGACAGCTCGCGCGGAATGTACACGATGATGTCGCCCTGGCCAGATTCCAATTGTGATCCGCCCGACAATTTGCGAATGCGCGGAAATGCCAAGGCGAATGGCGCGGGCGGAGCGGCGACGGGAGGGGCCAGAGTCACGGGCCCCACGGGGGCCACTGCGGGGGCCGTCCCGTCCGGCGGCGGTGTCGCGCGGGGAGCGTTGCTGTCAATAAACCATGCGGTGATGTTGCCCGTGGCTGTCGAGGCGTGCAGAGGTCCTTCGACGCGCCGCAGGAAAATCGCTCCGCCGGCGGATTCCACCTGCGTCGGCCCGGAAACGCGCTCGATGCGCACGGCCCCGCCGCCAGTCTGCGCATGAATGGTGCCCTCGGCATCGCCGAAGTCAATCTGGCCGCCGACGGTCGAGGCCGTCACGGTGGAGTTCGCATCGGCAACGTGAATGTTTCCTCCGCCCGTGTCGAGCTGAGCGACTCCGCTGACGCGGCCGGTTTGAATGTGACCGCCGCCGGTGCGAAGGACGGCGTCACCGTCAATATTTCCGGTCGTGATGTGCCCGCCTGCGGTTGTCGCGCGCAAATCGCCGGCGACGTCGCCGACGACGATGTGCCCGCCCTGCGTTTCAAGGCGCGCAAGCGGCGCTTCTCCCGAATTCCATCCCGCAGGCCGCGGAGTCCGGCCGTCACCGCCGCCGATGTTTCCCGCCGTGATGTTGCCTCCGGCCGTGACCAGCACGACGCGCCCGTCAATGTCTTGCATCTCAATATTTCCCGCTTGCGTCGAAGCATCCACATTGAACCGGCGCGGCAGGTGAATTTCGTAATTCACCCAGATCTGGCCTCGAAAGGTTTTCCACGGCACGTGGCCCAGCATCACGACGCCGCTCGGAACAGAGCGCGCCGCCAGCGTGAACTCGTTCAGAAATTTTTCCGCGCCAGCTTCGCGCGCGTCCGCTTCCGCCGTAACGGTGTAACGGATTTCGTCCGGCGAGTCGGTGAAGAAGCGGAGGTTGCCGAGGTCCGTGGTCAGCCGGAGGCGCAGCCCAGGGCGCAAACGCAGGACGCCTTCCTTCTTTACGGAGACGCGCGGGCCGGCGGCGGGAACCCCGCGCGGCGAGGGCCGGCGTTTGGCGGCCGCAGGCAGCGCCAGCGCGAAGACCAGAGCGCACGCGGCGGCGAATCCGAATGTGCCGCGGCGCTTCATTGAATTCGAGTCTCGCCTCATTTCAAAGATTCTCATTCCTGAATACTTCGGATGTCCGCCCTAGTGGTCCTCGCCGGGGCCCAGCTGTCGCAGCGCAGCCGCGCTCTGCAGGCGGACGTAATTATTGGAATCGTTCTGCATGCGGTCGCGGAAAACCTCGAGAACTTGCGGGTCGGGCGCGGGCGTTCCGCTGGATTCAGATTTGCGCAGCGCGTTGAGAAGCAGGTTGACGGCCTCGATGCGCACGCCGGAGTTCGAATCCTTTTGCAGGGAGTCGATTAGCGTCTGCCGGACCAGCGGGTCCTGTTCGAATCCCTGCAGAGTTTCGAGCGCATTCATGCGCACGCCGGGATCGCGGTCGTCGCGTGCGGCTGAGCAAAGCGCGCGGCGAACGTCTTCGTCGGCCGAACGTGTGCGCAGGATTTCGAGCGAATCCAGGCGCACGCCCGGATCAAACCGCTGGCCGTTGAGGAGCGCAAACGTAAGCAGCCGGCGCACGCGCGGATCATCCGGCGTCCCCTCGATGCTCATCGGCGTGTGCGACATCAATTGCACTTGCACGCGCGGCGCGGCCGATCCGGCCGGCGTGCCCCAGTTGATGCTGCTGATTCCCATTTCCTGCAGCTCGGGGTCGGAAAGCGGAGCCGGAGCGGAGACGATCATCACTGGCGTCGAAGCCGAAGCCGGGCGCGGCCACCTTTGTCCAGCGACACCGGCGAGAAATCCCAGGATGACCAGCGCGGTCATGCTGAGTGCGGGGTGGTAGATGAGCGCGCGGCGGAAGGCGGTCGCCCAGGCTGCGGGAGAAAGGGCGCCGCGCCATCCGCGTTGCGCCGCGCGGGCTTCTTCGTCGTCCAGCGCCTCGGCGAGTTCGCTGCGGCTGCGCGCCAGCAGCAGGCCGGAGCGGTCCAGCGAGTCGGCCGGCTGATCGAGTGACGTGATGGAAAGATGCAGGCGCAGCTCGCGCGCAAACGCCGCGGCGCACGAGGGACATTGCTGCACGTGCGCTTCGAGCGAGGCGCGCGCGGGCGGCTCGAGCTCGTCGCAGCAGTACAGCACCGCGAGAGGCTCGATGTCCTCGCAGCGAATCGCGGGCTGCGCACCGCTGCGAATGATTTCGCGATCGCTCACAGCAATCCTTCCAGTTGCGCGCGCAATTTGCGCGTCGCGCGGAACAGCGAATTCTTCACCGTCTCTTCGGTCGTGCCCAGCGCCTCGCCGATGGCGCGGAGCCGCAATCCCTGGTAATGCTTCATTTCAAACACGACGCGCTCGCGCGGTGAAAGCCGCTGCATCGCCGCCGCGATGCGGTCGCCGATTTCGCGGCCCATCAGCCGCCGCTCGGGGTCCGCGCCCGGCATTTGTTGCTGCTGACGGTCGAAGAAATCCGCGCCCGTCGCATCGTTGTGCAGCGTGGGGGCAGGCTCGGGCGCCTGGTCTTCCGGACGGCTGGCGCGCCGGCGCAAGTGATCGAGGCAGACATTGGTGACGACGCGATAGACCCAGGTATAGAAACTGCACTCGAAACGGAAACGGTGAATGTTCTTATAAATCTTGAGAAAGGATTCCTGATAGATGTCGTGAGCGTCTTCGGCGCTGCGGAGGACGTTGAGCGCGAGGCGCAAAACGTCGCGGTCATAGCGATGGACCAGTGCTTCAAACGCCGAGCGGTCGCCGGCCTGCGCGCGCTCGATCAGGACGCGGTCTTCTGGAATGGCCGCGGGACGCCCCGCCCCCCGGTAAGCGGAGACGTGCTCTCCGGACTCTCCCCGGCTTTTGCCCGGCCACGCGATTGTCATTCCATCGGCTGGCATGCTTCCGAGCTTCCCAGGTGCAGTCCCGCCGCGCAAACTGGACCAGGTACGCCAAACCCTTGGCCGCGCGGGTCCCTACATGCGATAGACGCACCGGAGAAAGAAGGGTGAGCAGCCACCTCCTGTTTTTCATAACGCGCCAGGCCGCCAGTTCGTTTCCCGAAGCCTGCATCGAAAGGCCGGTCTGGTCAACCATGATATAAAGCTTTGCGATGCGAACTCAAGCGAGGAGAAGGAGTTGAGCGAATTGGCTGCAAATCCCGGCATCGCCGGCGGGGGCAGAAAGCC
>Ga0187801_10000327_pt1 | contig 12400 bp, 14 predicted proteins | sample NC_wetland_sal_i_10_FD_132465 | JGI IMG/M metagenome (GOLD analysis project Ga0187801, IMG submission 132465) | Wetland sediment microbial communities from Neuse River Estuary, North Carolina, USA - Control_1 | ecosystem: Environmental > Aquatic > Freshwater > Wetlands > Sediment | place: USA...
ACTCGTGCACGCCAGAGGCGAGCACGGAGCCACACTGCGAGCAGATTGTATTCACCGGTGCGTTTTGCGCTGCGGACGCTCTCACTCCGGTGAGGAGGAGCATCCCCAGAATACCACCATCGGAGACTTCATCCACAAGGGAATCGAGGCAGGAGGCGTAAGAGACAGCAGGGGAGGCCGGGTTAGAAATCGCCTTGCCGCGCAAGAATTTCGCGGCTGAAAGCGATGCGGCGGTCCAGGACCACGACCGCAAAGTTCGCACAGCCGGCAAGCTCGCGTTCCGTCCAAAGATTTAGAGAAGGCAGGATGCGGGCTACAGTTTTTTGCAGCAGGCTGAGGATGTCGTAATAGAGTGCGACGGCTTGAAGGCCGGTGCGGTCTTGTGGCCGATCGGGGCACAGGCGCAAGAGTTGCACGACGCGGGTGAAGTCCCGTGCCGAAGCCAAGGCGGGGATACCGGTAACATCGCGCACTTCCGTGGAGAGAGTGTGACGCGAGGAAGAGGCCATCAAGGAACGGCAATAGGAGACAAAGAACATCAGTAAAGTGACGAGGGAAAGAACGAAAATGATTGCCGCCATCATCGAGGCACCGCTACCAGGTGTGCCGGCACCAGGCGAGAATCTTCCGAGTGGCGCCATATCGTGAACGTCCAGGAAAGCGGGAGGAGGCAGCCAAGAATAGGCCCAAGACTATTCACGACCGAGTATTTACTGGCCAGATTGACGAGCGCATAAGTTGCAGCGTACACGCTGAAGTACAGCCCGAGGGAGAGCACAAATTGCACTAACCTTGTGCGCGTTTCCCGCAATTTCAGAATTGCGCCCCAAAGAATGTAAGTGAGTACAAGACCGACAAAATAGAGGTTTTGGGAAAGTTCGTAAGCGAAAGAAGTGGCCAAGCGGTCGGTCGATTGCGCGACGACCGCGTAAGAGAAAATCGCCGTTCCCAAAAGCAAGAGCACCGCGCTCAAGCGTACGTACTTGCCAAAGTGCAGCTCACCAAACACATGCGAGTAAAGGCTGATAAGGGCCACGTACAGGGCCAACGTAAGAAGGGCATCGGTGTAAAAATAAGCGCAGCGATACTCGATGGAATATAAACCGAACGTGGTCAGAGTGAAATGGCGGACGACACTTGAGCCTAGGGCAAGGAGGAAGTACAAGTTAAGAAAGAAATAACGGAAAAAGGACTTCCTCACGACCGAGCACACCACAAAGGCCAGCTCTAAGGCCGTTCCGAAGTACAAAATGAAAAGAGCAAGCGGACCAGGCATCAAGACCTATTTCACCTGGCTCCATTTCCAGACGCGCGAGAGAATCTCGCGCCGGAACTTGCCAGGCTACTGTTGTTGCTGTTTCTTGGGTGGTGGCGGCGGCCCCGGCGGCATTGGATCTGGCCCGTTCGCCGCAATCACCGCACCGTGAGAATGGCCACCACTCAACACCGTCTTCAAGCCCATCGAGCAAACAAGAATGCCCATAGCAAGAACAACCGCCCCGAGTCTGCGTGACATAGTGCCTCCGAGGAGAATAACCTTCGGAGACACTCTATCCCTAATACGGATAGTGTCAAGTACAACACACTACGGGCTTGTTAAGAAAGCGTAAATGGGAAGCAGTCACCTACTTTCGCCATTTCTTCGCATGGCGAGCAGGTGGGCGGCTCCCAACGGAAGAGAAAGTAGCGTACCGCTCCGCATATCCACAACAGTACCGAGGTCCTATCGTCTTGGTACTAAAGTACCACTCAACTTGCACATGCTTGTTCTACGAATTACCCCAGAGAGTCGTGCAACGCATCTTGGGACTCACACAGTTCAACTAAACTAGGGGCCAATTCCGCGTATCGGGCGCGCTTGACACTTTCGACTGTTCGTTCGTACGATGGAAAATTGCTTAGTGCCGGCGTAGCTCAGTGGTAGAGCGAGGGTCTCATAATCCCTAGGCCGTGGGTTCGATTCCCCCCGCCGGCACCACTGCTTTTGGATGACTTAGCTCGATTTTGTGCCCCCACACTTACTACCTTGAGTCTCTGTCAATTGACTAGCAGAGAAATGCGCATCTAATTCGGCCAACAAAGCCACGAATACTGGCATGCGACAGAACGTTTGCGAAAATAAGATCTCTCTGTAAGGATTCATTCGCTGAGAAACACTCTCCCTACATCGAAACGGCGCTATCTGCGAGAACCTCCGCCGCCATAACTGCGGCCACCGCCGCCCCAACTGCGGCCTCCACCGCCGTATCCGCCATAACTGTGATTGCCGCTTCCGTAGTGTTGACTCTGCGTCGAACCGCTCTCTCGGTTTTGCTTTTCGGAATCGAGATTCTCTGAAGAATAACCGCCGGAGGAGCGATCCTGATTATAGTTCTGCTTATCCTGTTGGGCAGTGGCCTGGCTGTTCGGATGTTGTTGTTCATAGCTCGATTTGTCCGACTGAGCGGTCGCTTGACTGTTCGGATGTGACTGTTCGTAGTTCTGCTTGTCCTGCTGGCTGGTGTTCACGTTGGTCCAACCGCCGCTGCCATTGGACTTTTGCCAGCCTGAGCCAGTATTTTTATAAACGTTGCCGTCGTGTCCCGCATACATGTCGCCGCTTGAAGTCTTGCCGGCGGCCGTGTTCCCGTACGCGCTGGAAGTGCCATAGGCTTTTCCCCCCTGCGATCCTTGACTCGAGGCGACCGTACCATTCGCAGTGGAGTAGTGCTGCGTTGTGGCGGATTTGTTTCCCTGGGATACGTAGGATTGCCCCCATTGCGCGGTTGGGCTGGACCCCTGGTGGGTCGCACCATACGTTCCTGTGTAAGGGTTATAGGCCTGGCCAACACTTTGTTTGCCATACGCGGTCGATGTGGAAGCGGTTCGAGTCGATGTTCCTGTGTAGGGGTTGTAGGATGCCGTGCGAGTCGCCGAGCCGTACGCTCCGTAAGTGGTTTGTGATACGCCATAGGCACCCGTTGAAGTGTGGTAGTAAGACGTACCGTAGGCGCCGTACGCCCCATACGGCGTGGCGTACGGATGATAAACGGGGTAACCGTAGGGAGGGTAGCCAATGTAAGGCGGATAGTAGTATCCGGTACCGCTGGTCACGATGGCTCCGACCGCTGCGCCCATGACAAACGCACCGAGATAGCCCGCAGTGTAACTGGACTGAACGTAGCCTGTCGAAGTGGTGACCTGAGTTACATACGTCACGTTGTAGACGGGCGAGCTGGGGGGAATCGTATAGATCACTTGTGGGACGGAACTAGCTGTGGTCCACGGACCTAGCGGAGATGTGGACATGAACCAAACGCCCTGCAAGCAGAGGTAATAGACGTCGCCAACCTGAATCACTTTGTCCGGCGTGTTTGTTGCGTACTGGAGGGTTGTGCCTTCAATGGGTGTGAATTGCGGATCTCCCGTATAGGTTACCCTTGCCTGCTCAGCCGCCGTTGTCGGGTTCAGGAGCATGGTTGTGGGAATTTGTGCGATCAACACCGCGTCTTTTGCCTGGCTTGTACCCGGAACCGAGGCGAGTATGGCGCTTGCCGGGTTGGAAAGAGGTATGTTGGCAAAATCAGCTGGAAGGTTTAGCGATGCAAACGTCCACGGTCCCGTCAGGTTCTGAGCACTGAACCAACGGCCTGCCGCGAGGTAGTAATACGTTTGCGTTGCACTATAGACGAAGACCGGGCTGTCTGTGTTATTGGCGTAGACCAGTTGCGTCCCGGGAATCGCGGTGTACGTAGGCTGCCCGTCGAACAGAATCACTTCCGCCGGCACGGTGCTGTAAAAAACCTGCGGAATGATGGGATTGGATATCTGCGGGGGCGGAACAGCTTTTTTCACGTCTGCGAACTTGCCGGAATCGGGGATCTTGGTGAACTCCTTAGAGAGCTTTGTCGCGCGCATCCACGGTCCATGCAAGTCACCGGCAGTGAGCCAGATGTTGTTCACCAGCAGGTAGTATTGCGAAGCTGATTTGTCGAAAAACAACGGCCAGGTTGTGTTGATCACAAACTTCAAGTTAGTTTTCGAAATGTCTGACAGGACGGGCTCGCCATCTATCCCGAGGAGAATTGCCGGGGAATAGCTCACAAAAATGAAGGGAGGATCGTTTTTCAACTCGACAGTCTTTACGGACTGCGGCTTAGGCATGTAAGCGACTAACCGGTCCAGTGAAGCATTAAAGGTCAGCGGCACAAACGACCGGATCAATTGATCCAATTGTGCCGAGGTCGCCGGGTCCTGCCCCGGGAAATAGGTGTTCAGGACTTTAATGTTGAACATGAAAACCGTGTGAGTGTCGGTGTTAACTTCCGTGGTGCCTTCGAAAGATGCGGCCCCGACAATCATTTTTCCGTCTGTGGGGGTGAGCTGGAACGCTTGCCGCCACGTAATGTCGGTGAAATTATTCCAATTATCCACTTGAGGCTGGTAGATGATGACCGTGCCACCAGGCTTGACCAACTTTCGTGGCCAGCCTGGATCCTGCGCCAACGCGCACGAGCACGCCGTAAGAATGATCCCAAGAACTGCAATCAAAATCCTTGTGTACCGCATGACGTTCTCCTTAGGTTGGGGACCCATAATCAGAAAAGATTCTTCCCTTCCCCTGAATTAGTTATTTTTCGGACTTGGCCTCTTCTAATGTGAGCTTGTACGCGACGTAATATTTGTAGATATTGCTGACGTACTGGACGGTTTCTTGTCCCACATCCTTCGCCGCAACCAGTTCCACGTTTCCGAACCATTGATTGGGGTCCAAGCCTTCCTCTGCTGCCTTTTTTCGCAGGCGGGCAATCCGGTTAGGCCCCGCGTTGTAAGCGGCGAAGACCATGAGCGTTTTGTTCGTTGGGTCAAGCTTCGCGTCCTTGAAGTAAGTTTCCGCAATGTTGTGCAACATTTTTGCGCCAGCCTGGATATTGTTCTCAGCTATGTCCACATTTGAAATATTGATGGGCGGAGCTGCAGCATACTTGGGAATCACCTGCATGATTCCCACCGCTCCGCTGGGATTTTTTCTGCTTTGGTCCAGAAGTGATTCCTGATACCCCTGCGCAATCAGCATCAAGTAGTCGAAGTCATATTCCGCCGCGTACTTTTGGAAATAACGCACGTACTCCTGAAACTTCTTCATTTCCTCAGTCGCAGTGGCATCCCTCACCCACTTCGTATTTTGCAGGTAACGCCGGACCAACGTGTTCCCGAAACTTGTGCCGGATTGGTGGCCTTGGACAAACTCATCGAGGAGTTTCTTTAGTTGCGGACTGTCCTTGCGCGTCGCCCAAGCGAGTTGCCCTTCCTCTTTCACAACCATATTTGGATGGAGCTTCAAACCCGGCAGGACCTTCGACCAGAACTCGGCCCGTATGTTTATTGTCACCGTCGCAGGAATCAAGCCTGCGTTGACCATTTCGAGTAGATCCTCATCTGTCAGGTTTGCATCGGCAGCTTTTACAACAATTGGTGGTTTCCCCGCCTTTTGAAACAACTCGCTCAGACGCTGCAGATTTTCGTAGTACACAGTCAGGGGATTGACGTAAACCTCTTTCCCGCTCAAGTCCTCCAGGTTTGCCACGGGCGGGGCCTTAGGACCAGTCACAATCAGCTGCTTCACATTGGAATAAATCGGGGTGGTGAACAGTACTTTCTGCTCGCGCTCTGGGGTAATAATCACTCCGTAGGCGACGACGTCTCCCACCCCTTCCAGGAGAGCCGGTTCCAACTGCTCAGGCCTAACCGGGATAAACACGACGGTGATTTTTACGGCGCCGGTTTTTAGCTTCTCGTTTGCGAAGCGCTGAAACTCGTCGAACGCCTCGTAGAAGATTCCCTGTGGATGGCCTCCATCATAGAAGAAACTGGATCGTCCCGGCACGACGAGAGCGCGAATCACATGCCGCTTCTCCATGCCATCCAAATCGCCGACATGCTTTTTGAATGTTAGGGGCAATTCGAGTGAAGCCGGCGCTTGCGAAGCATCCTTCTGCAGAGTCGGGCTGCTTGTAGTTGCAAAATGAGTCGGGACCACAGTCACTACCGCCAATGCAACTACTAGCCTGATCGGGACAACGGACATGCATCACTTCCTTGGTGGCCTAAAAAGAGAATTCCATTCCAGCGAGCGCGCCCTTCTGAAACAGTTGAAGGCCGATCCGGTCGCTCGCGCCGTTGACAGTCAGGTGGGAGGCAAGTTGGTAGCCACCGTTGATGGTGATGTGTTTGGTTAGCGTCACTCCCAGAGCACCAGCCGAGGACACAAAACTGCCGTAGCCGAAAAAATACATTCCATATAAGTTCCCCTCGACGAATACACGAGGGGAATTCGTCAAGTACAGTCGAACTTGCGGGCCTGCGACGGGGATGGGTGCCAGAAGCGAGCCACTCGCGGAAACGGAGCCACTCGCGCTGCCACCGCCACTGACTTGCGCCACCGTGCTTATTTTCGCTGTCGATTTGAAAAGATCCATCTGCACACCGAGGCCGAGATGGCCGCGTTTCCTGCGGATGATGTCGTATTGGTAGCCGGGAGCAACGAAAAATGCGTGCAGTTGGCTGTTCACTTGCGCGCCTACATCGAAGGTCTGCCCCTGGAAGGTGATGGTCCGATTCAGGATAAATTCCTTCGAGCTAAAAAGCGGGTTGAGTGTGACGTACAAATGATTCTTATGGGTGAACTTCCAGTCTATTGTTCCGCTGAAGGTGGAATAAGAGCTAAAGCCTAGGTCTCTATGAAAATCAACGGGAACAGTTTCGCCGTGGCCCTGGACCGTTCCCGTCGGCGTCGAGTAAAACCAGTAGAGGTCGAACTTTATTTTGTACCGGTCGAACTCTTCGGACTCTTGAGCCCGCAAGGCTACGGGAAGGGCTAGAAGCAGGAGGAATGCAAGAAGAACGAACGACCGGGCGGATTTGGACATTAAGTGCTCCCTTTCTTTGAGCGAAATATGCATTTCTCTTCTTGGTAAAGAACCAGAAACCTTGATCTTCCGCTGATCAATCTGCGGAGCCATCTGTCTCACCCCTGTACCGGCGAGTACGTTTCTTTTCTGAGGCAAAGCAAGGACCACACTCCTAATCCCGAGTGAAGTACGACAGCGGGCAAAAGACCAATGCCGGATAATCCGGCGCGGAGACGGGCAGAGAGAAGGATCGTCACAATCGCGACATCATAAAAAAATAGCGCGGCAATCAGCCCCCTGGACGCCCGGCTCTGGCTCTCATTCCGAGCCAGCCAGCAAGCGATTCCGAGAGTGAGCAGGGCAACTCCCGCCACGCGAGCAAGCGCAACGCCGACAGGCTCAGCGAGCCGTGGCCCGAGCAGGACGGAAACCGTCAGCAAAGGAAACAGGACCAGTGCCAGACCGGCCAGTACTTCCACAGCAGATTTCACAATGAGCAGGATCTTCGTGGGCGCCTCCTCCCAAGTGCTTGTGGCCTGTTCGGTGAGCCGCGGCCCGTTGCGGCCAGCGGCAAACTTATAGATACGGCAATTTTGGCGGTACCGCGTGCGGAGCGTAATTGTCAAAAGTGACAGCCTCTTGCGTGGCACCTGGAATCAGTCCGAGTGTCATTTTTTTGCTACGGAAAAGTAAAGATACAGGGCCAGCCCGGCCGAATTTACTTGTTGGTTCGGATGCTTACCCGTGTTGTTGTCGTGCTCGTAGTAGGAGTTGAATTCGATGTGTTTGCCTACAGGGAACAGGCAGCCAGCATAGAGAGACGTGGTGCTCCACTTGTTGTACTGACTCTCGTAGAAGGGCTCGGCGGCCACATATGGAATGAAGTGATAGGAATGGATCGCAAAAGTGCGTTCCATAGTCAATTTGTTCCGGTACCGCCAGGTGAAAATGCCGTTTTTCCAGTCCAGGTCCGCTCGGTTGCGATCCGTGACGAGAAACCCAGCATTCAGGGGAAAGTTGAAGGTCACAGCTGTCAGCATGCGATTCTCGGGCGGAGCATCTGGAGCAGTGATGTAGCGGTATCCTGTCTCCAAAACCAGGAACCTAGATTTGGCATCGTTCAGATCAAACGCCGTCACCTTTTTAAGCTTGAGCAGGGGCTTCAGGTATAGCTGAATGCTCGGACCGATCGCGAATTGAGTTGGGTCACCGCCGTCTCGGTCATCCTTGGCCTCGACATACGTCCGAAACATGGAATTTAAAGTGAGGTGCGCATCAACTTCCGGCAGAAATTGAGTCTCTTGCGCCCGAGCGGGTAGCCAAGCCAAGCTCGCCAGAAACACGCATCTCCAAAATGTCCTGTGAGCTCGCCTCATGATACGGTGCCATCGGACCGTCGAGTGTTCAGGTGTGCAGTGAGGCAAGCCCGCTCACTTGGCGTTAAAGGTCGCGCCGAACACCACTCCTGGCATGTTGACGTTGTAAACGAATTGGGCTTGTCCATTCGGCCTATAATCCACACTGAGATAGCGATACCCAGCCAGCAAAACCCACCTGCGGCTAATCTTGTATCCGAGAAATCCGGCGGCTTGCCAATCTAACTTGGCATCGCCGCCCCCAGCATCTCCAAGAACCGCTGCCACGACTTTAGGAGTGAGTTGATATTGGAACTTCGCCCCGGCGACTTCATCGACCCAGTTCGCAGAGGCAGAGAAACCGCCCAGCGGTTGGATTGGCTGCAAAGTCAAACTGTTTCCCAGATGCCAGTAGCGGAAGCCAAGGAGAACATCGGCTTTGAACTTCTCCTCATCGATGAATCTGTAGCCGATTTTGGCGGTCAGTAGAGTTTCTGTCATTTTCGCCTTGAGGGAGAGCGAAGCCTCCTCAATGGGAAGCGCCTTGTTGTCGGACAACTTCATCCACATGAAATCGACTGGCGCGACGATACGGTTGTAACGAACTTCCATAGCGCCCATCGCGCCAATGTTGAAATAATTGAAGATGTCGCCGAAGCTGGCATGCACGCTTGCGTCATGGCCGAGGGCTCCGGCAGTCCCGTGAACACCGGCGAACCACAGATAAGGAGTAATTCCGACATGCCAACCCCCATCCGCGCTCGTCTCATTTGCTTGCGGCGAGTTCGTGCTGGTTGGATCTGGTGTGGGTGTTTCCGCTTGGGCGCTCGCGCGGGGCGAAAAAAGCAATGCCCCGAACATCAAAATCAATAAAGTCGTTTTCGCGGTTTGGCTGAACCAATTCATTGGGTCTTCCTTTCCTTCATCTAGTGAGCTTCTTTCTTGCTGGGCCGGCCCGCAGGCCCTTTCTCTATTTCATCTACTGCGACGTGACCGGGACGAACAAAACAAGGAGGAGAATCGTCGAACCTCGCAACAATGTTCATTTTTCTCTCCGTCGTGAACTGGCACGAGCGCCGTGGGTCGACCAAAACAGTGCGGCCGATCTGAACTGCTCGCGATACTGCTTCCAATGACCTCTGCGTGGAATTGTCAAAACTGACAGGTTAATGCGCCCGGCGAAAACGTCCTACTCAGGCGCTATCCCCACAAGGAATCCCCCCTTTGCATTGAAGCGCGTACCTAACCGGCATCCTCTATTTGTGTGCGTAATTGCTGTTTATGACTTCGATGGTGAGTTGCTTGCTCACGCCATTGATGGTCTCTGTGGCCACGTGGAACGGACCGCCATTGGGCATCTTCGTGAACTGCACGTTGACGTTGACGGCATCGCTGGCATCCGTGAGGTAGGTGGAAATGGACACACTGACGACCGATAGAGTGGCCTTATCCATCACGATGGTCATGTTATCGCCCTGTTTCACGTAGTTGGTGACGATGACGCGATACTCGTTTGGCTGGCCCGCCATTGGGCCGATCATCACGTTGCCCTGTTGATAGGACTGCTGCAGCATGTCTTTGTCCGGAGGAATGTACTGCTGGATAAGGGTCTTAATCGAATCGGCGTATTCCTTATACTCTTCGATCTTCTTTTCTTTGATTCGGCCGCGCAGGCCATGGCGCTGGCGATCGCTGTCCGAAACGGAGTTGGGATCGAGAGGAGTTTTCTGCGGCTTGCCGTCAGGACCCAACTGGACGTTGTAGAGCTCCTCTTTCTTTTGTTCGCCCTTGAGGCTGATGATTTGTTGCTCCAGCCAGGTGTAGTTGGCAAGGACCTGTTTATTGAAGGCGAGCGATTGCTTGAGTTCGGTGAGGTGTTGCTGCATCTCCGTGCCCTGTGCTTTCAAGCTCGGCACGATGACAGCGGCCAGTGCGAGCAAGCCGATGACAAGGGATGCCGCGACCAGACCTTTGTTACCCGATGATTTCATATTGTCCGTGGTCCTCCTTAAGTAAGGCGCGATGATCGGGATTTACGAAACAGATTCAACTAGAGACGAACCCAGCACGACTCCGATGCTTCCCGTGATATTGGCCTCAAGAAAGCCGAGAGCGGAATTGTCAGAAGTAACACGGAAGTCTCTCGCTGCAGATTGACTTGGTGCGAAATCCCGACCAGCAAAATCCGTGCGACTGCGGAACTCCCTTTGACCAGCACTTCCGCTGGAAGAATTCCCCCTTCCATCGAACCTCTTAGGTCGGGCGTAGCGCTTCTCCGCGAGCCAATCGGCGGCAGATGTCTTTCACGTCTTGATCAATGTGGCGCCAATATTTCTGCAGACCACTGCACAGGTAATTCAGTCCCGGCTCGCCATCGCGCGTGCGGATGACGCGATTCTTTGGACATTCCCCATTGCAAGCGAAAAGAAAGCTGCACTCAGCGCACTGGCGAGGAAGTGAGTTGAATTTGTTGAGTCCAAACTTTTGCTGCTGATCGGAAAAAACCATCCGAGAACTGGAAATCTCCAGGATGTTGCCGAGCTTGTATTCCGGATAGACATAGTGGTCACAGGAGTAGAGATTGCCGTCATGCTCCAGCGCTACGCCTTTGCCGCAGAACTCGTGGTAGATGCAAAGTTGGGAGTCTAGCCCCTTCCACTGCGCCACCGCGGTTTCAAAATGATTGACGAACACTTTGCCGATGTCCCGGTGATACCAGTCATCCCAGACTTTACAGAGGAAATAACCCCAATCGTCGGGATCCACCGACCAATCGGTAACCACGGAATCCGGGTTGCCCGGATGAGCCGCGGGAGAATCCTGAATCGGCAAAGTGGCCGGATCCCATTTTTGCGGCGCTGTTTGCCTGAATACTTTAGGTTCTACGCAGGGGATAAACTGAATTTCGCGCGGGCGGATTTCATTCTTCAGGAACCGGTACACATCGAGCGGCCGTTTGGCATTCACCCGATTCACTACGCAAAGCACATTAAAGGGAACACCATGCCGGTGGAGCATTTGCGCCGCGGCGAACACCTTGTCAAACGTGGGCTTCCCGTCGTTAGCCACTCGATAGCGGTCATGAAGTTCCTTAGGGCCGTCAATGCTCAGGCCTACGAGGAAACCGTGTTCCTTCAGGAAAGTTCTCCACTCGTCGTCGAGGAGTGTCCCGTTGGTCTGGAGATCGTTCTCGATGCGTTGATTGGACTTTTTGTACTTCTGCTCTAGCTCGACTACCTTGTGGAAGAAATCGAGTCCGAGCAGCGTTGGTTCACCGCCTTGCCAGGAAAAGACCACTTCGCTGCGGTCCTGCCCTTCGATGTATTGGCGGATGTGCGTTTCCAGGATTTCGTCGGAGATACGGAATTTGCTGGTGGAGCCGAGAAGGTCTTTCTTGTGCAGATAGTAGCAGTAGGTGCAGTCGAGGTTACAGATGGACCCAATGGGTTTGATCATCGCGTGGTAGGCACGCTGTGAACCAGCAGGTGCCGGCCATGCGGATAGCGCCAAAGATGGGCCTTCGTTCTCCATCGTGGATCTCTAACTCCTGACTGTGTGAACTGTCCTACGCCCGTCTAGTGGAGCGCCCAGCGGGATAATCCGGATGATTCTTAAGTGGGCCCATAGTGCTACGACTCTTCATGGGACGGAATTGTCAAAAGTGACACTCAGTTGCGCTGGGTCATAGTCGGGTATCGAGGAGGCGGCCTCTATGGACCCACTACATGCCGTTCGACACGTCTTGCTGGGACGAAAATCGCGAAACAAATCCACGGCCCGCCAGCGCATCATTCATCGCCGGAATCAAGTCCGTTTCCATGAGCACTTTCACGACGTAGCCCACACCTCCAGCGGCAATGCAAGTTGCGAGAATGTCCGAGTCCTCATGAACTGTGAGGAATACGATCTTGGCCTTGTGACCGCGCCTCTTGAGTTCCCTAGCCACTTCGATTCCACTCATGCCTGGCATCGAGATGTCCAGGACCACCAAATCAGGTTCGAGTGCCAGGGTGGCGTCCAGCGCGGTTTGTCCGTCGGAGGCCATGCCGACGATTTCGAATGATTCTTGTAGTAATTTGGCCACTGCAACCAACACGGGAGTAAGATCGTCCGCGAGTACAACACGCCTGCCAGTCATGAGAGCTCACCTCGGAG
>Ga0187801_10000328_pt1 | contig 12396 bp, 9 predicted proteins | sample NC_wetland_sal_i_10_FD_132465 | JGI IMG/M metagenome (GOLD analysis project Ga0187801, IMG submission 132465) | Wetland sediment microbial communities from Neuse River Estuary, North Carolina, USA - Control_1 | ecosystem: Environmental > Aquatic > Freshwater > Wetlands > Sediment | place: USA...
CTGATTCAAGACGGCGCGCTGGGAAAAATCACCTATCTCTACTCGAATCGGTTGAACATCGGCAAGATCCGGACTGAGGAGAACATTCTATGGAGCTTTGCTCCCCACGACATTTCCGCGATGCTGTCGCTGCTGAATGAAATGCCGGCTCATGTGACCTGCAAGGGCGGCGCGTGGCTGAACGAGGGCGTGTATGACGTCACGCTGAGTCACTTCGATTTCCCTAGCGGAGTCCAGGCCCATATCTTCGTGAGCTGGCTGCATCCAGTGAAGGAGCAACGTCTTGTTGTTGTCGGGTCGGAAAAAATGGCCGTGTTTGACGACACGGCCGAACACAAGCTTGTGTTGTATCCCCACAAAGTAGAATGGCGGAATCGGATCCCGACGGCCGTAAGGGCCGAGGGCGAAATCGTCATTCTCGAAGACCGTGAGCCCTTGAGAGCAGAATGCGAGCACTTGCTGGATTGCGTCGAATCTCGAACTCCACCGGTCACAAATGGTGCCGAGGGTCTTCGCGTTCTTTCCGTGTTGGACGCCTGCCAGCGCGCGCTGCAGAACGGGACGATCGCCGTGGAAATGCCCGGCGTCCGCGAACCCAAGAAGGAAAAGCCCTACTTTGTCCACGAATCCGCATATGCGGACGAGGGAGCCGAAATCGGGGCGGGCACAAAAATCTGGCATTTCTCGCACGTCATGAAGGGCGCGCGGATCGGGCAGAAGGTCGTCATCGGCCAAAACGTAAACGTGGATGGCGGCACGGCTATCGGAAACAACGTCAAAATTCAAAACAATGTATCGGTCTATACCGGGGTGGTTATCGAGGACGATGTATTTCTCGGCCCGTCTTGCGTTCTAACCAACGTCTCGAATCCTCGCTCGCAAGTGAACCGGCACTCGCTCTATGAGACCACTCGCCTGAAGCGCGGCTGCACTATCGGCGCGAATTCGACGATTGTGTGCGGCGTCACCGTCGGACGCTACGCCTTTGTCGGGGCAGGCTCGGTCGTCACGAAGAACGTCCCCGATTTCGCCCTAGTCGTCGGCAATTCCGCACATCAAATTGGGTGGATGAGCCGGCACGGCCACCGCTTGGATTCCCCGGATGCCGAGGGGATCATGCGGTGTCCGGAAAGCGGCTTCCGCTATAAGGAGGTCGAGCCGGGAGTCCTTCGATGCCTCGACCTGGATGAGGAAGCACCGCTTCCTCCCGAGCTGAGCGTGGGCACGAAATCCTACAGAGAATTGAAAGAGGGTGCAAAGTATGAATGTTCCGCTGCTCGATCTTAAGGCGCAGTACGAAACCATCCGCGACGAAATCAACGGTGCCGTCGCGGAGGTACTCGAATCCGGGCACTTCATCCTGGGACCCAAGGTGGAGCAGTGTGAAAAAGCTATTGCCGCGTACTCGGCTTGTGCCCATGGAATCGGCATGTCTTCCGGTAGCGATGCGCTGCTCGCTTGTTTGATGGCAGAAGGCATCGGCCCAGGCGACGAAGTCATCACTACTCCTTACACTTTTTTTGCAACCGCCGGGGTGATTGCCAGACTTGGTGCGACTCCGGTATTTGTCGACATCAACGCGGAAACCTACAATATCGATCCCGCTCAGATTGAGTCGAAGATCACGGCTAAGACGCGCGTGCTTATGCCGGTGCACCTGTATGGACAGATGGCGGACATGGACGCCATCATGCGCGTGGCTTCCGAACATAAGCTGGTGGTCATCGAAGATGCCGCGCAAGCCATCGGCTCAGAACACAAAGGCCGCCGAGCCGGTTCCATCGGGCATTATGGATGTTTCTCATTCTTTCCTTCCAAAAATCTGGGAGCCGCTGGCGACGGCGGAATGGTCGTCACCAACGATCCCGCACGCGCGGAAAAACTGCGCGTGTTGCGGGCGCACGGCTCCAAGCCGAAGTACTATCACAAAGTGATTGGCGGAAATTTCCGGCTGGACGCAATTCAGGCGGCAATCGTCCTGACCAAACTGAAACATCTGGATGACTGGACGTCTGCTCGCCAGCACCACGCCAAGAGATATGACGCCCTTCTTTCGCAGGCCGGTCTGACGAGCCCTGCGCTGGGCGCGTCGCGAATCGTTCCTCCGACAGTCGTCGCGAATCGTCACATCTTCAATCAATATGTCATCCGCACGTCGCGCCGTGATCAACTAAAGGCCGCCCTGCAAGCGCAAGGCGTCGGCACGGAGATCTACTATCCTGTTCCGATGCACCTTCAGGAATGCTTTTCCTATCTCGGTCAGGGCATGGGCTCCTTCCCGGAAAGCGAACGCGCGGCCGTCCAGACGCTGGCCATTCCGGTTTATCCCGAACTGTCGGAATCGCAAGCGCAATACGTTGTCGGCTGCATCCGCAACTTTGTTTCGGCAGGCGCTTCCACTGGCGACACAGCTGCGCTGGCGGGCACGCGCCCTCAGCCCTCGGTGAACTGAGCATTGTGATCGGCGTCATTCCAAAATCTGGACAGGAGTCTGTCGTCGAAGAGTTCTTTCAACTCTTCAAGACCCCATGGGAGTTTTGGCACGCGGGCCGAGGATACGAGATCATCATCTGCACTGGCGATGAGATACCCGAATTCGATGCCAAAGTCATCGTCGTTTACGGAAGTGCAACAGAGAATCTGGATTCGCGCCTCGGCGTTGTCGCGCGCGACCCCAATCAGTCAGCGATCCTTTTCGATGGCGGCACTACGATCCCCATTTACCGCGGGCTGTTGACTTTCTCGGAGGTAAGTAAGGGAGCCCCTCTTCTGAATGCAAACGGCGGGATCGCAGGGCTCAGGTTCGGCTCGGCCAATTCAACGCTCATCCGCGTCGGGTACGATCTGTTTGACGAGGTGGAGTTTCTGCTATCGGATGGACAGCCCGCCGAGAATGCGCACATTCCCACACTCGATCTCCACATCGAAATGCTGAGGACGTGGATACTCGATGCGGGCGTTGGCTTGCTCGAGATTCCTCCAACTCCGTCCGGCCACCCCTTTGTGGTGTGCCTGACTCACGACATCGATTTCGCGGGCATACGAAACCATTTTTTCGACCACTCGTTGTGGGGATTTGTTTATCGCGCAACATTCGGCGCGGTTCGAAATTTCTTCCGTGGCCGGCTTTCGTTCAAGCGCCTGCTCCAATGCTGGCTCGCGGTCCTGTCGCTTCCGCTCGTGTACGCGGGTTGGATAAAGGATTTCTGGGAGCCGTATGAATGGTACCTGGAGGTCGAAAAGAATCTTCCCGCGACTTATTTTTTGATTCCGTTCAAGCAGCGTGCGGGAGAGAAAGTACCCAACCGCTACGCTTCGCGGCGCGCCACGGCCTACGACGTCAATGACCTCGCGCAATCGATGGCAGTCCTGCTCAAGCATGGGTGCGAGCTCGGCGTGCATGGAATCGATTCCTGGCACAGCGAGGAAAAAGGCCGCGAGGAACTCGCGCGGATCGCCGCAGTGAGCGCTGAGCGCAAGATCGGCATCCGCATGCACTGGCTGCTGCGCGACAAGGGTACGGTCGGCGTTCTCGACCGCACGGGCTACGCGTACGACTCCACCTTGGGCTACAACGAGACTATCGGCTACCGAAACGGCACTGCACAAGCATTTCGGCCGCTGGGAGTTCGCGCACTGCTTGAGCTCCCGTTGCATATTCAGGATGGCGCGCTTTTTTTTCCAAATACCCTAGATCTTTCTCAGTCAGAAGCAACACGCCGCTGCCTCGCCATAATCGAAAATGCCAAAGAACACGGCGGCATGCTCACAGTTCTTTGGCACGATCGGAGCCATGCAGCCGAACGGTTTTGGGGTGATTTTTACATCGGGCTTGTTCAAACGCTGCGAGCGTGCGGCGCATGGTTCGGCACTGGAACGCGAGTCGCCGGCTGGTTTCAGCGACGTCGTGAGGTACATTTCGAACGCCTGGAATCCAAAGACGGCGTGCGCGCGATTGTACAGAGTTATGCGAGCGAATCTCTGCCGCCGTTGAATCTGCGAGTGTACGTCCCATCACAGGACGCTCGGGCGTCAGTTCCGACTGGCCAAAAGACATTCACGGTCAGCGAAACTCCGTGGGAAGGGCGAACTGCAGCCGAATTCGATTCTTCCTTTCGAATGACGCTCGGAGCTGCTGTGGATTTTTCTACCCTCGGGACTCGTTCATGAAGCCGGTTTGCATTGTCGTTCAAAACGTCTACGACATTGATCCCCGCGTCCGACGCAAGGCCGAAGCGCTGATCGCGGCCGGATTTTCCGTCGACGTACTGGCGCTGAGCGATGGTCGCGCAACAAAAACTTACACGCTCAACGCCGTGAACATATACACTCTGAGCCTCAGCAGACAGCGCGGGTCTTTGCTCCGGTATGCATTCGAGTATGCGGCCTTCTTCTTGTGGGTCCTTTTCCGCATGACTTTCCTGATGTGGCGGAAACGGTATGCGGTCATTGACGTCAACACGCTGCCCGACTTTTTGATCTTCGCCGCGGTCCCAGCCAGATGGATGGGCGCGAGATTGATCCTGGACATGCACGAAATCACGCCCGAGTTTTACATCTCCAGGTATGGAACGGCAAAGTGGGTCGACCGTTGTTGGGTTTCCTTTCTCAAGTACGTGGAGCGAATTAGTTTCAATTCCGCCGATTTCGTAATCACGATCAGTGAACCCATTCGTGATCTTCTGGTCAGCCGCGGGCTGAATCCTTCGAAAACGGTTGTGGTCATGAACGCCGTGGACGAAGATCGCTTCGCGTTGAGCCTGGATCGGCCTTCCGTCCAGGCCGCGAACCAGTTCGTAATGGTCTACCACGGAACGCTCTCGCGGATCTACGGATTGGATATTGCCATCGAGGCGTTCCACTTGGCGCAAGCGCAAATGCCGGGGGCCGAGCTGTGGATTCTTGGCTCCGGGCCAGAAGAACAGGCACTTGCGGAACTGGTGCGAGAGCGCGGGCTGTCAGAAATGGTCAAGCTGCCGGGGCGCGTCCCTTTTGCCGATATTCCCCAGTGGCTGGACAAGTGCGCCGTCGGCGTTCTGCCCATCCGTCGCGATGTCTTTCTTGATTTTGCTTTTCCAAACAAATTACCGGAATTCATCGTCACGGGCAAGCCAGTTCTGATGTCTCGTCTGAAGGGAATTCGTTACTACTTCAGTGAGGACGCTTTGGCATATTTCGAACCGGAGGATCCGGTAGATCTGGCCAATCAGATGGTACGCGTTTACCGCGACCGTGAATTGCGTGATGGGCTGACCGCGAGGGCCCGTGCGGAATACAAGCCGGTAAGCTGGGACGTCATGAAACTGCGATATCTGCGTCTAGTTGAAGGCCTGATTGGATCGGCCCGCGCCGTCGCGGAGACAGCGCATTCATCACTTTAAGTCGTGCAAAGACCTCGCGCGCTCTCGTTATGATAAATTCCATAGAGGACATAAAGGCCGCCACTCTGAAACTGCTGGCGTATTGCCGGGCGAATGATTGGGCGGGTCATGATCCGTACGACGCCCTAAACAGCAAGATCTTCAGAGCACTACCGTTCCTGGACTCCAGGATCCCTAGGCTAGTGCTCACTCAAACATTGAAACGAAGCCCTCTTGATCTTCGACGTCTCCTGCTCATTCCCAAGACACAGAATCCGAAAGCGATCGCGCTTTTCATGATGTCGGCGCTCAAGCTTTCAAGTCTTGACGCAACTGTAGACTCCAGCCTTGTCGGAATGCTGACCGAGACGTTGATCGCCCTTCGCTCCAAGAAAACACCCTACTGGTGCTGGGGATACAGCTTTCCGTGGCAGACGCGGACGATCATCGTTCCACGCGGAACGCCCAACTTGGTTTGCACTGCGTTCGCTGCGGCTGCACTGCTAGATGTGTATGAGCAACGCCACGAGGCGCGATGCCTGGAAATGGCTGTGAGCGCAGCGGAATACATTCTGAATGAGCTTTATTGGGACGAAGGAGGCTCGGCCGTAGGCTTTAGCTATCCGTTACCTTCGCTGCGGAGTCAGACTCATAACGCGAACTTTCTCGCCGCTGCCTTGTTCTGCCGCGTGTACAAACACACGGCCGATCCGAGGTTCTTGACGCCCGCATTGAGAGTGACCCGCTACTCGGTCTTCATGCAGAAGAAAGACGGTTCGTGGAACTATGGCGAAGCGGCGTCGCAGCTGTGGATTGATAACTTTCACACTGGGTATAACCTTTGCGCACTGCAGGCCATGGACCGAGACCTCGACACGACAGAATTCAAATCCGCGATCGATCGCGGCTTCCAATTCTATCGTGCCCACTTCTTTCGAGAGGACGGCGCGGCCAAGTACTTTCACAACAGCGCGTATCCATTGGATATTCACTGCGTGGCCCAGAGCATCATCACACTTCTCACTTTCAAAGAGATTGACCCGGAAAGCTCAACATTGGCGCTGAAGGTATTGAAATGGGCTATGGATCACATGTGGGACGACCGTGGCTTCTTCTACTATCGCGTCCTTCGTTCCTGCACGATCCGCACTTCGTACATGAGATGGTCCCAGGCGTGGATGCTTCTAGCTATGTCGACACTCTTATTGGAGCTGCGCTTGCTCCCGCCAAGCCTTGAATTTCGGGCCGCAACGCGGCTGTCTGAGGCGCGATGACCCTCCCGACGTATGTTCTTATCACCCCGGCACGGAACGAAGCTCAGTTCATCGAACTGACGATCGCGGCGGTAGTGGCGCAGTCCGTCCGGCCCCTCAAATGGATCATCGTCAGCGACGGGTCCACCGACGGAACGGATGAGATCGTTAGCCGGTACGCAGCTGAACACTCGTGGATCGAATTGATCCGGATGCCCGAGCGCAATGAGCGGCACTTCGCCGGAAAAGTATACGCGTTCAATACCGGATGGGCCAGACTCGAAGGGTTGAAATACGATATTGTCGGTAACTTAGACGCGGATGTCTCCTTCGGCGAGAAATACTTTGAGTTTCTATTGGGAAAGTTTGCGGAAGACCCTGATCTGGGTGTCGGGGGTACACCCTTCCGCGAGGGAGCGGACCAATACGATTACCGCTTCACGAGCATTGATCATGTATCGGGACAATGCCAATTGTTCAGGCGAGAGTGCTTCGATGAAATTGGCGGCTTCATCCCAAGAAGAATCGGCGGAGTTGACCTGGTCGCAGTAATCACCGCACGGATGAAGGGATGGCGAACCCGAACATTCCTTGAAAGACCCTACGAACATCATCGACGGATGGGCACGGCCACGCGAAACGCATTGGCCGTTTGTTTCCACGGCGGACGAGGGGACTACATCCTTGGATGTTGCCTTACCTGGATGATTTTCCGATGCGCTTACCAAACGACACGGCGACCTATTCTCCTCGGCGGGGCCCTCCGGCTCGCAGGCTTCCTTTGGGCGATGATGAGTCGTACCGAAAGGCAAGTGCCTTCTGACCTTGCTGATTTCAGGAGAAAAGAGCAGATGCATCGGCTGAGGAATTTTTTCCTGGGCCGCGGGACTTCGGTCGATAAGACCCTGCATCTTCCCGCCGAGCGTACTTGAGTGTCCAGCGGCTGACTATCCGGTGCAAGCATAGGATCTGTGTAAACCAAACCGGTGATGTCGTCGAGCAGCGAGTTCGGGCAAGTCGTGCCTGCCTTGTGCGGAACTCGATTGGAACAGAACGCGGCACCTCCGTTAAATTTTCTGCTTGATGTCAACCTACCAGAAAATGCTCAACACGCAGGACGATAAGAAAGAAATGGTTCCGAAGTCAAAGCCTTTGGTGCCGGGACGAGCACTGACGTTTTCAAAGGTTCTGCTGCTCGATGGATATTCTACGCGCACACTGGCATGTGTGCGGTCGTGGGGACAAAGGGGGATTAGATTTGCAGTCGGCGGAGAGACGAGATGGGACATGAGTCTATTCTCGCGCTACGCGGTAGAGAAGTTTGTCTACACGAGCCCTAAGAAAGATCTGAAGAAATTCATCCAGGATGTAAACCACCACTGCAGGAGATTTGCGGCAGATTGTATTTTCCCGACATCGGAAGCCGCCATCATGGCATGCAGCATCCACCGAAATGAATTAGCATGTGTTCCTGTAATTCCCAGCGAGCATGACCTGCAGACGGTTTTTAGTAAAGCCAACACGCTGAGGATCGCACGATCCCTCGGCATTGCGGTACCGAAGACTGTACATATACTCGACGAGAAATCCTACGCTCTCCATGAGTCCTCCGTAAAATTTCCGGCTATCGTTAAGTCTGAAAGCAGTGAAACGATGCTTTCGACGAAGGCCCGGACGAGCGCCAAAACGGCTTACGTCTGCGACCGGAGCGAGTTGGCGGATGAGTGCAACAAGCGCCTTTCGGCTGGGCAGGCCATTCTGGTGCAGGAATTCATCGATGGATATGGCGTCGGCATCTCCGGTCTATTTTCAAAAGGCCGACCGGTAGCGGTTCTCGCACACCGCAGAATCCGGGAGAGTGATCCTCTGGGTGGGCCGAGCGCGGTTGCGGAAACGATCGAAGTAGAACCGGGCCTTATGGATTCGGCACTGGCGTTGCTTGGGAAGATTGGATACACCGGCCCGGCAATGGTTGAATTCAAGATTGACCGCCACAATGGTCGGCCATATCTAATGGAAATCAATGGCAGGTTCTGGGGAACAGTGTTGCTCGCCCCGGCCGCGGGGCTCGATCTGCCATACCTATACTGGAAGATGCTGAACGCAGCCGACATTCATTCCGAAGAAACGCATTACCGGATCGGCGTTAGAGGGCGTTATCTCGTCGGCGACACTAAGTCTCTGCTCCTTTGCCTCAAAGGCAGGCCAAAGAGGTGGGCAGGCGAATTCCCAGGGCGGTGGTCAGCAATCAAGTCCTACGTCAGCTCGTTCTTTGATGAGCAGACACAGGAGCTCATTCTTACCCGGGAGGATCCCTATCCGTTCTTGGCGCGGCTCGTTCAGGACTTCGTCTAGGTTCCGGAGTCGAATGGCGGTTGACCGATTGTCAGTTCTCCCGAGTCGAAGGTTTAACGGAGGCGTCCCCGGCGCTGGAATGTCCATTCCGCGGCAGCTGATCCTTTTGGGTGGACTAAAACGGCCTGCGAGACCTTCACCTGCATCGGCCGCTCTTGCAATCGTATTTTTGACTCCGTACATTTGATATCACATCCGCCATGCAAGAATATATCCACGGCACGTTCCACTTCCACTCTCGGTACTCCCACGACGGGAGGAGCACCCTTGCCGAGATCGCCTCGACTCTGAGCGGGCAGGAATTCTCCTTTTGCGTCATGACGGAGCACTTTGAGGACTTCGACGCGCCCAAACTAGTCCGTTACATTCAGGAGGCTCGTGAGGTCAGCCAACGCAGCGGCTTCGTTCTGATACCTGGTATTGAGGTCCATCTCTCAGGCGTCGACACGATCCTCTTCCCGGTGCGAGATTTCGCTGAGATCCAAAGGCTGGCATCGGACGGAACGGAGCCTCAGCCCCAGATTTTCAAGGTGCTGGCCCATCCCTCGAAATATCCGTTTGAATTGGTGTTGAGGCATCTGGAGCGCTTTAAGATCGATGCGGTCGAGTTGTGGAATCAGCAGGTCGACAGCGCGCACTTTCCGTCGATCAAATTTCTCGAGCAGATGAAGACTTACCACCGGCGAAACGAGCTTCGATACTTCTTCGGCAATGACATCCACAATGTAAACTTGGGAGTTGCAAACGTCATCTCCCTCCATCAAGTGGTCCAGCGCGATGCTGAGTCTATCGCCAAGACATTGATCCAAGGCGACTTTGTCTGTCGCAATCGCCCGACCGGGATTGAGTATCGCAATGGCTCTGCCAAAACCGATCTGGACTCATGGATCGGGACGGTCATGTCGAATTCTTACCGCCGAGCCAAGCTGCGGATGAGCACGCGGCAAAGCCTTCGATGGCTCTACAAGGTGCTTCCGCGCACCGCGCAACATTCCTTGAACGATATCAAGAATTACGTCAGAAGCAAAATCTGAGAACCTTAGAATCTTTTTTGTCGTGCAAGCGAGGAACGAATGATCGAGTGCATCTTCACGCTGGACTATGAGGTGTACGGCAACGGGACCGGTGCACTGAATGATTTGGTGTATGAGCCCGGCGAAAAACTCCGGGAGATTTTCACCAGACGGGAGGCACGATTTGTCGCTTTTGTGGAAGCAGCGGAACTTGAAAAGATCGGCGCCTTTGATACAGATCCTGCCATTCAGCTTGTCGAATCGCAGATACGTGCTTTTCATCGAGACGGCTTCGAAATCGGTCTACACCTTCACCCGCAATGGTGCAACGCGCGATTTGAGCGCGGGTCGTGGACACTCGACTATGACGAATACAATCTCTGCACGTTGTCGCGAGCGAGGATTTCTGAAATTGTAGAGAATTCGCTGAGCTACTTGAGAACAGTCGTGGGATGCCAGGATTTTACTCCGCTGTCTTTTCGTGCGGGCAACTGGCTATTCCAGCCGACGGAAACCGCCGCGAGCGTACTGAGTGAAAAGGGAATCAAGCTGGATTCCTCCGTTTTCAAGGGAGGACTGCAACACAATCAGACACTGGATTACCGGCGGGCCCTGAAAAATGGTTACTGTTGGCCGTTTAAGAATGACGTGACCGCGCCTGACGCGACAGGCCCGTGGGTCGAAGTGCCAATTCACACTGAGATGGTGCCTTTCTGGCGGATGCCGACTTCGAAGCGTTTGAGCTTTCCGAACCCACTCGGCATGGGTCATGGTGGTTCCAAACAAAAAATAAACCGCGCCTTGGATTTCCTGCGATTTCGATATCCCCTCAAGCTTGATTTCTGCCGCATGACACTCGCCGAATTAACTTCGATGGTAAACAGAGAGATACAAGAAGATGGCAGGGAACCAAATAAGCATCGGCCTCTTGTAGCCATCGGACATACCAAGGACCTAACGGATCCTCAAACGGTAGACGACTTTCTATTATTTTTGCGGGGAAAAGGGATACCTGTGTCCACGTTTGATCGGATTTACGCCAGACTTCAGGAAGAGACTAAGGCGGCCTGCCTTTCCGAGAACTAGTCCAGGGACAATTTCGCTTTCGGGGCTCAAGAGGGGTACAGGAGAAGCGCCGCGCGATGCTTTGGGAAAAGGAGACAGATTCTGCATGAACTCGATGACGACGGTCTGTGGCCGAGACATTAATGTTGAGGGACAATTGATCCGGATTGCCCGGCTCGATGCTGACAAGTACCATTTCCTCGACGATCCAACGCCGCTTCTCAGCGCGTTGCGGAATTGCGGAACGCGCATTGATCTTTTCACGTTCCTGCAAAGAATCACGGAGCCCACGGCGAAATTTGCTTATCCCATGGAGTGGGATAATCTGGCGGCGTTGCCCGTTTCCACTTACGAACACTGGTGGAGTCACCAAATCCGTTCCGACACACGGAATCGCGCGCGCCAAGCAGAAAAGAGAGGCGTAACGCTTCAGGAAGTGCCGCTGGATGATGCCCTCGTTCATGGCATCGCGGAGGTCTACAACGAGTCCCAAATCCGCCAAGGGAAACCCTTTCGCCACTACGGAAAGGACATCGAAACGTTGCGCAGAGAAGCGTCAACTTACCTCGATTTCGCCATCTTCATCGGCGCCTTTCTCAACGAAAAGCTGATCGGCTTTGTTAAATTGGTCACCGATGAAACTCGAACTCAAGCGAACCTGATGCATATCGTCGCCATGATGAAACACAGAGACAAGGCACCTACAAACGCGCTAATTGCACATTCCGTACGTGTGTGTGCCGAGCGGCGGATCCCACACCTCGTCTATCAGAACTTTTCGTACGGTAAGAAAGGGAACGACACTTTGAGTCATTTCAAGGAAATCAACGGGTTTAAGCGGGTCGATTTGCCTCGATACTACGTCCCTCTGAGCCGTGTCGGCCAGATTGGACTCCGCCTTGGGCTCCACCACAAGTTGGCTGACCGCATCCCCGAATCGATTGCTGCCAGGCTCCGCCAATTCCGGAACAGTTGGTACAATCGAAGATTCCATTCGGCTACTGAGTCTTCTTAAAGGTCGGGACGATGCCAGGAATCGTCGGACTCGTAACCAGGAGGCCTCGAGAGTGGGCCGAGCCTCAGCTCGGGCGCATGCTCAAGACACTTCGCCACGAGCCCTTTTACGTAACGGGTGTCTGGGCTGATGAGTCTTTGGGGATTTATGTCGGTTGGGTGGCGCGGGAGAATTCGTTTTCAGACAAGATGCCCGTTCGAAACGAACGGGGCGACGTAGTTCTCGTTTTTTCGGGGGAGGATTACCCAGAACCGGGGATCGTTCGCCGCCTCAGGGATTCAGGTTATCCATGCGAAGGCGAGGGCCCTGCTTATCTGGTCCATCTGTATCAGGAA
>Ga0187801_10000329_pt1 | contig 12392 bp, 8 predicted proteins | sample NC_wetland_sal_i_10_FD_132465 | JGI IMG/M metagenome (GOLD analysis project Ga0187801, IMG submission 132465) | Wetland sediment microbial communities from Neuse River Estuary, North Carolina, USA - Control_1 | ecosystem: Environmental > Aquatic > Freshwater > Wetlands > Sediment | place: USA...
CGATCCGCCAGAAGTTTTCCACCGGTTTGGCAGCGAGCGCAATAGTCGGTTTCGTTGTCAGCATAACGAATCCGCTGAATCCTTTCGCCGCACCTTGGGCACAACTCCCCATAGCGTCCGTGCACCGCCATACCTTTGCGAAAAGCAGTTACTTTTTCCGGAAAGCCACTGTCTGCTTCCGCGCGTAGCCGGTTCATCCAAAGCGTGAGAGTGTCGCGGGTCGCAGTGAACAATCGTTGCCACTCATCCAGTTTAAGTTTTTGCGTTAGTGCGATTGGAGACAATTGGGCAGCGTGCAAAATCTCGTCCGAATAAGCGTTGCCTATGCCGCTGAGTATGCGGGGATCGGTGATGGCCCTCTTGAGGGTGCGGTTTTCGGCCGCCAGCGCGCCTCGAAACGAGTTGAGATTGCTGGACAGGACGTCGATTCCGCCAGGATCGATGGATTGCAGGGCCTGCTCGCCACTGAAGACATATAGCGATGCGCGATGCTTTGTGCCAGCTTCTGTGAGCACGAGAGAGCCGCTGGGGAAATCGAAAGCTGCCAGGCTCTGGCGTCCGGCGAGCTTTGCTCCTGGCGGTCGCCAGTGCAGGCGGCCGGCAATCATCAAGTGCAGCACCAGCCAAAGATCGCCTTCTACCCCGATGGCGATTCGCTTGCCGATTCGCCGCAGTTCGCGCACGATACGGCCTTCCAGATTTGTAAGTGATGGTTCTGCCGTACGAAGCAGGAAAGGGCTCGCCAACCGTATTTGCTGGATCGACTGCGCCACGATGCGTGGCTCAAGCGCATGCATGTAAGCTTCGATGTCGGGCAGTTCCGGCATGTTTAGAAACCCGCAGGAAGAAACGGCATTCTTGCGCCCGTGCTATTAAGATTAGATCATGCCCGGCGTTCGGATGGACAAGTGGTTGTGGGCCGCCCGATTTTTTAAAACGCGTACCTTGGCTGCGCGAGCCTGTGAACTCGGCAGGATTCAGTCCAGCAAGCAACCGGTCAAGCCTGCACGCGAGGTCCACGTTGGTGACCTCCTACAGGTCAGGACCGAGGGCGGCGATTTTGAAGTGGAAGTCCTCCTTCTGAGCGACGTGCGCGGGCCGGCGCGGGTAGCCCAGACGCTCTACCGCGAAACGGAATCGAGCCGTGAATTGCGGTTCAAGGTCGCTCTAGAGCGCAGGGCGGGCCGTAGTTTCAGTCCAGCGCCGGAGGGTAGGCCTTCCAAACGCGACCGTCGAAAAATTCACCAGTTCAGAGGGGAAGAGTAGGCGGGCCAACGCATCGCTCTGAGTACATTGAATCGCTTTTCGCATCCGTCTAACTCGACCTTAGCAAAATAAGTTAACGATCTGGGTGGTTGGGGAATCCAATTCAGGGTGAGACTTAGAAGACGCTTAATCATTTTTGTTTTAATTTTGCAGTCTGTCCTTTTTTTGACGCATTTTCTTCTCTACGAGACGTGGACATTTTCGTCCGTAAAGGGACACACTGCCGGACCACTGTGGATCAAACTAGTTCTCGGCTTCCTCTCAATCACATTCGTGCCTGCTTCGCTACTCGCGTTTCGCTACACAAACGCTCCTGTGCGCGCCTTTTACAGGATCGCTGCGGTTTGGGTGGGTCTGCTGAGTTTCCTCGTTATTGCTACAGCTTGTTGCTGGATTATTCTTGCGGTTGCACTTCTGACTGGGGTGAACTCGAACTTCCATCGAATAACGGAACCGTTGTTCGGAGTTGCGATATTGGCTGGGCTCTATGGGGTTTTCAATGCAAGCTGGACACGAGTCACGCGGACCAAAGTACGGCTCGCGAACCTGCCAGCCACATGGCGTGGGCGAAAAGCGGCGCTGATCAGCGATCTGCATTTAGGACATGTGCGAAACGGCAGTTTTCTGCGGCGTATGGTCGCCAAGATTTTGCACGAACAGCCACATGCAATTTTTATTGCTGGTGACTTGTATGACGGCACAGCCATCGATGCGGCGCGAGCAGCAGAACCCCTGAATCAACTAACAACAGCGCCGCATGGTGTTTATTTCGTCGCAGGAAATCACGAGCAATTCCGGGACGAAAGCAAATATCTGCATGCCATTGCGACGGCTGGGATACGCGTGCTTAACAACGAGAAGGTCGAAGTGGACGGCTTACAGATTGCTGGTGTGCCGTACCGGAACGCGTCACAGCCCAGGTCTTTTGCATCGGCGCTGCACGGCATCCGTTTGGATCGGGAGCGTGCCAGCATTCTATTAACGCACGCACCCGATCATCCGGAAATTGCGGAGGCTGCGGGGGTTTCATTGCAACTTTCCGGCCATACGCACCTTGGGCAGTTCATACCCTGGAGTTGGATAGCGCGGCGGATTTACCGGCAGTTCGTGTATGGCCTGAGCCGGATAGGGAGGATGCAGGTTTTCACTTCGAGCGGAGCAGGAACATGGGGACCGCCGCTGCGACTGGGATCGAATCCCGAAATTGTCGTGTTGCAGTTCGAGTAAGCTAGCTTCTCTCGGCATCCTACGAGCTGTACGCTGTTTGATGTGGGCAACAGGATCGAACTTCTTACCTAGTCACTGGAATTCCGGAGATCAATTCCTCCTTTGACGGATCATTTTGAAACTGCGGCAATGTAAAAAGAAAAAGGTTCCAGCGATAAGTGCGACAGTGCACTTTCTTTCGATCCCGGGGGCATCGAGGTCAGCAAAGTACGCGCACTTTTTGCGGCGAAGCTCTGGGGCGCGAGATCGAAGCTTACCTCTTGCGGCTGGGAGGACATGTTCAGCACCACCAGCACGGCCTCATTCTTATAACGCCGGAGATAGGAGAGCACGTTGGGGTCGTTCTCGTTAAGAGCGACGTAGTCACCTTCCAGCAGGGCTTGATTCTGATGCCTTAGCTTCAGCAGGCTGCGGTAGACCTGAAGGATCGAAGAGGGATCTTTGAGTTCGCTGGCGACGTTGACGGTCTTGTAGCTGGGCGGAATCGGCAGCCACGGCGTACCGCGCGTGAACCCGGCGTTAGGGCTGTCGTCCCACTGCATGGGAGTGCGCTCGCCATCGCGTCCTTTTTCTTGCGGCCAGCCCACTCGCCCGATCGGGTCTTTCACATCTTCTTTTCGGACCGGATCGTTGTTTTCCATTCCAATCTCTTCGCCGTAGTACATGATGGGCGTGCCACGAAGAGTCAAATAAAGTGACGCCATCAATTTGGCGATGGCCTGGTTGTGTTGCCCGTCGCCGTAACGCACGTACGAACGCACGATGTCATGATTGCTCAGGACGAACACCGGCCAGCCCCCGGCTGAGTCGACGGCCGCAATTTGCCGGCGGAATTCCGGCGGCGAGAGTTTATCCACCTTGGTGAACATGAAGTCCATTGGCATCTGCAGTTCATTGTTGTGCTCGCCGTAATATTGCTTGAGCTCGTTCACATCTTTTGTCCAGGTTTCGCCGATGAGTACGGCGTTGTGTTCGTCGGCTACTTTTCGCAGATCGCGGAGAACGTCATGCACTTCCGGCAGCTTGGTGTTGTAAAGATCCTGCTCCTTCGGATCGCCGTATTTGTTCAGCCCAGGAAGGACCGGATTGTCGCGTAGCTCGGGGTCTTCGAACAGAGTATCCACGGCATCGAGGCGGAAGCCCGCTACTCCGCGTTTGTACCACCAGCGGGTAGCATCGAACATGGCTTCGTGGACGGCGGGATTGTGCCAGTTCAGATCGGGCTGCTGCGGATAGAAGTAGTGATAATAAAATTGGCCGGTTTTGGCATCGAACGTCCAAGCCGATCCGCCAAAGGTTGAAATCCAGTTGTTCGGAGGCAATCCGGGAGCTTTGCCGTCGTGCCACATGTACCAATCGCGCTTGGTGGCGGTGCGCGACGATCGAGAGTCGACGAACCACGGGTGCTGATCGGAAGTGTGGTTCATGACGAAATCCATGATGATACGAATGCCGCGTTGTTTCGCCGCTTGTTCCAAGCGATCGAAGTCCGCGAGCGTTCCGTACATGGCATCGATATCCTCGTAATTGGATACGTCATAGCCGAAATCAACTTGCGGCGAGGGATAGCAGGGCGTGATCCAGATGGCATCAACGCCCAGGCTTTTCAGATAGTCCAGTTTGGAGTCGATGCCCGGCAGGTCGCCGATGCCGTCGCCATTGCTATCCATGAAACTGCGCGGATAGATCTCGTAAAACACGGCGTGCTGCCACCACTGGTGGCCTTCAGAGTCCACGGGCTGAGTTTGGGAGTAAAGAACGCAACAAAAACCGGCGATTGATAAGACTAAAGCCGCGGATTTGCGGAGCATAGCAACGTCCTCCTTGGATGATGAATCGGATATGAGACGATCGTAAAAGTCTAGCTCAGCTTGCGACTTGGAGCCAGCAAAACCGAACGGTTCAGCGGTTCCTTGGCTTGGTTTTCGGACCGCTGCTTCCGGTCAGGAAATGGAGGAGAACCTTTCCATCAACATAGGAAGAGTAATCGCTTCCCGGCAGCTCAACCTGGAGCCGTGTCTCACCATTTTTTTCTCTGATGAGCTTGCCACCCTCCACACTTGCGACCTGCCCTGAATTCCACAGCATCAGATCGTATTGATTGCCGGGAATACCGGAGACGTTCACAGTCAAGCTTTGGTTTTTGGGACCCCACGACTCGGAAATGACTCTCAATCCCTGACTGCGTTCTCCCAGCGGCGGGAGATCTGAGGAAATGTCGTAGGCAAAATCGTTCCGCAGGCGGACATGGAGCGTGCTTGGCCCGCCGGAAACGGGGAAGCGCACGGTGACGTGTTGATCCTCCTGGTTGCGTTCCACGCGCAGTGAAACGGGGCGACCGTTGATTTCCGCGCTGGCGATTTCCGCACGGGGGCTGAGGGCCGGCGAGAATTCGATGGCGCAGTCGCCCGAACCTGTACGCCGTACCTCTAACGTGATGCCGTCTTCGTTGCGGTTGTACTTAAGATCGAGAATGGCGGCGGAGACATGAATGTTGCGGATCTCGAGGGATTTCCATCCAGCGGGCACATGAGGGGCAAAGCGCAGCTGATGCGATGTGGCGTCGCTGTCCAAGCCGAGCAACCCTCGCAGCAGCGGGCTGACCACCATGGCTGCCGACCATATCTGGTGAGGTGAACTGGTTGAGAGAGGCTGGTAGTAGTCGCCGGAAAGAACTTCCGTGACATGCCCCAGTGCTCCGTCGAGGGTCAGCAGTGCGTTAGAACGCAAGTTCGAGTAAGCGGGCAGTGCGCGATGATAGTGATATTCTCCGGTCGCGGCCCATCCCGTGAACAGTGGCCATACCGAACCGTAATGATAGCCGCCAGGATCGTACAGGGGATTCTGCGACGAGATGATGCGCATGCCCCAGTCGGTTTGGTGATCTGCATCGGCCAATTGATCAATCATCGGCTGCGCGTGGTCCGGGTCGAGAAGACCGAACCAGAGCGGAACCGTGGCCAAAACGCTGGCTGTCTCCATGCGTCGGCCGTTTTGGTCGAGCGCGTAGGCGTAGAGTTTTTTGTCAGGCGACCAGAATGCCTGGTCCATCAACTGCCTCTGCTGAGTAAATTCTTGGGCTAATTTCTGACTAAGGTCGTTCTTTCCCGTCAGGTGAGCGAGATTCGAAAGTGCAGGCAAGGCTTCGGCACCGAGCGCGCTTTGGTATAACTCGGTCTGCACTGGCAACAGTGGGCCACCCTCGACCCAGCCGTGGCCGAAGCCGAGATTTTGTGGCAGCCCTTGTATGCTATACGTGGACTTTAGAAACTCGTAGGCCTTCCACAAGCTGTCCCATTTATCGCGCGCAAAGGCGACGTCACCGCTTTCACGCACGTAGTCATCTGTAGCAACGATGTACAAGGGCGTGGCGTCAACCGAGGCGTAGGGATACGGATAGTTGGTGAACCATGGGACAAAGGTTGCGGACTGGGAGATCTCGTGCGGAACCTTGCCGTCGGCACGCTGGTAGTGACTCAGGAAATCTAGTGCGGTGCGGGTATCGGCGAAGTCGCCCTCGGCGTTGAGCGCAAATGAGGTCCAGAGCGCGTCGCGGCCGAAGAACCAGGTAAAGCCGGGCCGCGCTGTGTCACCAGAGGTTCGATAGCCCGCGATCAAGCCCGTGCCCAAGTAGGGACTGTTAACCATGCCCTGAATCATGCTGACGCGGGCCCAGTCGTAGGCTTGCTGCAGTTGCGCGTCGGGCAGCACCACGTTCACGGTTTCATTCAGGTAGTGCTTGTAATAATCGGAGGAAGTGCGCCGCAATTCGGGATAAGTGCTGGCGAGTCGGTGATAGGAGTCTTCGGCTTCTTTGGCTCCGTTGACCGAGGCGGCAATCACGACCACTTTCGTGTCTTTGCCTTTCGAGGTCGGGCCCAGCAGGAATGAGTTCTCTGACGACGAAGAATAGTTGGTGGCGTATTCCCCGCCGGAAAGTGCAGCCGTCGGCGATCCCACCAGTGCGGCAAATTTTTTCTGTTCTTCGGCTATCCTGAAGGCGCGGAGGTTCGGATCCCAGTTGAGATAGGTTCCCCCCAGCGCGGCGGGCCATTCCAATTGAAAATCGCGGTGGAAGACGGCCTCGATTTCGAGCGGATGCGCGGTTTCGACCTCGATCAGGACGATGGCGCCGGGTTCATGGACGGGCACAAAAAAGGTTTCGCGGACCTGGAACGTGTCACCTGCATAAAGGATGGAGCAGGCTTCTGGCTGGACAGAGACGGTGCGCGCCAAGGACTCCGCCTGGAGCGCTCGGCCTTCAATATGAAATACCAGGTGGAAATCTCGAAGGATTTTCAGCGGGTAGACCCAGGCTTCGAAGGTTCCGGCTTCGTTGCCGAACATCCCGGCTTGCGTGCCGACGGCCGAAAGAAATTCCCAGGGCCGCACCGGGCGCGACAGAGACAGACTGGCATTCTCAGCAAACGCGGAGATCGAAAGAACAGCCAGCAGCAACGCGGCTTGCAGACGGCGGAATCGTTCGCGTCGTCTGCGGAGAGCGCTGCTAGTGCTGGAATAAGCCGTTCGAAACTCCGTTGCTGTTAGCCCGTCGAGGTATGGCCGCTTGCAAATCGGACGGTTGTCGTACAGAATTAAGGGCGAATTCTAGCACGAGCTAAGGGCATACAGGTATTTCCTTTTGGTGTTTTCACGCCGCAAGTTCCTCCGATCACTGAGCTGGTCTGCGCTGGTACTTTCTCTGGAAAATGTGTTGTCTCTGGCCCGCCCGCTTCGCCTGCAGGCTTTGTCCAACGCTTCGGAAAAGGAGCGGAAGCCGGACATTGATTTAGGCGTCAGCTTCGTAAATGTCGGCAACGAGGCCGGGTTGAACGTCGAAACCATCTTTGGCGGCGAGCATAAGAATAAATATCTGCTCGAGACTACCGGCTGCGGCGTGGCTTTCTACGATTATGACAACGATGGATGGCTAGACATCTTTCTTGTGAACGGCTGGCGTCTGGAAGGTTTTCCGGCGGGACATGAGCCGGCTTCCCATCTGTTCAAGAATAATCGCGACGGCACATTTACCGACGTGACCGCCAAAGCTGGGCTGAGCCATAGCGGCTGGGGGCAAGGGGTCTGCATTGGAGACTACGACAACGATGGCTTCGAAGATTTGTTCGTGACCTACTATGGCAAGAACGTTCTCTACCACAACAACGGGGATGGAACTTTTACCGACGTAAGCGAGAAGGCTGGAGTTGCCGGGAAAAAGACTCGCTGGGGAACGGGTTGCGCTTTTGTCGACTATGACCGGGACGGGCGGCTCGATCTGTTCGTGGCGAACTACATCGACCTTGATCTGGCCACGGCGCCAGTGCCGGAATCGGGACCCTGTCTCTATAAAAGCGTTATGGTTGCCTGCGGGCCGCCTGGCTTGAACGGGGGGAAGAACATTCTCTATCACAACAACGGAAACGGGACCTTCACGGATGTTTCCGAGGCTGCTGGAATCACGCGGGCCAACGGCACCTACGGTCTCGGGGTGCTGGTCGCAGATTTTGATAATGATGGATGGCCGGACATCTATGTAGCCAACGACTCGACGGCGAGCGCGCTTTACCAGAACAAAAAGAACGGCAGGTTTGAGGACATTGCCATCGAAGCGGGCTGTGCCTTGAGCGCTGACGGGAAGCCGCAAGCGGGGATGGGCGTGTCCGCGGGCGATTATGATTTGGATGGCAATCTGGACATTGTCAAGACTAACTTCGCAGGGGATACGCCATCGCTTTACCACAATCGCGGTGGAGCAGAGTTTGACGATGCTACATTCACCGGTGGACTGGGGATGCACACGCAGTTTCTGGGCTGGGGTTGCGGGTTTTTCGATTTCGATAATGATGGATGGCCTGACATTTTGATTTGCAATGGCCACGTTTATCCCGAGGTCGAACAATTGCGGACCGAAGCCGGTTACGCGCAGCGGAAACTGCTGTACCGCAACCAGCGCAACGGGCGTTTTCAGGATGTCTCGCTGAATGCCGGGGCTGGCATCTCTACGCCCAGCGCCTCGCGCGGTTGCGCGTTCGGCGACTTCGACAACGACGGTGATATCGATGTGGTGGTCAATACCATCAACGGCCTTCCACAGCTTTTGCGCTGCGACTCCCGTTTAAACCACAACTGGATCAAGGTTCGCACGATCGGAACCAAGTCGAATCGCAGCGGCATTGGGGCTCGTGTGAAGTGCGTCACGCGGCCGCCGGATGAGACCAAACCTCATCAGCAGATCGATGAAGTGCGCAGCGGCGGCAGTTACATTTCGCAGAATGATCTTCGCGTCCACTTCGGACTGGGCAAAGCTGAAAAGGTGGATTTGCTGGAGATTCACTGGCCCAGCGGGCAAGTGGACACGATGAAGGACCTCAAGCCCAATCAGTTGGTCTATGTGAAGGAGGGTGAGGGAATCGTTCGGACCGTGAGTTTGAGTGGGCCAAGAGAAAAGTAAGTCGAATTGAGAGCCCCTCCGCGTTCCTATTTTGGGACGGTGTTTACTGTTTACTATTGGGTACCCCCCTCCCCCCTTTTGAAATGCAAAATCTAGAAAGCAAACGATTTGTTTTACCACTACGTGCTAGGTCTTTGAGTTTAAAGGAGTTACACGCAAAATCTAGAAAACATGGGACTTACCGTGGATGCGGCACGGACCTTTCGTCCCATTTTGGAACTGGGGCGGGGATCGGCATTTGGAGCGGGTCTGGAAGCCACGCCATCGTCCGAGTCAGATTGTCAAAGAGCGTAGATTATCTTTCAGATAATGTATCTTGTGGTAGATTATCGGATTTGTGTCATTCAGTCAACGATAAAGCGGGGCGAAGACAAGCCTGCCATGGAAACCAGAGGCAGACGGGACGTTCGCTAATTTCTTGCTCAAAAATAGTTTCCTCGCCCGCCCGGTCGTCGCCTGTGGTAGAATGGTAGAATCATGAGGTAGAATATCTACCACATATGAGCCTGAACATTAAAAACAAAGATGCCCACAAGCTCGCGCAACGGCTCGCCCGACTCACCGGAGAGAGCTTAACCGAAGCTGTCACAGAGGCGGTCCGCGAACGGCTTAAAAGAGTGCAGGAAAAACATGATGCCAAGCTCTCCGACAGGCTGCTCGAGATCGGCCGGGATTGCGCGACGCGTTTAAAGGAACCGTTTCGCTCCGCCGAGCATGGCGACCTTCTGTATGACGAGAAGGGGCTGCCGAAATGATTCTGGACACTTCTGCCCTGATCGCCATTCTCCGCTATGAAGCAGAAGCGCCCGAGTTCGCCAGAATCATTGAGCGGGCGGCGCAGCGTCGTATTTCGGCCGTCAGTTATGTGGAAGCCGGGGCGGTGATTGATGGCAGCAAAGATCCGATTGCCAGCCGCCGTTTTGATGAATTGATCGAGGAAGCGCAAATCGCGATTGAGCCGGTCACGGAAGCGCAAGCTCGCATAGCGCGCCAGGCCTATCGCGACTTCGGGAAAACCAGCGGCCACTCCGCCAAATTGAATTTTGGAGATTGCTTCTCCTACGCGCTGGCGAAATCCAAAGGGGAGCCACTGTTGTTTAAAGGGGAAGGCTTCTCGCGGACGGATGTGAAGTCGGCGCGGGCGTAAGTTGGTTGCGGGACAAGTGAGGGAACGTGGCTGGTCCGCCCGGCCTACGAACATCCCCACTCAAGCCAGAGTGCGGCTTGAGTGGGCCACCCGCCGCCTGGCGTCCGCTCCTAAAGACAATGGCTCCGAATGTTCGGAGCCATCATCAAAATCCGTAGTGTAAGCACTCTGTCAATATCAGTATTGGTGAAGCGCTCGGCGGTGTCAAGTTACCTGAGGAGATTATCTCTGCGTTTTCTCCTCAAACGAAAACTCCTCCACATAAGGGAGAATGGACTAGGCGGGATCCGAACCCGCATCTGCGACTGTGACAGAGTGCTGTGTCCCCCTTACACTACGGGCCCTGCGCGCAGTGTTGCTTGGCTGGCACAAGATCGCAAGGCCATGCGTCACAATTCTGGTATACGAGTTTCAAACTGGAAATACGGGCCCTAGCGAAAACCAGGGACAGGTGGGACGTTCCCTACTTTCTTGCTCAAGAACGGTCTGCCTAGTCTCAGCAAATTGGGGAACGTCCGTCTGTCCGCTGTTTCGTAAGACTTCTCGCGGACGGATGTGAGGTCGGCGCGGCCGCGAGTTGGTTGCGCGACAAGTGAGGGAACGTAGCTGGTCCGCCCGGCCCGCGAACATCCGCACTCAAGCCAAAGTGCGGCTTGAGTGGGCCACGCGCCTTCGCTCGGCCCCACGATCAGTGTGCCATCGCCAGCCGGCCATATGAAGGCTGCATACCCATAAGCTTCACATCGGTCAACTGGCGAAGATGGCCCTCACGATCGAAACTGAACAGCTGATATTCTCCGTTCCACGTTTCGCAGCGCGGGCGCTCGTCGCCGACAGCGACGAACTGCGGACCCACGCGGTTGAGGGCTGTAAAGGCGATCGTTCCGCCGTCCAGCGACCAAGCAGGAAAGCAAAAATCTTGCTTCTTTGAGAATACCAGCCGGCGTTGCTGTGAACCGTCAGGCGCCATCAGGAACAACGATCGATGCTCCCCTTCGCGGTCAGAGACAAACGCGATTGCCGCCCCATCCGGAGCCCATGCCGGCGACGAATCTTCCGCTTTGTCGTTGGTCAGTCTCCGAGGGTTCGATCCATCTGCATTCATTGCATAGATCTGAGGCTTGCCGTCCCGGCTCGAGGTAAAAGCGAGTTGACGATCGTCCGGCGACCAAGCAGGGGACGAGGCATGTTCTGCTACTCTTTTCGCATTTCCCCCGTCCGCGTCCATAAGCCAAATTTCCGCGTTACGGCTGGGGTCAGTCTGGGTAAAGGAATAATAGGCGATCTTCTTACCATCGTGCGACCACGCTGGCCCGCATGTGTCTCCCTTGTTTCCCGTTGTCACACGCTTCGATCCCGTGCCGTCGGCATTGGCCACGTAAATCTCAGAGTATTGAGTGTCTTTCACGGCACAGAATGCAATATGGGTGCCTTCAGGAGAAAGGACCGGGCTGAAGCCATTCACATGCAGGTCCGTGATCCCGGATCCGTCCGGATTCATCACCGCTATCGTCCGTCTCCGCATGTCACCGCCCCCGCCGAATCGCCTGGGAGTTGTGGCTGCAGCAATACCTGCTCCGGATTCGGTATTAATGATCTCCGTCGTGAGATATGGATCCGGCCGAGCAAAAATGATTTTCTCGGCGAGCAAGCTCGAAGAATTAATGGCCGTTTGAGTCGAATTCCGAGGTTTCGGTGCTTGTGAAAAACACGGTGTCGCCATGACCACCACGAAGAGCTGCAGCAGAGCCCGGAGGAACGATACCGAACTGTGCCCCAACATGCGGTGGGAGAACGCGCAAGGGCGATTCGACGCTTTGACATAACCGCCAACGACAACTCGGCTCATTGCACCAACTCTATCACTTGCCAGTTTTTCTCGTTTAACAAAAATGTCGTGCCTCGCCGTCTGGAGATCAGGCCAGTCTTCTTCTGGACGGTGTCAAAAGAGTGTGATCTCACCAGCTTCTGGACGGTGTCAAAATAGCACGATCTCACCCGCGACTGATGGGAAACGCAAATACGCCACTAGCTCTCTGCTCATCATTGTTTTTTCGAGTTAGGTCCTGCGGCAGTCCCCGCGCCCTCTTTCAAAGTATGAATTGTATCCACCGACAGACCCTCGAAGGCTTCCATCCGCCCACTCGGCCAGCGGACTGTGACGGAATCGATTTTCGTCGCAGCGCCTATCCCGAAGTGGACGCGCATGTCGTTGTTGGAGATGTAGCTTGATCCGCTGCGGACTTCGTCGACCAGGATTCGCTTGCCGGCGCGGACCGTGATCCGCGCGCCGATGCCGTC
>Ga0187801_10000330_pt1 | contig 12391 bp, 8 predicted proteins | sample NC_wetland_sal_i_10_FD_132465 | JGI IMG/M metagenome (GOLD analysis project Ga0187801, IMG submission 132465) | Wetland sediment microbial communities from Neuse River Estuary, North Carolina, USA - Control_1 | ecosystem: Environmental > Aquatic > Freshwater > Wetlands > Sediment | place: USA...
CGTACCGGACCGGAGGCGGAGCACCGCCGTGCGGTCGGGCGCGGGCGTCTCGTCCCGGCCGCGGACCAGCTCGCGGACGTCCGTCCCTTCCGGCACGGTCACGCTGCCCGCCGGGCCGCAGAACTTGACGGGACCGGAGATCCGGCCGAGCCGGAAGACGCGGACGGCCTGGCGCCCGCGGTCCCAGCCCGCCACGTACCAGCGGCCGTGCCGGTTCGACACGCCCCACGGCTCGAGCTCGCGGCGCTGCACCTCGCTCCGGCCCGCGGCGAGATAGCTGAACGTGACCGGCCTGCGGTCCCTGACCGCCTCCCATAGCGGGCCGAAGGCAGGCTCGGGCGTCCCGAGCCTGGGCTCGATGTCGCTGCGGGCCTCGCCCGCCTCGAAGCTGGCCTCGTCGATCCCGGCCGCGCGCAGCTTCAGCAGCGCGCCCGCCGCCGCGCCCTCCAGCTGGGCCCGGCTCCACACCCGCGCGGCCAGGCCGAGGACCGCCGCCTCGTCCGCCTCGAGGTGCAGCTCGGGCAGCTCGTAGGCCTGGCGCCTGATCCGGTAGCCGGGATCGTCGTCGAACGGGTGGTTGACGCCGGTCTCCAGCGGGACGCCGAGCTCGCGGAGGTCCTCCTTGTCCCGCTCGAACATCCGCTTGAACAGGTCATCCTGCTCCGGGTAGCCCGGCACCGCGGACCTGATCTGGTCCGCGGTCAGGTATCGCCTGGTGGACAGCAGGCATACGACAAGCCCGAGCAGGCGCTCGGTCTTGCGTCTCGACATTCCACCTCCCAGGCCCTCCCCGTGCCACCATGCTAGTCCGGGGGGACGACCCCCCGGATCCCCCCGATCTTTGGGGGGAAGCCTTTCCCCCCAAACCCCTCGGCCCCTGGCACCGCTACGCTGCCAAGGTGATCACGTGGCGGAACGGGGTGGTCAGCGGGACGCGGCGCGAGTGGCCCGGCGCGGTCGAACTCGACGTTTCGGTGGACGGTTCCTCGGTCCTGGCGCTCGCCTACCCGGCGCTCACCGGGTCCCCCCGGCCCGGCGACCGGGTCCTGCTCAACACCACCGCGCTCGACCTGGGCCTGGGCACGGGTGGTTACGCGCTCGTGGTGGCGGTGCCCGACCGCCTGCCACCCGATCCCGCGCTGGCCGGCCACCTGGTCAAGGGCCGGTACACGCCGCTGCAGGCCACCGTCCTCGGCGCCGACGAGCAGGGCTCGCCCCACCATGACGTGCTGCGCGACGCGGATGACCTGGGCGGGATGCCCGTGGTGGTGGCCGACCTGCACTCCGCTCTCCCGGCCGTGCTGGCCGGCGTGTTCTCTTGGCCCGAACGAGCTTTGGCCGGGGGCCCGGCCCCGGCTGATCCTGCCCGCGAGGCCCCGCCCCGCGTGGTCTACGTCATGCTGGACGGCGGGGCGCTGCCCGCCTGGTTCTCCCGGACCTGCGCTTTGCTGCGGGAGGCTGGGTGGCTCACGGCGGTGATCACGACCGGGCAGTCGTTCGGCGGTGACCTCGAGACGGTGACCGTGCACACCGGCCTGCTCGCCGCCCGGCACGTGCTCGGCGCCGACGTCGCGGTCGTCGCGCAGGGGCCGGGCAACCTGGGGACGGGAACCCGGTGGGGTTTTTCCGGTGTCGCGGCGGGCGAGGCGGTCAACGCGGCGGCGGTGCTCCTCGGGCGCCCGGTGGCCTGCCTGCGCGTGAGCGACGCGGACCCGCGGGATCGGCACCGCGGGATCTCCCACCACAGCCTGACCGCGTACGGACGGGTCGCACTGGCCCGGGCCGACGTCGTCGTCCCGGCCCTGCCCGGGGAGTTCGGCCGCCGGATCGCCGCGCAGGCCGGCCCGCTGGGCACGCGTCACGCGCTCGTCACCGTGGCGGTCGACGGGCTAGAGGCGGAGTTGCGGAAGTGTCCGGTCCCGCTGGCCACGATGGGCCGCAGCCTGGACGGGGATCTGGCGTATTTCCTGGCGGCGGCGGCAGCCGGGCGGCACGCCGCCCGGCTGCTGCGCCAGTAGCCCTCGTCAGCCGGTTGAGCTCGCGGATGCGCTCGCGGCCGCGCTCGCGGATGCGCTCGGGGCGGCGCTCGCGGTCGAGTTCTGGAACGCGTCGATGATGTCGACGACGTACACGAGGTCGTCGGTGCCCTTGATGCCCGCCTGGGACGCTCCGGAGGCGCCGTAGCCGTCCTTGGGCGGGACAACGAGCAGCACCCGGCTGCCCACCGTCTGGCCGGCCAGGCCGGTGTCCCACCCGGAGATCACCTGCGGCGTCGGGTCCTGGAAGATGAAGCCGAATGGCATGCCGCCGCCCGCCCAGGAGGAGCCGAAGACCTTCTTCGTCCGCCAGATGTAGCCGACGTACTGGGCGATGACGTACTCCCCCTTGGCCAGGACCGGGCCCGCGCCCTTGATCAGGGTCTTCACTTGCATCTGGGTCGGCTGCTGGCCCGACGGGATCGTGACCACGGGAGCCTGGCCCGGCGTAGCGCTGACCGTCGGGAGGCCGTTCCCGCCGTTGGACACCGTGGTGCCCGACGCGGACGTGTCGGCCGTGTACGACTTGAGCACGTCGATGACCCACACGAGCGTAGTGCTGCCGGTCACGCCGATATTTGAGTCACCGCTCGCGCCGTAGCCCTCGGCGGGCGGGATGATCGCCAGGATGCGGCTGCCGACCTTCTGGCCGACCAGGGCCGTCTGGAGGCCCGAGATCATCTGACCGCCGACTATCGTCGGGCTGGTCACGAAGGTGTTGGCCTTCAGCGTGGCGGTCTTCCCATTCCAGAAATACACCACGAAGTTCGCGACCAGGGAATCCGTCTTGGTCAGGGTCGGGCCTGTGCCGTGGATGACCGTCTTGATCGTGAGCGTGTTGTTGGCCGCGAGGTTCGGGATCTTCACAACAGGCGTGGTGCCGAACGCTCCGGTGACGGTCACCTTCGCGTTCGCGTTCACGGTGGGGGTCGTACCCGGCACGGCGTTGGGCGCCCCACCGCACCCTGCAAGGACCAGGCTGGCCAGGACCGGGATGACGATAAGGCCTAGAAAGCGTCGCATGAAAACCCTCAGGTGTATTGGACTTCGGCGCAGACAGCCTACTGGCTCTTCTGGCCCCCGGGGGCCGAACCACCCGCTGACCCCCCGCATAGGGGGACTATCCGTCCCCCTATTACCCCCTGGCCCCCGCCCCCATAACACGTGGGCGGGGGCTGGCTTAGGGGATTACATGCCCGCGATGAGCTTCTCGACTCGCTCGTCTACCGAGCGGAAGGGGTCCTTGCACAGCACCGTCCGCTGCGCCTGGTCGTTCAGCTTGAGGTGGACCCAGTCGACGGTGAAGTCACGGCGCTTCTCCTGGGCCCGGCGGATGAACTCCCCGCGCAACTTGGCCCGCGTGGTCTGCGGCGGGACCGACTTGGCCTCGAAGATCTCGATGTCACGGGCGGCCCGCTCTACGGCCCCCCGCCGCTGGAGCAGGTAGTACAGCCCGCGGCCGCGGTGCACGTCGTGGTAGGCCAGGTCGAGTTGCGCCACCCGCGGCGAGGACAGCGGGAGGTCGTGCTTGGCCCGGTAACGCTCGATCAGCTGGTACTTGGTGACCCAGTCGACCTCCCGCGCGATCAGGTCGAGGTTGCCCGTCTCGATCGCGCCGAGCGCCCGCTCCCACATGTCGAGCACCCGCTTGCTCACCGGGTCGGCGCCGTTCTTGTCGGTGAAATCCTTGGCCCGGTTCAGGTACTCGTACTGGATGTCGAGGGCGCCGAGTTCGCGCCCGTTCGCCAGCCGGATCCGGCTGCGCCCGGTCATGTCGTGGCTGACCTCGCGGATGGCGCGGATCGCGTTGTCCAGGGTCAGGTCCCGCATGATCGCCCCGGCCTCGATCATCCGCAGCACCAGGTCGGTCGACCCGACCTTGAGCAGGGTCGTGGTCTCGCTCATGTTGGAGTCGCCCACGATCACGTGCAGCCGCCGGAACCGCTCGGCGTCCGCGTGCGGCTCGTCGCGGGTGTTGATGATCGGCCGTGACCTGGTCGTGGCGGACGACACGCTCTCCCAGATGTGCTCGGCGCGCTGGCTGACGCAGTACACGGCGCCCCTGGGGGTCTGCAGGACCTTGCCCGCGCCGCAGATGACCTGCCGGGTGACCAGGAACGGGATGAGGATGTCGGCCAGCCTGCCGAACTCGCCGTGCCTGCCGACCAGGTAGTTCTCGTGGCAGCCGTAGGAGTTGCCCGCCGAGTCGGTGTTGTTCTTGAACAGGTAGATGTCGCCGGCGATGCCTTCTTCGCGGAGCCGGCGGTCGGCGTCGACCAGCAGGCCCTCCAGGATCCGCTCGCCGGCCTTGTCGTGCGCGACGAGATCGAGGACGTTGTCGCACTCGGGCGTCGCGTACTCCGGGTGGCTGCCGACGTCGAGGTAGAGCCGGGCCCCGTTCCGCAGGAACACGTTGCTGCTGCGGCCCCACGACACCACCCGCCGGAACAGGTAACGCGCCACCTCGTCGGGCGACAGCCGCCGCTGACCGCGGAAGGTGCAGGTGACGCCGTACTCGTTCTCGAGCCCGAAGATTCGCCGATCCACAGGTCAAGGCTACGTCCCGCGGTCACCCGGCGACAGCACCGGTCGCGCGCGGTAGGTGGGCAGTGCTAATTCGGCCCGGCCAGCTTCAGGAGGTTCTTATCCCAGACGAACACCGTGTACGGGCCGACGTGGTAGGTGTGCGCGGGCGGGCCGTAGGCGGCCAGGGCCGCGGGATTCGGCTTCCAGTAGTGGAAGAAGCCGGGCTGGCTGTCGGTGACCAGGAACGTCGGGCGAAACGAGGCCGGGTCGTACCAGGACGGTTTCGACTCCCACGAGTCCGGCTGGAGTTTTCCGGGGAGCACCGCCCTGACCGTGACCGAGCCGTCGCTGTCGACCGTCACGATGCTCGACAGCCAGTAGCCGCCCACCCCCTCGGTCAGGTGATGCTCGGCCAGGAACGAGGCGAGCTGCAGGTTGGCCGGCGGGGCGGACGGCTGGGCGGCGGCGTATCCGAGGCTGGCCGCGTAGCCCGCCAGCAGAGTCGCCGCCAGGCCGGCTCGCCAGGGGGCGGCGGCCTGTCTCCCTTCGCCCCGGCCCTCGCCGAGCAGGCGGGTCGCCAGCGTCCGGCCCGCCAGGACGGCGCCGAACGGCAGGACGATCGCGAACTCCCGCGCGTTCAGGTCGGTCGCGTCGGCCAGCGTGCTCGGCACGTACACCAGGACGTTGACGACGATCGCGACCAGCAGGATCTGGCTGACCAGATCCGGCCAGCTGAGGAAGCGCCGCGCCACCTGGCCGATGGCCCAGGCCACCAGGGCCACCCCGGCCAGGTGGACGACGGCGAACGCCACCTCGATCGCCGGCCCCTGCGGCCAGGCCCCGAACAGGGCGAGCAGCCCCTGCCCGGTGACCCGCGCGTGGCTAAGCCACGTGTGCAGCGGCGCCAGCTTGTACCCCACCGGGTGCAGGATGAAGCCGCCGCTGGCCCGGAGCAGCCGGTTGACCAGCGCAGCCGCGCCGTAGGCGAGGATCGCCGCGGCGGCCAGGAACACCTCGTACTGGCGAGCCCGCAGCGCTGCCCCGAGCCACCCTGGTGACCCGCGTTCGCTTCGGCGGGCCGCGATGACGGCGCCGCTGACGCGGATGGCGCACACCGCAACGAGAGGCACGATCCCGATCACGAGCACCAGCTGGTCGGCCACCAGCACCCAGGTCAACAGCAGCCAGACCACGATGCTGTACACCCCCGGGGGGACGGTACTGGCCCGGGGGGACGACCCCCCGGAACCCCCCGCGCTTGGGGGGAAGCCTTTCCCCCCAAACCCCCTCGGCCCCCCAGACCCCCTCGGCCCCCTGGCCCTGGCGCTGAAATCGATGACCAGCCAGGTGAGCATGAGCGGGACGGCGGTGCCGATGTGGCCGACCGACAGCAGCAGGACGAAGACCCCGACCCCGAGTTGGGGCGCGAACATGATCCCGGTCGTCAGCAGTACTCGCGGCCAGGCCCCCGGCCGGGTTACGCCCCTGGCCAGCAGGGCGGCCATGAGCACGACGAGCGTGTAGGTCATCGCCGCGGCGACGTGCGCGGTGTCGGCGTGCAGGCCGATGAGGCGCTCGAGCAGCGCGTACTGCGGCAACTCGGTGGTGTAGAACGAGACGTCCGACAGGTACCAGCCGTGCAGCAGGACGTTGCCGTGCAGCATGTCCGAGGCCATGAGCAGGATGTTCGCCTCGTCGGAGTTCTCCGGGTAGGTGCGGGACACCATGAGGTAGACGACAAAGATCAGGAGGGTGGTCACCGTGATGGCCAGCCAGATGAGCAGGCGGCGGGCGTTGGTCGGCTCGCGGCCCGGTTCCCCGGCCGGCCGCGCGTGGCGGGCGGCCGTCCTCGTCGTACCGGGCGTGCTACCGGGCGGCGGCGCGGCGGAAGCCTCCGGCGTCCCGCTGCTGCGCACCATGCTCGCTACTCACCTTCCCGATGAACCCTCACAGGGTAGTCTGGCATCGCCCTGGTAGGCTGCGCGTCTGGTCTAGGGCGCCTGGTCCAGGATTGCCTTAGACCTTCCCGCCTGACCGCCACGGTGGAGGCACGCGCTTGCAGCTCACTTCGACGTCGGAAGAGGACGAATCCGTCCGGCAGCGCGCGTCGTCGCCGTGGCCGAGACTGGACCGGCCGATCGTCGCGGGCGTGATCGCCTTCGTGGCCTGGCTCGGATTCGTCCTGGCCCGCTGGCAGATCTGGGCCAACGGGAACCTGAGCAAGTTCATCCTGCTGGGCTCGGGGCGTACCGGGTTCACGAATCTGGCGCAGCTACCGCGCGGCGTGGTGCTCGGCGACCCGAACCAGGCCGGGTACGACGGGCAGTTCTACTACCGGCTCGCGCTGAACCCGTTCAACTGGGCCAGGACCGCGTACGGCATCACCATGGACCAGTCGTACCGGTACACCCGGATCGGGTACCCGGTGCTGGCGTGGCTGGTCTCGTTCGGCCAGCACCAGCTGGTCCCCTACGTCCTCGTCCTGATCAACCTGTTCGGCGTGGCGGTCATGGCCGTCCTCGGCGGCATGTTCGCCCGCGCGTCCGGCCGCCACGCCCTGTTCGGGCTGGCCTTTGCCGCGTACTTCGGCCTGGTCATCAGCGTGGGGCGGGACACCGCCGAGCCGGTAGCCGAGGCGTGCCTGCTGGGCGGCCTGCTGGCCTACCGGCAGACCAGGTACCTGCTGGCCGCCGGCCTGTTCGCGTTCGGCGCCATCACCAGGGAGACCATCTTGCTCGCCCCGGCGGCGATCGCCGTGGTCCGGCTGGTCCAGATGGCCCGCCGCCGCACCCGGCCGGGCCTGGCCGACCTGACCTGGGTCGCGCCCGCCGTCGCCTACGGCGTACTCGAGGTCGCCGTCCACTTCGTGGTCAAGGGACAGTTCCCGCTCCTGGCGAACACCAGCCGCAACCTGACGACGCCGTTCACGGCGCTCTACGACGCGCTCAGGTACGAGGTCGGCCACATCAGCACCGCTCACCTGAGCCCGATCGACATCGCCCTGCTGGAGTACGCCACGGTGGCGGTCTTCATCGTGGCCGGCCTGGCCGCGGGTAAGGTCACCGAGGCGCCGGTCCACGAGCGGCTGGCCTTCGTCTTCTTCGTGCTCGAGCTCGGCTTGCTATCCAGTCAGATCTGGACCAGCACCTTCGGTGACGGGCGCTCGCTCATCGAGGTCTACCTGATGGCGCTGATCCTGCTGGTCGCGACGCCGCGGCGGTACCTTTCCTCGCTCAACCTGGCCCTGATCGTCGCCTGGGTGCTGCCCGCTCTGCTGATCGTGGCCAGGCGCCGCGCGCTGTACATGTAACGCGTCACAGCTGGGCGTGTGGCCTGACCAGCTTGTCAAGCAGGTTGGTGTTCCAGACCATGACGGTGTAACCGTCGAAGTGGTAGACCCGCTGCGGCGGCCCGAAGGTCCTGACCGCGGAGGCCTGGGCATCCTGGAGCGGAGACGGGCCCCCCGCCACCAGGAAGTTCGCGTAGTGCAGCGAGGGGTTGAAGTCCTGCTCGTTGGTCTCCCACTGGTACGGCGTCAGGTCGCCGTCGGCGGTCCGCGTCACCGCGGCGACCAGGACCCGGTCGCCGCTGGCCACCGTGGTGCTGTTGGCCTCCCAGTATCCGGCCAGCCCGGCCCGGAACCCGTGCCCGGTCAGCCAGGCCACCAGCGGCTCGTTGACGGGCGGAGCCGGGGTCTGCGCCGCGCCGTACGCGAGCGCGCCCAGGTAGCCGGCCATGACCACCGCCAGCGCGGGTACGAGCGCTCGCGGCCACGCCCGCAGCGCGGCCAGGGTCCGCTCGCCGAGCATCCGCCCGGCCAGCGCCGCACCGAACGGCAGGACCGCGGCCATCTCGCGCGCGCCCAGGACGTCATGGGTGTGCGTGCTGACCAGGTAGGCGCCCAGGTTGATCAGGATGGCCACGGCGAGCACGGCGACGATGAATTCATCCGGGCGGAAGAGCCGGCGGAGGGCCAGGCCCAGGCCGCAGAGCACCAGGACCGCCCCGACCAGGTGGAAGATCGCAAAGACCACCGTGATCGCCGGTCTGGCCTGGAAGACGTTGGCGCCGAACAGCTCGAGGAAGCCCTTGGCCATGACCACTGCCCCGTGCGGCCAGTGGCTGGCGGGTGCCGTCTTCGTCCCGATGCGCCACACGTGGAATCCGCCGAGGGCCCGGATCGCCCGGGGCGCCAGGATGCCGAGTCCGGCCGCGATCACGGCGGCTCCGGCCAGAGATGGCTCGTACCACCTCGTGGCCCGGTCGCCGGTGCCTCGCATCAGGCGCGCGAACGATCGGACGGCGGCGACCAGCACCAGCGGCGCGATGCACGTGAGCAGGATGACCGAGTCGGCCACCATCGTCCAGGCCAGGATCGCGCACACCGCCGCGGGGATGAGCCAGCGCGGCCTGAAGTGCGGGTAACGGTCGATCAGCAGCCAGGCCACCAGCACCGGCACCGCGGTACCCGTATGGTCCGGCGACAGCAGCACGATCGGGGTGGCGCTGAGCTGGGGCGCCATCATGATGCCCGCGGCGAGCAGCGCGCGGGCCAGGCCCGCCCCGCCCCGGGCCCGCCCCTTGGCGAGCAGGGAGGCGAGCAGGACGAGCAGCGTGTAGGTCATGGCCGCACCCACGTGCACGACCCAGGCCCCGAGCGTGAGCAGGTGCGCCAGCAGGGCTTCGATCAGCGCGTACTGCGGGAGTTCGGTGGTGTAGAAGGACACGTCGGAGGAGTACCAGTGCCGCAGGAGCAGGTTCCCGTGCAGCATGTCCCAGGCCTGCAGGATGTTCCCCGAACCGTCGGATGACACCGGGACCGACGAGGACTGGCGGAGGTAGCAGAAGAACAGGACGGCGACCGCCAGCCCGACCAGGACCGCGCGCTCCGCCCGTCGCCTTCTCGAGGCCGTCGCTGGCCCGGCGACGCCGGCGGAGGCCTCCCGCTGGCGCCCGCTGACGCTCATCCCGCGGCTCACCAGGCCCTGGCGACGGAGAAGCCGGTGAAGCGCAGGATGACCTGCGTGCCTGGCGGTGCGGCCGGCGGGTAGAACCAGTAGCCGGCACTGACGGCCACCTGCGCCGGGGTGCAGATGAACTGCTGGGTCACGAGGAAGGAGTACCACGGATCGACCAGGCAGGCCCTGACGCCGGTGCGCTCCGCCTGGTCGAGGAAGCCGATGGCCTGGGGCCAGACGATGTGGTCGACCTCCAGCGCGATGATCTTGCCCGGTGACCTGGCGGCGAGGGCCGCCACCGCCGCCGGCAGGGACTCGTTGATGTCACCCGTGCTCGTCCTGGTCCCGGGTATCACCGCCAGGGTGATGAACGCCGCCGCCGCGGCCAGCACGGCCACCGCCGGGGCGGCGGCGCGCAGGATCCGGCCGGACCGCAGGCGGAGCGCCTCGACGGCGCCCACGACGATGATCAGCACCATGATCAGCGGCGCCGACCAGTAGAAGTACCCGATGTAGTGCGAGGTCAGGTCGTCGATGCCGATCGCCGTGTACAGCACGAAGGCCAGCGTGGAGACCACGTTCAGGGCCAGCAGCGCGATCAGGAACCTGCGCAGCGGGCCGCGGGCGAGCCCGATGATGACGCCGACCGCGGCCACCAGGAGCAGCACCGGGGCCAGCCACGCGTTCGCGTGCGGCCACCAGAACCACAGTACGTAGTCCGTCACCTGGGCAGCCGTGTAGTGGCCGGCCAGGCCCAGTTGGCCGCCCGACTTGCCGTAGGAAAGGTACTGACCGAAGTCTCCCGGCCAGTGCTGGGCCAGGTTGAGCACGATCGGGAACACGAAGACCACGCTGATGACCACGGCCGGGATCCAGGCCTTCCGCTGCTCGCCGAAGAACGACCGGAGCGACCGGCGCCAGGCCCGCCAGTGCCCGGCCGCCGCGGCGACCAGCACGGCCAGGATGATCGCGGGTACGAACAGCAGGAAGCACGCGTGCCCGTGGATCAGGAACCAGCCGGACAGCGCCAGGACCGGAAGGTCGCTCCCCCGCCCCGCCGTCACCGAGCCGGCCGCGAGCAGGAAGACCACGTACGTCGGAACGTAGAGGTACGGCATCCAGTCGGAGTTGACGACCGGCGGGTAGACGACCGCCAGGCCGAGCAACACGGCGAAGGTCGCGGCCGCCCCCGCCAGTGAGCGCGTCCACCCGTAGACGACGCCGACGGCCAGCGCGAAGAACGCGCTATCCAGCACGAAGACCGAGAGCACGTGCGCGTTCCACGCGGTCGGGACGACGTGCAGCGCGTTCAGGAACAGGTACTCACCCAGGGCCTGGACGTACATGTACGCGGGCCCGGGGTGGTTGAAGCCCTCGCGCGAGTAGCTGCCGATGAGCAGCGTGAAGTGCTTGGCCTGCGTGATCAGGATCGAGTTGGCGCCCGCGTCGCCCTGCTCGTACAGGCGGGTGGCGAACAGGAACGAGTTGCGGGCGCAGAGCAGGGCGAACAGCGCCACGAACGGGATCGCCCAGATCGCCCAGATCCACCAGGGCCTGCGGCCACTGGCCTGGTGAATTGGTTCGGGTACGGCGGTTCCGGTGGCATCGGCGGCTGCGGTGGCATCGGTCGCTGTAGTGCCATCGGTGGCTCCGGCGGGGCTGCTCTGGACCGACTCAGACCCTGTGGCCACCGTTACCTGCCTGCTGTCCGTACTGCCGAGCTCAGATGGTTCCGGCCTTGATCGCCGCGTCGATCCAGGGGATGACCTCGTCGAGCATCTGGTCCAGCGACGTGCTCGCCTCGAAGCCGAGAACGCGCTTGGCCTTCTCGGTATCGGGGACGCGGCGCTGGACGTCGTATTCGAACGGATCGTCGTGCACCAGCGTGAGGGGGACGTCATCGCCCTTGATCTTGCGCCAGATGACCTCGGCCAGCTGGCGCACGGTCGTGCTCTGGGCCGTCGACAGGTTGAAGTCCTCGTTGAGCGCGTCCGGGTGTTCCATCGCGGTCACCACGCCTCCGGCGAGGTCACCACCGTAGGTGTAGTGCCGCACCTGGTCACCCGAGCCGAGGATATGCAGCGGGTCCTGGCCCTTGAGCACCTTCTGCACCAGGTCGGGAACCACGTGGCTCATCGCGAGCTGGACGTTCCCCGACAGGATCTCCGTGTCGCCGAGGGCCCGGCTCTCGCCGATGCCCACGCAGTTGAACGGGCGCACCAGGGTGTACGGCAGGCCGTACTGATCCCACGCGGCCTTCGCGAAGTACTCCACGGCCAGCTTCTGGAAACCGTAGGAGGACAGGGGCGGCGGTATCCGCCGCTCCTGCCCCTCGTACGAGGGCCACTCGTCGGCGCTCTCGAAGACCATCGAGGAAGACAGGTACGTGACCTTGCGCAGCCGGCCTTCCTTGTGCGCGGCGATCGCCGCGTCGCAGGACGAGGCGATGATCCGCTCGTTGGTCGCCAGCAGGTCGTAGGCGTAGGTGTGGAAGTAGGAGATCCCGCCGATCATGGCCGCGCCCGCGATGAAGTGGTCGCAGTCGGCCAGGAGCTCGGTCATGAGGGTCACATCCCTGGCGTCGCCCTCGACGAGCCGGTACCGCGGGTGCCCGTCGTAGGACTTCCTGACCTTCCCGTATTTGGAAAAGTTATCCAGGCCGACGACGGCGTAGCCGCGCTCGAGCAGCTCGGCCACGACATAGCCGCCGATGAAGCCCGCGGACCCACTGACCAGAACTTGCTGCATCAACTCTCCTGCCCGGTTTGCTGTTTGGGTTCTGCGCCCGCGCCGCGGGCGCGGACCTGCTCTGGGGTGAGCCGCGGCCCGAAGGCGAAACGATACCAGCGCAGGTAGCTGGGCACCCACTTC
>Ga0187801_10000333_pt1 | contig 12364 bp, 10 predicted proteins | sample NC_wetland_sal_i_10_FD_132465 | JGI IMG/M metagenome (GOLD analysis project Ga0187801, IMG submission 132465) | Wetland sediment microbial communities from Neuse River Estuary, North Carolina, USA - Control_1 | ecosystem: Environmental > Aquatic > Freshwater > Wetlands > Sediment | place: USA...
CATGCGGTGTCGCCGGTTGCCTGTATGGTGGCCCACACCAAGGCGAAGGTGACGCTCAAGACCAGCGAGACGATGAACAAATCGGCGCGAACAAAGCGGAACGGCGAATGGCCTTCTGCGACAACGTCGACCCTGATGAAAAACCAGAACCAGTAGCCGCCCGCGCAAACCATCAGGCTGCCGATGTACCAGAGTACCGCAACGCCGCCGGGCGTGGGCGCGGCAGCTGTTGGATAGGCAAACACCATCATGATTGTCGTAACGACATAGATCACAAAGCCGTACATGGTCAGCAGATGGGCTATTCTGCGCGGCATATTGCAGAACTCGCCGGAAGCCATCACGTCGACGACCGCGGTTTGAACCGCCAGCCACGCCATTTGTCCGCTGCCGACTTGGCGCTTCGCCCTGTTCGTGAAATCGCGCCAGTTATTAAAAAAGTACGTGGCGCTCTGCTTATGCATAATGTCGAACAAGGTGCCGGCAACAACCAGCAGCGCCATCACCACGACATATGTCTGCATGATCGCTGGCGGTACGGACGCCGAAAGCGCGGCGAAGGGATTGCTGAACATAGTAGGCTGCCCGGACTTTTTTGCTAGGACTTCGGAGGCGATATCACCGGCCGATTGCGCTAGTAAACCTCCGGCTTGGATTTAAGGCAATAATTTCCGCTCAATATACCCATAAAGCCCCCATTTCATTCGGCAGTGCGGTAGTGCGGATTTCTTGCGCCGCGGCACGGCACGAGGCACTTGCCGACGTGTTGCCGTCGAACATCACGATTTTTGTCGATTAATTCTATTCCCCGGTGATGTCGCGCCGCCGTCCTTCCAGCGCCGCCGCATAACGGCGCAGCACGTAAGCTTCGGTGAGCAGCCCAACGACGCGCCGATCGAGGAAGGAATCTACCACGACCAGCGCTTCGGCCTCGGCGCGGTCGAAGGCAAGGACCGCCTCCTTCACCGCCATTTCCGGCAGCAGCATTTCATCTGAAAAATGCAGCAGCTCCTTGACGGCGCGCTCCGGTGTGACATCCGCCCCGTGCGCCTCCGCCACCAGGACGAGACCGACGTAACGGTCAAGATCATCGACGGCGACCACATAGACCGTGGAGCCGAGCGGATAGGTCTCGCGAAATTCGCCGATTGTCGCGGCCGCCTTGGTCGTTTCAACGTCCGCGCGCATCATCTTCTCGACGGTGAGGTCGCGCATCCAGCCGATATCGGCGGCGCTGCGGATCGTCTCGCCACGCAGATGGAAACGCCAGGTTGCGAACGAATAGCCGAACACCTCGCGCGTGACCTGCGCGGCAATGATGACGGCAATCAGCACCGCCGTCGCCAACCATAGATCGCCGGTTGTCTCCAGCGCGATGAAGGTCATGGTCAGAGGCCCGCCGATCACGGACGCGGACAAAGCACTCATTCCGATCACCGCTGACGCATTGGTGTCGAAATCGAGCGTCGGCCAGGTCATGGTGATTGCTTCGGCGAGGAGGTGCCCGCCGAGCGAGCCGATCAGCAAAGAGGAAAAGAACAAGCCGCCGCGAAAGCCCGAGCCAAGCGAGGCAATCGAGGCTGCGACCTTCAGCGCAAACACAATCGCCACGGTTCGCACCGACAGATCGAGCGTACCGATTACACGTAGCGCGCCATGACCGGACGACATCACCTGTGGCGATGCAAGAGCCATCAGCCCGACCACAAGACCGCCGGCCATAGTCCGCAGCGTTGGCCGTACCCGCAAGTGGGCGAACAGGGTCTCGCACAAGGCCACGCCGCGCATGAGAATAATTCCAAGGACGGCCGAGAGCAGTCCAAGGGCTGCGGCAAGGATCAGATCGTGGGTGAGGAGGACAGTTTTATCGGGTGCAACAACGCCGAGGTCGGCCGGCTCGACCGAGTGCGCCACCAGGTATCCGATCAGCGCCGAGATGCCGACCGGCGCAAGGCTCGCCGGCGCGTAGCTGCCGATGATCAGCTCAAAGCCATAAAATGCGCCGGCCAGCGGCGCGCCGAAGGCGCCGGCAATTCCCGCGGCGGCCCCGCAGCCGACCAGGATGCGCAAATCGCTGCGGCGCAGCCGAAACGCCACGCCGATGCGCGAGGCGATGCCGCTGGCAAATTGCGTGTAACCTGCTTCGAGACCGACTGAAGCCCCGACACCGCTCGACCACACCGTCTGCGCCGCGACGATGATACTGCCCAACAGCGACATGCGGCCGCCATGCAGCGCGTTGGCTTCGATCGGGTCGATTTCGCGGTCCGGACGCCAGCGCCGGAGAATCTCGCTGCCGATGCCGAACAATAGCCCGCCGAGCAAGGGGACCGAAATTGCCAGCACCGGATCGAGCGTGAATCGCGCCGAGAGGCGTTCGCCGGGCTCCAAATGAAACAGCATCTCATGCAGAAAATCGACGCAGGTGCCCATCGCCGCGACGACCAAACCACCCAGCACGCCGACCACGACCGCGAGCAGGATGAGGCTGGATTCTCGCGCTCGTACCAGCGCCCGCAGGCGTCGCGGAATCTCCAAGGGATTCCCGACCCTGGCAATTAACGCGGTCACCGCACACCATGCGGGTGATGAGATTCTCGAAAGCGGGCGTGGCTGCGCGTCATTGCCGTCTCAGCACGTTCTCTGTTTGCACCCATCGAGTCGCCGTGGCGCTCCATGTCGTCGGTAATACGACGGTGCCAAGCGCCACTGGTCGTGGTACTCCACATCGGTATGGATCGCAATAAATCTGAGCTTGCGATCCGAGGATTGAGCTCTGGACCTCAACTGCAGAGCCGTCGCTCGGTCGTCGGGTCCGCGCAACCACCAACCGCGTCGCGGCTTCAAATCCGCGGAATCACGTGCCATCTTCGCCGGCGAGACTTTTGGCGAGCGAGAGGGAAGGGCATGGCCGGCAGGGCTATTTCGTTAACCTTGGGGTGTGCATGACCGCAAAAATTATCGATGGCAGCGCGGTCGCCCGTACGATACGGGATGAGTGCCGCCAGCGCGTGCAGCGCATCGTCGCCCACTCGGGCGCGCCGCCCGGATTGGCCGTGATCCTCGTCGGTTCCGATCCGGCTTCAAGAATCTATATCAAGAACAAGATCCGCGCCTGCGGCGATGTCGGCATCCGCTCGTTCCGTTTCGACTATCTGATCGATGTCAACCAGGACGAGGTCGTCGCCAAGATCGCCGAGCTTAACGACGATCCGGCCGTGCATGGCATTCTGGTTCAGCTGCCGCTGCCGGCGTCTTTCGACATGGCGCGCATCCTGCACACCATATCGGCGGACAAGGACGTCGATGGATTCCACCTCTACAATGTCGGCGGGCTTGTCGTCGGCGGCACGGTGTTCCCGCCGTGCACGCCCTATGGCGTTCTGAAACTTCTCGAGCACGAGAGCATTTCACTCGAGGGCAAGAACGTGGTCGTGGTCGGCGCCAGCAACATCGTCGGCAAGCCGATGGCGTTAATGCTGATGCAGCACGAGGCGACGGTATGCATCTGCCACGCCAAGACTCGCGATCTGGCGCAGTTCACGCTGCTTGCCGACGTGTTGGTCGTGGCCGCCGGCTATCCGAACCTGATCCTGCCGCAGATGGTGCGAACCGGCGCGGTGGTGATCGACGTCGGCATCAATCGCCTACCCGACGGCAAGCTGGTCGGCGATGTCGATTTCGCCGGCGTTGCGGCAAAGGCCTCCTATATCACGCCGGTGCCGGGCGGCGTCGGGCCGATGACGGTTTCCATGCTCTTGATCAATACGGTCACCTCCTGCGAACGGTGGCTACAGCACTTGTCTATTCCGGGTGCGAGAGAACGGCTGGCCGTGAGCCGCTGACGGAAGGTGGTTCGCCGGACGCCGGCAAAGAATAATGCTTAAGGAAAACGCGTGGCCGCTTACGTCCTTGCCATCGACCAGGGAACGACATCGACGCGCGCCATTTTGTTTCGCGCCAACACGTCGATCGCCGTCGTCGCGCAGCAGGAATTCCCACAGCATTTTCCCGCCGACGGTGAGGTCGAGCATGAGCCCGAAGACCTGTGGTCGTCCACGCTGTCGACCTGCCGCGCGGTGCTCTACCAGGCTGGCGCCGCCGCCCGTGACATTGCCGCGATCGGAATCGCCAATCAGCGCGAGACGACTTTGTTTTGGGACCGCGCCAGCGGTCGGCCCGTGCATCGCGCCATCGTCTGGCAAGATCGGCGTACCGCGGATCTCTGTGCACAGCTCAAAGCCAAAGGCCACGAAGCCCTGTTCAGCGCCAAAACCGGCCTCTTGCTCGATCCTTATTTCTCCGGGACCAAGCTTGCTTGGCTACTCGACAATGTTCCCGGTGCGCGCGAGCGTGCTGCGCGCGGAGAGCTCGCCTTCGGCACGGTCGATACCTATTTGCTGTGGCGGTTGACGGGCGGCCGCGTTCACGCAACCGACGCCACCAACGCCTCGCGTACGCTGCTCTACGACATTCACACCGGGCGCTGGGATGATGCGCTGCTCGCAGCGCTCGGCATCCCGCGATCGGTGTTGCCCGAGGTGTTGGATTCGTCGGAGAACTTCGGCGCGACCGACCCGGAACTGTTCGGCAGCGCAATTCCGATTTGCGGCATCGCCGGAGATCAGCAGGCTGCTCTGATTGGGCAGGCCTGCTTCGCTCCGGGGATGGTGAAGTCCACCTACGGCACCGGCTGTTTCATCGTCCTCAACACCGGCGGCACGGCGGTCGCCTCCAAGAATCGGCTGCTTACCACCGTGGCCTATCAGCTCGGCGGCGTGCGCAGCTACGCGCTCGAGGGCTCGGTCTTCGTCGCCGGCGCGGCGGTCCAATGGCTGCGCGATGGCTTGAAGATCATCACCACCGCCGAACAGAGTGGAGCGCTCGCACAAGCGGCGGATCCGTCGCAGGAGGTTTTGCTCGTTCCGGCCTTTGTCGGGTTGGGGGCGCCGCATTGGCGGCCGGATGTGCGCGGCGCCTTGTTTGGCCTGACGCGCGCGACCGGACCGCGCGAACTGGCGCGAGCCGCGCTCGAAAGCGTGTGTTTCCAGACTGCCGATCTGCTCGCTGCGATGAGGGACGATTGGCGCGAAAGCACGGGCGTCCTGAACCCGCTGCGCGTCGACGGCGGCATGGCAGTTTCAGATTGGACTATGCAGCGGCTCGCCGACATTCTCGGCAACACAGTCGATCGTCCGCAAATCAAAGAAACGACCGCGCTTGGCGCGGCGTATCTCGCCGGCTTGCACACCGGCTTCTTTCCCGAACCGGACCGATTTTTGAATCATTGGCGCTTGGAACGCCGCTTTGAACCGCGCATGGACGTGAAAGAGCGCGCGCGCAAATTGGCCGATTGGTCCTCGGCGGTGCGGCGCTTGCTCAGCTGAACCTCGCAGCGGGAATAAAAGCGAGCCGCCGGGATTTATAGAAGACAGCCACGCAAAACCGGGAAGCGCCATGAAACTTTTATTCGCCATACTGGCAATTTGCGTCGCGGTTGCGGCCACGACGCGCGCCGAAGCCCAAAATTATCCATGGTGCTCTTATTACACTGCCAGCGGCGGCGGAGGCACCAATTGCGGCTTCACGACATTTCAGCAGTGCCTCGACAATGTGCGCGGGATTGGCGGCTTTTGTGATCGCAATACGCAATATCGGCCGCCGCCCGGACCGCATCCCTCGCCGAAGCTGCAAAGCCGCTATCCGTCGTAAACTTTTCGCAAACCGCGTGTGGAACGAACAAATGGAACGAAAGAAAGCGTCCGATTTCCCGCAAGCACTTTTGAACCTGTTTGACCAGTATGTGCATGGCGCAATCAGTCGCCGCGCATTTCTCGACGGCGCGCAGACTTTTGCCGTTGGCGGAGTAACAGCATCCGCACTGTTCGAGATGCTCAAGCCGAACTACGCTTGGGCGGTTCAAGTGCCGGAACAGGACAGCCGCATTGCCACCGAGTCGGCAACCGTTCCGTCACCGCAGGGCAATGGCAGCATCAACGGTTATCTGGTCCGGCCAAGCAGCACGACCGCCAGGCTGCCTGTCGTCCTCGTCATCCACGAGAACCGCGGCCTCAATCCCTACATCCGGGATGTCGCGCGCCGGCTGGCGGTCGCCAATTTTATCGCTTTTGCGCCCGATGGGCTGACGTCGGTTGGCGGTTATCCGAATGATGATGAGAAAGGCGCGCAGCTTTTCCAAGGGCTCGACCGCGCCAAGCTGACCGAGGATTTCCTGGCCGCAGCGATCTGGCTGAAATCGCGCACCGATGGTACTGGCAAACTCGGCGCGGTCGGGTTTTGCTTTGGCGGTGGTGTGGTGAACCAGCTGGCGGTGCGGATGGGAACCGGGCTCGCCGCCGCGGTTCCGTTTTATGGAAGCCAGCCCAGCGCCGAGGATGCCGCCAAGATCAAGGCTCCTTTGCTGGCTCACTATGGCGAGCTTGACACGCGCATCACATCGGGATGGCCCACCTTTGATGCCGCTCTGACGGCCGCGCACGCGCAACACCAAGGCTACGTCTATGCCGGCGCCAATCACGGCTTCCATAACGATACGACGCCCCGCTACGCTGAAGCGGCCGCAAAACTGGCGTGGCAGCGTACGCTGGATTGGCTGAACAAATATCTGCGCTCGCCTAGCCCGACCTGATCGTGCCAAGCCTGAGCCGGCGCATCCGGTTTGCCACGTTAATGGGGACGGAGCCTTGCCAGTCGCAAGGCAGGGCAGGACAGGGCAGGGAATGGAACGGCACGGCGCGTCCGGTCGTGCTGACCCAGAAGATTTTACAGCCTTGAATTTCCGGATGCTCACGCCGATCGCGATAACCGCAAATCTTACGGCTTCCAGTTCTTCTCCCACGCATCCGGGGTTTTGGCGTCGATCAGGATAAAGACGATGCGGCAGGGCTTGGTGCCGTTATTGACCCAAGCATGATTGGTCGCTTGCTGCACCAGAACATCGCCCGCCTTGACATGGATCTCGCTATCGTCGAGCAGCATGTCAATCTCGCCGTCGAGAACGATCGCGTAATCGATGGTTCTGGTCCGGTGCGTGTTGGCGTGTCGCGCGTAACCTTGGGTCGCCGGGTCGATGCCCATCGCGCGCAGTATTTCAATGTGATCGACCGGCGCGCCATGGGGGCTCGCCGGAGCGAAATCGACGACGCGGAAAACCGTGCCATTCCTCGGCGGCGGCACGCCGACCGGCGTTTGCGCGTGGTCCGCCGCGCCGGCGGCATCCACCGGAAATTCGCTTGTCACCCAAAACAGGGTGACACCGTTGCCGCCGCGTTGCTTCGCCGTCGCCACATCGTCGAACAGCACGACCGCTTTGCCTCGCGAATCGTGGCCGGTCACGATCCGCCGCGTCGATCTCATTTCCATCGCCATCTCCTTCCGCTTTAAATCCGCTTGCCGTCGCAGCGCGCATTAGACAAAGTTGCCTCTGTCTTCGCCAAGCACAAGTCGAATATTTTCATATGAACATGCCCGCAATGGATCGACTGCCGGCCATTCCAGTGATCGATCTGCGCGAGGGCGGCCCCGTCCGTCATGCCGAGCGCAACCCAGCGCCGGCGCGCGCGCTCCGCGACGCTTGTCTTGCTTTCTTTCCCCGCGCCGCCTTGCCGCTGATGCCGACGCTTGATTTGATCTCGCGGCGCTGGCTGGCGCGCTCGCGTTCGCCCTATCTGCCGGAGATTGCGCAGATTGCCGACGCGCTGGGTTTCTCCGGCGTGTGGCTGCTCAATGCGTCTTACCAATGGGGGTGCACGGCGCGCGCGTCCGATGAAGACGGCGTGCCCTGGCTGTTGCGCACGCTCGACTGGCCGTTCCACGGCCTTGGCCGCCATGTCGAAGTCGCGCGCATGCAGGGTGCCGCCGGCGAGTTCTTCTCCATTACCTGGCCAGGCTATGTTGGCGCATTGACCGCGCTCGCACCGTCGCGTTTTGCGGCTTGCGTCAATCAGGCGCCAATGCGCCGCCGCACGACTCACCGTTGGCTGCGCGGCTATGATTTTGCGCGCAATGCTTACGGGGTCTGGCGGTCCGACGGTCTGATGCCGCCGGACCAGCTGTTGCGGCAGACATTCGAGCTTTGCGCGGATTTTGCCGCGGCGCGTCGCATGCTGGAGACGACCCCGGTCTCCCGTCCGGTGATCTACGTTCTGGTCGGTTGCGCGGCCGGAGAGCGCTGCGTGGTCGAGCGCACCGAGACCGGCTTTGTGACCCGCGAGAACGACACCAGCGCCGCCAATGACTGGCTGCCGTGGCGTCCCGGTTGGGAAGGCCGCATCGGCACGCGGCGCTTTCTAACGGACTCGTTTGTCGCCGCCGCCAATTACAGCCGCGCGCGGCGCGAATCGCTCGTCGGCTGGACGGGGACCTGCGCCGCGCCAAGCTTTGCCTGGGTACGCGAGCCGGTGCTCAATCCCTATACGCGACTCGCGGTGGCGATGTGCCCGGCACGCGGCGTGCTCAGGGCGATCGGCTATGAAGCGACCGATACATTGCTGCCGCAGCCGGTCACGGCCATGTGCGAGGTCCTCACCGCAGCAGCGCCGCTACCGGCCTGATCGCACGCGTCGCGCATCATCGGCACTCGGTTCCACGAAGTTTGTGCACACCGATCAGGCAGTTACGCAAAAGCGCCAAAATGTGTTCATGGTCACATCTTTCTCGCGGTGGCGCGCTTAAATCGGCATCGTCTGCAGTTGCCGGAATATGGAGCCAGCCATGAGCACCATAACAATGACGATCTTCCGGACCACCCACAGTTCCCATTGGGATCAACTCAAACTCCGCATCACCGAATGGCAACGGCGGGCGCGTTCACGGCGCGAGCTCGAAGGCTTGAGCGATGCAACGTTGCGCGACATCGGCCTCACGCGCTGCGATGCGCACCGTGAAATGAACAAACCATTCTGGATGGCTTAAAGCACAAGCAGCACACCTGCAGCCATATCCAGGCAAGGGGAGAGGGCCGCCCGGCGCGGGGCGGCCCTTCGCTTTTCTGTCGGCGCGCGTTTGCCGGCAGTCGGACAATTTGGCTAGCATGATGCGGCAAGTATCCAGGCAAGTATCCAACTCACGAGCCGGCACGGTGACTATGCCCAAAATCAAGACCAGCGATGGTGTGAACCTGTACTACGAACAGGCTGGCGTCGGGACGCCGGTCGTCTTTGTTCATGAATTTGCCGGCGATTACCGCACCTGGGAGCTGCAAATGCGCCGGTTCAGCCGCGCCCATCGGTGCGTCACCTACAGTCAGCGTGGCTATCCGCCTTCGGACATCCCCGACGACGCCGCGCGCTATGGCCAGGACTTCGCCCGTGCCGACGTCATCGCGCTGATGGATGCGATCGAGATCGACAAGGCGCATGTCGTGGGCCATTCCATGGGCGCCTATACCGCGCTTCATGTCGGGATCAAGCATCCGCAACGCTGCATTTCGGTGACCGCGGCGGGCTGCGGCTGGGGCTCGCTGCCTGATCCGGCGGCGCGCGCCGCGATGCGAGCACAAGCCGCCGAAAATTCGAAAATGTTCATGGAAAAGGACATGGCCGCGGCAGCCACGATCTATACCGACACGCCGATCCGGCACACGCAGAAATACAAAGATCCCCGCGGTTACGCCGAGTTCGTCGGCATGCTCGCCGAGCATTCGGCGAAGGGCCATGCGCTGACCATGGCGATGCTTCAAGCCAAGCGTCTGACCTTATTGGACATAGAAGCGGACGTGCAGATGTTCTCGGTGCCGCTTCTGGTCATCGTCGGGGATGAGGACGAGACCTGCCTTGACGGCAGTCTGTTTCTCAAGCGCACCGCGCCGACGGCGGGTTTGCTGGTCATCCCGCGCTCCGGTCACACCATCACCAGCGAGGAGCCGGATGCGGTCAACGCCGCGCTGGCGGAGCTTTTTGCCGCGTCCGAGAACGGCCGCTGGCTCGCGCACAAGCCGGGCTGATGAGTGGCCCCACCGCCGATAGGGCGGAACGCCCCATATCCTTCGCGGCGCCGTTCCGGCATTCGGCATTCACGGTCATCTGGACGGCGACGGTCGTTTCCAATGTTGGCGGCTGGATGTACAGCGCCGCATCCGGCTGGCTGATGACGTCGCTCGATCCCGATCCTTTGATGGTGGCGCTCGTGCAGGCGGCGAGCAGTCTTCCGATCTGTCTTTTCGCGATTCCGGCCGGCGCGCTTGCCGACATTTTCGATAAGCGCAGATTCCTGATCGTGGTTGAAACCATCACGACGATCGTCTCCGCGGTCTATGCGGTGATCGTTGGGTTGGGCTGGGCGACCCCGGCCAACCTGCTCGTGTTCACATTTCTGATCGGTGCCGCCGGTGCGATGACGGTGCCGGCCTGGCAGGCGGTCGTGACCTATCTCGTACCCAAGGACGATTTGCCGCCTGCGATCGCCGCCAATTCCGTCGGCGTCAATATTTCGCGCGCGATAGGTCCGGCGCTCGGCGGCCTGACCATTTCCGCTTATGGCATCGTCGCACCGTTCTGGATCAATGCCGCGTCCAATCTCGGCATCGTGGCTTCGCTGTTGTGGTGGCGGCCGCGGACGCGCGCGGGGACATTGCTGCCCGCCGAGCGCTTCGGCCACGCCATCCTGGCCGGGTTGCGCTACGCCAGGCACAACCGGCATCTGCGGGCGACGCTCATGCGCGCCGCGGGCTTTTTCCTGTTCGCCAGCGCCTATTGGGCGCTGTTGCCGCTGGTCGCCCGCGAGCAAATCGGCGGCGGCCCGAACCTCTATGGCGTGCTGCTCGGCGTCATCGGCGCCGGCGCCGTTGCCGGAGCGTTTTTACTGCCATGGGCCAAGGCCAAACTGGGGGCCGATCGTCTGATGGCTCTCGGCGCGCTCGGCCAAGCGCTCGCCATGGTGCTCTATGGCATTGCCCACGAGCCAGTCACCGCGCTCGCCGCCAGCGTGATCGCCGGCGCGTCGTGGATCGGCGCCTTGGCGACGCTGAGCGTTTCGGCCCAGGTGGCGCTGCCAGACTGGGTGCGGGCGCGCGGACTGGCGCTGTATACGACGGTGTTTTTCGGCTGCTTGACGCTCGGCAGCGCCGCCTGGGGCGAGGTGGCGGTTCTTGTCGGCCTTGCCAATGCGCATTTTCTCGCAGCCGCCGGCGCCGCGTCCGCGATTGCGCTGACCGGCGCTGGAAGCTGCAAACCGGCGCGAGCTTGGATCTGTCGCCGTCGATGCATTGGCCGGCGCCTTTGACCGCGCAACCGATCGAACACGATCGCGGTCCGGTGCTGGTCACCGTCGAATACCGCATCAATCCCAGCGACCGCGAACGGTTCCTCGAAACGCTGGCGCGCCTCGAGCATGGGCGACGCCGCGACGGCGCCTATGCCTGGGGCGTGTTTGAAGATGCCGCGCAGGAGGGCCGCATCATCGAGACCTTTCTCATCGAAAGCTGGATGGAGCATTTGCGCCAGCATGAGCGCGTCACCAAGGCCGATCGCCTCCTTCAGGAGGAGGTGCGTCGCTTCGACCGATCCGGCAATCCGAAGGTGACGCATTTCATCGCCGCCGATACCTGAGCGGTCGAGCGCCAATTTAGATCTGCGTCGGTCAGCGAACCTTCGCTACGCGCAAAAGTTTGCGCAAGCACCGACCATTGCTTGCCACCGCATTCGGGAGCAGCTCTACCCGCTGTTCGCTAAGTGTTCGACTAAAATCATCAAATCAAATGCCGCACCTTGGGCAAAATCCTAAGAAAATAATCCTATATTCCCGGCAAATAATTGGCGCTAGGGCCTGTGCCGCCATCAAGCCGCCGCGAGAGCGCGCGGCGCTACCGATTGAGGGAACTTATTCGAGATGGGTCATTTTAGACGGGCACTGGTCCACCGCCGTTCCCAACCAGCAATTCTACCCCAGCTGCTTCAAAAGCACGGCGAACTGCCGACGCGTTAGCAAATGTCAGCGCCCTAACTCTTGCTCTGGTGCCGTTTCCGTAGCCGCACCCCCGGGCCGCCGCCGTTCTCGTCGATGAACTCGATGCCCGCAGACTCCAAAGCCGAGCGGATTTTGGCCCCGGTCTCATCACGACCGCCCAACGGGCCGTCCTGAGCTTCCAGGCGTTTGATCGTTGGGATCGAGACGTCGGCAGCAGCTGCCAATTGCTCTTGCGACCAGGCCAAAAGTGAGCGCGCAGCTTTAACCTGCCTAATTGATACTTTTAGTATTGAATGGTGCTTTCTGAGGAACCCTTAATGTCTCAAGCATTCATGAAATCAGTCAACGTCCGTGACCGCCGTTATTTCATTGGCGGCTCGGACGCGCGGATCATCACGGGCGATGACGAGACGGCCCTTTTGCGGCTGTGGCGGGAAAA
>Ga0187801_10000334_pt1 | contig 12343 bp, 7 predicted proteins | sample NC_wetland_sal_i_10_FD_132465 | JGI IMG/M metagenome (GOLD analysis project Ga0187801, IMG submission 132465) | Wetland sediment microbial communities from Neuse River Estuary, North Carolina, USA - Control_1 | ecosystem: Environmental > Aquatic > Freshwater > Wetlands > Sediment | place: USA...
CGCCGGTGGTTCTCTCTCTGGGGATGCGCTTCGATTGGGACCGGCTAATCCAGGAATCGGTGGTCCAGCCGCGGTTGGCGATGAACTGGGTGCCGGCCGGCGACGGCCGAATGAAATTTACGCTGGCTTGGGGAGAGCATTATCAGCCGCTCAATCTCGCCTTGATGGCACAGGGGGTCGACCAGCTACGTTCGGACGTGTTCTATGACCCTACCGGCCTGGTCCCGCTCGGGCCGCCCGTGGTGAGTTCATTCGTCGTTCCGGCGCAGGGATTGCAGCAGCCGCGCTCGTACAACACGACCGCAGAATGGGACGAAAAAATCGGCGGGAGCACGTTTATCAGCGCCTCATTTCTGCTGCGCGAGGGCCGCGACGGTTTTGCTTGGGAAAGCCAGCCGGGCGGCGAATTCCTGCTGCAGAACAACCGAGATGACCGGTTCGTCTCCGGTGAATTCTCCGTGCGGCACTCGTTTGGAGATACCGCCGATATCATGGTGGATTACACCAGGTCGCGCGCTAGCTCGAATGAGGTGCTGGACCCCACTCTCGCTTCTCTGATCCTGGCGTCGCAACAGCCCGGCCCGCTAGTTTGGGACTCGCCAAATCGCGTGGTGTCCCGCGGCTGGATGCCGGTGCACTTCTGGGGGCTTCTGGGCAGCTACTTCTTCGAATATCGAACGGGCTTCCCCTTCAGCGCCATGAATGAGCTGCAGCAGCTCGTCGGCCCGGCGAACAGCTATCGGTTTCCGAATTACTTCAGCCTCGACATCGGCGCCGAGAAGCGCTTCCATTTCCACAAGCATGAATGGGCCATCCGCGTTTCCGCCATCAACCTCACGAACCACCCCAACCCGGACTCCGTAGTGAACGACGTGGACGCACCCCTGTTTCGTTCGTTTGCTGGGGGGCAGGGTCGCGCGTTCACCGCGCGTCTTCGCCTGGTCACCCAGCACTGATCGACGCCTCCGCTGGCCGAACGCGTAGTCTTCCGCGCCAACACCTAAGCTTGCTCGCCGCGCCGTTTGATATTTTGGATGGCTAACAGAGAGAAAAGAACCGTCATCGCGAGGAAGAGTGCGAGGCATTTCGCCCAAGTCGGGACTTTCCCTTCGCGAGGAGCGAATACGGAAATCAGAGCATAAAATGGGTTGAGGTACAGCGGCGCCATCAAATAGCCGGGAGGATTCGGCTGAATCTGCGCCGCCTGGGTGACCGGATGGCGCGCCTGCCAGGAAGACGCGAGCATATACGCTGCGATGGCAGTGAGCACGCTGATGGCGATGACGACGGCGTAGCACACGGCTGTGGAGTGAACGCTGCGGCGAAAGTACGAAGAGCAATACAAGCCGATGGCGCCGATGGAGGCGAGAATCGCAAGAGTCATTCCGAATGCAGCTGCCACATCCGACCAACCCACGCCACCGAGAGAGAAGCAGAGCGCCAGGACTGGCACGGAGCTGATCAGAAGGAGGACAAGAAACATCATCGCGGCGGTGAATTTTCCGGCCCAAATTTGAAAAGGGGTGAGAAGGCTGGTCAGTAAGCCGGCCAGTGTGCGCTGCTCTTTCTCGATTGTAATAGCTCCGGCGCTGAAAATGGGTGCAAGAAGCATCAGCAGAGCAAGTTGCGACATAATGACGGCCAAGAAAACTGCTGCGCCAATCGCAGAGCCCTGGATGTCACGTGCGGGCCGGAAGGCTGACTCGAATGAGCCTTCCGTGGATACATAGTACGTGAGGGCGACAACTCCACCGAGCACGCCGAGGTAAAGGGTTGGGAGGATCCAAGCGCGGCGTTCGCGCATGCGCTGGCGCAATTCCTTGCGGATCATGGGATTCATGCGGCCGGCCCTCCGAAAACTTCCCTGTAGCGGTCCTCGAGGCTCGCTTCCCGCGGATCGAAACGCACTATCCTGACGCCTTGGCCTACGAGAAAGCGGAGCAGAGCAGATGCTTCCTCGCGGCCACCCTGGACTTCGACTCGGACGTGCTGGCCCGATGAGTTCACCACACGCGCAGCAGCCGCTGCCCTAACGGATTGGAGGACTGCATCCGCATCTCCGAGAAACTCGATTTCGCACACCAACGTCTTGTTGGGTGCCCCCGATGCCAACTGTGCGTCGTCGGTAATGTTCCGCCCCGCAGAAATCAGCACGATGCGCGTGCAGATGTCCTCAAGGTCGCTCAAGATGTGCGAGGAAATCAGGATCGTGACGCCCTCGCAATTGAGCGCCTTGATAAGTTCGCGCAGTTCGATTCGGGCGAGCGGGTCGAGGCCTGTGGCCGGCTCGTCAAGCAATAGCACACGGGGTTCATGAAGCAGCGTGCGCGCGAGAACCAATTTTTGCTTCATGCCCAGCGAAAGGTGTTCGACAAACTCGTCTCGCCGCGCGGAGAGGCCGGATCGTGCGAGCGCGCGTTCCACGGCAGCCGCGCGACGCCCTCCTTTGATGTGAAAGGCATCTGCGAAGAACTCGAAGAACTCCGCAACACGCATGTCGGAATAGAGTCCGGGGACGTCGGGGAGATAGCCGAGCACCGCGCGAACTGCACGGGGCTGCCCGACAACGTCATGGCCGGCAATCGCCGCCCGGCCGGAATCGTGCCGCAGAAGCGTGGCGAGAATTTTAATCAGCGTCGTCTTCCCGGCCCCGTTTGGTCCCACCAGCCCGACGATCTCACCGGCTTCGACTCGCAGAGAAAAGCCGTCCAGCGCGGCCGTCGAGCGATACTGCTTGCGAAGATCGGTGGCTTCAATCATGGCTGTAGGGCGAATGATACGATGACGACCGTGCGCGCGGCATACTTCGAGTCCACGCCCTCCAGATGCGCTCCCGCAGGCGAGCCGTCGGCCAAGCCAAAGAACATCCCAGAGCGCCGCTCAAAAATATGCCCCGAGAGTTGTGGCCAGCCGCGAATGAGTTCGATCAGTGAGAATGGCTGGGAGGCGCGAAGCTGAGACTCTTCCAGTCTGGCCACGTTATCCAGGCCCGGATTTGTTGCACTGACGGCCGCTTCAACGTCATCGGGGTTGGCGGGCTCGCTAGGATATCCGAACATGGACGACCGGCCGATATTCTCCTGGAGCGGCTCGTGGCGCGCCGAAGTGAGATTTGCCTCGCCGCCAGCTGAAATGGGTCCAAGAAAGTAGACCGTCGCGGCGTCCACGAAGAGCGCATCTCGAAAGTCCAGGCCGGTGTCATTCCTCAACGTTCCCGAGCTGCTCCGACGAACTGTGCCGGGGAACGATTCAAAACCTTGATACGAGGCGTCCCGAAACGCCCACTGGGGCAGAGTGGATCGCAAGCGAACCTGCGAGCCGAAATCCATTTGCCAAATCCGGCTTCGCCTCAAATCCACCGAAAGTGTTTGGTTCACGGTGGTGATATCGGCGAAACCGGACGTGTCCCCCGCGGGGAAGCCGGTGAACACAGCGCCTGCGGGAAGCACTTCCGTGAATGTCTGCGTCCGAGGCGAGGTCACTCGAAATGCGGCGTCAAATGCCGCCGTCGGGCTTCGATCATCCATCCATGCCACGACGGCCTCATCGAGAACTGTTTGTTTCGGGCGCTTGTGAGTGCTTGAAGCGTAAAGTGCTGCTGCAAAAGCCAAGGAGAGGACCGGCACGGTGATCCAACCCCATTCGCGGTGGCCGAGCCATCGCAAGAGCATGAAACTCCCAAACCCCACTACTGCGATATATGTGGCGAGAAAACCCAGCAGCCAGGCCAGGCTCGGAAAAGTCAGTGTTGTTGCCGTTCGCCGAAGCAGGTAGGTTTCATCGCTCACTTCATTGGAGAAAGAATTCATGAGCGAACGGAGAGTCAGGTGCGGCAAGACAGAATCCATCGATGATACTTGATTTTTTCCGAGCTCTTTCGCAAGCCTCGCGTCTTCAACGCTACTGATGCGAAGCAGCCACCCCGAACCTATTAGGATCGGCGGAGAACGCCGAGGCCCAGTCCGATACGCAGAGAGAAACTCCGGGGTTCCGGTCTCCCGCTCCGCAATAATCAGCTCTCCGCCTTGACGAGCGAAGCTTTCAAGCGCGGTCAGTCGTCTCTGAGAATAGGAGGCGGCGGGAGCGGCGAGGATTACCGCGGTGGAAGGAGCATAGTCCCACCACTCCTCCGGCGGATCCTGCAAAATGATCGGCTCAAGCAATCTTCTCTTTTCGCCTTTCGCAACGGGGAGCGCGTTGAGGGCCGCCATGGCGGCCCTTAGAGTTTGGCAAACGGCTGGGTCGCGACAGAGAACGGGGATCAATATTTCATTTTGGGAGGCCCGGAGAAAGCGCGAATCAGCGGCAACGACTCGGCCTGAGGGATCCATCATTTGCAACCTCAGGCGCGGTTCTCCAATCCCAGCGAGGAGAACGGGAACCGAAATCCGTTTGACCTCTCCCGGGGCGAGCGTGATTTCCACTCGGGATTCGTCACCCGTTGGAGGCTTCTCGACTTCAGACTCAACGCTCAACGAAACCGTGAACGATTGCGAACTAGCGCTTGGATTCGACACGACCACGTGAACAGGTGTTGGCAGCCGTGTAGGCTGGAAGAAACCTTCCAGCCCCAAATCCTCGATGTGAGCGGAAGGAGATTGGGCAACGACCGGGGGCGAGCACAGAAAAAATCCGCAGACCGCAAGAAACCAACCGGACGCCTTTCTGCTGAGCACGCGCGAATTCTACTCGACCGATGTCACTCACCGCAATACCTAGACTGGAAATAAATCGGCACTGCTTCACTTCCGATCGTCAGCCTTCCCGTCAGGGGTAGTCAGAACGTTTTTTCGTCGGCGGAGGGGCCAGAGATGGCCGGCACACATCGGGAGCATGGCGAGGTGGGCGGCAAGCTTGCCCATCGTCAGCCTGATGAAAAACAATTGCGCGAAAGCAGCGCGAGGACGCTAAATTCTTGGCAAATCTTCAAGTGAGGCATATCCCGGGTCGCCCGCGGGAATCAGGCGCGGCGTCTGTCCGCACCAGCAGACCAGAACGCGCCCGGCCAGGGATTCGTCCGTGGCCAGTTGCAGAACTGAGGCGGCGATTTCGTCCAGCGTCAGCAGGACGTCCGGTACGCCGCGTTCCTTGCGCTGCTCAGGACTCAGAGCTTCACAATAGGCCTTAACCTCCGGCGTGCCGACCCAGTCAGGGACAATGCAATTCACGCGGATGTTGAATTTCTCCCGCGTCCAGGCCAGCGTTGTGGTTAGGCGGATCAGGGCGGCTTTGACGACGTCATAGGCAGGTGAGGGCGAATGTCGGCGCCCGTGTCCGAGCGCCGAGGTGGAACCGAAATGCACGATGGCGCCGCTGCCGCGACGCCGCATGGCTTCGATGCCGTGCAGCGTGGCGTAAACGCTGCCCATGAAATCCGTCTGCACGCTCTCCTGCCAGTGCTTCAGCGGGTCGTCTGGAAAGTATTGGCTGGCCGTGTGTACAAGCACGTCCGTGCCGCCGAAAGATTTTTCGGCGAAGGCGAACACCGCGCGAACCTCGCTTTCAATTCCGGCGTCTGCGCGCATGGACGCAGCGCGCCCTCCGGCCGATTCAATCGCGCGTGCCGTCTCCGCGGCGCCGGATTCGTTCACGTCGGCCACAAGGACGCAGGCGTTTTCGCTGGCGAAGAGTTTCGCGACCGCGCGGCCGCAGCCTTGGCCGCCACCGCCGATGACCACGGCGACTTTTCGTTCGAGTTTTTTCGTCATGTTGGCATCTTCAGGTAGAAATAGAGTCCGAGGAATCCAAAGATGACGTCTGGCGACCAGCCGGCAATTAACGGCGGAAGCTGGCCGGCGGCGCCCATCGCTTCCGCGAGAGCCGAGGCGGACCAGTAGAGGAACGCCAGCCCCACGCCGAGCGCCAATCCGCCGACCGCGCCGCGCGTTCCGACCATGACCGAAAAGGGAATCGCCAGCAGAATGATGGTTGGAGCAATCAGCGGAAACGAAAGTTTTTCTTGAAGCTGCACGGAAAGGCGCGAGACGTCAAAGCCTGCCTGACGAAGGTCGCTGATATACTGGCGCAGCTCCCACCAGGTCATCTGGTCGTACTGCCGCACTTCGCGGTTAAAGTAGGAAGGCGGCTCATTCAGCTCGGCGAGCGCGTGGCCCAGGAACGGAACATAGCTGGAAACCTGGCCGTGGTCGAAGTCGCGCACCCAGCCCGACTGCAGAATCCAGGTTTTCTGCGTGGCATCCCACCGCGCGCGCTGCGCGAAAATTCGGCGGCGCAACTCAAACGTCCTGGGGTTGAGTTCATACACACTCAGGCCGCCGAACATTTGCTGGTCCGGGTCGAAGAGCTGGTAGTTATATACCTTCGAGTTTTCACCAAAGATCCACTGCCGGCGCGGGGAAAGATAAGTCTGCGGCGGCCGGCCCTTGATCCGGTTGTGCAAGGCGTCTTGCTGGCGGTTGAAGTAGGGAAGATAAGTGTCGTCGAGCGCGACTAGACCGGCGGCGATGGCCAGTCCAGCCAGAAAGAGAGGCAGCGAGAGGCGATAAAGGCTGACGCCGCTCGCCTTCCATGCCACGATCTCGTTGTTCTTGGTCATCACGCCGAGGGTGACCAGCGCCGCCACCAGCGCCGCCAGCGGCGCAAGTTTGTAAAACATGTAGCAGCCCAAATAACGAAAATAGTTCAGCACTTCGAGCAGACTGGCGCGATGCAGCGCGATATCGTCGAGCAGCTCGAAGAAAGTGAAAACCTCAAAGAGAATTACAAAGCCCGCGGTCAGCAGGAGGAAGTAGTAAGAGAAATTCTTGAGCATGTATAAGTCGAGGACTTGTGGAATGCCGCTGCGGCGAGCGTACCGCGGGCGCGGCCGGACCCCGCCCGCGGGGGCTTGCGAATCACCGGAACGGGGGCCGTCTTCGGTGCGCGGCGCAAAGATTTTCCAAAGCCGCCAGTTTTCCACCGCCGCGACCATTCGCCCCCAGCCCGAGCTGCCGGGCATTCGTTCCATCCGCGGAAGCAGTGCGATGCCGAGAGCAATCGTCGCAATATTAGCGGACCAGATTCCGATCCAGACCGGCAACGAGCCCTCTTTAGCCAGGCCCGCTCCGACCGTAAACATCAAGTCGTAGCCCGAAATCAGCAGGAGCGTGATGAGAAAGCTGGCGGCGCGGCCTCCGCGCCGGGGCCGAGCGCCCAACGGCATGGCCAGCAGTGCGAACGAAATGCAGGCCAGGGGAAAAGCGAACCGGCGCTGCACTTCGACTCGGGCGTCGCGGCGCCCCGGACCGCGTTCGGACAGCAGACTTCTCACCGAGCGTGCCTCCAGCGGCGGCGCCGAGGAGATTTCTTTTTCGTCGCTGACCAGTTCGATCGGCAAATCCCGTTCGCCGAACGCGGAGATCGAATAATGATCCGGGTCCTTCATGTCGTACTCGTGGATGCTGCCGCGGCGCAAATGCAAGTCCAGCTTGCGCTGACTCCGGTCGGCAATTACAATCGCTTCCTCGGCCAACGTGAGGCGTGCAACGTCTTTCGTGTCTGTTCCCGCAAGAAAGACGCCGTGCCAGCGCGTGGCGGTCGCCTCGACATCATTTACGTAAAGAACCAGGCGGGGGAAACGCTCGTCGAACACACGTGGCGTAACCTGGAACGAGGCCTGCCCGGCCCGCAGGCGGTCCTCGAGCATGCGTGTGGTACGCACCGAGGCGGGCCCGAGCCAGAGCGTCATCGCGAGCGTGACCAGTGTGGCTGCCACTGCCAGCGCCATCACCGGCACGAGCAGCCGGCGCATCCCCATGCCGAGTGAACTCATGGCGATTAATTCGCTGTCGGCTGACATGCGGCCCAGCGCGATCAAGACGCCGACCAGAACTCCAATCGGCATGGTGAAGCTCAATACGCTGGGAAATACGCAGAGAAAAAGGAGCCCCAGCGTGTCCCAGGACGTTGAGTGGCGCACGACCAAGTCCATCAACTGCACTAGCTTGGGCACGAAAAAAACGAAGGTGAAAACGGCGAGCCCCAGCAGCGTGTGGGAAAGAATCTCGCGGCAGATGTACCGGTCAATGATACGCATCGAGAACGAGGGCCATTCTAGCACGTTGCCCGGCCCGCGCCCGGAGGCGGACGCGGGATGAATCGCATCCATCTGGTGATTGTCTGGCACATGCACCAGCCGGCGTACCGCGATCCCTCGAATGGCCGGTATGTATTGCCGTGGACGCGCCTGCACGCGCTGAAGGATTACTGGGGGATGGTGCGCGTGCTGGATGGGTTTCCGGGCGTCCATGCGACGTTTAACGTGGTGCCTTCCCTGGGCGCGCAGCTCGAGGAGTACGCCAGCGGGAAATTCGACGAGCCGTGGTTTTCCACCGCCTTCACTCCGTTCGACAACTTGACCACGCACGATCGCGAGGAAATCCTGCAGCGCGCGTTCCAGGTGAATCGCGAACGGCTGATGGCGCGGTGGCCGCGATTCGTGGAGTTGCACGACTGGGCGCAGGCCTCCGGCTCCGAGCGCGTCTTGCAAACGTTCAGCGAGCGCGACTGGCGCGACCTCCAGGTCCTTTCCCAGCTCGCCTGGATGGACGAGGAATATCTCGGCGCGGATCCGGTTGTCTCGCGGCTCGCGGCCAAGGGTTCTGACTTCACCGAGCTGGACAAGCTGGATCTGCGCGCGAAACAACTCGAATTGCTCGCGCGAGTTTTGCCCGAATACCGCCGCGCGTCCGCCGCAGGCCAGATCGAAATCTCCGCGACGCCCTATTACCATCCGATCCTGCCTTTGCTTTGTGACACCGACATTGCGCGCGTTTCGAGCCCTTCGACGCCGGTGTTCGTGCCTGCATTCCGCCACCCGGAAGACGCCCGCGAACAACTCCTGCGCGCAAGGAAATATCACGAGCGTGTGTTCGGCCGCGCGCCCGATGGCCTGTGGCCTTCGGAAGGATCCGTGTCGGATCAAACGCTGGCGCTGGCCGCCGAAGCCGGATTCAAATGGTTTGCGACCGACGAAGGCGTGCTCGGTCACACGCTTCACCTCGGCTTCGGCCGCGACGCCGCCGGAGTACCCGATAACGCCGCGCGGCTTTATTCGCCGCTTCGCTTTCAGATTGCCGGCGGGGAGATCACAGGACTTTTTCGAGACCACTATTTATCGGACCTGGTTGGCTTCGTCTACAGCCGGATGGATTCCGATGCAGCGGCGGAGGATCTTCACCGGCGCATCCGCGCCATCGGCGAGCGAGTGGAGATCGGCCGGCCGCTGACGGTTTCGCTGATCCTCGATGGAGAGAACGCGTGGGAGTATTACCCCGGCAACGGACGGGAATTCCTGCGCCAGTTTTACCGGCGCATCGAGAGCGATCCCGACATACGCGCGATGACGGCGAGCGAAGCGATCGCTGCGGCGGGAGAAATTCCCGAGAACGGCGGAATCTTTCCCGCCTCGTGGATCAATGCGAACTTCGACATCTGGATCGGTTCGGCCGAAGACATCACCGCGTGGCGGCACTTGCGCGAGGCGCGCGATTTTTACGCCTCCGAGGTGGAGAGAGCCGCGCGGGGCGATGCGCGCGCCGTGGGTCCCGAGCAACTCGCGGCTTCCTACGACGCGCTGCTTGCCGCCGAAGGCAGCGACTGGTGCTGGTGGTACGGTCCCGAGCACAGCTCGGTGAACGACGCCGAATTCGATGCGTTCTACCGCCAACTCCTGACCGAGGTGTATCTCGCGGTAGGCGTGGACGCGCCGGACGTGCTGGCCGAGCCGATCAAATTCGTGCTGGAGCGCGCGGTCGTCGTTCCGCCGACCGCGTATCTCAAAGTCAGCGTGGACGGGCGCGAAACGACCTACTTTGAATGGCTCGGCGCCGGCCTATATTCGGCCGACCGGCGCTTGAGCGCCATGCACGCGCGCGCCTATCTCTTGCACGAATTCCGCTACGGCTTCGATGACGGCCATTTCTTCCTGCGGATCGATACGGCCCCCGGCGCGCTCGCCGAAATGCGCGGCGCCGAATTCCGCGTCGTTCTGCGCGCGGAACAGGAGTTGCGCCTGGTTGTGCGCATTGAGATGGGGCGCGTCGCCGGTTACATGATCGAGACTGGCGAGCTCTGCCTGCTGGGGCCTGATCCCACGGTTGAAGTGGCCTCCGACAAAATCTTCGAGATCTCCATTGAGAAGAAGATGCTCGCCCTCGGCGATCGAAAATCCTTTTCTCTGAACGCTACGCTCTGGGAGGGCGGCTTGCCCGTGGACGTTCTCCCCGCCGAAGGCATGATCGAGATTCAACTCGGCGAAGAGAATTTCGCCTGGCCCATCGGCGAAGGCTCAAAGCCCGCCGGAAATTAGAAGAGTTTGATGGCGATCGAGCGCGGTCGCGAGCCCACGGGAATCAGCGTAATCAACGGAAAACTCTGCCTGGGAATGATGCTGGGATAGCGGACGGAAACTGCGGCCAGATCGCCGGAGTTTTCGTCTGTCACCAGCAGCAGATCGCCGTTCGGATCGAGTGCGCATGCGCCAGGCTGGCGTCCGACGGGAATCGGCGGCAGCAACCGGCGGTGGCTGATTTCGATGGGTGTGACTCGCCCCGCGGCGGGATCAGAAACGAACAACGTCGAGGAGTCGGAGGTCATGGTGCCGTCGGTGGGCGCCGAGCCTGTGACCAGCGATTGCTCGATTTCCGTTCGCCACGTGTCAATGATTTCCAAACCGTGCGCATCCGGAATGGTCACAATCAGTTCGCCGCCATCTGGTTTCAGCAGCAAGGCGGACGGAGTTCCCTCCAGGCGCAGATTGGCGATGAGCAATTGCCGGCGCAGGTCCACAACGGAAACCTCATTCGATCCAGTGGCCGAGAGGAAAGCCGTGGAGCTGTCTGGAGGCACGACGACTTGTTCGGGGTGGGTTGCGACGCCGACGGTGGCGATTAATGTGAGCGTTTGCGCGTCGTAAATCCCGAGCGTGGAATCTTCGCGGTTCGGAACAAGCACCTGTTTGCCGTCCGGCGTGACACGCGCGAGCCACGGCCGGCGTCCTGTATGCGCGCGAGCGGCGACGCGGCCGGTCGTGCAATCAATCGCCGAAAGAGTGTTCGCTCCGGAAGCGGCGACGTAGGCGAAGCGGCCGTCGCGCGAAAAATCCACTGCGAACGGCGCAGCGCCAACGTAGATGCGCCCCTCGACGCGGCCCTCCCGCGTATCAATCACCCACGCGTAGCCATCCGTGGTGGAGACTCCCCAAATCTGGTCGCGCGTGGGATGGGCGCGCAGCCCTGACGGCGATGGGCCTACAGGAATGGTCGCGACCGTGGCGAGTCCAATCAAGTCCACGACGGAAACCGTTCCGTCACCCGCATTTCCGACGTACGCATATAGATGCAGGCCGGGGCGAAGAAATGTGGGCCGGTGCTCGCGCGCAATTTCACTCGCCGCCAACGAGAGCAACAGCAGCAGGGGAATGAGCACGCGGTATGGAATGCGGCGCTTCACGCTGAGGCCAGGATTCTGACACAAAAGGACTAATTAATCGTGCGATGTAAGACCGCGGCGATCAGGCGGGCTTCTTCAACGATTTGGCGGAACTCGGCTGGGAGAATGGATTGCATTCCGTCGGACAACGCGCGATCGGGCTGATGGTGGACTTCGATGAGCAGGCCGTCTGCGCCGACGGCCACTGCGGCGCGCGAAAGCGGCAGGACTTTGTGGCGCACGCCGGTGCCGTGGCTGGGGTCCACGACGATCGGCAAATGGCTGCGGCGCTTCACGGCGGGCACGACGGTGAGGTCGAGCGTATTGCGCGAATGGTCGGCGAAGGTGCGCACTCCGCGCTCGCACAGAATTACCCGATAGTTTCCCTCGGACAGGATGTACTCGGCGGCCATCAGGAATTCGTCGAGTGTCGCCGACATGCCGCGCTTGAGCAGGATCGGTTTCTTTGCGCGGCCGGCGCGCTTGAGCAGCGAAAAATTCTGCATGTTGCGCGCGCCGATTTGGATCACGTCCGCGTATTTCTCGACCAAGTCGAGGCTCTCGTTGTCCACCGCCTCAGTCACAATGCCGAGACCGAATTTTTCGCGTACCTCGGCGAGGATTTGCAAGCCCGGCTCGCCAAGTCCCTGAAAACTGTACGGAGACGTGCGCGGCTTGTAGGCGCCGCCGCGAAATAGCCGTGCGCCGGCCTGCGCGACTTGCTCGGCAATGGCCAGCGCCTGCTCGCGGGACTCGATCGCGCAAGGGCCGCCGACGAGAGCAATGCACTCGCCGCCGAAGGAGACATCCCCCGAAGGCGTGGGAATGCGCACGATGGTGTCTTCTTCTTTGGCATCGCGACTGACCAGCTTGTACGGCTTGCTGACCGGAATGCATTCGACCACGCCGGGAA
>Ga0187801_10000337_pt1 | contig 12324 bp, 8 predicted proteins | sample NC_wetland_sal_i_10_FD_132465 | JGI IMG/M metagenome (GOLD analysis project Ga0187801, IMG submission 132465) | Wetland sediment microbial communities from Neuse River Estuary, North Carolina, USA - Control_1 | ecosystem: Environmental > Aquatic > Freshwater > Wetlands > Sediment | place: USA...
CCGCAAAGCATTCGAGGGGGTCTTGCCGTTTCTTCCGCAGCCTCTCTATCCGCTTTGGGAATTCCGTTCCGTGAGGTCCTGCAATCGTTTTAGAGATTTGCTCGAAGCTCGTGGTTCCCTTCGCACCATGGAGTTGGGGTTTGCAATTCTGAGAAAGCAACACCCACTGCGCGGAGAAGCATCAGAAACGCCCAGAGGGAGTAAAATGGTGTGCATGGGTTCATCCGGCAAACTCCGCAGGCATGAGCAGAGGGGTATGACCCTTCTCGAATTGATCATCGCTTCCTTAATCTTGGCTATACTGGCGGAGGCGGCCCTGCCGGTTGTCCGTTTCACCATCGTTCGAAAAAAGGAAGCCGAGCTCCATCGCGACCTCCGCGAAATGCGCAATGCCATCGACCGGTATAAAGACTACGCGGACCGCAACCTCATTCAGGTCGAAGTGGGCAGCGAAGGATACCCGCCCGATCTGGAAACGCTGGTCAAAGGCGTGAATGTTGGCAGTAGCGGCGGGAAAAAGATTCGTTTCTTACGGCGTATCCCGATCGACCCGATGACCGGACGCGCGGAGTGGAATTTGCAGTCCGTCCAGGACGATCCCGACACAACCTCCTGGGGCGGCAATAACGTGTTCGACGTCCATTCCAAATCGCAGGGGACCGCGCTCGACGGCACGAACTACGCGACATGGTGAGCTAGGGCGTGGCGAGAGTGGTGTAATCTACTGATTCTTATATGGATACACGATATCCTAAGACCTTCAAACAAATCTGAACTGGCCCTTGCGTGGAGCCTCGCACAGGTGTACCTTTCTCTCCCCGCCTGACGGCGGTCCGGGCACCGCTGGCTGAAATCCTGTTGAGGAGCTTTGTCAATGACGGATACGCTACCCTCTCATCGCTACTGCGTGGTGAACTGTCTGGGGTGCCATAATCCGATACCGCTCTATGCGGAAGCAGTCGAGGATTCTGAGGGGTTGCCCGCGAATACCGGTGAGGCCCAGGAACGCCCGTTCTTCCGCGCCTGGTGCATGAACTGTGGCCGCGAATATCCCTACCTGGCCTCCGCGCGCGTTTGGTTGGACGAACCGCCCATGGATAAGCACCAGCGCAGGCTCGAATTCCCTCCACGTCGCCATAAGCTCCAGGTCCGCGGCGCACACGCATAAGCAAACCGCGAACTCCGCGAAGAAAAAACTCTTAGAAAAATGGCGAATGGTGGGGCTGGCGAGATTCGAACTCGCGACCTACGGTTTAGGAAACCGACGCTCTATCCATCTGAGCTACAGCCCCGCACGAAAATTTTACCACGAACGCCGGACCTCTTGAGCTCGGACCGGAAAAGCACAAATTACATGCCTCCCTGTTAACACCCCGGCTGTGGGCGCGTCCTGTGGATAAAGGGAGAACCCATGAAACAACTCCGATTTTTTCTCACCATTCTAACGGTCGCTGGCTTGGCTGTGGCTGCCTCGCGCCCCGGAAAAAACGCGTCTGTCAATGCGCAAGCCGGTTCCGTCGCTCCCGCAGCGCCCATGCTCGACCCCAGGTCGGGTCACAGCGCGACGTTGCTGCCCGACGGCAGAGTTCTGATTGTAGGTGGTATGCGCCGCAACAACGACTTCTACAAGTCGGCGGAGTTGTACGATCCCATGACGGGCAAGTTCACGCCGGCAGGAGAAATGAGCATTGGCCGGGTGGGGCATGCGGCCGTACTGCTCCATTCCGGAGAAGTGCTGATTGTCGGCGGATGGGTTGGCCACGGAGGCGCGGCATCCGCAGAACTCTACAATCCTTCCACGGGCAAATTCAGGACGATCGCCAGCATGACCACCCGGCGCGCTCGGCCGAGCGCCACCTTGTTGCCCGACGGCGATGTGTTGCTTGCCGGAGGCACGGAGCTCGACACTCCAGGAGGAATGGCGTCCGCTGAAGTTTTCCACGCGACCACGCTCCAGTTCGAACCTGTCGGCTCCATGCATGAGGGGCGCATTGCCCACACGGCCACGTTGCTCCTCGACGGGCGCGTCCTCATTGCTGGAGGCCGCGGGGCAAGCGTGACCGCCGCAGCCGAGCTGTACGATCCGCATACCAAACAGTTCGTTCCGACCGGAAGCCTGCGAACAGCGCGCTACAAGCACACCGCGGGCCTGCTTTCGGACGGGAGAGTGCTGATTGCCGGTGGGTCCGACAATCGCGATTGGCACGGCGCCATGAGCAGCGCCGAAATCTACGATCCCCGCACTGGAAAGTTTACGGAAACATCGTCATTGAACGACAGCCGCTTCAAGCTTCCTGGCGAAAGCGTGCAACTTTCTTCTGGACGAGTTCTCGTGGCCGGCGGCAGCAAGCTCGTGGAAATCTACGATCCTGTTACCGCGAAATTTCTTCTTGTCGCGGGTCAACTCAGCGACGCCTGGCACTTCATGACGGTAACCCGCCTAAAGGACGGAGAAGTCCTCCTGACGGGCGGTTATCCGGATAACGATCACACCACGAATCAAACGTGGCTCTATCGTCCGTGAGGAACGCGGCGCCCGCCGTTGCCTTCACGCGCATGGACGAGGCCGCAACGGGGTTTCCCGTATTCACCGGGGGTTTTGCCGGGGCTGGATTCTCCAAGCGCAAATCCAATTCGATCTCAATTTCGTTGGCCTGAGGTTGCGACGCATTCTCGATTGCCGGTGCTCCACTCGCGCGCGTCTCATCTTCGCGCCTCACCAACCCCACCAACGGCGTACCCGTGCAGCTCTCATTTCCGTTCATCGAGGCCATCGCGCAATGCATGTCTGTGCGAGGCAGAGGTTCCACCACTTTTCCCTCGCAAACCGGCCCGGAGTAGTCCTCGGCTCCGGCCTCTGCCGAGACGCATTGCTCCTCCACGACGAAGGTCGGCCAATAGGTGCCTACCACCGCGTTCCACAAAACCGGGAAGGCCTCGCTCGAAATGGTGGTTGAGGCTGACCATTCGGTATTGCCTCGACTCTCGCCTTCACCCTCTGCGGGAGGCACCTTTCGAAAAGTAAAAACCACTTCCCGCGTCATCGAGTGCACTACGGGTGGCCCGTAGATCGGCCCGGAATAGTCTTTTGTTGGCTCGTATCTCGCGCTCCACGAAGTATACGTCGCCGTCAGATCACCCTTCACGCGAAGGGTGTTCTCATCCACTGGCTCGACTGCCTTGGACTGAAAGCGAATGCTCGTAGAGCTCGTGCCGTTCACGCCTTCTGTCACAGCTCTCTGTCCTTCCCGTTTGACCGGACCCGCCTTCTTGTCTGCCGGATAGATCTGGAAATCGAATGCACTCGCTGGAGAATCGCCAGCGTTCTGCCTCATCTCCCCATTCAATCGCGCCACCCCGACGTTGATTCTGGCGTCCCGGCGGCTGGATGACGCGACAAACAAACGCGCCGTCGAATTCACCGAATCAATGCTCCACACACTGTTCTGCGCATGGACGGGGCTTGCGAAAAGCCCTCCCGCCAGCGCACACAAAATAACTCCATCAAATTTTCTGGCCATTTTTCCTCCTCTCCCGACACCCTCCTTGGGTAGGCATCGTTCGTAGCTAACTTTGCATTTGTGCGTTCGACGAGGAGCCATGAAGTCAACTTGGATCTCCGCCAAATCGCTTGGCTTAGCTCCATTGTGTTTCCCTGGATGTTTGTTCCCCGGATGCGTCGGCGCTTCTCTTGGAGGGATGGGCCGGCTCTTCTCGAACGAAGATGATGCGGCATGGCCGTTGCCTACTACGTTGAGATGCCCCGGATGGCAACCTAGATTCCCACCAGGCGTGCGACCTGAAGACAATGAGGCGGACTGCCGATCGACACTCGGGAAACTGGCTCGCTATGTCGGGCAGAAATAAGGATACTTGCGGTTAACACCGAAGGCCGAAAGGAAATCAACTCGCAATTGATTCTCGGTGCTGTCTCAACTCAGATTAGGACACTACCTGATTTTTTGAGCCCTTGACGCCGCTTGTCGCCGCAGTACAATACAACTATCCCTTCCAAATCTGTGCGTCTGTTGCTGGTTTATTGCCGGCAGCCGTTGATTTTTCTCAGAAATCCGTTCTCATGCAATCTGGAATCGACTCTAGATGAAAACGAATCCCCTGGCAGCGAAGTTATCCATCCCATTTGGGATCCTGGTCCTGATTCTCTTGGCTGTTGGTTGGGCCGGCATCCGCTGGATGGACCGCATCGATCAGGAATACGCAGCCACCCTCAACGATCCCTGGATGCACACGCAGCTGAGCAATCAAGCCATAGGATATGTAAACGCGAATTATCAGCTCCTAATGCAGATTTTCTTTCACCACGATCCGCAACAAGATGCAGCTCTCCTCAAGCGCATGCGGGAAAACTCCCAGCAAATTTCCATTCTGCTCGGCAATATCAAATCCTTTGGCATCGAACGCGGCCAGGAGGAAGACCTTGTCCATGCGGTCGAGAATTCACGAAAGGCCTATGTGGAAAGCCGGGAACGCGCGCTGGCCCTGCTCCTTAAAGATCGCAAACCCGCAGAAGCACAGAATGCTGTGGTCATGGAGACCTTTCCTCTGCTCACCCGTTACCGGCACGCTTGGGCTGCTTTCGTCAAGTTTCAGACGGATCAGTTTGACCAGGCGGCTCGCGAAACGCGGGCGCGTTTCCTTTCCATTCGCCGCTTGTTCCTGTTCGTGACCGTCTTCGCGGCCGTGCTCGCGCTTGCGATCGCCATTCCCGTCACGCTCACGATCGCCAAAGAAAGCGCCCGCCGCAGCGTTGCGGAACGGAAAATCATGCTGTTGAATGTGGAACTCGAGCAGCGCATCGTCAACCGGACCGAAGAGCTTTCCAGAGTCAACGAAGGCTTATCCCGGGAAATTGTCCAACGCGCGGAAACCGAGGCGCGATTCCGCGAGTTGGCCGAAAACATCGAAGAGGTCTTCTTTTCCGCCGATGCGGAACCCTTCCGCGTTACCTACCTCAGCCCCGCTTATGAAAAGATTTGGGGCCGCTCGCGCCAGGATGTTTATAAGGATGCTGGCTCGTGGACGGAGCCGGTTCATCCCGAGGACCGTGCGCGTGTTCTGGCCAGCTTCGCGGAATCGGTGCGCGGCGTGGCGATTGATGTCGAATACCGCGTCATCCGGCCCGACGGCACCTGTCGCTGGATCCGGAATCGTACCTTCCCGCTGTTTGACGCTCAGGGCAAGTTTGTCCGTCTCGTTGGACTGGCCGAGGACACCACTCGGTGGAAGGAAGTCCAATTCGAATTGGAGAATGCCAGAAATCGCGCGGAAGACGCCAACCGTGCCAAGAGCGAATTCCTCGCCAACATGAGCCACGAGATTCGCACCCCCATGAATGGCATTCTGGGCATGACCGAGCTTGTTCTCGACACGGAGCTTCAGCCCGAGCAGCGCGAGCACCTCAATCTGGCCAAACTCTCCGCCGAAGCCCTGCTCACGGTGATCAATGACATCCTCGACTTCTCAAAAATCGAAGCCGGCAAGCTCGATGTGGATCAGATTGACTTTCTACTGCGCGACAGCGTTGCGGAAGCCCTGAGGACCTTGAGCTTTCGCGCCGACGAAAAAAAACTCGAACTCACGTGCGATATCGACCCCTCTGTTCCCGATCTCCTTCGCGGAGATCCAGGTCGCTTCCGCCAAGTCCTGGTCAATCTCGTCGGAAATGCCCTCAAGTTCACCGAGCGAGGCGAAGTGGGAGTCAGCGCCACGATCGAATCGCAATCCGCCGACAGTGTGGTCTTGCATTTTATTGTTTCGGACACCGGCATTGGCATTGCCCCGGAAAAGCATGCCTCCATTTTCGAGGCGTTCCAGCAAGCTGACGGCTCCCTGGCCCGTAGGTTTGGCGGAACGGGACTAGGCCTCACCATTTCTTCGCGTTTGGTTGCCCTGCTGGGCGGGCGGATTTGGGTCGAAAGCGAACTGGGAAAGGGGAGCCGTTTTCATTTCACAGTGAGTTTCTCGGTGCAGTCCAATCCCGCGCCCCAGCCCAGCAGGATCGAACCGGAAGTCTTGCACGGCATGCCGGTTCTCATCATCGATGACAACGCCACGAACCGCCGCATTCTCTCGAAGCTCCTCACGAGTTGGCACATGCTGCCGGTGGAGACCGACTCCGGAGCTGCCGCCATCGCGAAGCTGCAGGAGACGAAGGATTCGGGGCAATTCTTCTCCCTCATTTTACTCGATGCCCAGATGCCTTTGATGGATGGATTCACGCTGGCTGAAACGATGAAGCAGCACAGAGACTGGGCGTCGGCAACCATCCTCATGCTCAGCTCCGCGGGCCTTCGCGGCGACGCGGAGCGCTGTCGGAAACTTGGCATCGCTGCGTACCTTACCAAGCCGATCCGGCAGCAGGAATTGCAGCAGGCCATCCTCACTACTCTTGGACCGAACCCTCAAGCACGCTCCAGGCCCGCACATCAGCTCATCACCCGACACTCATTGCGCGAGCGTCGAAGGCACGTGCGCGTCCTTCTCGCCGAGGACAATGAAGTCAACCAACTGCTTGCGCGGCGTATTCTCGAGAAGCACGGCCACAATGTCATGGTGGCCGCCAACGGCAAGCTCGCGCTCGCTGCTCTCCGCACTAAATCTTTCGACCTCGTGCTGATGGACGTGCAAATGCCCGAGATGAATGGCCACGAAGCGACGCGCGCCATTCGCGAAATCGAAAGAGAGACCGGCGCGCATCTTCCCATCATCGCCATGACTGCTCACGCTATGAAGGGAGATGAGCAACTCTGCCTGGACGCCGGGATGGATGATTACCTTTCCAAACCCATTCGCCCCGATACGCTCCTGGCAACGATTGACAAATTCTGCCCTTTCCAAGAAGAGACTGCAGACCAGATTGATGAAGCGCCGACTCCCATCTCGCTGCCGGATCTGTGATGGCCAATGAGTGCCACGCGTGCGGAACAGTTGAGTTAGCCGGGAGTAATCGATATGAGTGGGGCCGAGGCGGTGGGAACGGGTTCAGCCTCTTAATTCACCGCTTTGACGTCTTCCATCAGAGAGAAAAATCCTTCTGCGAGCGTGGGATGAATGTAGACCGCGCCTTTCAAGAGCGTGTACGGCTGGTTCGCCAACATCAGCGTGCCGAGGATTTGCACCAGTTCTCCGCCTTCGGGCGCGAGGATCGAAGCTCCGAGAATGTTGTTGTTCGAAGCGTCCACAACCAGCTTCATAAGACCCGCGGTTTCGCCGCGTTCGATGGCCCGCGCGACGTACGTCATCGGGCATCTCCCGATTTTGAGTTTGTAGCCTTTGGCACGGGCCTCTTTCTCGGTGAGACCCACGCCTCCGAGCTGCGGGTCCGTGAACACGCAGTACGGAACCGGCCGATGGTCGGTCGTGAGGTTTTTCCCTTCCACCAGATTGCCGTAAACAATCTGGAAATCATTGTAAGAAATGTGCGTGAACGCGGGGCCGCCCTTGCAATCGCCCAGCGCCCAAACGCCGGGGACGCTGGTTTCCAGGCGGTTGTTTACCTGAACGAATCCTTTCTTGTCCGTGACGATGCCCGCCTTGTCGAGGCCGAGATCGTTGGTGTTGGGCGAGCGGCCCGTCGCGACGAGAAGATGCGAGCCGGTGAGAACAGATTCGCGTCCATTGCTGGCGCAGGTTAGAGAGATGGCCGCGTCTTTTTTTTCGGCCCGCGTCGTCCGCGTATTCAAGAGAATCTGTACGCCCTCGGTTTCAAGCGCCTTTTGCAGCTCCGCAGCGATTTCCGGATCTTCCCGCGGAACAATCTGGGGACCATGATGGACGATCGTCACGCGGCTGCCAAAACGGCAAAACATCTGACCAAACTCCAGGCCGATGTAGCCTGCGCCGAGGATGAGGAGATGTTCGGGAAGCGTTGTGAGCTGCAGGAGCGACTCGTTGGTCAGGTAAGGCACATCGGGGAGGCCTGCGATCGCCGGGAGACTCGGCCGGCCTCCCGCATTGATGAAAATCCTTTCGCTTTCTAGTACTTCCTTACCGACCTGCAACTGATGCGGCCCGACGAATTGTGCATGTTCCCGATAGAGACGCAGGTTCGCACGCTTGTCCACCTGCCTTTGCCGGCCGCCGCGGAAGCTAAGGACCACCTCATCCTTCTGGGCCACGATTTTCGGAAGATCCACGCTGACGTTCGACGCACGCACGCCCCAGCGCGCGGCATTCCGCGCATAGTGCGCCACCTGCGAGCGATGCACCATCGTTTTCGTCGGGGTACAGCCCACGTTGATGCAGGTACCGCCGAGATTCTTCTCCTCAATCAGAGCCACCGACCAGCCGAGATCGGCCAAGCCGTAGGCGAGCGGGTTGCCGGCCTGGCCGGAGCCGACGATGATCGCGTCGTACTTCATGAAGCCCTCCCAAGCGAAAGTTGCAGATGACAGTACATCGGATGCAAACGACCCATCCAAGCGCCTCGTATTTTCCGCGAACGGCTCTTTTTGGCACAGCGGTTTTCAGGAAACTCTCCGGGCGATCTGGCGCTCGATCGCGAAGGAAACGAAGGTGATCAATAGCGCCACACTACTGCCCAAGAGCACTTCTTCCGCGCGCTCAATGGCTGCAGCCAGGCCCACCGAACGAGAACCGCCCAGAGCACTGGTGGTCATGACAATAGCCACGGTGATCGGCGCAACCCGCCAGCTCCCAGGCAAGCGAATGAGGTGCGTGCAGAGCAACACGGAGGCAATGATGCCCAGAAGAATTGAGCCAAAGGAAGGGCCAAGCAAATACAGGAACACCAAGCCGACCGCGCAGCCAATAAAGGTGTTCGCGATCCGCGAATTGAACGCCAAGAGCGCCGCGCTGAGTTCCGGTTCCGTCACAACGATGATCGAGATCACCGCCCAAAGCGGATTGTGTTGATTGATGCGGTTCAGAATAAACCAGACGAGCACACAGCCGATTAAAATGCGCACTGCATATTGCAATCCCGAAGGTTGTATCGCCGCCGCGGAAAGGCTTTCGGTTTTGGAAGCCATAAGTCACCTGCGAAGAAACGCTCGCGAATTCAACGGAGATTTAAGGCGCGAGACATGGCAACCGATTCTAGCGGCCTTTTCGAAGGACTATCTGCTTTTTTCAAACAAGATTGAATCAGGTATAGGACGGATAACGCGGCGCCCATCGCGCTGCGGTAATCGCCTCTCGGAGGGCCTCGGGGGAGCTCGCGGGCGCCAAACCATCGCGTTGTGCCTGCTGCGCCGCGGCGAACGCAATTTCGAACGCCACGTGGCGCAGACCGTCCAGCGTGGGCAACAAGGGAGCGGTCGGGTCTTTGGTTGCCGGAGACATCTCGGCTAGGGCCGTGGCCGCGGCAAGGAACATCTTGTCACTCACGCGGCGAGTTTTCGAAGCGTAGATGGCCAGACCCATGGCCGGAAATATGAAGACGTTGTTGCACTGCGCGATTCCAATCTTGCGGCCCATGCAACTCACCGGAGGAAACGGCGAGCCGGTGGCAATCAGCGCGCGGCACTCGGTCCACTTGAGCAGATTTTCCGGAATGGCCTCGGACTTTGACGTGGGATTCGACAGCGGCATGATGATGGGCCGCTGACATTTGCGCGCCATTTCACGGACAATCGCTTCGGTGAATGCGCCAGGCAGAGTGGACAGGCCAATCAGAATCGTCGCGTTGACTTGACTGATGACGTCGCTGAGGCCGATGCGGTTATTCCCCAGGGTCCGCGGGAAATTCGTCAGGCGCTCGACCGGCTGCGCGTAGATGCGCTGTTCCTCCGAGAGGTCTGTGCGTCCCGTGTGAAGAACTCCGTCGCGGTTGATGAGCCAGAAGCGCGACCGCGCTTCGGCTTCGGACAATCCATCGCTGACCATGGCGTCGCGCAGAAAGTCGGCCACTCCTGTGCCCGCGGAGCCGGCTCCCAGAATCACCACATGTTGGTCGCGCATGCGGCTTCCCGCCACCCGCATCCCCGAGAAAATCGCTCCGACAGCAACCCCGGCGGTGCCCTGGATATCATCATTGAATGTGAGCAATTCGTTGCGGTAGCGGTCCAGGATGGGCCGCGCGTGATCTTTGGAGAAATCCTCCCACTGCAAGAGCGTATCCGGGAGTTCTTGCTTCACCGCCTGCACGAAGCGATCAACAAACTCGTAGTAACCATCGCCGCTGATGCGTTCGTGACGCCACCCGAGATACTCCGGATCGCTAAGGCGCTCCTGGTTGTTCGTGCCCACATCGAGAACGACGGGCAACGTTTGCGTGGGAGGAACACCGCCAATCAAGGTGTAGAGAGCAAGTTTTCCAATCGGAATGCCGAGCCCGCCGACGCCCTGGTCGCCGATGCCAAGAATGCGCTCGCCATCGGTAACGACAATCGCGGCAACGTCTTTGTTGGGTCGGTTTCGCAGCAGATTTTTGATTTGATCGCGCATCGGGTAGGAGACGATGAGTCCGCGAGCACGCCGGTAAATGTGGCTGAATTCCTGGCAGGCCTCGGCCACCACGGGCGTATACACAATGGGCAGCATCTCCTCGATGTGGTCCAGCACCAGGCGATAGAAAAGAACTTCGTTGGTGTCTTGCAGCTGCCGCAGATAGATATGGCGCTCGAGATCATCGGGCTTCCGGAGAAAGGCTTTGTACGCTCGCGAGGACTGTTCTTCGATCGTTTCCACCACGGATGGAAGAAGTCCGTCCAGTCCCAGGGCTTCCCGTTCCATGAGAGTAAAAGCGGTGCCTTTGTTCAAGGAAGGTGTCTCGAGCAAAACGTGCCCGCGAAGATTGGGAGCGAGTTGGGGGATTGTTTTCGGGAAGGTTGAAACGGCCATCGCATCCTCCATCATGACTATGAAACGATGAGTGTGAAACCGATTTATGACTCGAAAGGAAGGGAGCGGGACGCCCAAAGCATCTCTGCTTCGACACCGTGATCATAGCACAATCTCGCGCGCCCGGTCAGGCCGGCAAGCCGCAGCGGACCGGGAAGATTCAACTTGAAGAGTTCTGTGAAAATGGGACAATCGTAATGCGCAAATCGCTCCTCTCGCGTCCTTCGAGAATACCGCCGCCGACAGGTCAATTACTGCCGATCTTTGCTGGATGGAGGTGCCCACATGGGACAAGCACTGGACGTGCACCGGCTCCATTTCGCATTCACTGTCACGTTTCACTACATTTTCCCGCAACTGACCATGGGTCTTGCGCTCTTGATCGTTTATCTGAAAACGAAGTTCCTGCGCACCGGCGATGAACACTACAATCGCGCGGCGCGGTTCTGGGCGCGCATCTTCGGAATCAACTTTGCTCTCGGTGTGGTCACCGGCATTCCCATGGAATTTCAGTTCGGGACCAACTGGGCTGCATTCTCCAAAGCCGCCGGTGGTGTGATTGGCCAGACCTTGGCGATGGAAGGCGTATTTTCGTTTTTCCTGGAGTCCAGCTTCCTGGGACTGTTTTTGTTTGGAGAAAAAAAGCTCGGACGAATTGGTCATTGGTTTGCCGCGTTCCTGGTTTTTCTGGGGTCCTGGCTCTCCGGCTACTTGATCGTGGCCACCGACGCCTGGATGCAGCATCCGACCGGCTACCGCCTCGGCGCGAACGGGGCGATCGAATTGTCCAGCTTCTGGGCGCTTCTTCTGAACAAATGGGCGCTCTGGCAGTACGCGCACAACATGCTGGGCGCAGTGCAAACGGGCTGCTTCGTGATGGCGGCCGTGGGCGCATTTTACTTGCTCACGAAGCGTGATGAAGCGTACGGGCGCACGTTCGTGAAGGCCGGAGTTCTGGTGGGAGTGATTGCGGCGGTTTTGCAGCTCTTCCCCACCGGCGACATGCAGGGAAAACTCGTCGCCTACAATCAGCCACCGACGCTGGCAGCCATGGAGGGCCTGTTCGAGTCACAGGCAGGCGCGCCGCTGGCGATTCTCGGCCAGCCGGATGTGGAAAAGAAGAAACTGGATAATCCGCTCGAAGTGCCCAATATGCTGAGTTTTCTGACGTACCGCAAATGGAAAGCGGACGTCAAAGGATTGTCGCAGGTTCCCGAAGACCAGTGGCCGGATCAGATTCCGCTGCTGTATTACAGCTATCACGTGATGGTGGGCCTCGGGACGATTTTCATCGCGGTGATGGTCCTGGCCGCGCTGCTGTATTGGCGCGGAAAACTGTACGAGTCGAAATGGATGCTCTGGACGCTGATGATCTGTGTGCCTTTACCGTACATCGCCAACACCGCGGGCTGGATGACCGCAGAACTGGGCCGCCAGCCGTGGCTGATCTACGGATTGATGCGTACCGCTCATGGCGTTTCGCCGCGCGTGGCCGCGGGC
>Ga0187801_10000339_pt1 | contig 12298 bp, 8 predicted proteins | sample NC_wetland_sal_i_10_FD_132465 | JGI IMG/M metagenome (GOLD analysis project Ga0187801, IMG submission 132465) | Wetland sediment microbial communities from Neuse River Estuary, North Carolina, USA - Control_1 | ecosystem: Environmental > Aquatic > Freshwater > Wetlands > Sediment | place: USA...
CGGCTGCGAGAATCGGAACAAAACGCTGTCAAGGAGAGGAAACCGTGAGCCGCATTCACGAAGCGCTGAAGCGAGCGGAACAAGACCGAGCCGCGGCTCAGAACGTTCACCTTGCTTCCGCACAAACTGCGGAGGCCTCAGCCTTGTCTCCGGTCAGCGGCGAGCCTCCGGCCCTCTCGGCGGTTGCTGCGTTATCAAGCCAGTACAGCTACGAGACTTTACTTTCGCGTTGCACTCGGGCCAACTGGTCGCCGGAAATGAAGACCATGCTTTTCTATAACTCGGAGCAAGGGCCCGGCACAGAGGAATTCCGCACGTTGAGGTCCCGGTTTTACCAGATGCGGGAAAAGCAGCCACTGAAGAAAGTGCTGGTGACTAGTTCGCTGCCTAAAGAGGGCAAATCGTTCGTGGCCGCGAATCTGGCGCAATCGATGGTGCGTCAGCACGGCCGGCGGGTTCTGTTGATTGATGCCGATCTACGCGCCGCCCGCTTGCACATTGCCCTGGGAACGACCTTAACGCCAGGGCTCTCGGAATATCTGCTGGGCGAACAGGACGAATTCGGGATCATGCAGCGCGGCACAATGGAGAACCTGTTCTTCGTGCCCGCCGGTCGATCGACCTCGAATCCCGCTGAACTGGTGGCCAACGGACGCTTACAAATTCTCCTCAGCCGCGTGGAATCTTTGTTTGATTGGATCGTTATTGATTCCCCGCCCGCGGTTCCGGTCTCCGACGCTGGGGTTATGGCTAACCACTGTGACGGCGTGCTCATGGTAGTGCGCTCGAGTGCGACGCCATCCGACATGGCGCGCAAAGCCCGGGCGGAATTTGATGACAAGCTCTTGCTGGGTGTCGTGCTCAACGGAATTAAGCGCAGCTCCTCCGAGTACCGCCAGTACTACGGCGTATATGACGGGGCCGATGAAAAGCAGAGGCTTCGAGGTAGAGAGCGTGATCCGGCTGTTTAATGTTTATTATCCGATTCGCACGCTGATCTTGCTGATAGGCGAGGCTCTGATTGTCTGGACTTCGTTCCTGTTGGGGATGGCGCTGCAACATCGCGAAGATCTGTACGTCGCCCTCAACTACGAAGGGGGATATCTAAAGATCTTGGCGGTAACGCTGGTCGTCCTGGTTTTCTCCCATTGGTTTGATCTTTACGATCCGAATCACTTTGACGAGAAAAGCGAACTCTATTTCCGGGTGCTGCTGGTGCCCAGCATACTGGCTCTCGTCTTAGCAGCAGTGGGGTATGTTTTCCCCCGCTTCCTTCCCGGCAACAACTCAGCCCTCGTGGGAGTGGTAATTTTGACCGCGGCCATGTTTAGTTGGCGAGCAGCATATGGATGGTTAGCACAACGGCCGTATTTGCGGGAAAGAGTGTACGTGTTAGGTACGGGAGAACGCGCGCAGCGCCTGGTCAACGGCCTGCGGAGACACTCGGAGATGGGCATTGAAGTAGTGGGCTGGAGTGGCAACGTGGAGGGGGCGCTGACTCGTGACTCGGTGGCCTCCCACTTGATGGAGTTAATCAAACAGGGGCGCATACACCGCGTGATCGTGGCCTTGCCAGACCGGCGGGGCACTCTGCCAGTGCATGAGTTGCTGGAGCTTCGGTTGCATGGCATCAAAGTGGAAGAAGCTACGTCGTGGCTGGAAAGGATGTCTGGCAGGATTGAAGTCGAGCAGCTTTACCCCAGTTGGCTGATCTTTGCCGAAGGATTCCGGTTCAGCTCCAGTGTACGGATGATGAGGCGGCTGCTTTCGACAGTCGCCGCGGCGCTACTCCTATTGCTGGTTCTGCCCGTCGTCCCGTTCGTAATTCTCTTGATCAAGCTGGACTCGCGGGGCCCGGTGCTCTACCGGCAAGAACGCATGGGACGCGCGGGAGCGACGTTCTATTGCTACAAATTCCGCACTATGCGACCTGACGCCGAGGCCGATACCGGCGCGACGTGGGCCACCGACGATGATCCGCGCATTACCAGAATCGGAAAGATTCTTCGTGTCTCGCGTCTGGATGAGATTCCACAACTCTGGTGCGTGCTGAAAGGGCACATGGCATTTGTGGGACCGCGGCCGGAGCGTCCGGAGTTTGTCGAGTGGCTGAGCCGCGAGATCCCCTATTACCCCGTGCGGCTTGCCGTGCGTCCTGGCATTACCGGTTGGGCGCAGGTTCGATACAAATACGGCAATACTCTGGAAGATGCGCGGGAGAAGTTACAGTACGACCTGTACTACATCAAGAACGGATCGCTGGGGCTGGATCTGCTGATCATGTTCGAAACTATCAAGATCGTCACGCTGGGTCGAGGCGCGCAGTGATCGGGATTTTGTCGATATCGATTTTCGGGACCTCGACCTTCTGGATATGGACCTTCTGGGGATCGGGCGCCGTAATCGCGTATACATACTTCGGCTACGGAGGATGGCTTTGGTTACGAAGGCGCTGGCGGAACAAGGAGGTGCAGCGAGGTCCGTACTTGCCGTCTGTCTCCGTCGTGGTGGTGATTCGGAACGAGGAGCAGGTGCTGGAGCGCAAGTTAGAAAACCTGCTGACGCTGGATTATCCAGCTGAACTGATTCAGTTGGTGGTGGTCTCGGATGGATCCACGGATCGCACCGAAATGATTTTGCATGAATATGCGAGCAGTCCCAGCGTGAATGTCGTGTTGAACCAGCTCTCGCGGGGAAAAGCTTCTGCATTAGACGATGCTCTCGAAATAGCCCAGGGAGATGTCGTGGTTTTCACTGACGCACGGCAGAGAATCGAGCCCTGTGCGTTGCGTCTGTTACTGGAGAATTTCGTCGACCCGCAAGTGGGTTGCGTAAGCGGCGAGTTGATGCTGGGCGATCCCAAGACAGGGGAGCCTGGCGAAGGCCTCGGGCTTTACTGGAAGGTCGAGAAGCGAATCCGCGAGTTGGAGTCAGCTTCAGGATCGGTGGTCGGCGCCACAGGGGCGTTCTATGCAATACGCCGGGACTTATTTGCTCCGCTTCCTCCGGGGACGATTTTGGATGATGTTTATTTGCCGATGCAAGTGGCGCGGCAGGGATTCCGAGTTGTCTTTGATCCTCGAGCCCGGGCTTGGGACAGTGCTGATCGCGGAACGGAGCGCGAGTTTGCGCGAAAAGTCAGAACGCTAAGCGGCAACTACCAATTGCTGCAGCTTGCCCCCTGGTTGTTAACTAGCGCCAATCCGATTCGTTTTGAATTCGTCAGCCACAAGCTGTTGCGATTGGTTGCGCCCTTCGTTTTAGCTGGCTTACTGGTTGCGTCGCTTGCTCTCGACGCACCCGTCTACCGCGTGGCGTTGGCTCTGCAGGCTGGCTTTTATGGTTCGAGTTTCCTGGCGATTGCGCGGCTGAAAACGGGTGCAGTTGCCAGGTTGGCGGACGCGGCGTTGACCTTCGTCATGCTGAATACTGCGGCTGTTGTGGCTTTCGGCAATTTTGTTTCCGGACGCAAGGCGGCATGGATCCGTTAAGGGCATGGCGATGATGGAAATCTTGCGAAGTGGAAGTTCGGTGAATGCCGGTTGAGAATCCTCTGGATCAAGGCCGGCAAGATTCTGCCCGCCCATAGCGGCGGCAATATTCGTTCTTATCACATCCTTCGTCATTTGGCCTCGCGCCATGAACTCATCTTTTTCTCGTACTACGGTGGTGTGCCCGATGCTGAATACGAAACAGAACTCGCGTGGCAGTTTCCTGGGGTAGTTTGCCTGTGTACGGGAAAGCGCGAATCCAGTTCGGCCAGCCGTGCCCTCGACTATCTGGCCAGGCTCGCCAATCCAGTTCCCTATGCGGTGAGCCGATTTGAATCGGTTCCGGTTCAGGAGAGGCTGAACGCTTGGTTCGAGGAGAAGCGCTTCGACGTTGCGGTCTGTGATTTTCTCGACGCAGCGGTGAATTTGCCAAGCCAGTTTTCCATTCCCACCGTCCTCTTCCAGCACAATGTAGAGAGTGAGATTTGGCGCCGCCATGCTCTGATTGAGCGGAATCCAGCCAGAAAAATCTTGTATCGCGTGGAATTCAAGAAGATGTTGAACTACGAACAAAGCGCGGTGCGGAATTTCCATCACGTCATCGCAGTTTCGGAACATGATCGGCACGTAATGAGTCCATGGACCGACGCGCGACGGATCACAGTCGTGCCAACTGGAGTCGATTTGCAGCGGTATCGGCCCATCCCATTTTCCGAAACGAGTGAGCCGCTGGTGCTTTTTGTAGGCGTGATGGATTGGGACCCGAACGTCGATGCAGTGGAGTACTTCTGCCACGAAATTTGGCCGTCGATTCAGGCCAAGGTCCCAGCGGCGCGATTCCGTATCGTAGGCCGCAATCCGGTACGCCGTGTGCAGAGGCTGGGGTCGAGTTCGGTCGAAGTGATCGGAGAAGTACCTTCCGTCGTGGAGCACTTAAGAGAGAGCGCGGTCGTGGTAGTGCCATTGCGCGTGGGAAGTGGGACGCGCCTCAAGATTTACGAAGCCATGGCCGCGGGTAAGGCCGTGGTCTCGACATCAGTGGGAGCAGAAGGTCTCGATGTGCATCACGACCAAGACATCCTGCTGGCGGATGATCCGGGCGCTTTCGCTGAATCTGTCACCATGCTCCTTAAGAATATCGAGCTTCGTCGTCGCTACGAGCGCTCCGCCGCGGCGCTGGCTGCGAGGTATGATTGGACGGCGATTGGAGACAAGTTTGGTCAAGTGCTGGAAAAGCTGGTGGGAACTGCATTGCGAGAAAGTCCACGCTACGCCGAGCCTGCATGCGCGACCAATACTCGCGGGTAAAGCGGCGACAGGGAAAGCTTGTTTGCAAACAGCAAATTTCGAACTGCGGCACCGAGGGAAGTGCGTCGGCGTGATGTTTATGCGGTAACGGTCGGAACATTGCCGCCACCTCGCGAAGGCCTGCAAAAGTTAGAGCCGTTGAAGGGGGCGTATTTCTGGCTGACGGTCTTTTATGTGGTCTATTGTGCGCGGCCTGAGGACTGGATTCCTGGTTTGCATTCCGTGCCGCTGGCCAAGATTTCCGGCGTGTTCGCGATCATCGGACTGCTGCTCAGTTTAGGCCGGTCTAAACGCGGCTTCCGTAACCTTCCCAGAGAAGCTTTGTACCTGCTGCTTCTGATCGCAATATTTTTCGTTTCAGCAGCGTTCTCTCCGGTTTGGAAGGGTGGGGCATTCTTTCGTACCCTGGATTTCGCCAAAGTGTTCGTTGCCTGGGTGCTCACCTTCCTGGCCGTTACCAGCCTTGCAAGGCTCCGCCGCGTTCTCTTTATTCAGACCGCTTCTGTGGCGATCATCTCCATTGTCTCGATGGTGAAAGGCGCTTCTCATCCCCGTCTCGATGGCATTCTGGGCGGTATCTACTCGAATCCCAATGACCTGGCATTCGCTATCGTTCTGTCGCTTCCTTTTAGTCTCGCTTTTCTCCTTGGAACAGGAAGCCTTTTACGCAAGACAGTTTGGACTGTTTCTCTGTTGCTCATGGTTAGTGCCTTATTCCAGACGGCTTCTCGCGGAGCTTTCATCACTTTCCTCGTCGCCGGAGCCGTTAGCCTATGGCATTTTGGAATCAAAGGGCGACGTTTGTACTTGATTGGAGCGGCCGCTCTGATTGCAATTTTCATCGGAATCGTAGCCGGTGGCCAGCTTGAGGATCGACTGCTCGCTATGTCCGGCGAGGGATTGAACACAGGTTCGCAGAGCAGTGCATACGGATCTTACGAGCAGCGTCGCATTCTTATTTCGCGGAGTCTCGAAGGAATCGAGCATTACCCCGTCCTTGGAATCGGGTTGCACAACTTCTCAACGTATTCTGGAGTTTGGCGGGATGTGCACGTTACCTATCTGCAGATAGCGGTCGAGGGCGGCATTCCCTGCCTGATTCTCTATCTTATGTTCTTTGGGCGGGGATTCTCCAATCTTAGACGGCTGAGGCGCATGGGAGATCCTGATTCCGAGGTGAAACTGTTTGCTGGCGCCTTGCATAGCTCACTGGTTGGCTTTCTGGTAGGTGCTTTGTTTGCCCCGGAGGCCTATCAGTATTTTCCGTACTTCGCAGTCGCGTATACCGCGGTTCTGGTCGCGATCGAGCAGGAGCAAAGGAGTGGTGAGCTCTCTTTGGGAGCCTCGAATCGTTCGCCGGCGCGAGATCGGAAACCCAGTTTCACTTATGCCTGGTGATTTGACAACTCCGTCTAACCACAGCTCTGCGTCCGATGCTCATCGGGGCCCGGGCCTTCGCGACAAGTTGTCTTACGGTTTTCGACTCCTTCCCAGCTACGCGTGGCAGAGATTTACGCAGCGCATGCATCAGGGCCGGGTCCATTTAATGATTGCGTTGGCGGACCACTTCGAGCCTTCGATCGTGCCGGAAAATGGGATGCGACGTGCTCCGTACGAAGAGCAGGAACGCCGCCTGGACTTCTGGTGCCGGGAATATCCTCGGCTGGCCGGGGCCTGGCGCGACAGCGAAGGCCGTCCCTTCGTTCACACTTATTTTTATCCTGCCGAACAATACGATCAGCGCCTGGTGCAGCAACTGGCGGAGCACTGCCGAGCGGGCTGGGGAGAGATCGAGATTCATCTGCATCATGGAATGTTCGCACCCGATACAGCTGAGAATACGCGGCGCCAGTTGGTGGAGTTTCGGGACACGCTGGCCTCGGATCACGGGTGCTTGTCCTACCTCGACGGTCTGGGCGCTCCGAGGTACGCTTTTGTGCACGGCAATTTTGCCCTGGCAAATTCGGCCAATGGACGCTTTTGTGGAGTGGACGACGAGATGCGGATTCTCGCGGGCACGGGCTGCTATGCGGACTTGACGCTGCCCACCGCATCGTTTCATCCCGCACAGATTGCGAAAATCAATTCATTGTACGAATGCGCGCTTCCGCTAAGGCAGCGAGCCCCACATCGCCGAGGGCAAGATTTGGAGGTGGGACGGTCGCCTGAGATATTCCCACTAATGGTGCAGGGCCCGCTGATGCTGGACGTTTCCCCATCGCGGTCCCGGAAAGCAAGCGTCGAGAATGGCGCGATAACGAAGCGGAATCCGCTGAGTCTGGATCGGCTGCGGTTGTGGAAGAAGGCGTCGATTTCAGTTCGGGGAAAGCTGGACTGGCTGTTCATCAAGTTGCACTGCCACGGCATGGATCCGACACAGCACGATGCTGTCTTCGGAGAGCCCATGCGCAAGTTTCTGCGCGAGCTGGTGGAGGGAGCAGAGCAGAGAGGCGAGATTCTTCATTTTGTCTCGACGCGCGAGATGGTCAACATTATCTTGGCGGCTTGCGACGGGCGCGAAGGTAATCCCGGAGAATTCAGAGACTACCGTCTCAGGCGTACCCGCACGATGTCTCTGAAGTCCACGTTTGTTACTGGCCAAGCAGAGGTGAAGCGATAGCTATGTGCGGAATTGCTGGGGTGGTCAACTCGGAACAAGGAGCAGTTGAAGCGGCCACGATCCGGCGGATGTGTCAGAGCATGGTCCACCGCGGGCCCGATGACGAAGGCATTTTTGTAAAGGATGGCGCCGGCCTGGGCGTGCGCCGACTCAGTGTAATCGACCTTGCCGGCGGTCACCAGCCTGTTTTCAACGAAGACAAGACCATCTGCGTTGTCTACAACGGAGAGATTTATAACTTTGTGGAGCTTCGCGGGGAACTCGAAAGCCGTGGTCATCGCTTCTACACCAACACCGACACTGAGGTAGTCGTCCATCTTTACGAGGCGATGGGACGCGATTGTGTTCAGAAGTTGCGAGGCATGTTTGCCTTTGCAATTTATGACATACGGCACCGGCGCCTGCTACTGGCCCGCGACCGACTTGGTATCAAGCCCCTGCATTACGCCCTCGCGGATGGACGATTGCTATTTGGATCGGAAATCAAGTCGATCCTTGCCGTGGCGCCCGAGCTTGCAATAATCGACCAACGGGCGCTGTGGGAGTACCTGTATTTCGGCTATATTCCTGATCCCGCCACCGCTTTTCTGTCAATGCAAAAATTGCCGCCCGGCCACATTCTGGAATTTGAGCGAGGGAAGGTCAGTCTCCACCAATATTGGGACTTGCCCGAGTATGGCACGCACCCGCCTCGCAGCGAAGAAGAGTGTCTTCAAGAACTCGAGCAGCGGCTCGCGGAAGCGGTCCGCATCCGTTTAATCGCTGACGTACCTCTTGGTGCATGGCTGAGCGGCGGCACCGACTCATCTACGGTTGTTGCATTAATGGCTCGCGCTAGCTCTCGCCCCGTTAGAACATTTTCGATCGGCTTTCGACACGCCGACTTCAACGAGGCTCAGTACGCCAAGCTGGTAGCCGAGCGGTTTGGCACTGAGCACCACGAGTCGATCTTAGAGCCCGATGTTGTGGAAACCGTGCAGGCGCTAACGCGATTCATGGAAGAACCCTTTGGAGATTCTTCTATGCTGCCGACCTATTACATCTCATGCCTGGCACGGCAGCACGTTACTGTCGCCCTCTCCGGCGATGGTGGCGACGAAGCATTTGGCGGATACGAACGCTATCAAATCCATTTGCAGCGGCGAAATTTCAAGTGGATGCCCGAGTGGGCCGGAGGTTTCTATCGCAGGCAACTCCACCCTACGTTGCCTTCCCGCGTGCCGGGGCGGAATCTCGCCTACGGCATTTCGTTGCCCTGGATAGAACGCTACCTGGAGGGCGTTTCCCTGCGTCCGTTCGACCGTGAAATGACGCTTTTGTCGGATGACTTCCGGATTGCAGCTTTAGGCGATGCAGATCCGATGAGCGCATTGCGTAAATATCTCGATGCGGCCCCGGCCCGCGATCCCTTAAGCCGCGTGCTGTATCTCGACACTAAGACCTACCTCTCAGGAGACATTCTTACCAAAGTGGACCGGATGAGCATGCTGGCTTCACTCGAGGTGCGGGTCCCCATTCTCGATCATCTTTTTCTTGAGTGGGTCACAGGTTTGCCTCCAGAGTGGAAGATGCGAGGGAGAAAACAAAAGTACATTTTCACCAAACTCGCGGAGAGGGTGGGCGTGCCCAAGGAAGTTCTGAACCGGCCGAAGCAAGGATTCGCTCTGCCGTTGCGCCACTGGATGCGCAACGAATTGAAAGATCTTATTATGTCTGTGCTGCTGGACTCTTCCACTCTCCAGCGTGGTTATTGCAACCCGCAAGGAATTCGGCACCTGCTGGATGAACACTTCCAGGGGCGGCGCGATCACTCGGCGCGCATTTGGCGATTTTTGATGTTTGAGTTGTGGCACCGCAATTTTCTCGCGAATGTCAGGTTGATAAATGCGGAAGGCCACATTGATCAAACAGCTTTGTTGCGGGCAGGTGGATGAGCCGGGAAGAAGACAATGGCGATATTGGATCCCACTGGGAAGATGCAACCAATGAGTTTCTTCCGGGCGTTTCTCTCCCGGGATTGTTTTTGATGACGAACAGCCTCGAGACTGGCGGCAGCGAGCGCCAGTTTGCCGCCCTTGCCCGGTCTCTGAATCCAGCGGCATTCCAGATTCACCTGGGTTGTATTCAACGGCGGGGAACGCTTGTCGATGTTCTTGGACACATACCGGAATTCCCGCTCGGAGGAAGTCTGTATGGCTGGAAATCCCTTTGGACGCGCTTGCGGCTTGCACAGTTTTTGCGACGAAATAATATTGCTATTGCGCATGCCTTTGACTTCTACAGCAATCTCACCCTGATTCCAGCGGCCAAGCTCGCAGGTGTGCCGGTGATAATCGGCAGCCAGCGCCAACTCGGCGATCTCCTCAGCCGTACGAAATCACGCGTCCAAGCGGCTGTATTTGGCTGGTGCGATGCGGTGGTGTGTAACTCGCGAGGTGCCGCTGATCGACTCGTTGAGCAGGGTTTGAAAGAATCTCGTGTGGTCGTGATCGGGAATGGTCTGCCGCCGTCGGCTTTCGCGGAAACGCAGGCCGCGGTGCCACAGCGTCCTGGTGTTCTTCGGGTTGGCATGATTGCGCGCATGAATACGAGGTCTAAGAATCATAAAGTTTTGCTTCGTGCAGCAGCGCGGCTTTGCAACAGATTTCACCCTTTAGAATTTCTGCTAATAGGAGATGGACCCTTACGTCCGGAGCTCGAACGCGAAGCCGAAAGTCTGGGCCTGAAAGGTCACGTCTTTTTCTTAGGCGACCGACAGGACATCCCTGCCGTCCTGGCTTCATTGGACATTTCCGTGCAGCCCTCATCCTCGGAGAGTCTCTCGAATGCAATTCTGGAGTCCATGGCGGCTGGAGTACCTGTGATCGCAAGTCGCGTAGGGGGCAATTCCGAACTGATTACGCTGGACCGGGGCATTCTAGTTGCACCCCACGACGACAAAGCCCTCGCCGATGCCATCGAACGTCTCCTGCGGAATGCGACCATGCGCGTCGGTTTTGGTTGCAGCGCGAAACGATTCGTGCAGGCGAATTTTGGGATGGAACAGATACGCAAACGCTACGAACAGCTCTACACTGAACTGCTGCAAAAGAAAAGCTGGACTGTGAATCGGAATTGGTCCGATGGTTCACCGCCTGGAACACGACGGGACCGCATTCGAGTCGCGCTGGTTGCCGCTTCGCCGCGTTACGTTGGTGGACAATCGGTACAGGCGGAACTTCTCTTGCGCCATTGGCAAGATGACCCTGCGATTGAAGCTCGATTTATTCCCATTGACCCTTCCCTGCCGCAATCGATCGCATGGATGGAGCGCATCCCATTTCTCCGCACTTTAATCCGCGAAGCCATCTATTCGGTTTCGCTCTGGCGGGATTTGAGAGGCGTCGAGGTTGCGCATATCTTTTCCGCTTCGTACTGGTCGTTTCTGGTCGCGCCATTGCCGGCGTGGCTTATTAGCCGGCTTCGTCGAACAAAGACGGTGATCCACTATCACAGCGGCGAGGCGCGCGATCATCTCTGCCGGTTCCGCAGCGTGCGGCCGGTGCTGGAAGATGCGGATCGGCTGGTGGTTCCCTCGCGATATCTCGTCGATGTGTTTCGCGAATTCAGACTCCAGGCGCAGGTTGTTCCGAACATTGTCGACTTGACGCAATTTCGTTTTCGGGAGCGCAAGCCGCTTCGTCCGCACCTGGTTTGCACACGGGGATTCCATCCTTATTATTGCCCCGATGTCGTGGTTCGCGCTTTCGCGGAAATTCGGCAGGCGTTTCCCGAGGCAAAGCTCGACTTAGTAGGGAGAGGCCCGTTGGAACCGCACATTCGAAATCTCATACACGAATTGAATTTGTCTGGGGTAAACTTCGCGGGTGTAATTCCGCATCATGACATCAACCGCTTTTACGATGCGGCGGATATCTTCATAAATGCTTCAAGTTTGGATAATATGCCGGTCTCGATTCTCGAAGCTTTCGCTTCAGGGCTGCCGGTAGTCTCAACGGCCCCGGAAGGGATGGCTTATCTGGTCGAGCACGAGCGCACGGGGCTACTTTCGGAGCCGGGCGACGCACGAGCGCTGGCGGAGAACGTGATGCGCTTGCTGACGCATCAGAGGCTCTCTTCACGTCTGACACTGAATGCCTATGCAGACGTGCAACGTTACTCGTGGGAACCCGTTCGGGAGCAATGGCTGGAACTGTACCATTCGCTGGGGCATGGTGAGAACAAGATTGGTCCGCTGACTCGCAATCAAACCGCCGCGGTGAACGGCTCGGAGGGCATCAATCCAGAATCGTGGGATTCGCCTTCCACGCAAACTCGGAACCATAGTTCCAAATTCAACAGCCTCCAAATGCGATCGCAGTGATTTCGGTACAAAGCACGGTGTTCCTGGAATAAACGTTCCACCGCATTGTGCTTAAAGAGTCCACGATTGATGCTGCGAGGTTCCAAAAGCAGATTCTGCACTGCGTCGAGTTGGGGGCCGGCTAACCATTTTGGCCACGGCGTTGGAAACCCTGATTTCGGTCGGTTGATAATGGAGTGGGGCAGCAGATCTGCAACCGCCTTTTTGAGGATACGTTTGCCGGCCAGTCCGCTTAGTTGGAATTCTTGCGGAATGCGTTGGGCGAATTCAACCAAGACGTGATCGAGAAACGGCACACGGCTCTCGACCGACGCTGCCATACTCATGTTGTCCTGCTTCATGAGCAGTTCGACGAGATAAGTTTTGATGTCGGTGTAAAGAAGGCGTCGCAGCAGGTTACCGGAAGAGTGATTCCAGTGCTCCATAACATTACGATAGACGGCGGGACCCCTAAAATGTAGCGCGAGATCATCCGCCAGCAGATGCGCTTGCTCCTCCCCGCTGAATGCAGAGAAA
>Ga0187801_10000342_pt1 | contig 12283 bp, 14 predicted proteins | sample NC_wetland_sal_i_10_FD_132465 | JGI IMG/M metagenome (GOLD analysis project Ga0187801, IMG submission 132465) | Wetland sediment microbial communities from Neuse River Estuary, North Carolina, USA - Control_1 | ecosystem: Environmental > Aquatic > Freshwater > Wetlands > Sediment | place: USA...
ATCCCTGTGCTATGCGTCCCGGCCCCGGCAGCGCTGTGGAAGCTGCGTCGAGGCTGGGCGTGGCCATCGTGACCAGGACGGTCGGCTGGCCGCACGGCTCACGCAACTGGCGGGCGATCTGGCCGGCCTGGACCAGCGCGAGCGGACTGCCGCGGGTGCCCAGCCGCCGCGGACGGTGGTGCGGGGAGCTCATGTCCCAGCCTCACCCGTACGCAGGTCGAAGAGTTGGCGCAGCGCGTCGAGATAGACCGGTCCTTCTGGTCTGGCGGACAGTTCCTTGGCCCGGACGGTCGGCTGGTGCAGGATCTTGCGCAAGATGCGGTGGACGGTAACCGCCATCTCGGCCCGCTGCTGGTCGCTGAGGCCCGGAAGTCGGCCGTGCAGGCGGTCCAGCTCGGCGTCCGCGAGCTGCCTGATCCGCGCGTGCATCGCGGCGATGACGGGCGCCGCGGCGGCTTGGTCCTGCCGGTCGATGTACGCCGCGGCCTCGGCGGCGACGATCGCGCGGACCTGGGGGATCTGGCTCGGTAGCGCTCGGTCAGCCAGGTGCCGGCCGAGCGCCGCGATGTCGATGAGCGTGACGCCGGCTAGCCGCCCGACGGTTGGCTCGACGTCGGGTGGCATGCCCAGGTCGAGGACGAACAGCGGCCGGCGGCCGGCCTGGGCCCGGGCGGCCCGCAGGTGCTCGGCGAGCACGACGGGAGCGGCGGCGCCGGTAGCGGTGACCAGGATGTCGGCGTCGGCGAGCGCGGCGAGCACGTCGCTAGTCCGCAGCTGCCTTCCGTGGACCGCTGCGGCCACCTCGGCCGCTCGCTCCTGGCTGCGGCCGGCCACTGACAGCCGCCCGACCCCGGCCTCGCGGAGCAGCTGTGCTGCGAGCTTGCCCGTGCTGCCGGTACCCATCACAACCGCATGGCGCGCGGCGAGCCCGGCTAGGTGCGCGGCGGCGAGGTCCAGGCCAGCCCGGGCCAGCGAGACGCCCTCGGTGCTGATCGTGGTCTGGGTGCGGGCCCGCTTGCTGGCCCGCAGCGCAGCGTCGATCAGGCCGGTGATGGCCGGTCCGGCAGTTCCCGCCGCGGTGGCCGCGCGGGCCGCGTCCTTGATCTGGGCGACGATCTGGTCCTCACCGACGGCCATCGAATCCAGCCCGCACGCGACCGAGAACAAGTGCTCGGCGGCCGCGCCGCCGACCCGGATGCGGGCCAGCCGCAGGACCTCGCCGACCTCAACCCGCCCATGAGCGGCCAGTACGTCCGCGGCCGCCCGGGCCACCGGTGCGGCCGGGCCGTCCGCGGCCGCATAGACCTCGACCCGGTTGCAGGTGGACAAGACGGCCACCTCATCGACGGACGGCACAGCGCTCAACCGGGCCAGGACACTGCCGCGTTGTGCGGACGGAACAGCCAGCTTCTCGAGTACCTCCGCTGCAGCGATCCTGTGGGAGACGCCCAGATTGACAATCGTCATCGCGGTGGCCGTCCAGCCTCGGGATTTTCCGGGTCCGGGGGTGGCCGGAGCTCAACCCGTGGCGCCACGATCAGCTCGCGAAAGCGAGTGACCGCAGGCCGGGAGCGGGGGTCATCGACGACGGCGGGTAGACCGCGCGGATCGTCGCCAGCGCCCAGCACATCCTGGCTACCGCGGTATCCGGGTGGTCACCGAACTCGGCGGCCGTCCGCGCCGCACAGCCGCCGGTTCCCAGCCGCCGCAGCGTCGTCGCGACGACGCGCCGGACCTGCTCGGAACAGGGCGGCCCGGAGGGCTGCAGGGTCGACGCGAATAGTGCCTCGGCGCGGAAGGCCTCGAACGTGCCCGGCCGCTGCCATCCGGGAAGCGATGTCTTTGCCGCCAGAATCTCCGCCATCGTTCTTGCCTCGCTTCCTTCCACCTTGCGGCTCAGTAACGCTCGTGCCGCATGCTGTCCAGCTTCGCGGCCGGGTCCGCTTGTGTCTTCCGGGCCAGCGCCCAGCCCGACTACCTGCCAGCAGGAATCAGCGGACTCCAGTCAGCCGCAAGGGCCGCGCGATTCAGCGTCAGTGCAGTCGCAGCGGGAGCTGGACTCCGATCAGCATCTCTTGGTCATTCCTCAGCGGGCTTCGAGGAACCTGAGGACGGCCAGCACCCGTCGGTGCACGGTTTCGCCCTCCGGCAGGTCGAGCTTGCTCAAGATGCTGCGGACGTGCTTCTCCACCGTGCCCTCGGTGATGAAGATCCGGCGGGCGATACCGGCATTGGACGCGCCCTCGGCCATCAGCGCGAGCACCGCCTGCTCCCGCGGCGACAAGGCATCCAGCGGATCACGCCGCCTGCGCGCCCTGATGAGCTCCTGCACTAGCGACGGGTCCACCACCGAGCCGCCTGCAGCGATCCGCCCCACCGTCTCGATGAACTCGGCCACATCGGTGACCCGGCTCTTCAGCAGGTAGCCGGTGCCCGCCCCGCCGGCCAGCAACTCCATCGCCTCTTCCACCTCGACATGCGCGGACAGCACGATGATCGCCGTGCCGGGCAGCTCCGCGCGGATCACCCGCGCCGCCTGCAGCCCCTCGGTGGCATGCCCAGGCGGCATCCTGATGTCAATAATCGCTAGCTCGGGCCGGGCCGAACGGACCTGCGCGAGCAGTTCGACGCCGTTACCGGCCTGGCCGACGACGTCGAACCCGGAACGATCGAGCAAGCTAGCCAGGCCCTCACGCAGCAGGACGTCGTCGTCGGCGAGCACGACCCGGGGTGCGCTCCGGCCCTGCGGCGATTCGGACATCTCTGGTGGTGTCGCCACACCCCGATTATCGAGTACCCGGCCGCCGAGACAGGGCAAGTTCAGGTCAGGCCAGTCAAGCAACGCGGCGAATTCCGGCTGTTTTGCTGCAGCAGCGTCCGAGCAGCAGATCAGCGAGTTCACCGGCCTGCTCGCTCAGCTCCCCCGCCGTGGGCTTTCCCGCAGACGGCCAACTTCAGTACCGGCTAGCAGGAGGGGGCGAACCATGGCACCCCATGCAGGCACGATGGCATGATGTTGTGATGAAACCCTGGCTCCGGCAGGGGATCTGGCTTGCCGTGGCCTTGATCGTGCCGGTGCTGCTGTCGCTCGCGCTGCTCCCGCTGCGCGACCACGTGAGCGACGTGCTGATCGCCCTGGTCCTGCTGACCGTCTCGGCGGCCGCCGTGGCCAGGGGAGAGCTTCTGCTTAGCCTGGTGGCGGCGACGAGCACCGCGCTGTCCTTCGACTACTTCTTTACGGTGCCGTACGAGCAGTTCGCCATCCGCGGCGCCCAGGGCGTAGTGACCACGGTCGCGCTGATCGCGGCGATCCCGGCGCTCGGCGCGTGGATCGGCCGGCTGTACGGGAAGGAGGCGGCACGCGAAAGGGAACTGCGGGAAAAGGCCGAACGGTACGCCGAGGAGCTGGCCGAACGGCAGCGGCAGGTCGAGCAGCTCGCGGCTGAGCTGACCGCCTCCCGCCGCCGGATCCTCGCCGTCGGCGACGAGATGCGCCGCCGGATCGAACGGGATCTGCACGACGGCGTCCAGCAGCACCTGGTGACCCTTTCGCTCATGCTGCGCGGTATCCGCGACAGGGCGCCGGGCGACGTCCGCGCCGATGTGGACGAGGTATGTGACGGGCTGGCCGGCACGCTCGAGGAGCTCCGTGATCTCTCCCGCGGCCTGCATCCGGCCGTCCTGGTCGAGGCCGGCCTCGGCCCGGCCGTCCGCGCGCTGGCCCGGCGCTCACCGCTCCCGGTCCGGGTGCAGGTGCGTGCCGAGGGCAGGCTCCCCGGCTCCTGCGAAGCGACCGCGTACTACGTCGCCGCCGAGGCCTTCACCAACGCCGCCAAGCACGCGGCGGCATCCGCGGTGGACATCCTCATCGAACGGGCCGATGGCGCGCTGACTGTCCAGGTCCGCGATGATGGCGTCGGCGGCGCCGACGTCTCCCGCGGCTCGGGCCTGATCGGCCTGCGCGACCGGGTCGAGGCCGTAGGCGGCACCATGACCCTGGACAGCCCGGCCAGGGCCGGCACCATACTGACCGTGCGGCTCCCCGTCATCGCAGGAGATCATTTATCCCGAACGAGCGGTGGTGCATCCCCCGCAGGTGCGAGCCAGCGGAGGAATGCGTCGCAGGCCGGGGCTGCGCCGCTGGGGGAGCGGTCTGGTGCGCTGTGCTCGCGCTCGACGCCTGGCGCCAGCCGCCTACCGTGCGGGGACAGGGCAGCGAGCGGTACCACGAGCACGGGGAGTCAGCCGCCGGTACTTGACTTCGAGCCTGGCGGTGAGGGCGGGCGGGGTCGCTTGCCGTCGACGGCAAGGGCACCGGATCGTGCCGCGCGGGTCGGCCGGGCCTGGCCGACGGGCGTGAGGTATACGTATTTGATTTTGGGCCAGCGTTCTCGGAGCACGTGGATGCAGTGCAGGATCGTCTGTTCCACCGCCGGTACGTTCAGGTCGTCGGCGAAGGTGACATCGCCGTCGACCACCAGGCTCGACGGCCCGATCACGATGGCGAACAGGTCCGGGACATCGACCACCCCCGCCTGTTCGGCGATGACCTGGGACATTTCGCGGAGCATGGGCGGCGGGACGCCGCGCCCGGAAAGAAGGTCCCGGGTCGTTCGCAGCAGGAGCACTGAGGCGACCACAAGCAGCAGGCCGATGAGCGCGCTGGCCACCGTGTCCGGCGCCGGGCTTGCGGTCACCTGACTCAGGACGAGCCCGGCCGTGGCCGTAATGCCGCCGATCACGGAGCAGCCGCCGCCGACCACCACCGTGGTTGATGCGGGATCGGTGCTTCGGCGCAGGTAGTCCCGCAGCGAGACACCGCGGTCGGCCGCCTGCTCGCGCACCGGCCGCAACCCGATCTCCAGGGCGAACGCATCCAGCACCACCGTCGTGACCAGGACCAGGTAGGCGACCAGATACGAGTGAATGGCTGACGGATACAGCGCAGCGTGGACCGCTTCATCCAGCCCGAGGACACCACCGCCGAGGAAGATGCCCAGCGCCGCGAGCAAGGACCAGAAGAAACGCTCCCGCCCGTACCCGAGGGGATGGGTCTGATCCGGGGGCCGGACGCTGCTCAGCACGCCGATGAGCAAGAACACCTGGACCGCCACCTCGGCGGCATTGGCCGCGGTCTGGGCGCGCAGGGCCACCGACCCGGTCACCCCCGCCGCCACCCCCAGCCCGAGCGTTTCAGCGCCATTCACGACGAAGGAAACGAGTACGCTGCGGCGCGTTGTCCCGCTCTTGGTTGTCTCGGCCATCCCTGGTGCCCGTTCAGTCCTGCTGGGTCTACTCCTTACTAGCGGTAAACCCTGTGTGTGCCGACAACCCTCTCACTGCCGTTGACCTGATGTCTTCTCTTGTGCTGCGGCAAGGTCAAGTTCGGCATACGGAGGAGTGGGTGTGGAGGTATCGTGCCGGACCGTTACCCGGCCATCGAGACTCACGGCGTCACCGGCCACCTGCAGGCGTTCACCCACCTCGCCCAGATCAGCGGCGCTTTCAACCTCGACCGGGGCGCTGTCGAGCGGGTTGCCGCGACCGTGAGCGAAGTTCTGGTGGCATTCGATTGTTTCCCCGCTCCGGGCGGGGCAGGATTTTGTGACGTTCACCAAACGTCGTTGGCAGCGGCGAGCCCGCCACCCTCATTATCACTGGAACTCGCATGGCGGCCGCCCACAGCCAGCGCCCGCGCCGCCGGTTCGCCGGCATCCGCGACACCCGGTACCGCTTCGCGACCTCCCGGTCACTGGCCCTGCCTCGATCATCTCGGCATGCGGTCAGCTTCGTACGGTGCGGTCGATGCACTTTGCTGCGCCGGTCGCGGGGTCCGGATCCAGGAATCAGCGCAGCCAGTACTACGGGTTTAAGCCTCAGCTAAGGCTCAGAGCTAAGCCTCAGCCTATGCCGGCCAACCTTTCGGCGGCCTTCCGGGTTGCTTCCATCGCAGTTCCAGCGTCGGCGGCCATCCTCAGAGCTAGGGCATCGACGTAAGGAGCTCAGCAAATGTTTTCCCGCAAACTCACCAGGTCCATCGTTGTCGGCGGGGCGGCCATCGCGGTCGCGGGCGGTTCCTACGGGATCGCCAGCGCAACCTCCGGCAGCGGCTCAACTGCTGCTGCTAGCACCACCCCCGCTGCCAGCAGCAGCTCACCCGCTGCCGGTAGCACCACTCCCGCTGCCAGCAGCGGCTCGGCCGGCGGGGCATCCAACGCCCGGTCCGGACCGGCCGCAGGGGGATCATCCGGCACGGTCAGCGGCCTGTCCGCGTCGGGCTTCACCATCACGACATCAGCGGGTCAGAAGGTGACCGTCAAGGAGGCGTCCTCCACGACGTACCAGAACGGGACGAGCCAGGCCTCGGCGAGTGCCATCACCATAGGCGAACCCGTCCTCGTACTCGGGACGACCAGCTCAACGACCATCACGGCCACGCAGGTCATCGTGCAGCCGGCTGGCAGCGAAGGACCGGCGGCTTCCTCAGCGGCAGGGGTGGTCCCCTTCCAGCAGGGTGCACCGGCCACCGCAAAGACGGTCGGTCAGATCCCGCCGGACTACACTCAAGGGTCGGGGACGCTCGCCAGCGGAACGACAGCCGATAAGGCGACGGAAGCTGCGCTTGCCGCCTACCCGGGGGGCGTCGTCGACCGTGTCGTGGAGCTGGCCAACGGCGAGTACGAGGTCCACTACATCGGCGTCAACTGGCCGCACCACATCTTCGTCAACCAGGACTTCAAGGTCATCGGCGCCAACGCCTAGACCGACTACGCTCGGTTCCTAGACGCCGCGCACCAGCAGCTGAGCGGGCCTGTCGTCCCGGTCTGGACCTCAAAAGGATGCAATACCGGACCGGCCCCCTCGACGGCTTCCTGGCCAAGACCGGACTCGACCCGAGTAACCTCCGCAATTGATCGTTAGCTGCAGACTGCTTATGATCAACCGACTGCATTAACAGCGCCGTGTGCGCAACTTCCTGTGGATGCGTCGCTCGTCCTCGGTGGTGCCACCCCAGATCCCGGCGTCGCCGCCGTCCAGCGCCCACCGCAGACACGGTGCGGACACCGGGCACGCTCGGCATATCTGCTTGGCTTCTTCGATCTGAGACATAGAGGCACCTGAGGTGCCAAGGGGAAAGAACAGGTCGGGATCCACGTCACGGCAGGCGGCATAGTCACGCCAGTCCATAACCTCGCGGTCTCGCCGCCGCTTGAGAAGGCCTTGGCTCGCGTTACTCACCAGGCACGCCACCTTTCCTCCTCGTGGGCCCGCGCCGCGGCTCCGGCGTTGTCGCGCCCTGGCTACCAAGGATTTCGCGCGGCAGGGCGCCTGCCATCACTGCGAACGCCCATCTTTGCCCCCGGCTACCCGTACCAGCCGAACCCCTGCTAGCTGCAATACGCACACGCTGGGCATGCCGAGCCGTAGGCCAGACCTGCGAGCGTGATGAAGCTGAACCCGGTGCCTGGACCCGGGGTCCACGGCTTTACGGCGTATGGCCCAGGATCCGGCTGATGCCCCGCGCCGATAGATCCGACTTCGCCAAGAACCCGGCTGCCGGGCTATCGTCGATCAGCTCCCTGTAGTCTGCTTCGGCCCCGGTTGAAATCAAGATCACTTCGGCGCCTCCGCCTTGACCGTCCTGAGCCAGGAGCCGGGCCAGGTCAAAGCCGCTCTCGTCCCCGAGCCCGATGTCGACGAGGATGACGTCTGGCTGCAGCGCCCGGACTTGCCGGAGCGCCTCGGCGATACTCGAGGCCAAGCCCACGATCGTCAAGCCTTCTCGCTCGAGGAGAAGGCTCGCCGTCTCGAGGAAGGCATCGTTGTCATCAACCAGTAGGCACCGTAGCGGCATGTGATCAGGGTGCCAGGAGACCAGTGCAGCCGCATTGCGGCTAGCAGGAAATTCCGCCGCAGTTCGAGCTAGCGGGCGTCGAGGAACCGAAGGACCGCCAGCACTCGCCGGTGCTCGGTGTCGCTCTCCGGCAGGTCGAGCTTGGTCAAGATGCTGCGGACGTGCTTCTCGACCGTGCCCTCTGTGACATAGATCCGGCGGGCGATGCCCGCGTTGGACGCGCCCTCGGCCATCAGGGCAAGCACCTCGCGCTCCCGCGGCGACAGGACATCGAGCGGATCACGCCGCCGCCTAGCCCTGACGAGTTCCTGCACCAGGGAAGGGTCCACCACCGAGGCGCCCGCGGTGATCCGCTCGACCGTCTCGATGAAGTCCGTCACATCGGTCACCCGGCTCTTCAGCAGATAGCCGACGCCCTGCCCGCCGGCCAGCAGTTCCATCGCCTCGTCCACCTCGACGTGCGCGGACAGCACGATGATCGCCGTGCCGGGCAGTTCCTCGCGGATCACCCGGGCCGCCTGCAGGCCCTCGGTGGCTTGCGTCGGCGGCATCCGGATGTCGATGATGGCCAGCTCCGGATGGAGCGAACGGGCCAAGGTGAGCAGCTCTGTACCGTTCCCCGCCTGGCCGACGACGTCGAACCCGGAACGGTCGAGCAAGCTGGCGAGACCTTCGCGCAGCAGGACGTCGTCGTCGGCCAGCACGACCCGGGTTGCGCGCCGGCTCTCCGGTGCCGTTTCGGGTGTCGCTGGCGCTGCCGGCATCCCACGATTATGGTCCACGCGAGCACCCGATCCGCGACAGGATCTGCCCCACAGCGGTCATCAGGAAGCTTCTTGCTCCCACCGCCCCGGCCGCTCAGGACGGCGATTCCGGGCGCGGGGACCGTCTCCGGAAACCAGCACCTACGCGGCGGAAACGTCGATCTCGGTGAGCTCGGCATGGAGCCCTCTGATCTCGTGCTCTCCCCACGCGACCGTGGACGATAGGCAGCGCGGCGGCGTGTCGTTTGCCAGGCTCTGAGCTGGGGTCGCGGCCGGGATCGCGTCGGCCAGCCGCCAGGTTGGCTCGGGATGTCAGCCGCGGTCTGCGGACCGGCGTACTGCTCCGAGCGCAGCGCGGTCGTCAGGATGCGGAGCTTCGGCGGTCTCAACGCAGGTCCGGTCCTGGCTGGAGGCTCGCCTCGTACTGCATCAGCGGACGATGCGGAGGGCAAGGCGCGGCGCGCAGCCACGCTGCACGAGCGCGGCAACCTCATGCCAGTCCACATGGTCGGCCACGACGTCGGCCAGCGGCCTTGGGATGCCCAGACGCACGAGCTGGGCCAGGCGCCATTGGTGCACCGGCCGCTCGTCGTGCTCAATGGTCTCAGGGCGGGCGGACGCCTGGGTCGGCTGCATCGTTTCGTCTCCTTACCGTCCGTGGCCCTGGGCGGCGGCGGCCACGGGCTGCCATTCCCGCCAGGTCGCGAGCCGGGATTCGTAGTCCGCGGTCGCGATCCCCAGCGGCGCCTCGCCGAGGAACAAGCGCAGCGGCGGGTTCGGGGTATCCACGAGCGTCAGCACCGCGTCCCGGGTGGCGGCCGGATCGCCGGGCGTGAAGCGCCGGGCGCGGGCCTGCGCCGCCTGCTCCCTGACCTGCTCGTAAGCGGGCAGCGGCGTCGCGTGCTTAGCTGAGGAGCCGGCCCAGTCCGTGGCGTAGCCGGTCGGCTCGATCAGCGTCACCTTGATGCCGAAACCGGCCACTTCGGCGGCCAGGCTCTGGCTCAGCCCTTCCAGCGCCCACTTCGAGGCGTGGTAGGCGCCGGTGTTCATGAACGCCGAGATCCCGCCGATAGAGGACACCTGCACGATGTGCCCGCTGCCCTGCTGGCGCAGGTAGGGCAGCGCCGCCTGGGTAACCCACAGGGCGCCGAGCAGGTTTGTTTCCAGCTGCGCCCGGATCTCGGCCTCGCTGATCTCCTCGACCATGCCGAACTGCCCGTACCCGGCGTTGTTCACGATGACGTCCAGCCGGCCGAAGTAGTCGTGCGCCAGCTTCACCGCGGCGAAGTCGGCGCCCCGGTCGGTGACGTCCAGCTGGATCGGCAAGATCGTCTCCCCGTACTTGGCCACCAGGTCATCGAGGCTGGGCAGGTCCCGGGCCGTTGCCGCGACCTTGTCGCCGCGGTCCAGGGCTGCGCAAGCCCACTCGCGGCCAAAGCCACGCGACGTGCCGGTAATGAACCAGGTCTTCACAGCCATCAAATACCCTCCGGCGTTATTGAGCACATGAGCGCGGAATAGCCCCCGTGGCTTATTCCGCGCATATCGGCTTCTTTGGCCCTCGGCTCAAGTTCCTGTGACATACCAATGATCCCGCGCCACCCGTGAAGCCGTCATTGTTGCCAGCGGGGGTCCCGAAACCCATGCAGGCTGCAGTCCCCGAATTCCGGCTAGCCGGTAGTGGAATTGGCCGTCTGCGATGAAGACGCACCCCATGCTGATCGGCGATCGTGGGGCGCCAAGGCGGCATGGTTGCCGCCGAGTGCACGCTCTGACGGCCCGGCGGCTGAGCGCGCTATCAGCCTTCGCCGGCAGGGTGCGATTGTCCGGCCCTTCCGTCTGCGGACGCCAGGGCGCCCGGACCGAGACGGCGGAGGGGGTGCACTCGTTGTGACGGCTGGCCCGCCAGGGCGACCCGGGAGCACGAGGATCGCCGAGGAGCTGGCCCCGCTGCGCCGGGTGGCGGTGCTGGTGGCCCGGCCGGCGCCGCCGGGCGAGATGTTCACAGCCGTTACCGAGGAGGCCGGGCGGCTGCTGGGCGAGGGCCATGCGGCGATGAGCCGGCCCCCCTTGGCACCCGGTTGAGCCTTGGCGGGCAGGACCTGCACACGCTGGTGTTCCAGAGCGGTCGGCCGACGCGGACCGCCGGCCCACCGAATGAGGCCGACCCCGGCCCAGGGTGACGGGCGAACGTTGCGGCGTTCCCGGCTAGCGGTACCTGCCGGATCCCGGCTAGCCGGAATGCGCTGCGCGGTCCGGGCCACCATGCTGGAGCCGATGGCCTGGTCCCGGCTTGCGGCGGGCGGGCGGCAAGAGGAAGGCCGCAGAAGAAATGGAGCCGGTATGGCGAGGGCAAATGGCGGGAATGGCCGCGTGGCGGTGGCGGTAATCGGCGCCGGGATCATGGGGTCGGCGATGGCCCGCAACCTGGCTGCCGCGGGCCTGCCCACGCGGGTATGGGACAGGGCGGCGTCGGCGACGGGCCCGCTGGCGGACGCCGGTGCGGTGGTCGCGGCGTCCGCGCGGAATGCGGTGCGGGACGCGGGCGTGGTGATCACGATGCTGCCCACCGCCGATGCCGTGGAGTCGGTCATCTTCGACGGCCAGGTGGCCGAGGCCTTCGCCGATGGATGCGTGTGGGCGCAGATGGGCACGATTGGCGTCGAGGCGACCCTGCGGATCAGGGACCGGCTGGCCGCGCAGCGGCCCGGCGTCATGTTCGTGGATGCCCCGGTGTCGGGCAGCAAGGGGCCGGCCGAACAGGGCCAGCTGCTGATCCTGGCGTCAGGGCCGGCGGCCGCGGCTGACGCGGTTCGCCCAGTGTTCGACGTCATCGGCCGCAAGACCGTATGGCTGGGTGAGGTCGGCCGGGGCAGCCAGGTGAAACTGGTCGTCAACGCCTACCTGTCCATCCTCATCGAGGGCGTGGCGGAGACTATGGAGCTGGCCGATCGTCTCGGTATCGGTCACCAGCAGCTCGCCGAGGTCATCGAGGGCGGCCCGCTGGACGCGCCGCTCGCCGACGCCAAGTTCCACAAGATGGACCGCGGCGACTTCGCCGCGGAGTTCCCGCTGGAGTGGGCGCTGAAGGACGTCGACCTGGTGATCGATGCCGCAGGCGGTCAGGCGCTGCCACTGTTGGCCGCGCTGTCTGGCCAATGGCATGCCGCCGTGGCCGCCGGGTACGGCCGCCAGGACATCAGCGCCGCCCGCCTGGCCCTGGCCAGTCCGAGCCCCGCAACGTAGAACACTCACGGAGGAATGATGGAGTACCGCCTGCTCGGCAGCAGCGGCTGTGCGGTGTCCGCGCTCGCGCTCGGTACGCTGACCTTCGGCAACGAGACGGACCAGGCAACGTCGTTCAGCCAGCTCGACCGGTTCACCGAGGCCGGGGGAACCCTGGTGGACAGCGCCGACGTGTACGCCGACGGCCGCGCCGAGGAGATCATCGGGCGCTGGCTGGCCGCCCGGCCGGGGCGACGTGAGCTTGTCGTGCTGGCCACCAAGGGCCGGTTCCCCACCGATGAGAGCCCCAACGGGCACGGGCTGTCCCGCCGGCATCTGTCGCTGGCTCTGGAGGCGTCGCTGCGCCGGCTGAACGTGGCGACCATCGACCTGTACCAGGTGCACGGCTGGGATCCGCTGACCCGTCTTGAGGAGACGC
>Ga0187801_10000344_pt1 | contig 12272 bp, 12 predicted proteins | sample NC_wetland_sal_i_10_FD_132465 | JGI IMG/M metagenome (GOLD analysis project Ga0187801, IMG submission 132465) | Wetland sediment microbial communities from Neuse River Estuary, North Carolina, USA - Control_1 | ecosystem: Environmental > Aquatic > Freshwater > Wetlands > Sediment | place: USA...
CCACTTCAAGAAGATCAAAAAGGACCAGGCGGACAAGCTGGTCCCGCTCGAAAACATGCTCGTCCGCATTACTCAGCAGGATGTGGTGCATCGCCGCTACCTGCTTCCTGAACACCGTTCCTACGTCCCCGACTTCGGCGTCTACATTAAAGTTCCGGGCGCGAAAGGAGACGTCGACTACCGGGCGATCTCGCGGCAGCTCGTACTGTTCTGCGTCGAGCGTCGTAAAGCGTGGCGAATGTTGCAGAGCAAAGCGGGCATCGTAAACAAAGACTACGCAGCCCAAAGATCGATCTTGGCCGATGTCGATGCCGGCAAGATTTCCAATGAGGAGCTGTTCGCATGCGGGGAGCAGTTGCTGAGGGATCGCCTGCAACCTGCCGGGGTGGCGAAAGCCGGCTGAACAAAGGCCGAGGGCGATCTTGGCCTCTCCCAAAACAGCGCAACAAACATTTACAGACGACGCTGATCGAGGCGGCAAAGATGGCGCCGCGCTACAGCCCGGACTTGGCGATGCTCTATGACCGGGAAAAGCAGAGGGGCAATGCCAATCGCGCGACGCTGGCGGTGGCCCGGAAGTTGCTGGCCTACCTCATGGCCGTGGACCGTGGGCAGCGGAACTTCCAGCTGCTGGAGACGAGTAACGGCATCGCGGCGTAGAGCGGGGCGGTGAACAAGGGGGATTTCTTCGACGCGTGGCCTGCCAAAGACCTATCATGGAAGCGGGTTACCGGACAAATAGGCCAGTGGCGCAGGTGATGGGTGTCCTTGCGCCAGCTCTTTGCCCGAGCGTAATGTGAAACGTGAGATGTATTCCCAGGAGGTGCATATGTTCTGCAGTGCCTGCGGAGCCCAGATTCAACCCCATTTCAGCGTTTGCCCCAATTGCCAGCGCCCAATTCCCTCTGCCGTAGCCCTAACCCTGCCCGGCCGTCTTGATCGGCACCTGCATACTCTCGGCATCCTTTGGCTCATCGCCGGTGGGCTGTTCGTGATCCCGGGCCTCATCCTCATGATACTCAGCAACGTCGTCCGCCTCGCCGTCCCCGCCACTGAAACTCTTGGCCGTTTCGTCGCACCGCTTGTCTTGTCGATCATCGGCGGGTCGCTCTTCCTCGTTGCCGCCGGTGGCATCCTTGTCGGCTGGGGATTGATGAAGCTTCAGCCTTGGGCGCGAATAGCGGCTATTGTGCTCGGCATCGTCTCGCTGCTCCACCCTCCTTTCGGCACCGCCCTCGGCATCTACACGCTCTGGGTCCTGCTCTCCGATCAGGGCGGCGTCGAATACGACCGTCTCGCTCACGCAGCCTGATGCGGGCAAGAAACAACGATCTACTGGCCGTTCATGAGCTAGGCTCGGTTCTGGGGGCTCTCGCGATGCTCTGCTATCCACATCAGCACTGCGCCAAGATTCAACTGCTCGTTTCCGCTCCCCTGACAACATTTTATGGACGCATCACTAGGATGTTCTTGATTGGAAACCGCCATCCCACATTTGTCCCCAGACAGGGAAATAGCGTCTTATCCTGATTTGTATGTACGACCAAAAACTCACTAGTACAAAGCGACGGTTGAAAATCCGGCGCAGTCAGCGGATTGATTTGAACATTCCAGTTGTCGTTTACAGACCCCCAAGCGAGGGCCCACAGTTCTATGAAAGTACGCAAGCACTTGTGGTCAGTGCGCATGGTGCGCTGGTGGCCTTAACGGACATGGTAGCACCTAGGCAAAGGCTTCTTGTGCAAAACGCAGCCAGCGGGGAGCAACAAGAATGCCGCGTGGTCTACGTGAAGAAGGAACTGATGGGACCACCTAGGGTTGCAGTGGAATTCACACGGCCCGCACCGAGCTTCTGGCACATCGCGTTTCCACCCGCCGATTGGACTCCAAACGCATAGGCCAGCCATTGGTCAGAGTCAATCTCTATAATCGCTCGCGTTTACCAGGACCCAACTGCTTGATTTGTGACTTTGAGAGTCGCTTCCGAGCTGCCGACTAGCCGGGCTTTAGCTGGAACGTTCGCGTTTTCTGTCCCTGCGATTCCTATGCTCTGATCCGAAAACTGGCGAATGCACGTATACTGGATGCTACCGGAAAGCCCAAAATGGAAATTCCGGCTTACGGCTCTGTCATGGCCGGTGCCTTCGAGTCTGTGTGAGAACCGAAAAGAAACTGCCCTCAGCGGCTAAAGCCGCATTGATTTCGCGACAGTTACGGCATGGCTCAAGCCATGCCCTGACGAAAAACGCGAGTATTCACACAGACTCCCTGCCTCCGGCCGCGCGTTGTCATCCCTGAGGCTGGAGTCCTGACATGGAAAACGACAAGCCCAGAATTCTCGTGATCGGCGCGGGCGTGAACGGCTCGGTCTGCGCCGCCCGCCTGCACGCCGGCGGCGTCGATGTCACTGTACTCGCCCGCCCCCAGCGCCTCGCCGTCCTGGAGCGCGACGGCATCGTCATCGAGAACCCCTTCAACCAGCGGCGCACCGTCGTCAAGGTCCCCCTCATCAGCGAGCTCGCGCCCGCGGACCGCTACGACTACATCCTCGTGGTGGTCCGCCGCAACCAGGTCTCGGCCCTGCTGCCCACGCTCGCGGCGAACTGTTCGCCCAACGTCGTCTTCATGTACAACAACCTCCTCGGTCCCGCGGAGATCATCCAGGCCATGGGCCGCGAGCGCGTCATGCTCGGATTCGTCTTCGCCGGCGGCAAGCGCGACGGTGAGATCATCCGCGCCTTCAGCGCCCCTAAGCGTTCCCCGATGGGCGCGCCCTTCGGTGAGCTGGACGGTTCCGTTACACCGCGCCTGAAGCAATTGGTGAGCACCCTGCGCCGCGGCGGCCTGCCCGCGCGCATCTCGAGGAACATCGTCGATTGGCTGGCCACTCACGCCGCCGGTGTGGCGGCCATGGCGCCGATGGCGCTGCGCTACCACGCGGACCTGCGCGCCCTCGCCCGCTCCCGCGACGATCTTCGCCTGATGATCGCCGCCATGCATGAGGCGCTTTCGCTCATCAAGGCCCAGGGCCACAAGATCGTGCCCGCGAGCCAGAAGCTCCTCCTCATCCTGCCGGCCTTCGTTCCCGAGATGCTCTCCCGTTGGTTATTCAGCTCCAAACTGGGCGAATTCGGCGCCTCCTGGCACGTCCAGCAGGCTCCCGACGAGATGCAGGCCCTCGCCGGCGACCTCCGCCAGATGGTCCTCGCGTCCAGCTTGCCTGTTCCGGCCCTCAGGAAGGTCCTGGAATTGCCCTCTTAAATCCGAATAGCACCACGCAAAGTACACCCTTCGCCCAAACTTTCACCGCCGCGCGACTTCACCGTGTCGGCTAGGATGATACTTTCACACGCGGGCGGGCGTATTATCCGATGGGGTCGATGTGTAAGCACCACGATAGGGGGTGAGAGTCGTGCGGGCTGCGTTTTTGGCACCTATAGGGGCTTTCCTCTTTCCTACTAAAGTCTCCGGCGGTGGAACGCAGCAACAGTATCGACGCCATTCGCTGCTGCTCTGGCCGCTTGCTGGTCTCGGCTTCTCGGCTCTAGGCTGGATCGTGGGCGGATTCCTGGGCTCGTGGGCTCCACGGACGGCCTGTGCGGTTGGAGCCACAGCGATCGCCCTGGGCTTGTTGAATCGCCAGCCGCGCGCGGCACTCGTGGGTGCGGTCAGCGCTGGGATCGTCAGCCTGGCTGCAGTGCAGATTGGTGAGTTTTTTTTCTCGCCGTTGCTTGCATGGCCCGTAGCCGCCTTGGTCGTCGGAGTAGTGGGCGCTTTCGCGTTTCGCCGACGTCGCACCAGGATCGCCTTCATCGTCGGCGCACCGTTGTTGGGCTCCGCTGGCTTCTTGGCCGGCATGCTGGCCACCTTGCTAATCGCGATGCGACTGAACGATTCGCGAGTGGCGGCCCAGATCATGCTCGGCGGCGCAGTCGGCTTCGGATTGCTTTTGATGGCTGGCGCCGCGATCGCCGGCCGCTGGCTGGATGCCACTCGAGCGGCAGGAGAGATGTCATGAACACCTCACCCGTTTCAAGGCTGCTTGATCGCCGGGGCTTTCTTCGCCTGGGTGCTGGCGTCCTCGCGACCGCATCGGCAGGGTTCGAGTGGGGGTGTAACCTCACAACCCGCGCGTGCAAGTCGACACCACCCAATCCGTTTGTCGCCGCTGGCAAACCTCTGCTCGTCGTCGTGGAAGGCGAAGATTTGGGTGCCATGCTACGTGCAGGGATCGAAGCTTTGGGCGGGCTCGACCCGCTAGCAAAGCTAGGTCGCGAGGCGATCTTCCGCGGCAACTACGTTGCGTCGCAGCCCTATCCGGTGACGACCGCCCCGGACTTCGTCCTGGCGGTGGCCTCCGAGCTGAAGCGCGCCGGCCTGAGCAAGGCCAGCCTTTTTGACAGTCATGGGACTCGACTGAGCGCGGCCATACCGCCTGAACACATCCTGCGGCGCCTGGGCGTCCTGGAGAAGCTCACGCAGGGCGGCGTGCCGGTTCTCGCCCGGGATTTTTCGGATCCGGACGAGTTCGTCTTTGTCCAGAATCCCGCTTGGCCGATCGCCAAGCCGGTGGCTGTTCACCGTCTTCTGCACGAGGCGCCCATCGTCGTCAGCCTGCCGGTCGTGAAGCGTCATGGGTGGGTGAACTTCACCTGCGCTCTCAAGATGCATTTCGGCTCAGTTGCCATGGCTGACCGGATGCTCGTTCACACGAAGGACAGGGACGGCCGGTCTGGACTGATGCAGCAGCGCTTGGTCCATTTTGCCGATGCGGTCAGGCCGCAGCTCAACGTCGTGGACGCCCGCGCAATCCTGGCGCGCAATGGTCCGGGGTTGAGCGGAGGCGCCGAGGTCGTTCAGGGCGTCAACAAGCTCATCCTGTGCGGCGACATGGTGGCGGTCGACGCCTATTGCGCTCGCCTCATGGCCCAGCACGACGAGACGTTCACACTCGACATGATTGCCCCGCAGCTCAAGCACGCGGCCGCTCTCGGTCTCGGCAAAGCGGACCTGGCCGATGTCAAGGTCGTGGAGATCAGCGCATGAGACGGTTCGGCAGCATCGCAGCGTGCGCGCTAGCGCTCGGCCTTTGGGCATGCGGCCGCGGGGCCGGTCCCTTGCCTTCCGGCGCGACGCTCGGCGGTCTTGCAGACATCGATCAACCGGAAAGCTACAGGGGTGCGGCACTGTACACATACATGGATGGCGGGGCGGACTTCTACGTGAAGCAAGGCTTCTCCACGCTCTACGTCCGACGGTACGGCCGGGGCAGTGAGCGCTTCATTCTAGAGCTCTACGAGATGAAGGATGCCTCGGGCGCGTTGCACATCTACCAGAGTGGCCGGCGCCCCAACGCGGAGAAGGAACTCGCCAGTGGTTGCCTCGCCAGTGTCACCCCAGCCGAGATACAAGCCGCCAGGGGCCGCTACTATCTCGTCGGTCGCAATGAGGATCCACTAGCGGGCCGAAGCGACGCGCTAATCGAGTTGTGCCGGAACGTGCTGAACAGACTCCCAGGCTCATGCGCGTTCGCCGCGAAGAAGTGAACTCACCAGTGCGCGAGTCAGGGACGTTAAGCGGGAGAAGATTGTCCTCCAAGAATAGAGCTGAACTCCCCTGTCTGCCTCGATCAGTCCTCCTTGTCTGGCGGAACTGCCCAAGGAGGCCCACTTTCGCCACTGCTGTCAAAACTGGTGATCCACGAACTCGACCCAGACTTAGAGCAACGCGGACACAGCTACGTTCGGAACCCGTACGCACGGTGGTGTGGCAGCGGTCGGCGGGTGACCGCCGGCCCTATGCCGATCAAGCAGGCAAATGGGAAGTAATCGAACATCTTTCAGACCTTTTCTTGACAGTTTTCCAGGTTGCCACTATAGTGCCGCCACTCCGCATTTCGGATGGGCGCTTTTCGCAGCGTGGCGTAAAGACTCACATTTGCAGCGTTCTCGGGGGAGGGAGTTCTGTGGCCATTGGAAACGCAGGGCTAGCTGCTCGTATTGAGAAGGAAGCAAGCAGAACGGAGCCGTTCAAGACATTCTTAGGCCGGTATTTCTATCTCTGCATGTCGTTGGTGTTGGCCGCCCTTGTGATTTCGGGCTTCAGCCGCACGGTCAACGCTAGCCTGTTCCATGCCAATCCGCCCAGGCCGCTGCTCTTATGGATACATGGCGCCGCCTTCTCAACGTGGATAGCCTTCTTTATCGCTCAGTCGGCTCTGGTGCGTGCGCGGAAGGTCAGCGTGCACCGCTTGCTCGGCTGGTTTGGGGCCGGGCTTGCCGTGGTGATGGTTGTGTTGGGCTTCACAATCGCGGTGGTCATGACCCGCTTCGATACTGTTGTCCTCCATCAGAAGGGCGTAGATGCTTTCCTGTCGATTCCGTTCGGCGACATGATCATCTTCGGCTCGTGCATGGCAATGGCGATTTATTGGAGAAAGAAACCGGAATACCATCGGCGGCTTGTCTTCATAGCGAGTTGCCAACTCATGGACGCTGCCATTGGACGATTCGATTTCATGTTCGACCACAACCTCTTCTTCCCCGCCTTGGACTGTCTGATCGTGCTCGGCATGGTGCGCGATTCGGTGGTGGATGGGCGCGTTCACAAGGTGTATCTCTACGCGCTACCCGCAATGGTCGTTGTGCAGAGTTTTGCAATCTACACGTGGCGGGTCAATCCAGGATGGTGGGCGGGAATCACTCACGCCATCCTGGCATTCTGACGGCGTCACGCTAGTTGCGGTCATTCGGTGTTTGTCCGACCGATCAGCTTCGTGCCCTGATCCGCCGGGTTCCCGGTAAACTCCGTACCGTTACCTAACTTTCCGGTAGCCGCGTTCTATAAGGGGGGAGTCAAGAGAAAGATTTCCGCGTGACCGCTTAATTTGTGACTTTCAGGATCGTTCAAGCCGACTATCCGCCCAGTGAGTCGGATACCGACAACACCTTCCTGATCGAGAGCGGAAATCCGTTGACTGGGTGATCACCAGACGTGTGGTACCAACCGGTAACGCACCTTCTGGAGATATTCCTGGTAGCCCTTCAGATCGCGCGCCAACAGCTTCTCCTCGCCAAAGATGCGCACAACCATCAGCCCGACCATGGCGAGGCCCAAGAGAAGGCCGGAAATGGAGCCGAGCAGCAACGCGCCACCAACGAACACTAGACTTGCCCCAAGATACATGGGGTGGCGAACAAAGCCGTATACGCCGGTATCAATGACGTGCTGGCCGCGCTCGGTCTGAATACGCACCAGCTGCGACGCAAAGGTGTTATCGGTGAACGCGCGGAAGAAGGGAAAACTACCCCCGAGGAGCAGGATGCCTCCGCATACTTCGCTCCACAGCGGCAGGCGGGGTGTCCAACCGAAGCGCACATCCAGCGGCGGCACAACGACCAAAGCCAGGCCACACACTTTTATCCCGATGAGGATAGCCAAATCGGAGCGCGATTCACCGCCGCTGCCGGGCATGCGGAAGCGCTCGGCGTACAGCGCAGGGTCCATGGAGCGTAGCCACAAGAGAACGGCGGCAAGGAAGGAAACCCACCAGACACCGAAGATCCAGCCCTCCACCCAGCGCCAATCGCCCGATAGCCATAGCAGCAGCCCTAGAAAGACAACGGGGAGACCCGCCAACTGGAGCCCGGTGATGATCGGCGTGGGGCGCATCAGAAGCTGAAAACATCATACTGCCGAGACGTGCTTGCCTTCTACTGTCGGAGCGGATTGCCGGGTGGGTTTGACAGGACGGCAGGACTCCTTCGGGCGGATCACGGGCAAACCGGAAGTTATTCCGAGTCAAAAGGTTCGTTGGGACATTCTGGCTTGCTAAGTCCTGGTTTGTCGGGTAATTGGACATGTTCCTACCGGAACCCACTTTTCCGTTGAGATGCAATCGTCGTGACTCGCTCGCGGAGTGCCCACAGCAGCCGCCTTTTGCTCGTGTGGTGTAACATTTCGACAGCTTTCGGCGTTTCTCCGGTAGACCCTTTCACTGGGCTCCTTACAACAAGGGAGGCAATATGAGTTCCGCCAAGAACCCAGGCAGATTCGCAGGCTTGCTATATGTCCTCACGTCAATAGTGGGCTTCTTCGCCATGGGCTATGTCCCCGGCAAACTGATCGTCCACGGAAACGCAGCGGCGACCGCCAGCAACATCGCGGCCCACGAGACGCTCTTTCGCCTCGGCATCGCGGGCGAACTTATAGGCCAGGCCGGTTTTGTCTTCGTGGCCTTGGCTTTGTACGACCTGCTCAAGGGGGTCAACCGGCGGCACGCCTCGCTCATGGTGCTATTGATTGTGGTCTCTGTCCCGATAGCCTTTCTGAATGAGCTGAACTCAATTGCTGCCCTCGTCCTCGTGCGCGGGGCTGACTTCCTATCCATATTTGAAAAGCCTCAGCGGGAGGCTCTGGCTATGCTGTTCCTCAATCTGCATCATCACGGATTTGTTGTCGCCGAAATATTTTGGGGTCTTTGGCTCTTTCCCCTCGCGCTGCTTGTGTACAGGTCACGATTCCTGCCGCGGTTCTTGGGCGTTTGGCTCGCCCTCGCCGGCTTCGCCTGGGTGATCCTGAGCCTTACGGGCATACTGTTGCCGCAATATCAGGACAAGGTGGATACCTACGCTCAGCCCGCCTTCTTCGGGGAGATTGCATTCATGTTGTGGCTCCTCATCAAGGGCGCCAAGCCGCCAGCCCTGGACGCCACAGCCCTGTCGTCGGCGGCTTAGTGCGCGACAAGTCGCGTTAGCGGACAAATCGCGTTTCAGTACATTGCTTCCTGTTGATGCGTTTGTTGGGCATGTGGTCTGATTTGTCGTCGCGAAAAGTGACAGCCGTCACCGAGAGGAGTGACCGTAGTCATGGACCGGAGTGTCCTAGAACGTATATCGAAGTTTAATTGCGTGGGGGTGTGGAGAAGAGTAGGGCTGGAGCAAGCACGTGGTTCCGCGAAGGCCGTATGCAGGTTGCGGCGCGAGGTGGACGACCATGGCGGAGCAGGCGGAGAAGATTGAGCAGGGGATGGAGCAGGTCTTAGACCGGCTGCAGGAGCTGGAGAGGCGTGTAGCGGTATTGGAGAAGCGGGGGGAATTGCCCGCGAGCGCGACGGTAGAGACCTTCCTCGGTGGAATCCCAAAGGAAAAAGAGAAGCGGGTGAGATCCACCAGCGTCGTGCCGGTACTGGGCAAGGCGGTGCTGGCGATTGCGGGTGCGTACCTGCTGCGCGCGGTTGCAGAATCGGGAGCCGTGCCGCGATGGATGATGCTGGTGGCGGGGATCGTGTATGCCGCCGTGTGGTTGGTGTGGGCAGTGCGGAGACACCGGACGAGCCATTTCGCGAGCGTGATTTTTGGATTGACGGCAGCGACGATCCTGCCGCCGTTGTTGTGGGAAGGGACGGTGCGCTTTCAGGAGCTGACGGCGGGCTTTGCCGCGGCGGTGCTGGTGGGAGCGGTGGTGCTGTCGATGAGCCTGGCATGGAAGGAGAGGCTCGAGGCGATTCCCTGGATCGGGACGGTGGCGGCGGTGGGAACGGCGGTCGCATTGATTATCGCGACGCACGAATTACGCGCATTGACGGCGGGGCTGCTGGCGATGGCGCTGGTGACGGAAGTGGCGGCATGTTGCGGGCGATGGGTGAGCCTGCGAGTGATAACGGCGCTGGCGGCAGATTTTGCGGTGAGTCTCCTGGGACTGGTGATGACTTCGGCGGACGGAGTTCCGGCAAGTTACCGGGCCATGAGCGGGGGCGAAGTGAATGCGTTTTGTGTTGCGCTCATGTTGATCTACGGCGGAAGCATAGGCACGCGCGCATTTGTAATGGAACGGAAATTGACGTTTGCGGAAGTGGTGCAAGCGGCGGTGGCGTTTGTGTTGGGGACATGGGTGAGTTTGAGAGCGACGCATGGAGGATCGGCCGAGCCGTTGGGAGCGTTGTTCCTGGTGTTGGCGGTAGTGTGTTACTGGGGCGCGCTGCGGAGATTTGCGGGAGCGGAGACGCGACGGAACCGGCGGGTGAGTGCGAACTACGCTGCAGGACTGGTGCTGGCGGGTAGCTTGCTGTTGCTCAACAGAGATTTCCAAGTGGTGGCGTTGAGTCTGGCTGCGATGGCTGCAGTAGCAGTGTTCACGCGGACGAAATATCTGAGTCTGGGAATTCACGGAACATTTTATTTATTGGCGGCGGGAGTGCAGTGCGGACTGTTCGGCTACGCGAGGGCTGCGCTCGCGGGGACAGTGCCGACGTGGCCGAAGTGGAGCTTTTGGATGGTGGCGGCAGCCGGGCTGGTGAGCTATGTTCTGGGGTCACGGGTTCCGGGAGAAGGATGGAGGGCACGGGTGCTGTGGGTGGTGCCTGCGGCAGTGGTGGGGAGCACAGTGGCAGCACTGCTGGTGGCAGGAAGTGCGCGACTTGGCGCAGGGGATTTGAGCGCGTCGAAACTGTCGATGGTGCGGACAGTTGTGACGTGCGTGATGGCGCTGGCGCTGGGATACATGGGGTCAAAATGGAATCGTGTGGAATTGGGATGGGTGGCGTACGGAGCGATTGGGTTGGGAGCATTGAAGCTAGTTGTGGAGGATCTGCGATTTGGAAGTGCGGGGACGCTGATGGTGTCGCTGCTGTTTTACGGATTGATTTTGATTTTGTTGCCGCGGTTAACCCGGTTTGGACGAGTCGAGGTGTGAGGGATTGGAGCACCGCATGCCGGTTTTTGAGGCAAGCGAAAAGGGAAAACTGGCAGCGATAAGTTAACTCCCGGTAAGTCGCCTTGCCGAAATCTCACTACCGGGACCCACTTTTATGGTTGGTCCGTGATGACCATTTTGTTGTCCTTGACCGCGAGTGGCTTCAGCTTTTCTTCGAGGTCACCGCGAAGAAGGCGGCGGCCTCCTGGTGGACGTGCTCGCGGCCACACTTCGGACACTTGATCTTGCCCTTTTCGTATTCCGCAAGGCTCAGGATGACTTCGAACGGCTTCTTGCAATCTTCGCAGTAAAACTCATAGCGAGGCATGGCGACCTCCGTAGAACACCAGAGGGGATGAGACTCTGACCAATCATGTACGCCCGGGGGACGGCGGTGTCAAGGTAAGGTTGACCGGCAGATCAAATATTCACTTTACTTGGCGGGGGCTAGCGCGTATGGTCGACCGTGCAGAGCAGCCAGACGACAAGACATATAGCTGTTATTGCGCCTACCAGTTCCCTTTCCGCCCCCATGACAGCGCCCTCGTTCGCTTTGGCTCAATTCCCTTTGACTTGGGAGAGGCAGTGGGCTTTTCCAAGAGCCGTATTCTGCTAACGGGACACAAATCAGGAAAACAAAAGGCCGGGGAAGCTTTCTTAATCGAAAGGTGCGAATCCATGAAATCCATTTGCCGAAGGACTGAAGTGCTGTTTTTGTCTGCTCTTTTCGCATTCATGTTGCTTGGTTGTGGTGGAAAGCAACCCGAAGGAGGCGCCAAGCCGCCAGCCCTTCAGGAAGCCGTCAGCATTGCCACGGATGCCTACATTTACGGTTACCCGCTAGTCACGATGGACATGACGCGCAAGCAGATGACGAACGTAGCTACGGCCGGGCCCGAACATGCGCCCATGGGGCAACTGCTTAAGTTGCGCACCTACCCCTCCGTGGACAACCATGCGGTTACCGCTCCCAACGCGGACACTCTTTACACGATTACCTGGCTCGATGTTTCGAAAGAGCCTTGGGTCTTCAGCATTCCTGATATGGGCGATCGCTATTACCTGATGCCCATGCTCAGTGGATGGACGGATGTGTTTCAGGTGCCGGGCAAGCGCACCACCGGGGACAAAGCGCAGAAGTACGCAATTACCGGGCCGGGCTGGACGGGTACTCTTCCCCAAGGCGTGACCGAATACAAATCCCCCACGGGGATCGTTTGGATTCTTGGCCGCATCTATTGCACGGGGACGCCCGAAGATTACAAGGCAGTACACGCGCTTCAGGACAAATTCTCCTTGGTTCCTCTGAGCTATTACGGCAAGCCGTATACTCCGCTTCCGGCCGAAGTCGATGCCAACTTCGACATGAAAACCGCCGTGCGCGACCAGGTCGATGGCATGGACACTTACACTTACTTCAATTACCTGGCGCGCTTGATGAAGACAAACCCACCGGCAGACGCGGATGCCCCGCTGGTGGCGCGCATGGCGAAGATAGGATTAATTCCCGGAAAAGACTTTGACCCGAGTAAGTTGGACCTGCTGGATAAGGAAGCCATCAAGGCTGTCCCGAAATTGTC
>Ga0187801_10000347_pt1 | contig 12214 bp, 8 predicted proteins | sample NC_wetland_sal_i_10_FD_132465 | JGI IMG/M metagenome (GOLD analysis project Ga0187801, IMG submission 132465) | Wetland sediment microbial communities from Neuse River Estuary, North Carolina, USA - Control_1 | ecosystem: Environmental > Aquatic > Freshwater > Wetlands > Sediment | place: USA...
ACGTCAGTGCGCGACGCCTCTTTTCTGTGTGACTACCAATCACGATGAGGTTGGCCGCATCGAAGGGGAACAGATCGCAAAGCTACTCCCCAAGGGAGGCGCGGTGCTTTACATCCATGGACCTTCGGACAACAAAGCTGCTGTGCGGCGCGCCGCGGCCATGCAGGCTGCGAAGCCCGCGAACGTGGAAGTACGCGTGCTGAAAGGACTGTGGACAGAGGAGAGCGCCTATCATGCAGTGGCTTCCTGGCTGAAGCTGAATGTGGCAAAAGATATGGCATTCGGAGTTGTGGCCGGACAGAATGACGCCATGGCTCTGGGCGCACGCCGTGCGTTTCAGGAACTAACCGGAGGAGTGGAACACGATCAGTGGTTGAGCTTGCCGTTCCTTGGTTGCGACGGGCTGCCTAGTACAGGGCAGACCTATGTTCATCGCGGGCTGCTGAAAGCCACAATCGTGATTCCCGCGAACGCCGGGCAGGCGATTAAGGCGCTGGTTATGGCGATGAGGACAAAGCAACAACCGCCGGAATGCATTTTCACGAGCGCGCATTCGTTTCCGGAGATTGCGGAGCTTAAGGCGCGGAATTAGTGTGCGCCCAGCGGGGCGTGGCGGTGAAGTAGGGGAGTTGAGGAGTTCAATGGTGCAAGAGTTTGGAACCCCAAGAGAAGGATTTAACGCAGAGGACGCGGAGAGCACAGAGGGCGCAGAGAGGAGAAACCCAGGACCCACCCTCAAAAAACGAGGATGGGGCACCCGGCGTGGGATGGGAAGTTGCGCGCTCGCGAAAATCATTTATGAGCTAGCATCTCGACTTCGTATTCCTTGCGATGGGTCTCGCTGGAGACTAGGACTGGTTGATCCGGCAAAACCCTTTTGAGAGCCTCGATTTCGGGTTCGCCTGCTGCCAGCGGTAGTTTAATCTGACCGCGTTGCACGACGGATCGGAGCATGCCCATGGAGATTTCGAAACCTTCGTAGGCGCATTCGCCATTGCAGGGATGGACCTGTTTGTCGTCGTCCAGCCAGCGGACCATGTCTTCGACGTAGGGAGGCATTTCGAGGTCGTAGTTCATGCAGCCGGGACCGGAACTCACGCCTTGCTGAGAACCAACAACAGCCCGCCAGCCACCGCCGGTAAGAACTTCGGCGAAACCTCCTGTGCCATAGACGGCGATTTTGTTTTTGCGCCACCAATAGTCGACTTCGGGAACGTCCGGGGCGCCGGCGCCGCATTCGATGATGCCGCGGACGCCATTGGCGAATTGAATGAAGCCGGCAATATAGTCCGGAGAAGGATGCTTGTCGAAGAGTTTGCCGCGGCCTGCGGCCTGGGCCATGACCCATTCGGCGGGAGCGTAGCCGTTGTACCAGCGCATGTACTCGACAAGATGAGTGAAGAGATGGAGGAACCAGCCGCTGGCGTGGGCATAAATGGTGTGGATGCGACCGAGGGAGCCGCTTTCCACAATGTCTTTGACCCTTTGATAGTGCTGGTCGTAGCGGTGCTGGTGAGAGACGACAGTTTTCACACCGGCAGCGTTGACGGCCTTGCGAATTTCGATGGCCTCGTTCATGGAAAGGGCCATGGGTTTCTCGTAGGCGATTAGCTTTGCGCCGGAAGCGATGCCGACCTTGATGAGTTCCAGCCGGATGTTTGGAGGGGTGCAGAAACAGAAAACATCCGGCTGGATTTCTTTCGCAAGAGCGAGCGGGTTAAGCGAAGTCTTCGGCACGCCGAGCTCCGCAGAGGCCTTGGCCAACTGCTCCGGGCTGGAATCGGCAAGCCCAGCGAGCTGAAAGCGCGGATTATTCTTGAAGGCGACGGCATGATGCTTGCCGCGCTTGCCCACTCCGACAACCATGACTTTGTAGATTTTATTGGCGCTCATAACGATCACTCCCCGGTGTTGGCGTGCATTACCAGCCGAACTGGCTGTCCCACTCCTTGAGTTTCGCGATGGTGTAATCCACTTCTTCGGCGGTCAGTTCAGGGAACATCGGCAAGGAAACGCACTCGGCGGCATTGCGCTCGGCGTTGGGCACGCGAGGATGAAGATCGGCAAGCTTGCCCCAGGGATAGCCTTCTTGCTTGTGGATGGCGATGGGATAGTGGACCTTGGCGTCGATGCCATGGTCGAGCAGGAACTGGAGCAAATGGTCGCGTTTGTGATGTTCGATGACGTAGAGATGGTAGACGTGACGGTAGCCGGGCATTTCCTTGGGGAGCTTGAAGCTGGTGCCCTTGAGGCCATCGGCATAGCGCTTGGCCCAGGCGCGGCGCTGGTCGGTCCAACGGGTGATGTGCTTGAGCTTGACGCTGAGGAACGCGGCGTGGAGGTCATCGAGGCGGCTGTTGAAACCGAAGGAATGCACGGAACGCTTGAGCGAGCCGTGGTTGCGCATGCGGCGAACGGCTTGCTCGATATCGGGGCGATTAGTGATGATGGCGCCGCCGTCGCCGAAGGTGCCAAGGTTCTTCTGGATGATAAAACTGGTGCAGACGACGTCACTGAGTTCGCCCTGCTTGAAACCATCGCCGTGGGCGTCGATGGACTGAGCGTTGTCTTCCACGACCCAGAGTTTGTGCTTTTTGGCGACCGCGCTGACGGCCTTCATGTCGGCGCAATGGCCGTAGAGGTGCACGGGAACGATGCCAACGGTGCGAGGCGTGATGGCGGCTTCGATCTTCGTGGGGTCAATATTGTTGGTGGCGGGATCGGAATCGACGAAGACGGCCTTGCCGCCGGCAATCCAGATGGCCTCGGCGGTAGCGAAGAAGGTATTGGCGGTGGTGATGACTTCGTCGCCGGGCTGGATGCCGAGGGCGAAAAAGGCGAGCCAGAGCGCGTCGGTGCCGGAGTTCACGCCGACGGCATGCTTCATGGCAAAGTACTGGGCGAGTTCCTTTTCGAAGCGAGCGAGGGCGGGGCCCATAACGTAGGCCTCGCTTTCCATGACGGCGTGGAAGGCGTCGTCGATTTCGCGCTTGATGTTGTGGTATTGGCGAGCGTGGCCGTAGAAGGGAACTTTCAAATTTGCCGCTATCGTGGGTGCAGGCATAGCATCCTCCTCGAAAATGCGGAAGCAAAAGCTCCGCTTGGCGCTCCTCGGATGCCAGGCAGGGCTGAATTCACCTAATCTGAAGTGTTACCTGATGAACGAATGATCCCGGACTCCGATGACTTGCCTCTGGGGGTGATGCGTCCCGTGAAGGGGAAGGCTCTTCGGGGAGACAAGCAAAGGATTTATACCTTTAAGGGAGAGGATGACGCGGTGACAGCGGTCACAGGGGAGTATTGAGTTTTCAGTTCTCAGTTGTCAGTTTTCAGTAAAGAGGAAGAGGGGAAGTTCAGGAGTTGAAGAGTTCAGAGAGACAGGGCTTTGACACACGGAGGTCGCAGAGGAAGAGGGGAGAACCCAAGACCCACCCTCAAGAAACGAGGATGGGGCACCCGGCGAAATGCCTTCAGAGCAAAACGCTAGCTTCTAAAGTTGAGATCCTTCGTCGATTCTCATCGGATCGCCTTAGGATGACAACGTCTTGTTGAGCTTGAATAACGGATGAATTTGGAGTTGGTGAGAAATTCGGGCCAGTACTGTAAGTATTGACAATGGCGTAGCCGCCTCCGATCTGTCACAAACATGAGGTCTAGCCTGACCAAAGTGCTATTGCCCAAACAAAATCAGGCCATGTGGTGCGAGTCCGGGAGGTTAGCTGGCTCGGCTAACCTCTAGCAAAAACAAGGTTTTGGTGAGGTTAAGAATTCGAATGGAGGAATTTCCATGATATCCAGAAGTGCTAGTTGGAAGATGTCCGTTTTGTGCTGCGCAGTCTGCCTGGTTTTGCTGGGGAGCCTGACGTATGCAAGCACGCCAGGGAGGCCTCAGATCACCGCCGACCAGAAATCGAAGGTCACTGGCACGATCGTATCCCGCAATGGAGACTTCGTGAAGGTGAAGGAGAAGAAGACTGGGCAAGTGGTGGTGGTGAGCATCACGGACGATACGAAGATCGAACGCAAGAAGGGGAAGGTGGAGTTTTTCCGTCACAAGGATATGGACGTCACGGCGATGGTGCCGGGCTTGACCATCGACGCGGAAGGCGTTGGCAATGCGAAGGGGCAACTTATCGCCAAGAAAATCACGTTCCTCCCCGACGAGTTTGCGGTTGAAGTAGCGGAAGAGCAGCAGATCATGGCCAATAAGACGGCCGCCGGGAAAGCACAAACGACAGCGAACCAGGGCGTAGCGGCAGCAGGGCAAGCGCAGACCTCAGCGAACGTGGCGCAAGCATCGGCGAAGCAGGCACAAACGACTGCGACTCAAGCCGGGCAGACGGCGCAAGCAGCCGGCGATGTGGCGGTTATGGACGCGGCGGCGATCAAGATGGTTAACCAGCGCGTGTCGGACATGGATGACTACAAGACGGTGGCGGAGGCGGGGATCTATTTCAACAGCGGAAGCGCAAATCTAGATGACGCCGCCAAAGCGGACCTCGACATGGTTGTTGCGGCGACCCAGGGCGTCGAGGGGTATCTGATCGAAGTGGCAGGTTACGCCTCCAGTACGGGGACAAAGGCGGAGAATCAGAAGCTGAGCGAGGAACGCGCAGCAGCAGTCGCGCAGTACCTCCGCAACAAAGGCAACATTCCCATGCGGCGGATCGTTGCGCCGGCCGGCTACGGGGCTACACATCCAGCGGCTACGAATACCGACGCGCAGGGACGCGCACTGAACCGGCGCGTGGATGTGAAGGTTCTGTTGAATAAAGGAACAGTCGAGGGCATGTAGACAGCACAGACTCCTTTCCTGTGCTGCATTGGGCGCGAGGGGAACCGGGAGGCAGGCTGCGATGGTGGCGCGGCTCCCTCGACACCGGTTCCCCCGCGCCATGGCACGGCAGGATACCGGCGCTACAAAGGGGTTGAATCGGAAGAGAGAATCTACAAAGAGAAACCCAAGACCCACCCTCAAAGAACGAGGACGGCGCACCCAAAGAGAAGAGAAAAACACATCCCTCGCTTCGTTCAGGATGACAAATACGCTTCGTGCGATGCCCTATTGAGGCCCACCCAAGAGACCACGTGCAAAACCGGCCCGTGGGGCACCCGGCAAGACCAAGCTAGAAGCCCGCTAATGTCCGCGTATCCTTTTGCCGCCTCCATTCGTCTCGGGTACAGGATCGACCATGGACTCAGATTGAAAAGTCGATCCGGAGGTGGCCTATGGCCGTCGTCACGCGTATTGCTCCTTTTTCAGCCCTGAAGGTCGGCTTCGTGGTGCACGCGCTGGTGGGTTTGCTCGCTGGTTTGGTTTGCACCTCGATTGCCCTTGCTGGAATTCCGTTCGGACCTCACGCACACATGCCCTTCCATGGCCCCTTTGCTGTGTTGCCGTTGATACTTTGCCCGCTGTTCTACGGAATCATCGGCGGCATCGTCACAGTTCTGGGTGCGCTTTTCTACAATCTCGCCTCCGGCTTCGTCGGGGGGCTGGAAGTGGACATTCACTGAGGGCATATAGGGTCTGTGTGACAGCTGAAAGGAACTGCCCTCAGCGGCTAAAGCCGCACTGATTTTGCGCAGTTACGGCATGGCTGAAGAGGCCGCGGAAAAAAGCAAGGAACGCTTTCTTCAGGGGTTAAAGCCCAATGGTTTTGAAGGCTTTACGCAGGGGCTGAAGCCCCTGCCTGCTAAAGAGAAGGCGTACGGCGGGGCAAGTGGTGATGAACGTCACAAAATGTCCGCACACTGAGTGAGAGGATTAGTGTATGCAAGGCACAGCAGACGCACTCGACGCGGGAACGCTCTTCGAAGCTCACCGCGATCGTATCTACCGATACGTTCTGCATCTCGTGCACGATCGCGCCGAGGCGGAAGACGTCACCCAGGAAACGTTTCTGCGAGCGCACCGCTTCCGCGGAACTATCCGCGATCCAGGAGCTGTTCGTAGTTGGCTGTATCAAATTGCCACTCACGTTTGCCTCGATCGATTGCGCCAGCGCCAGCCGCAAATTTCCTTGGAGGGCGAAGAAGGCGCTCATGCTGAATCGATCGCGTCGGTAAGTCCCTCCGCATTGGAGGCCGCTGAGCGCAAGGAGACGAGTCAATGCGTGCAGCGCTGCCTGCAGTTTCTGCCGGATCACTATCGCGCCGTGCTCCTGATGCACGAAGTCTATTCATTAACCGCGGCAGAGATCGCCAGCCTCATGGCTGAGAACCGGACTGCCGTCAAGATGCGCCTCCACCGCGCGCGCCGCATGCTGGAGATGGTGATGGAATGTGGGTGCGCCGTGTCAGACGACGCCTGCGGCCTGCCCGTCTGCCAGCCCAAACCAAGAGTTCTTCCACGTTCCGACAAACCGGCCAAGCGCAAAAAGTGAGAGGCCAATTAGGAGTCGTCTCGTAATCTGGGGGCGGGATTGTTTTCAGAACTCAGCGGCTGAAGCCGCACTGATTTTGCGTCGACTGCGGCATGGCTGAAGAGATTGCGAAAAAAAAGAAAACCTTTTCTTCAGGGGCTGAAGCCCACTGGTTGTGGAGGAATTACGCAGGGGCTTGAAGCCCCTGCCTCCTAAAGAAAAACCGAAAGAAGAACCGCAAGAAAAAAGAAGAACCGGCCTGAAGGCCGGCCACTACAAAACCTGGGAGGAAAGGGCTCCCTCTCAAACGCAAAGGCTGAAGAGGAAAGCAGATTCCTCACCCCGTTCAAAAGGCGAACGGAGTTCGGAATGACATTGTTGGGTGTTTTTCCGCGGGATGAATGGGCTGCTCGATGGTTGGTTACCAGAGGAGCTTTAGGGCGAATTGGACCTGGCGTGCGGTTGTGGTGGTGCTGGTGATTGCGCCGGCGGTGCCGGACAGGCCTGTTGGGTTGGCCGTGGTGGGCGGCGTGAAGACGATGAGGTTAGGCGTGTTGAAATTGGCGCGGTTCAGGAGATTGAAAAGTTCCGCGCGGAATTGCAGGGCGAGGCGCTCGCGAATTCTGGTGTCTTTCAAGACGGAGAAATCCCAAGTGACTAGTCCGGGACCGATATAGGCGTCCCTGGGAACGTTGCCGTAGAAGCCGCTGTTTGCCGGCGGGGCGAGGAAGGCTTGGGGATTAAACCATTGCTTGGGATTGCCAAGAATAACGGGACCTGTGAAGGTGGGATTCAGAAAAGGCCGGACGGGATTGCGCGTGTCGCCGTTGTTGGATGGGTTGTAGCTGAGCTGAGGAGTGAAGGGAAATCCCGTTTGCGCGGTGATGATGCTGGAGACGGACCAGCCGCTGACGAGGTGGTTGGTCCAACCTTCGAGATTGCTGGCGTATTGCTGTCCGTGGCCGAACGGCAAGTCGTAGATCACGTTGATGACACCGACGTGCGTGGCGTTAAAGGTGGCGAGTCCCTTGTCCGCGCCCAAATTATAAGGATTGGAAACCAGGCCAGGAGCATTGCCGGCGGTGGTTTGATTCAGGGAATCTCCATCGTCCAGAGCTTTCGAGAAGGTGTAGACGCCGCGGAAGGAGAGGCCGCGACTGAAGCGGCGGCGCACGTCCACCTGCAGGGCGTTGTACGAGCTGACGCCTTCGGAGAACCACGTCCGGGTGTTGGCTAGAGCAGGATTCGCCTTGGGTGTGCCGACGGGGATGTAATAGGTTCCCGCAGGAACGGGAGTGCCGGCGATGCCAGCGGGAAAATTTGCGGGATAGACAGCAGGGCAGGGAGATGCGGGGCAAACGACGGGGACGGGCTCGTTCGCGTCCACGCCGATCAACTCATGATAGCCGTGAGAACCGACATAACCGATGGTGAGGGCTGTGTTGGGAGAAAGTTCGCGATCGATGCGAAGGGACCAGGAAACGAGAGTTGGGGTCTGCATGTTGGGCTGAACTCCACCGGGAACAAGCTTTGCGGCGGCAGGGACCGGAGCTGCCGGGTTTACCGGGAAAGAAGACACAGCGAAATTGGCAATCGTATAGGTGGGATTGAAGGGCGCATTCTGGTCCGCGCGATAGCCAAGCGCATCCTGCAGGTCGTTATACATTCCGAAGCCGGCGCGAAGAACGGTTTTGCTGTCGAAGGGACTCCAGGCGAGACCGATACGCGGCTGGGGCAAGGATGTCGCGTTATTTGCGGTGAAGAAGGAGCCACCGATACGCGGCGTGGTCGAAATCACGCCGTTAGTAAAGGTGTAGTTGGCAGCGCGGTTGTGAGCTTCATTCCATCCGGTGGAAAATTCATCACGAAAACCGAGAGAGAGGGTGAGCTTGGGGCTGAGACGGAAAACGTCTTCGAGATAGAAGGCGCCAAACAGGGAGCGCCAGTTCAGTGGGGTGGGGGCAGGATCGTAGAGGAAAGAGGAAGTCGTACCTGCCAAGAAAGTGGCCAGACTGGCGAAGGTGGCCTGGCCATACTGGCTGAGGGCGAGAGTTTCGTTGGACTGGAATTGCTGGAACCAGATGCCGGCACTGAGTTGGTGACGGCCCTTTGTGAGCGTGACACGATCCTCGTAGGTATAGAGGTTGCGGGCGACACGCAAGTTGCTGCCGTTGTTGCTACCGGCGAGGCCGATGGAGGCTTGCGGGTTGGACGCGGCGCTGCCACCAACGACTACGGCGCCGACTGGGAGTCCGGAGAGAAAACCTGGAACGCTGGCGGCGGGAGTGCCGGGCGTAGGTTCACCGTTAAAGAAATAGCCGGCACGGGAATAACCGAAGCGCGCGGTATTGAGAAGGGTGGGAGAAAAAACGTGCGTCTCCTCGAGACTGAGGACCTGTTCGCGCAGATTGAGGATATCGGTGCTGTAGGGATTCGCGGGCGTGGCGGTGACATCGCCACCGTCGTCAATTGTGTAAATTCCAGCCAGTGAATCGCGCTCGGAAAAGACGTGGTCGATGCGGACGGTTCCAAAATCCTCGCGAATGGTTTGCAGCGGGCTGCTGAAAACTTCGGCGATGCCATTGAAATCGGGAGCGCCCGCGGGGGGAGTGGGCCACAGATTCAAAAGCGGCTGAACGCTGGGGACAGCCGCGGCGCGTGAGGCAAGGTCTGGAACAAATGCCGCGGAGGTCTGGTGGAGATTCTGGCGGAAGCCTTCGTAGTTGACGAAGAAGAAAGTTTTGTCCGATTGGATCGGGCCGCCGAAGGAGGCGCCAAACTGGTTTCGTTGAAAAGGGGGAGCGGAGCCTTGATCGAAGTAGTTAGGGGCGTCGAGAGCGTTATTGCGGATAAATTCGTAGACAGAGCCGTGCCACTGGTTGCTGCCGGATTGCGTGACGATGATGACCTGGCCGCCGGGATGTTTGCCGAACTCGGCGCCGTAGTTGTCGCGCTGAACGTTGAATTCACGCACCGCGTCTACGCCTAAGAGCATGCCGCTGGGTCCGCCCGGCTGCATGTTGTTTTCCGCCGCGCCGGCGTACTCGACACCGTTGAGAAGGAATAGATTTTGCTGGGGGCGATTGCCGGAGACGGCGAAATTGTTTGCGGTGCTAGAGTTGGAAATTCCAGTGCCGCCAGTTTTTTGCGAAGTGAAGTTGACGATACCCGGGTTGAGCGGGAGGAGGAGATCGTAGCTGCGGCCGTTCAAAGGAAGATCTTTGATGGCTTGCTCGCCGACGAGACCGCCCATGTCCTGAGTGGTGGTGCTGACCATGGGAGCATCACCGGTGACGGCGATTTCTGCTTTTATCGCGCCTACTTGCAATTGAAGATCGATGCTGGCTTCCTCGCCCACAACGAGGTGGATGCCGCTGCGGATGGCGTCCCGGAAACCTGATCTTGCGGCGCGGACTTCATACTCGCCGACGGGAAGAGCGAGCACGAGATAGCGGCCCGCGTCGTCAGTGACGCTGGTGCGAATCGCTCCGGTCTCCCGATTTTTTGTCTGGACGGCGGCTGAAGGCACGGCCGCTCCGGAAGAGTCCGTGACGACACCTTTGATGCTGGCGGAAACCTGGGCGCGAGCCGCAGGAAGGCAAAGGAGGATGAGAAGCGACAGAAGGGCGATGCGGCGCAGAGACCAGTTGGAGGCGTCCGCGCAGCGACGGGATTCCGAGCTTGCCCTAGGAGCAGTAGCTGGGGAGCAGTTTATGAACATTGTTGAATCCTCCATGAATAAGCAGTGAGCCCCTACAGGCCAAGTGACGCTGGATGAGTTGACAATTCAACACGGTTCGAAACGTTATGTCAAACCGACTTAATTCGGATTGGGATTGGATGAATCTAGGCGGATCGAGGTTGCAGGAATCGTGTAGAGAGGGGGGCGGGCGAAAGGATAGGTCGGGGTGTGGTTATGTTGGCGGACCGCCTCAGAAGGCGGTCCCTACGAACCCAAGAGCCTTGGTGCGACGCCTGCGCCTGGGACACCCGAAGAGGAAGTTCACAGTCGACAGTTGACAGCCGACAGTAAAGACAAGAGAACCCAAGACCCACCCTCAAAAAACGAGGATGGGGCACCCAGCAGAGAAAGGCAGACCCAAGAGCAGAGGGATTCATCGCACAAAAGGCGTGCGATGGAGAAGAGTTCCTCACTGCGCGGACTCCGTTCCCTTCGACTCCGCTCAGGGCAGGCGGAATGACGGTGGTGGTGGATTGGTGATCTCGCGGACATGGGGCGTAGCCTTCGCAGCTCAGGGTAAACAGTGCTGCGCGCCTACGAGCAGAGACGACGGCGGTGAAAGGTTCGGTTGAGGTGTGGTTTAGTTGGCGGACCGCCTCAGAAGGCGGTCCCTACACAGAGAGAGGCAAGAGCAGCTCGGGGACTCGCCGCGGGCACGATGTATCGTGCCCCTACGAGTGCTAGGCAGTTATTTTGGGGGTGAGGCGGCTTCTATGGCTGCTCGTAGATCTTCGTAGTCGAAGGGGGCGTCGTGGCGCTGGTTGTTGATGAAGAAGGTGGGGGTGCCGTTGACGCCGCTGCGCACGCCGCCGGAAAAATCGGAGCGGACTTTGGACATGAATTCCCGTTTCTCCAGGGCTGCGCGAAAGCTTGCCGGGTCGAGTGCCAAATCCTGGGCTAATTCCAGATAGAGCGTGCCACCCAGGCGTTCCTGATTTTCAAAGAGCAGGTCGTGCATTTCCCAGAATTTTCCATGGGAACCGGCGAACTCCGCCGATTCGGCGGCGGACTCCGCGTGAGGATGTATTTCCCTTAGCGGGAAATTGCGGAATACAAAGCGGAGGCGCTTGCCGAAGTGCTTCTGAAGGCGTTTGACGATCGGATGGGCGTGAGCACAATGGGGACATTCGTAGTCGCCGTACTCGACCAGCGTGCATTCTGCGTGTGGATTGCCCTCGACATGATCCGCGGGGCCGACGGGCACTTTGAGCGTAGTCATGAAGTTCTCCTTTTTCGAGTCTGTGTGAGGACTAAAAAACACCCTCAGCGGCTAAAGCCGCATTGATTTTGCTGCAGTTACGGCACGGCTGAAGCCGTGCCCTGACGAAAAACGCGAGTATTCACATAGACTCACGTTGCAGCCTTTTCGGCACGGCTGAAGAGGCTGCGGAAGAATGCAAGAAACCCAAAGACCCATCCTCAAACTGCGAGGATGGGGCACCCAGAGAAGAAGTTGACAGTCGACAGTAAAGCGAAGAGAGCCCAGGACCCACCTTCAAACTACGAGGATGGGGCACCCGCTATGCCTGACGAAAAACGCGAGTATTCACACAGACTCATTTCGGCAAATCTTCCAGGGCCTGTAAGATGCCGTCCGCACCAGGGTTCACAGCGATCGGCGAGCAGTAGCTCCAGGTGATGATGCCACTTTTGTTGATGACGTAGAGCGCTCGCTCAGAAGTGCCGTCGGCTTTGCGATAGGCGCCATACAGTTGCGCGACCGCGCCTTTGGGCTCGAAATCCGCGAGGAGAGGGAAATGCAAGTGGCGGTCTTTCGAGAAGGCTTCGTGGCACCAGACGCCATCGACGGAAATTCCCAGGAGCTCTGCGTTGAATTTCTGGAACTCGGGGAGAACTTCGTTGTACAGAGCCATTTGATCGCCGCACACGGGACTCCAGTCCGCGGGATAGAAGGCCATGATGACGGGCCTGCCACGCAATTCGCTGAGAGAGAGGCTTTGATCGGGAGTGACGTGAAGAGTGAACTCGGGAGCGGGAGTTCCGGGGGGCAACAGTTCAGCCATGGCAATCTCCTTTGCATGAGGATAGGCGGCCAGGGAAAGTTTTAAGTGTTTCGCATAGCTTTTGATTCATTTCGCGTTAATTG
>Ga0187801_10000348_pt1 | contig 12172 bp, 9 predicted proteins | sample NC_wetland_sal_i_10_FD_132465 | JGI IMG/M metagenome (GOLD analysis project Ga0187801, IMG submission 132465) | Wetland sediment microbial communities from Neuse River Estuary, North Carolina, USA - Control_1 | ecosystem: Environmental > Aquatic > Freshwater > Wetlands > Sediment | place: USA...
GCCTTTTCGAATCGCCGCCGGATCAGGTTCACCCGCCACGGCCGCCAGGCCCAGAATTGCGGACAGATGTAATAGACATTGCGGATTCCCTTGGGCTGCAGTTTTCTCGCCAACCGCAGGTGGAACCCCGGAAAGTCCGTCAGGATCGCCAGCGCAGGCTTGCGTTTCTCGGCCTCTGCCACGACCCTGTCCATCGCCTTCAACAGCGAAGGCAAGTGCTTCAGGATTTCCGTGATCCCGACGACGGCCACTTCCTCATAATCCATTACGATTTCCACGCCAGCCGCCTGCATCTGCGGTCCGCCCATGCCGAAGATCTGCACGTCCAGGCGATTCTGTAGCGCGGTCGCGAGCCGAGCCGCGTACATGTCCCCGGAAGCTTCGCCGGCGGAGAGGAGTAAGGGAAGTAGAGGCATTGAAAATGGGTCGTTCAGTCACTCGCGGGCAGAGGAGCCGGCAAGGCGCTTGAGCCTGCCGCAGGAAGAACCCCGTTGCCATTGTGTAATTCCTGTTCTTTGTACTGCAGTTGGTACAGGCGGAAGTAAATGCCACGCTGCGCCAGCAATTCCTGGTGCGCGCCCTGCTCGCGCAATCTGCCTTTATGAAAGACTAGGATCTGATCGGCATGCTGAACTGTGCTGAGCCGGTGGGCGATCACGAGCGACGTTCGGCCGGACAACAAACGGCCCAGCGCCTCGCGAATCTGCAATTCTGTTTTCGTGTCGACGCTGGAGGTGGCTTCATCCAGGATCAGAAACCGCGGATTGTGCGCCAGCGCCCGCGCGAAACTGATCAACTGTCTTTGTCCGACCGAGAGCGTTGATCCCCGCTCATTCACTTCCGTCGCTACGCCCTGTGGCAGCGTTCTGACGTAGTGCCCAAGCCCCACTTCATCCAGAGCGTGCTCCACTTGCTTGCGTGTGATCCCTGGCGTGCCCAACCGCACATTCGTTTCAATCGTTCCGGAGAATAGAAACGGATCCTGTAGCACAATCCCGAACTGCCTGCGCAACTCCTGCAAATCCAAGAACCGAATGTCGATTCCATCCAGCAGGATCTGGCCGCGTTGAATATCGTAAAACCGCAACAGCAACGAGATTAGCGTCGTTTTCCCCGCGCCCGTATGTCCCACAATCGCGAACGTCTGCCCCGAGGAAATGCGGAATGACACGTCGCGTAGGACCCAGTCTTCCTCCGCGGGTTCCGGCACATTTTTGTAGCTGAACCACACGTTCCGGAACTCAATCTCTCCGCGTGGGGACACCAGCTTCTCCGCGTTGGGATGGGAGTCAATCGTGATCGGCTCGTCCAGCAGCTTGAAAATGCGTTCAGAGGCGGCCATGGCCGACTGCAGGATATTGAATTTCTCGCTCAAGTCCTGAATCGGCCGGAAAAACCGCTGCGCATACATGGTGAACGCGGTCAGCACGCCCAGCGTCAAAGCATTGCCTAGGATGCGATTTCCACCGGACCAATAAATCAGCGCGATGGTCGCGAAGCTCAGGAATTCCACCGCCGGGTAAAACAGCGCATAGGCCAGGATGGCATCACGCCACGCCAGCATGTTGTCCTTATTCCGTTTGGCAAATTCCTGCCGTGCCTTCTGTTCGCGGTTGAACAACTGCACCACGCTCATTCCGGAGATGTATTCCTGCAAGAACGCATTGATCCGTGCAATGGCCGTGCGAATCTTCCGGTTGGCGTCGCGTACATACTTTCGAAAGACTAGAGTCACGACGAAAATGAACGGCAGCACCGCCAGAGCGTCCAGCGCCAGTCTGCGGTCAATGGAAAACAACCAGAGGGCCATCACCGCCAGCAGGAAAAAATCGTTGATCATGGTCACAACGCCCGCGGCGAACAGGTCGTTCAGGGCGTCGACGTCGGTGGTCACGCGCGTCATTAACCTTCCCACCGGGTTCCTGTCGAAGTAATTCATGGGCAGCCGCTGCAGGTGCCCGAAAATTTCGGTGCGCATGTCGTACATCGTCTGCTGCCCGACCCGCTGCATAATCCGGATTTGAATGTATTGCGCCAGGAAATCAAACAGCAGCACCAGAATGTAGATCGCGCTGATCATCAGCAAGCCGTGCTTTGCCTGCGTCAGGCTGATGATTCTTGACGCGCCCGGTACAAGGTATTTGTCGATACCCTTCCAGAAAAGAGCCGGCGGGGCGAGTTCCAGCGGCGTCACCACCGCCACCAGCCCCAGCGCAAGGATCACCCGCCATTTGTACGGCGCCATGTACTGCAGCAGCCGCTTCATCAGGTGCGAGTCGTACGCCTTGCCGAGTGCTTCTTCTTCGTGAATATTGCTCATGCCCGCTCGAGCTCTTCTTCCAGCAACTGTTTCTGGTACAGATCGGCGTAATACCCGCCGCGTGCCAGCAATTCGTCATGCGTTCCACGTTCGATAATTGCGCCGTCCTTCACCACCACGATCTGGTCCGCATCGCGCACTGTTGACGTGCGGTGCGCAATCAGAATCGTTGTCCGCCCTCGCATCACCCTGCGCAGCCGCCCCAGGATTTTTTCTTCCGTCTGCGTGTCCACCGCGGAAAGGGAATCGTCCAGGATCAGAATGCGCGGGTCGCGTATCACGGCGCGCGCAATCGCGGAGCGCTGTTTCTGGCCGCCGGACAGGGTGATCCCGCGCTCGCCCACCATGGTCTCGTACCGGTTCGAAAAGCCCCGCACGTCCCCATCCAAGCAGGCGATGTCCGCGGCCTCCAGAATTTGCGCTGGCTCATGCCGTTCCAGTCCGAATGCAATGTTCTCCCCAACGGTTTCGCTGAAAAGATAAGTGTCTTGCGGAACATAGCCGATCGCTCGCCTCAGCGTGTCCAGCGGCCATTCCCGGATGGAGTGGCCGTCAATCAGAATCTGTCCGTCTGGAGCTTCCCACAGCCGCGCGATCAGCGCCGCCAGCGTTGTCTTGCCACTTCCGGTCGGCCCCACAATCGCCACGGTCGAACCCGCAGGGATTTTCAGGCTGATGTTCTTCAGCACCGGACGCAATTCTTCACCGTGGCCATCCGCGCCCTTGTTGCCATTCCCTGAAATTGCGGTGGGGTACGTGAACGTCAGGTTGCGGAACTCAATTTCTCCTTCAACGCGCGTCCCATTCAGAATCTTCGCGTAACGGTCGTCAATCTGCGGCTTGGCGGTCAAAATGTAATTCAACCGTCCCATCGATGCCGCGCCCCGCTGAAATATATTCGTCACCCACCCGAGCGCAATCATCGGCCACACCAGAAAGTTCAGATAGGTGTTGAAAGTGATCAGCGCGCCCAGCGACATCTGCCCGTTCAGGAACCGGTATCCGCCCTGCCACAGGACGATCAGGAACGTTGTCCCGATCATTGCCTGCAGCGACGGCATGAACATGCTCCACATCCGGATCAGTTGCACGTTCTTGGCGACATAATCCCGGTTGGGCCCATCGAACCCTTTGGTCTCCGCCTCTTCCTGCGCGTAGGCGCGAATCACCCGCACGCCGGACAGGTTTTCCTGCACCTTTGCGGAAAGCGTGGCGAGAGCCGCCTGAATCTTTTCGTACAACTCATGAATTATTTTTCCGAAATACCACACCGCCACGGCCACCACGGGCGTAGGCAGCAGCACCCATAAGGTCAGGGATGGGGAAAGCTTCAGCATCAAGGCGATTGCGAGCACCATGGTCACAATCGTCGTGCCGCTGTACATGATTCCCGGGCCCAGCACCATGCGCACGGCGTTCAAATCGTTCGTCGCGCGCGACATCAGTTCGCCGGTGCGGTTGCGAACGTAAAACTCAGGCTCCAAAACCAGCAGGCGGTCCAGCAGGTCGTTGCGAATGTCAAACTCGATGTCGCGCGAAATTCCAATCAGAATCCAGCGCGTTGCAAAGGACAGCAAACCCTTCAATGCGATGCATGCAATCAGAATCAGGCAGTAAATTCCGAGCGTTCGCCGGCTGTGCGCCTGGTAGTAAGGCACCAGGTTGCTCAGCCAATCTCCACCGAGAGCTGCGCCTGCTTTTGCCCCTGCCGTGCTGGAAAACGGCCGCGCACTCCCCACAAGGGTGTCGGTGATAATTCCCGTGGTGAGCGGCACGATGTTGCCGATTAACCCCATCAGGAGCAGTGTCAGCAGGCCCAGTGCAATCGCACCCTTATAGCGCCCCAAATACGGCAGCAACCCGTGCAGGTTCTTCCACGACGATGTCTTCGGGGCATTCTTCGCCGTTCCCTGCGCACGCAGTGTTGTTGCCGCCGCGCTCATCGCAACGTCGACCTCGGGCTCGCCAGTGTGGGGGCCTCGTTGAGGAAATGTTGATACGAAAGGTCCATCGATTGGTAGCGCTTCGCCGTCGGATTCCATCTCACTGCGATCGGCAAGGTCTTTTCGCTGACTCCCGTCTTCACCGGAGTGAAATAGAGTGACATCCCATTTTCCGCGCTGTTTTCATACTGTATTTTCCAGCCCGTCACGGCCTGAAGCGGCGTCAATCCCAGATACCCTTTTTCGTTCTTCAGGTACTCATCCGCGCGCAACAACTCGGTCCACTTTCCGTTCACTTTTTCAGCGATCACTGCGCGCGTCGCTACGGTTCCCGCCACCGTGCTCTTCGGTGTATTAGGTACGACGTTCGCCGCCAGAATTTGTTGCGTTCCGGTTTTTGCCAGATCGCCGTACAGCAACACTTGCGCATCGCTTCCCAACAGCGCTATCGCGGCATCTTGGGCTTCTTCGGGAACAGCAGGTTCGGCGGGCTTCTTCTCGGTTTGCTCGGTGGGTTTCGGCGCATTGGAACTACATCCACCAGCGATCAGGCTCAAGGCAAGAAGCGCCAGCCAACAACCGCGCCTCGGCAAGGTATTGTAACGGCCGCCTTGTGGGGTGGGCGCATTTCCACAGGTTCGGGCCAATCCAAGCAAGCAGCGAGTCATCCAGGTCCTTTCCAAAATAGACGCGCCGGACCGCCGGCCGTTACCCCGAAAGACGCCTCTTCGCCAACTCTGTTACAGGCTCGGCGCCGCCAGCGTTATCTCCACCACCCGCCCGGGCTGCCCATCCTTCCCCCGGGTGCACAGAACTTCCATTACCTGGGGTACATCCGGTCCAGCCCAGTCGAACGCGTAATACAATAATTCTAACGGCTGCCCGTCCTTAGTGCTAGGACTCCTCGAGTCTGGTTCCCCGTAGAGCTGTACCACCTTTACAGCCGGGTCTTGCACGCGCAATCCTTGCCCTGTCTTCCACGGGCCCGGGGGCACGTTTGCACAATCCACCGTGGACCCGAAAAACCGGCCCGCCCGTATCACCTCAATCCGTTTCTGCTTGTCGCTATCGATGGTTAGCGACAATTCTCTGCACTGGTCGACCCAGACCGTCTGATCTCCCGGCAGCGCCTTGCCGTTGCCAAACTGTTTATTCAGTTGTCCAGCCCGTGCCAAGTTATCCCGCCCCGGCCGCAAACCAGCCAGCGTCAACTCGTTCGCGCGCTGCGCGGAAGCCTTTCTCGCAGTTGGCTTCTGTGGAATTTGCCCGCTGGCAAAGGTGCTCGCCAGACACAATCCCCAAAGCGCCCGCTGCAGAAAGCGGCCGCTACACAAGCGACGGGATTCTTCACCTCTGCGCCAGTATCGCATCCAGCCGCGCCTCAAAATTGTCCTCGCCCTCGCTCCACAATTCGCTCCGTTCTACCGGCAATGCTGCTTCTACGGCCTCCACCCAGCCGAACAGTTTTTGGATGTTCTCGCGCGTTTTCTCGTGATACTGCTTCAGGTTCTCCGAGCTTGCCATCCAGTTCCGAAACGTTTTCTCCACCGGATGGTCCGAGCTCTCGAACGGGTTTTTCGCCGCGCCAGGCGCCAGCAATCCCGCGTGCCCCGTGAAGAAATGTTCAAATCCCAATTCTGCGTTGAAATGCCCCGACGTCGCTGCCACGCCGTCGTCATAGGCCTTCCCCTGGCAGATCATCACCAGCGGTTCCGGTCCCTGCTTCCACTTCAGTGTTTCTATGTCGAAGCTCCACAAATCCCACCGGGCGTCGACGATAAACGCCGTATCTTCGTTGATATGCTGAGCCGCCAGCGCAGCCACCTCTGCCGGTCCGAACGTGCCTTCCTTCAGGTCCCATTCCACCACCGGCATTTCGGTCGCGTCCACGGCCTGCACTGTGATTTGTTGGAATCGCCCTTTGCCATCGGATAGGGGAGCGGTAGTCAGGAATCGCGCGAACTCCGCGATCATCGTTTGTTCGGAGAAGTCGCGCGTCCATACGCGCAAATACGCTCGGTTGGCCATGGTTGAACTACAGAATTATACAGGTCCCGCAGGTCCTGTCGCCAACTGCGCCACCGCTCTTAGGTTTGCGGTGCCCCACGGGCCGGTTTTGCACGTGGGGTCCAGGGTCTGCTTTTTCTTGGAGCGCGGTAGCTTTGCTGCCGTTTTTACGACCGCTCTTGTTACGACTTCGGCGGGGCGGGCTTCTCAAACCCCGCGGCAATTTGCTGCAAGCGCTCCCGCAGCGTATCGCCGAACCGCGCAAACACCTCCGATGTTGCTTCGCGCAATCTCTCTTCCGCCGTCGCTGCAATCTTTGCAATCACATCTCGCGATTGATGATCGAGTGTCGTCACGGTTGCCACCATCCAGGAATTTGAAATGTTTTCCAGCCGCGCGCGGTACTGCTCGGCGCCTTCGTTGCTCAGCTTTCCGAACGCGCTTTGCATCTCCGCCATGGCTGAGTCGTTCATCTTCTTCCACGAATCCCAAAGCGCCCCAAAGCCTGCCTCCACCTTTGCCTGTGCGTCCGTGACGCCTCTTCCGACCGCCTCGTTCATTGCTGTTTGGAAGCGCCGCAGGAATTCCTCCTGCTGCGCCGCCAACTTATTGTCGAACTCCACGCGGGCTACATCCAGCCGCTCCCGTGATTCCTCCAGCGACCGGTTCGTCAGCTCCGTGAACCCTTCCAGTTCCTGCCGGGCGTTGCGTTGAATTTCGTCCGTGAACGCGGCTGACGTGGTGTCCGCAGCTTCCGCAAACAGGACTTGGATTTTCTTAAACGCGTCCTGCACTGCATCTTCCAGTTGCTGGCGCGTCTGTATTTCGAAGCTCCGGCTCGTGTTGTTTAGCTCATTCGCGAATATGCCGGAAACTTCGCGGGCCTTCTCTCGCAGTTGCTTTCCGGAGTCCTCCACCAGCTTTTCCGCCAAGGTTTGCAATTGCGTCTGCGTTTTCTTTTCGTACCACTCCGCGGACTTGTACAGCTCCTCCACCGACTGGTGCTTGACGTCGACGGCCTTGTTCTCCAGCTCCTCCAGGTGCCGCGCCGTGATCACTTGCGCCGATTCGCTCAGCACCTGCTCCACGCTGCCCAGATTCTCCCGGAACCGGGCCATCGATTCCGCGAACGCCTCGTCCGCCGTTCCACGAATGCGATCCTGCTGCATGGTCATCGCCGCATCCAGCAGCGACCGGCCGCCCGCCAGCCGGTGAATTGCCTCCTCGGTCTGTTGAATGTGCGGCGCCACCATCGAATGGATCTGCTCGTCGAACTTTTCCAGCGCCTGGCTGTTGGCCGCTTCGAAGCTGCTGCGAATCCGTGCGTGAATCTCTTCGAACAACGTCTCCGACCGCCGGTGCAATTCATTCCGGTGGAGGCTCAGCACGTCATCCAGTTGCGACTGGAACCCGCTCACTGCCTGCTGCTGCACCGTCTCGATTCGCGCCGGAAGCTGCTCCAGCCGTTCCGTGGCCTCTTTGGCCTGCGCCAGCGTTTCCTCGATCCGCTTCGTCTGTGTTTCCAGCGTTTCTCGCACGGCGCTGTTCTGCTTCAAACCCTCTTCTTCCACTTCTTTCCGCAGGTCCCGCGTATATTTCTTCAGGCTTTCCGCCGCTCGTTCCTGCGCCGCATTTAATCCTTGTTCCAATTCGTTCCGCCAGCGCGCTTGCGCCGCCTGAACTTCCTGCGTTAGGTGTTCGCGCAACGAGTTTTGCGCCTCGCTCTGCGTCGCGGCCACCTGCTGTCGCATCTCGCTGATCGCCGCATTCAGTGTTTCGCGAGACGCTCCCGCCGATTCTTCCCGCTGACGCGCCACCTCCAGGGCATTCTGGACCGCCGCTTCCAATCGCCCCGAAACCTGCGTCTCCACGATCTCTGCCTGTGTCCTCAGCTTTGCGGCTGCCTCGTCCGCCTGTCCACAGAGCGTCTGCAACGATTCCTGAGCGCTGGCGAGCTGCTTCTCATGCTGATCTCGCTGCGCCGCGCCTTCTCTTGCCAGTTGCGCGGTCAATTGGTGCGTTAATTGTTCGAGCTGCGGCGCCAGCCACCTCGGCAATTCGTTCTTCAGCGCTTCGGCGGCCGCTGCCTGGGCCGTCCGCGCGCGCGTCTCCGTCTCTTCCTGGATCGTTCCGACGGCGTGGGCTGTTTCTCGCGCCACCTCTTCCCGGAACGCCGAAAACTTCTGTTCCCACTGTTCGAACGCCAGCCGGCGCTCCGCGTTGACCGCCTGCGCCGCCGCTTCTCGTGCTGCCGCGTGAATTTGCTGACGCGCTTCCGCCAGCAAACGCGCCACCTGTCGCGCCAGCTGCATGGAAGCGTCTGTGGCGCTCGCCGGGGCAGGGAACAACCTTATATTGTCGGGGGTCGCAACGCCGGGTTCCGCTTCCTCGATGGGCAGAGGAGCTCCGCTCGGAATCGGCGGCAACGGCGCACCGCTGGAATCCGCCGGTGCCAAGGCATTGGGCAGGAACGGGCCCTCTTCAGGAAATACGAACCAGTCATCCGGAGGGAACCCGATGCCCCAGACATTCCCCGCCGATTCCAATTCCAGCGCCACCTGGAACAATTGCCGCACCGTTCGTGGCCGCTGAATCCACGCCACCTTCCCGCGAACGCGTCTCGGTGAGTGTCCTGGCTCCGGATGAGGCACTTCCAGGTTCACCCACATATTTTTCAGAACGTAATGTTTTGATTGGTAGCGGCAACCGTGGCAATTGATGATCAGCGTCGATGTGCGTTCCGCAAACGGCCGCCCCAACGCGTCCACGCCCGTTACCACCAGGGGCACCGCCTGCACAATACGCGTGCTCCGTCTCTTTCGGAGTTCTTCGCTTGAGTTCGCAGCGCCTTCGGTCGACATATCGGTACTCTCGTCCGCCAAATCGGGGCCCTCTTCGTCATTCTGCATGGTAGCCGTACCTTGGTGTGTGGCCTGTGAAGTCCGAGCCTCTACGATTTCTTAAGAGGCATGCCCTCAGGGCTGTGACGGCGATGTGTTCCGGTCAGGAACGACCACAGTTCCTTGGCGACCCACACTGGCCCGACCAACAAATAGATTGGTCCCTGAAAAAACGCCGGATTATTTCCTTCAATTTTGTGCCCGAGGAGCAGCAATATCCAGCCGCCTATGAAACACGCCGCGCCGGTTTTCCAGTGCAGCAGCACCAGCAGGATAATTCCCACAAAAATGAGCGGGATGCCGATCCCATGCAGTAACTTATTCCACCCCGAACTGTGTTCGTGGTCGTATTGGTTCATGTAGTGCGCTAAACCCGGCAAAGCGCACCTCCTACTCCAGTTCCTGCGGGAACTGGCAACGATTGGCGGGGACCACCACCGTAGGAACAGGACTTTATCCTGATTCCTGGTTTTTGCCTAGAGAGACATTCATTCTGTACGTACTAGCTCTCCTGTCCCATCAGTCCCATCCGCGTCTTTCTGCAAAAAAGCCCCGGAAATTCGCTCCGGGGCTTAATCTTTTTTAACCTTACAAGTTTGTTCTTCGGTCCTACTTGTTTCCCGGCAGCTCATACGTGCCCACTCAGCCTCCGTCCGCTTCCTGATATCTGATCACTGGTATCTGATATCTGGTATCTACAGATCGCGCCTTCCCTCCATTGCCTTCAGCATCGTCACTTCGTCCGCATACTCCAAATCCGCTCCCACGGGAATTCCAACGCCAATCCGCGTGACCCGCACGCCGAGCGGCTTCAGCAATTTCGACAGGTAGACTGCCGTCGCTTCCCCTTCCGCCGTCGGGTTCGTCGCGATGATAATTTCTTCCACTGCGCCGCCCTTCAACCGCTCGATCAGGCTTTTGATGTGCAACTGTTCCGGCCCGCGCCCCTGCAACGGCGAAAGCGATCCGCCCAGCACGTGGTACATCCCGCTATAGGTCCGCGTCTTTTCAATCGCCATGATGTTGTGCGGCTCTTCCACCACGCAGATCGTCCGCTTGCTCCGCGTCGGCCCGGCGCAATAGAGGCATGGGTCCGTGTCCGTAATGTTGTAGCAAATCGAGCAGGTCCGGATTTTTTCTTTCGCGTCTCGGATGGCATCCGCCAGCGCGAGCGCGTCTTCCGGCGCTGCGCGAAGCAGGTAGAACGCCAATCGCTGCGCCGTCTTCTGCCCGATCCCGGGCAGGTGTTTCAGTTCATCGATGAGTCGTTCCACAGGTGCGGCAAAATCTGGCATGACCCTTGTGTAGCATAAGCCCGCTCGGCGAAGCAAATCTGCGGAAACCCGAGGATCGCTTCGGGTTTCCGCATTTGGCTCGCATGCGGATTCTACTTTCCGTTCGAGGTGCGAATCGGGGCCACGACCGCCGCCATCTTCTCGTGCTGGGCGAGCGCTCGCTCCTCCTTGCATCTATTACGGGGACAGCCCAAAGCACCAGAATGGCGGCCTTTATTTCTACGACTTCAAGAGCCGGCAAAGCTCGAACGTTCTGCTACTGGATCCCTTCGCTAGTCCAGGTGCACCTGGCCTGTCTATCTCTCCCGACGGCCGGTACGCCCTCTATACCGCGCTTGCTCCCTACACCGTCAACATCATGCTGGTGGAGAACTTCCGCTATTGAGTCGAGAGGCAAGCGTGCAAGACACAACACTGCAACACAATGAGTTCTAACGGAAGTTTGCTTGTGGGAAATTGGCTCGTGCGCGGTTCGGTGCGTTTTAGAACAATCCTGGTATTTTCAGTCCCGCCAATCCGGGAAGCCCGCCGGCCAGGCTCTTCATTTGATTCGCCAGCTCTTCATCCACTCTTCGAGAAGCTTCATTCACTGCTGCCCGGAATAGATCCTGCAGCATCTCTTGGTCCTTGCTCGCAAAAACTTCCGGCTCGATCTTTACGTCCAGCACCTGCTTCTGGCCGTTCATTCTTACGGTCACCATGCCGCCGCCGGCGGAGGCTTCGACAGCCACGGAATTCACTTGCCGCTGCAGGTCTTCCTGAACCTGTCGCAGACGCGAGAGCATTTGTTGGAGGGCGCTGACTTCCATGTTCATTCGATGCCTCCCTTTCCGCCTACTCCCCGGTGCGCCGCCGCACTTCGGAAATTCTTCCGCCGAACCGTTGCAGCATCGACTTCACCATCGGGTCGTTCTCAAACTGCGCGCGCATTTCCTGCGCGCCTGCGGCGCTTGATGCATTTGCATCATTCGCCGCCCCAGTTTCGAGTCTAGCACAGACGCGCACCGTGCGCCCTAGGACCTTGTTCGATGAAGCACGGATCTTCTCCAGAGTTTCTCTCCCTTCCATCAATCCCGCGAACGCGCTCTCCTCCGACGGAAAATAAATCCGCAATTCACCGCCTTCCAGCTCCCAGCGGGACGCGTGCTCCAGCAATTCCACGATAAATTTCTGCTGCGCCTCCAGCGCGGATTTGATTTCCGTCACTTGCGCCACGCTCAACCCCGTCGCGACCACTTCCGCTTTTTTCTCTCTTACCGGAGCCGCCGCTGCCGCCGATCCGCTCGTCGCAAATGCACTTGCTGTTACCGCGGGCTTCGCCTCTCGTCGCTCTGTGAAAGCGTACGAACTACTCGCCGCCGTCTGGCGCGCTGGCGTTCCTTCGTCCGAAGCAACACCGGCGCTCGCCGTCGCTGCCCGCGAAGACAACTGCTGCCTCAACGCGCCAGGTGCCGCGCTTCTCGGCGTCGACCCGCTTCCGGCTCTTCCATTCGCCCCGCCGCCAATCTCCGCCAGCAATTCTTCCAGCGGGGCCAGCCGCGCCGCGTTCACCAGCCGCAACAATCCCATCTCCAGGTGCACCCGCGGATCCATTTCCCGCCGTACGTCATTATCCGTCTGCAGCAAAATCTGAAAATACCTCGTTAGGTCTTCTTCGCTGAACAGCGTAGCCGCCTTCGCAAGCCCCGGCCGTTGATCCGGTGTCGC
>Ga0187801_10000350_pt1 | contig 12139 bp, 9 predicted proteins | sample NC_wetland_sal_i_10_FD_132465 | JGI IMG/M metagenome (GOLD analysis project Ga0187801, IMG submission 132465) | Wetland sediment microbial communities from Neuse River Estuary, North Carolina, USA - Control_1 | ecosystem: Environmental > Aquatic > Freshwater > Wetlands > Sediment | place: USA...
CGCTCTTCTGCAGCTTCCAGGTCTTGCCGCGATCGGTGCTGCGCTCGATTTTGCCTGCCTCACCCACACGCCAGGCATGTTTTTCGCCCGGTGCAACGATGTAGCGGCGATCTCCGCCCGCCAGTTGCACAAGATTGGCCACGTTGCGCCCGTTTATTGCGATGTCTGCTGAACTTAAGGTTGAAGTTGAAGCGGAAGTCGTATCCACCGCTGCCGCTTGAGATTGCACTTCCACGGTTTCGGCGGCGCTCGGCGGTGCCGCCACCTTCTTGTTCTCTTGCGCAAGACGATTCGCCACCCCTCCCGCCAATCCACCCGAAGGAACAGCGTTAGGGGCCGGTGGCGCGGCCGTTACGGCGACCAGGCTCCTCGCAGCATTGCCCGTGCTGGGCGAAGGTTGCGCTGACAGAGCGTCATTTCCCGCGCCGGATGTTTCCAAGTCCTTTTGCTTTGTGATTGCTGCTGCCTTTGCGGGGGGCTGTGGTGCAATGCTTTTCGCTATTGATCCACTTGCCTGTGGGCCCACACTTTGGGGCAAAGGAGCAGGGGCCGTCCTCTGCAAATGCATTTCCTCGTCCAAGTTTTGCGTCGAGGGCTCTTGCTTTCTGAGTTGATCCCCCGCTTCATAACGGGGTGCTGGAGCTTGCGGAGGAGCTTGGCGATTTTGCGCCACCTGGACGCTTTCGACCGGATGACTCTGCTGCACGCGGACTTCCTTTACGCCAACCCACCCGATCACGCTGGCAGCCAGCACACCAACCGGCACAACCCAGCGCCAAGGTGGGTGCGCTGCCGCTTTGCGGATGGGCGTGGCCGCTTCGGCAACCGGAGAAGCTTTCAGAACTGTCTCCTCCTGTTGGACACCCACTCCGGCACTGCGCATGCTCTCCGGCAAAACCAACTGTTCCAGAGACACCGGTACATCCTGGTTTTCCCATTCTTCTGCGCCCACGCCTTCCGATTGTTCCACGAGAGCCAGGCTTTCCTGGCACCGCGCGCATCCCGCGATATGCTCCTTCCAACGCGCCATCCCTTCTAAAGACAGAGTGCGCTCATGATAGGCGCCGAGGGTCTCGGCATCCGGGCAGCCAGAATCGGGAGAAGCGTTGCGCAAATGCCGCGCCAGTGCGCGTTCGAATTGCTGCTCGCGGTCGTCATTCGGCATGGCGTTCTCCTTTCCTAGAACGTTTCTGGAATCGTTTCTTGCAGCTGCTCACGACGATTCCTTTCGCCCCGCTTCAGTCCTTCCGGAGGATTTTTCCGGAAAGATCTGGCGGAAGTCGATGGGGGCATCTTCCGCGGCGTATTGAAAGCAGAGCGCAATTTCTGCTTCGCTCATAGGAGATAAACTCCGCAGGTGATCACCCACGTAACGCCCCGTGCGCAGATGCTCTTCGATCCTGCTGCGCAATTCACGCCGCGTGCGTTCCAGATTGCGCGAGACGGTGGATTCATGCTCACCGAGCAAGCGGCCAACTTCCGCGAGCGTTTTCTCCCGAGCGTAGTAGAGTTCGAGCCGCTTGCGATCTCCCGGATCGAGTGCGTCCAAACAGTTGGTAAGAGCAAAAAGGAAGCACCGGAGATAGCGGCTGCGATGCGGATCCGGCGAGGACGTCGGGATATTCTGCGTGACGAGCGGCTTTTCCTCTTCACCATCCTCGCGGTCGATGGACTCCCACCGGCGGCTCTGCCGCAGCCGATCAATGTGCCGCTGCGCAAGAACCGTGCGAAGCCACGTCTTCAGAGAACTCCGCCCATGAAAATAACGGAAGAGAGAAGCTTCGCCCCGTTTGCCATCGACCAAGCCGAAAAGCTCCGCGAAGAGCGAATCCGCCAGTTCCTGGGCATCCGCGCCAGAACGGCTGCCCTTCGTGATGGAACCGGCTGCGGCACGAAGATAGCCGCGATATGTCTGGACGAAATATTCCCAAGCAGGCTCGGATCCTTGCATGCACGCGCTTGCGAGCACCAGGTCCTCCACGTGGAGGGTTTCCAGATAATCAGCCAGCCCCTCTTGGCTGACGCATGGACCTTCAGAGAAGCGTTTGCAGACGCTTCGGTCCAACGCAGCCGCGAACTGTGCGCGCGTTAATTTCCATTCCGAGGCCCGCGAACTTGCATAGAGGGAACTGACACGAGATTCCAGCTTGCGCAGCAGGACGGCTGGATCGGGGCGCGGGTTGGCTGCCGGGTCGTGTGGCACACGTCTCCCTTAGACTGTCCTTAACTCCCTTATTTCTATATCTTGCAGCCCCTTGGACGCAACCAACGTTTGCGGCAACCCTGGCATCAAAGCAGTTACCCCCCTGGAGGAAACCGGTGCACAAATCTGCAGGTATCTCCGTCCGTGATTGCGGTATCCTATGGAGTGTTGCGTCCCCCGTCCCGCAACGAAATTCGCCTCGGCGGGTTTGTCCTGGTAACCTTTCGTCCTCAAGTGTGCACTCGCGGTGCCATTAGCGAGTACGCGTCTTTAGTACGAAAGTCCTATTCGGAGGTTTCTCGCTAATCAGTACCCTCGTACTGGCAACGCAAACCTTCCGAAGTTAAGGTTGCTTGATGTCCCGGAATCAAGCGTACGGGAGGAACTTTCGCACGAGGCGGCAAGCGGATGACCACCATGATTGTCGATTCACCACGGAGAACGTCGCTAGGCGTTGGATTTAACGCCAATCGCGGCCGGGCTGCAGGTACGGATGCATGGAAGCAGCACATCGGGAGCAAGTCCATCCCTGCCCGCTTGGCTTTGCTGCCGGAAGCGAAACCGAACTGGAGCCGCGTCGGCGTCAGCGCTTTCTTTCAGATTTGTATCGTGTGCTTTTTGCTTCTGGTTCCCTTGCTTTATCCGGAAGGAATGAAGACCGCGATTCACTTTTATACCTCCACACCGATCGCGCAGCCGGTCACGGAGATTCCGGTAGCCCCTGACCCACCTCCGCCGCCGAAGGCGAAGGTTCCAAAGGTGGAAGTGAAGCCGCCCGAGCCGATCGAGCCGATAAAGTTGAATCCCCAGCAGCCGCACATTTTCGCCAACTTGGCCACGCCCAAAAAGGTGCAGCCCAAGATCGAAAAAATTGAAACCAAAGCACCCGATATGACGCCGACGTTTGAGGCCGTCAAGATCGAGACGAAAGAGAACGGTCCGAAGCGCCCGAAGGATGACGTCAAGGTGGGCAATCTGGGTACTGGCAGCGCTGCGCCCGCGACCGTCAGAGCCCCTGTCGATAAGGTGCAAACGGGCGGATTTGGCGACCCCAACGGCATGCCTGGCAAGGGTGATCCAAATCATGCAACTAATGTGAACCGACTCGGTTCACCCGCCCTGCCCGGTGGAGAGGGCTATGGCAACGGAACGGGCGGCAAGAACGGCATTGCTGGAACAGTAGCCAGCACGGGTTTCGGCAATGGCACTGCCACACCTCCCACGGGTAGCGGAAAGAAGGGCGCGGTCGTCGTCGCCGGCGGCTTTGGCAATGCCGCTGACGCTACGGCCGCAACCCCAAAAAAGAGAGCTGACGCTTCTGGTCCTGCAGACACGCCCCCTGACATTTTGGACAAGCCGCGGCCGGAATATACCGCCGAGGGGCGTAGCATGAAAATTGAAGGCGACGTCGTGATCGACCTGGTTTTCCTGGCCAACGGCAGTATTCAGATTAACCGTGTGGTGAGCGGCCTGGGGCACGGCCTTGACGAATCGGCTGTGCGCTCCGCACAACAAATCAAGTTCAAGCCGGCGAAGCGCCAGAGCGAGCCGGTAGATTTTCCGGCCCGCGTGCGAATCGAATTCCGGCTGGCCTACTGAGGGAGAATGATCATGCGAACGCTGTCGAAGTACATCCTCGTGCTGCTGCTCGGCGCATGCGCCAGTATTCCGCTTGCGGCGAACACACCTCCGGCCCCGGCGGCGGATCAGCCGCGAACCATGGATCAGGTGCTGGATCGTGTCATCAACAACGAACAACACCTGTATGGCCAGATTCGCAATTACTCGCCGCTGGTGGAAACCTACATCCAGAATCTGAAACCCGACAAGGACCTCGGCGAAGTGCCCGCCGGCGACAAGTATTTTCTCGGGCGCGCGAACTTCACGAAGGGCGTCAACCTGGTGCCGTTGAATGACACTTCCAGCAAAGGCAAAAAAGTGGTCGGCTCCATTGGCAACTTCTTCAGCTTTGCCATGCAGTTCCTGCCGGATGGCTTCCTGCAGATGATCTTCATTGACACCAATGGCTTTGATAAGCAGCACTATAAGTTTGACTACGTTCGCCGCGAATTCCTCGGCGAAGTCCGCTGCCTCGTCTTCGACGTGACTCCGACCGAGAAAAACAACCATGGCCGCTTCCTGGGCCGCATCTGGGTGGAGGATCAGGACTTTCACGTCGTGCGCTTCAATGGCGCCTACAACGGGAACGGTCACTCCAGTTGGTACTTCCACTTTGACAGCTGGCGCACCAACGTTCAGCCCGGTCTCTGGCTGCCCACCTTTGTGTATAGCGAGGAAAAGGACCTGCACTACGCCCTCAGCAAAAAGCTGGACTTCAAGGCCCAGACTCGCTTGTGGGGCTACAACCTGAGCGGCGCTTCCAAGGAAGAAGAGTTGAGCAAGATTCTGGTGGAAACTCCGGTCAACGATGACACCAAGACGGCCAATGACCTCTCCCCGATTCAGGCGCAGCGCTCCTGGGACCGTCAGGCTGAGGACAATATCACCGACCGCCTGGAACGCATCGGCTTGATGGCGCCTAAAGGCGAAGTGGACAAGGTAATGGAGACGGTGGTCAACAACCTGGAAGTCACCAACAACATCGATATCGATCCCGAAGTCCGTTGCCGCGTGTTGATGACCTCCACGCTGGAATCCTTCACCGTCGGCCACACGATCGTACTCAGCCGCGGCCTTATCGACGTGCTTCCCGACGAAGCCAGCCTTGCCACCATGCTCGCGCACGAACTGAGCCACGTGGTTCTGGGTCACCGCCTCGATTCCCAGTACGCCTTCTTCGATCAGCTGCTGGTCGACGACAAAGATACCTTCCGTCACTTTGGTTTTTCGCGCACTCCCGAAGAAGAAGCCGCCGCCAATGCCAAGGCCATGCAGATTCTGAACAACTCGCCCTACAAGAACCAGTTGGGCAATGCCGGACTCTTCCTGCAGGCTCTCGACGCCCGACAGAAGGAAATTCCCAATCTGATCAGCGGGCACCTCGGCAATCGTGTTCCTGAGATCAATGATCTGAAGTCCACCGTGGCGGTTGACCCCAAGCAGAATCCGCAGAAGATTGCGGCGCTTCCCCTTGGCGGCCGCGTAAAGATCGATCCCTGGAACGATAGACTGGACCTGATCAAGAGCAAGCCCATCGGCACCGTGGCCGAACGCGAGAAGATGCCGTTCGAAGTCACGCCGTTTATGCCCTATCTGACGCGCTATGGTGCGGATTCGGCGAAGCCGGTCGCGGCCAGCGCTGCCGCTCCGCAAGACGTCAAGCCGGGAGAGCCACCAGATCCCGCGAAACCCTGAAGAATCATTTCCCCCGCGAAAAAGCCCCCGAACGTTTGGGGGCTTTTTCTTTTTGGTGCTGCCGTGTTCCTGATTCTCGCGCTTGCGAGGCGCTACTTCGATGAGAGTGTCTTCATGAACCGGTAGCCGAACTCCACACCATCGTAAAAGTCTTGCACTCCGACTCGCTCGTCCCGGCCGTGGGAGCGGTCGTCCTCCATATCGAAAAACATGCAGGCGATTCCAAAGGTGGGAATACCGGCAATCCGGAGATATTTTCCGTCAGTCGCGCCGGTGGACATTGTTGGTACCACCGGAAGTCCGGACCACATCGTGGAGAGAGTATTCTCCAGGGCGGTCGTCACTTCGGGCAGGAGTGCTGACGGCGGCACTGCCACGATGGGGATCAACTTTCCGTCCGCGGTTTTTTCCGGAATGAAGGCTACCTTGACGTTGGGATCCCCTACCACTCGTTCCAGCGTTTTGTGCACTTCCTCTGGGTCCTCCCCCGGAAAAATCCGGCAATTCACGGTAGCGCGAGCGGATTGCGGGAGCGCGTTGGGTGCGTGCCCGCCGGAGAGCATGGTGGCCACGCATGTTGTTCGCAGCAGCGCATTGTAATAGGGCATTGTGGAGAGACGCTCAATCGCCGTCGAGTTCGGCGGCTCCTGCGCCACTCCGCGAAGATCCTTGGCCAGGGGACCAGAAGTGAGACTGGCCGACTGAGAAAAATAGCTTCGTGTAACTTCGTTGGTCCGGACTGGGAACGAAAACTTCTCCAGCCTGCCCAGCGCCGCCGCTAATTCATATATCGCATTGTCGGGACCGGGTACGGAGCTGTGGCCTCCGGGGTTGGTGGTTTCGAACTGGAAATCAGCGTAAACTTTTTCACTCGCCTGTAATCCGGCCAGCACGCGCTGCCCTCTTAGTCGTTCAAACTCGCCGCCGTCCAGATTGATGCAGTATTCCGCGTCGATCCAGTCCTTATGTTCCTTCAGCAGCCAGTCTATGCCATTGGAATTCCCGGCTTCTTCATCCGCTGTAAGCGCCACGACGAGGTCGCGATCCGGCTGGTAGCCTTCCCGCTTCAGGCGAAGGAAACTCATCACCAGGATGGCGTCGCCCGCTTTCATGTCCCGCGTGCCCCGGCCGTAGAAATTTCCGTCCTTCTCGATGAATTGGAAGGGGTCCATGCTCCAGTCTTCGCGCCGCGCTTCGACGACGTCCAGATGTCCAATGAACAGGATCGGTGGCCGCTGGCCGGTGCCCCTCAGCCGCACAACCAGGTTCTTCTTGCGGTCGTTCGGCCCGGCAACAATCACGTCCTTCTCTGGGAACCCCGCGTCGCGCAATCGCTTCGCCATAGCTTCGGCGGCCTTGGTGACATTGCCAATCGACTCGGTCGTGTTGATCTCAATCAACTGCTGAAAGATCGCGCGCGCTTCCTGATCCGTTGGTTTACGCTGCTGCCCCACTGCTTCGGATGATATTGCCAACGTGCAACCTAACAAGAGAATCCGCCAAATTATTTGGAGCATTCGGCTCTCCTTCACCGATTTCAGCGTAAACGTACGCTTTTAGGGCGTCAAATCGCGTGCGCACGATCGGTTGCCGCAATCGTGTGACTTGCTTAGACTGGAAAGGTTTCGCCGGGGGGCTGCAATGTCGAACGTGAATCATCGAGCGCTGTCATTTCTAGCTGGGAGCGCGCTATTTCTGGCAGGAATTGTTGTGGGGAGCGTTGCAACGCGGCGTGTCTCTGCGCTGAACAAATTTGGCCAGCCGAAAACTGTAATCCATACGGTCGCTTATAAGTTCCGCGCCACCACTTCTCTGAACGATCAGCAGCAGGCCATCGCCGGAATTAAGGACATGGCTGCAAAAATTCCTGGGATCAAGAATATCTGGCTGAAGACGGAGCGCAACCAGATCAGCGGTTTCGACGGCGTCTACGTGATCGAATTCGTAAGCCCGGAAGCGGCTGCCGATTACGCGGAGAGCCCCGTCCACGACGCCTGGCGTAAAAAGTGGGAACAGTTGCGCGAGAACAGCCTGTCGTTCCAGGCTTCCAACTGAGCAGCCCTAAGCCTCGCGTGTTATTCCGAATCTCCGCCGCATGATCGAGTCCAACAAGGTGTCCGGAAGAATCCTTTTTCCGATGGACAACCACTTTGCCATTGGCGTGACCGGATAGCGCGCCTTCGGGTGCGACGATTTAATTGCTTCCAGGATTACCCGCGCGCAGTCCTCAGGCGTTGTCTTGGAGCTGCCGCGGCCCTTATTCGATCCTTCCCACGCACCCGAATAAATCTTCGCGTAAGGGCCGGTTTTCGCCCCTTCCACATAGGGTTGCCCCAATTGTTTGGCCGTCTGCTGGAAATTCGTCACGATGTAGCCCGGTTCGATCAGAATAACCTCCACGCCGAAGGGGTACATCTCCAGCCGTAATGCGTTCGTCAATCCCTCCACCGCGTGCTTGCTGCTGCTGTAGGCGCCGTAAGTCGGCGGCGACACCAGCCCCGCTACGCTGCTCATCATTAGGATTCGCCCACGCCGGCGCACTCTCATGTGCGGCAGAACCGCCTGCGTCACCCGCAGCACTCCGAATACATTAGTTTCAAACTGCTGTCGAAAATCCTTCGGTCGCAACTCCTCCACCACTGCCATGTACCCGACGCCCGCGTTGTTGATCAGCACGTCGATGGCGCCTCTCTTGTCCAAAACACTTTCCACCGCCAGTTGGACTGATGAGTCATCGGTGACGTCCATTTCCATGGTTTCCAGCGGATATTTATTTTCCGAGGCGATGCGAGTAAGTTCAGCGCGCTTCTCAGCCGAACGGCCCGCGGCATACACGCGATAGCCGTGCTGGGCCAGGAGCAGGGCTGCCGCACGACCCAGGCCATCCGTGGCGCCGGTAATCAAAATCGTCTGCATTGTGTCCGTCATCGGTTCCCCTCGCGGAAGCGTTCATTCTACGCAGGGCATGCGCGGAAACCAACAAGTTGCTCAGGAATGACCTCGGCTCGGCCGCCTGCCCTGCAGCCCCGCTTGCGGAACGGCCCGGGTTGCATCCCGCAGGCCTTTGAGCAAACTCTGCGCGCTCCGGGAGAGAGGTCGGCGGCGTGGCACAATCACGTCAAGGCTGCGCCGTAGAGACTCCGCATCCGTAATTTCCAGCGTAACCAGCTTTTTCCCTCGCAGCTCATCGTGCACGGCGATCTGTGGCAGAAATGCCAGCCCCAATTTCCGCAGCACCATGCGCAGGCACGCCTCAATCGTTTCCACTTCAAGGACGATGTTTGGTAGCAAGCCTGCCCGGCGAAAAAGCCCGTTCATCAGCGTCCAATCGCTCGAGCCACGATCGTAAGCGATCAGTGGCAGAGATTCCAGTTCCTCCAGACTCACCCTTCGTTTTGCTGCGGCCGGATGGCGCGGATGTCCCACGAGCATCAGGGGATCATCGCGCAAGCTGATGGTTTCCACTTCCGGATGATGCAACGACCGAGCAAGCCCGAAATCCACTTCTCCATCCAGCACCATTTTCAAAACTTCTGCAGAATTTCCGCTGCGCACGCTCACCACCACATCCGGATGCTCCGTCTGGTATTTCTTCAACACCTCCGGCAACAGATACGTGCAGATGGAGAGCGAGGCAGCAATCGGCAGCGCACCGCCGAAGGTTGGCCTCAATTCGTGCACAGCCTGCCGGGCCACGGCCACCTGTCGCAGCAACTGCTCCGCATGCGGGCGCAGCGTTTTCCCCGCAGGAGAGAGCGAAAAGCCGCCCGGACCGCGCTCGAATAAGCGAGTGGCAAGCGAATCCTCGAGCGCACGGATCCGAGCGCTCACCGCCGGCTGGCTGACGCGCAAGGCTGCGGCGGCGCGGTGAAACCCGCCGTAGGTCGCAACCGCAAGAAATGTTTCCAGTTGCACGATCTCCATGCTCGCCTTATCCCTCGTCGCCGTCACTCATCGGTGTATCCGGGCGCCGATAACAATTGTCTATCAGCATGATAGCCACAATCCGTTTGACTGACCATCCCTTTTTCCCCAAAATCGCATCCTCTGAACCAGACTGCATGGTGCCGGGTAGCTCTCCGGCCCTGCCCAGAAGGAGAAGCACGCATGGCTTCGACGACAAACCTCATTGCTCAGGAATTAGAGAGCCGGTGGCAGTCGGATCACCGCTGGAACGGGATTAGGCGGCCCTACCGCGCCGAAGATGTCGTACGGCTTCGCGGCACCGTGCAAGTCGAACATACCCTCGCGCGCCTGGGCGCCGAGAGGCTGTGGAATCTGCTCCAGACCGAGCCCTACGTCGCGGCCCTAGGCGCCATGACCGGCAACCAGGCCATCCAACAAGTTGCCGCTGGTCTCCAAGCCATCTATGTAAGCGGCTGGCAAGTGGCTGCCGATGCCAACCTTTCCGGACAGATGTATCCCGACCAAAGTCTCTATCCGGCCGATAGCGTTCCGAATCTCGTGCGTCGCATCAACCAGGCACTCACGCGCGCGGACCAGATTCATCACGCCGAAGGCAAGAACGGCCATCATTGGTTTGCCCCGATGGTTGCCGATGCCGAGGCAGGTTTCGGGGGAAACTTAAATGCATTCGAGCTGATGAAGGCGATGATTGAAGCCGGCGCGGCGTGCGTGCACTTCGAGGATCAGCTTTCTTCCGCGAAGAAATGCGGCCACCTTGGCGGCAAGGTGCTGGTTTCAACCACAGAAGCCATTCAAAAACTGGTGGCTGCGCGATTGGCTGCCGATGTCCTGGGTGTGCCCACGCTGATCATGGCGCGCACGGATGCCGATAGTGCCAACCTGCTGACCACCGACATCGATCCGCGCGACCGCGAATTCTGCACCGGCAAGCGCACCGCCGAGGGCTTCTTCCACGTTCGGGGCGGAGTTCACGCCGCCATTGCCCGCGGCATTTCTTATGCGCCCTATGCCGACCTGCTCTGGTGCGAAACCTCAAAGCCCAATCTTGAGGAAGCGCGGATTTTCGCGCAAGCGATTCACGCGAAGTATCCCGACAAGCTCCTGGCCTACAATTGCTCTCCCTCATTCAACTGGCAGAAGCATCTTAGCGGCGAAGACATCGCGCGTTTCCAGCGTGAACTGGGCGCCATGGGCTACAAATTCCAGTTCATCACTTTGGCCGGTTTTCATGCACTCAATCACACCATGTTTGAACTGGCGCGCGCCTACAAACAGCATGGCATGACCGCGTATTCGCAACTGCAGGAGGCCGAATTCGAAAGCGAGCGCAGTCACCACTATGGCGCGGTGAAGCACCAACGCTTCGTGGGCACCGGCTATTTTGACGAAGTCCAGAACGTCATCACCAGCGGCACGGCTTCCACAACTGCCTTGGCGGGTTCGACCGAAACCGAACAGTTTCACGATCTCCCGTCGGTTCCGCCGGCCATCCGGCCGGCAAGCCATCCTTCTTACAGCGCTGCCAACGACTGAACGCCTCGTAGCTGGCCACGTTGCTCCACATCAGCCGTGGAATCTCCCAAAAGGGACTCCCTATCGACGCTGTGACCGGCAATGCAAAAACGCAGTGTTTCTGCGGGTATTTCTTTCGTTCAATCCAGAGGCTTGCGATCCGGTTCAAGCCACTCGCTGCGAGCTTGTGAGCCCTCTAACTTTTCCGCGGAGTAGTATTCATTGAGAAAACTTTTCTCCAGAAGTTCCGGCCACTTCGTAATCCAATCCTCGAACCTCTCGTCCCGCTCGCCTTGCCCCTGCCTTGCCGCGACCAGCCGCACCCAAGCTACCGTCGTCGTGTAGGAGAATTTCTTGGGTACGCCGGCACCCTCTGCCATCTTCCGGATCCCCTGAAGCAGATGCTCTTCGGCAGCGAGCGGGCCAAACTTCCGCACACAAATCCACGCCAGGCGCACATGATCGCCGTGATGAAAACTCCCCGGCGCCAGACGGCACCCGTCAAATCCGCGCAGCAACTCTTCATCACTCAGGTGCTGGCAACCGCATCTGGTTTCCATGGGGCGCCCTCCGTGCTGTAAAATCCGGGCCCAAACAAAAAAGGCCCCGATCGCTCGATCGGGGCCTTTCGCAATTTATCCCGGCGGCGACCTACGTTCCCACACAGTTACCCGTGCAGTATCATCGGCCCGGCGAGGCTTAACTTCCGTGTTCGGGATGGGAACGGGTGTGACCCTCGCGGTATGACCACCGGAAACTCGTTAACTCAATTCGCGAAAAGGCGAATGAGTTTGACAACAGAGGCTGGCGTTTACAAGTTCGGCCCGCTGCCGAACATACTGTGAATCCACAAGGATTGCTTGTGAACCCTACTCAACGACGGCTTGAGTAAGTTTTATGATTAAGCCGAACGGACGATTAGTACTGGTCAGCTGAACGCATTGCTGCGCTTACACCTCCAGCCTATCAAAGTCGTAGTCTTCGACTGTCCTTCTTAGGCTTTATTGCCTTGGGAAACCTTATCTTAGGGCGAGCTTCTTGCTTAGATGCATTCAGCAATTATCTCTTCCAGACTTCGCTACCGAGCGGTGCCACTGGCGTGACAGCTCGTACACAAGGGGTCTGTTCATCCCGGTCCTCTCGTACTAGGGACAACTCCCTGCAAGTTTCCTGCGCCCACAC